>Ga0082212_10002296_pt1 | contig 28029 bp, 24 predicted proteins | sample TergutNt197P3_FD_71548 | JGI IMG/M metagenome (GOLD analysis project Ga0082212, IMG submission 71548) | Neocapritermes taracua P3 segment gut microbial communities from Petit-Saut dam, French Guiana - Nt197 P3 | ecosystem: Host-associated > Arthropoda: Insects > Digestive system > Gut ...
AAGCGGATGAACCGTCCCCCTGCTCGCGTCCCCCTGCTCGTCTCCCTGCTCTACTACCCCGGGATGTGCTCCTGCCGACCTCAGCTTCCGCTCACGCTGCGCAATAGCACAATTCCGGCTACCCCCTGACCTGTAACTTATGGTTGTGACAAAATCAGTCGCCAAAGGAGAAATAGCGAAGATGAGCATTTTACACTTGACTTCAGAGAATTTTGACGATATAAAAAACAGCAGCCTGGCCCTTGTGGATTTCTGGGCAGGCTGGTGCATGCCATGCAAAATGGTGGCGCCGGTCATTGAAGAACTGGCGGCGGAGTATGAAGGCAGCGTGACTGTCGCAAAGGTGGACGTCGACAGCGAAGGCTCTCTTGCTTCGCAATTCGGCATTACGGGCATCCCGACTGTCGTAATGTTCAAAAACGGGGTCGAAGCAAAGAGATTTGTAGGGGTTCAGCCGGCAGAAACGTATAAGGAAGCTCTGAACTCGCTTAAATAACTGATAAAAAGGCCCGGCGACATACTGTGAAAGGCGGCATTGGCTCAGCCGCCCCTGTATTGCCGCAGAAGCGATTCAAGCGTCACCAACTCCTGTATTTCCAAGCTGTTGATTGAGTTTGAAGGCAAGGCGAGGTTTAGATTCTGGCCGTATGAGAACGAGCTTGAGGCGACGCCGATGACCTGGCCGAGCGAATTGAGCAAAGCGCTTCCGCCGCTGCCGAAAGAAATCGGGGCGGTGAACTGGATGAAAGCCTCATCGCCGACTTCGCGCCGTTTGCTTGAAACAATGCCTTCTGTGATTGTATTGATAAGTTCCCTCGGGCTGCCTATCGCGTAAACTGTGTTGCCTTCTTCAATCAAATCGGAGTCGGCAAGATTCAAGTAGCTCCATCCGGTCAAATCGGAGTCTACAGTGATTATCGCAAGGTTAAGCTCCCGGCTCGTCGCGACCACGCCACGCACAGGGTAAACATCTCCGTTGTACAGCGTGATCGACGCGCTTGCGGCCTCGTCGATGACATGCAAGGCAGTAACCGCGAGGCCTGTATCCGATATGAAAAAGCCGCTGCCTGTCCTGATAGAGCTGCCTGTTTCGCTGAATGTTTCGAGCCTGAAGACAGCATCCGCGCTCCTTTGGAATATTATCTCAGCGGGCAGCCGGTCGGGGAGCGCTACCCTGACCCTAAAAGCGGGGTCGGCCAGGCGGACCATTATGGCGCATATCTCGGCCCGGGTTATGTTTGAGTCCGGAAAAAAAGTCCCGTAGCGGTCCGAACCGCTTATCACGCCGGCGCGGTACAGCGAATATACAGCGGAGCCATAGTCGCGGCCGGGCATAACGTCGCAAATGCCATAATCCGGTATCGCGTTTATCTCCGGCAGAGCCTCCGGCGGCAGCGCGTTATTGGCCATCCTGGCAAACTGCGCGCGCGTGACCAGGGCAGCATAATCGCCATGATCGTCGATTATTCCGTTAGCGAGCGCGTAGTCGGCGTAAACTTCGTAAAAGGGTTCGGATTCAGGAAAGTCGGCAGCGCCTGTGTAGTATATGCAGCTCAAACGCGCTATCAGAGTAACGGCTTCGCCCATGGTGAGCGAGCTGCCGGGGTCAAATATAGTTGCGCTTTTGCCCCGGATAAGACCGTAATTGAAAGCATCCTCGACAAACGGCGCAAACCAGTCGGCAGCGTTGACGTCGGCAAACTGTCCGAAAGAATTGTAATCATACGAGTATGTGAAGTTATCGAAGCCCGGCTGCTGCGCGGTTGCGTTGACCGAGAGAATAACCAGAAGCGTGGCCGCGATAACAGCCAGCAAAAGTATACGTTTAATCATTAGTCGCTATGTCCCGTTCTTTCCGCGCAGCATTGTTGCAATCAGAGCTACTGCGCCATCTATTCCTGTGAATGTTGTATTGATGGCAAGGTCGAAATTATCGAAATTGCCCCATTGGCGGCTCGTATAGTATTTATAGTAATTAGTGCGGTGCTTGTCGATTTTCCTGATCCGTTCGGGGGCTTTTTCAGCTGACAGGTTGTAATACTTCACGGCGCGGTCGACCTTGTCGTCAAGCGCGGCGCGAATAAACACTGTGACCAGCCGGGGGTCGTCGCGCAGTATATAATCCGCGCATCGGCCAACTATGACGCAGCTTCCCTGCGACGCAATTTCTTTTATTACGTCTGATTGGGCGAGAAATACCTTGTCAGTGACGGGCGTATCATAAAATGTAACGGAATCGTAGCCCGAATATGCGGAATACTTGAGATTGTGCAGAAATGCGTTCGGCATGTATTCTTCGCTTTTTTCAATGAGCCCTTCCGACAACCCGCTTTTTTTCGAAACCATTTGGATAATATCCTTGTCGTAAAAGGGGATGTCGAGTTCATCTGCCAATAATTCACCGACGTACCTGCCTCCGCTGCCATACTCACGGCTGATTGTCACAATGAATTCATCCATTATAGCGTCCTCCTTAAACAACAGGTTGGGGCTGCCGATTTCCCGCAGAATACTTGGATGATACCATAAAACGCGGGATAATTCAATTGCATTTATTGTTCTTTGCCGGATATGGCAAAATATGGAAAGAGGGGATAATAGTGTTATTCGATTCATGCGGCGATTATGTTTTCTATGACGGCGCGATGGGCACGATGCTGCAAAAAAGCGGATCGAGGCCCGGCGAAAGGCCGGATATTTTGAATATCACGGCTCCGCATATTGTCGAGGACGTTCACCGGTCTTATGTGAGCGCCGGGAGCAATATTGTTTGCGCGAATACGTTCGGCGCCAACGCGATAGCGCTCGCGGGGACAGGGTATTCGCCTGAAGAGATCATAAGCGCGGGAGTGAGGATAGCAAAAAGGGCGTGCGACGGCGGCGCCAAAGTCGCGCTCGACATAGGGCCGACGGGCCAATTGCTCGAACCGATGGGCGATCTCGAATTTGACAGGGCGATCGAGATTTTTGCGGAACAGGCAATTGCGGGCGAGAGAGCCGGAGCCGACTACGCTGCTATCGAAACAATGAGCGACTTGACGGAAATCAAAGCCGCAATTATCGCGGTGGTCGAGAATACGGCACTGCCTGTTCTTGCGTCCATGACATTCGACAAGACAGGCTGCACGTTCCTCGGCTTTACGCCGGAGGAATTCGCGCAGGCTGCGCAGAGCCTGGGCGCGGCCGCGGTGGGACTCAACTGCTCACTCGAACCGGCAGAGATGTATGAAACGGCGGAGCGCATAGCAAAGACGACAAATCTGCCGCTCATAATAAAACCGAACGCCGGGCTGCCTGACTCGTTGACAGGACAATACAGCATAGATCCCGAAGAATTTGCCAAACAGATGATTTGGTTCAAAAAACTCAAGGCCCGGCCCGAGAAGACGGAAAATGAGAAACTGAAGATGGAAAGCGGGGGACTGCGGGGCGCCGACAATCTCCAATCTTCAGTTTCCGATTGCCGGTTGCTGATAGTCGGAGGCTGCTGCGGAACGACGCCGGAGTATGTCAGGGCGATCAAAAGGGCGTTTTTAGGAGATGCGCAGCGTATCTAAGGCTTTGAAGACGTTACTGTACACGGTTAGCCGGTATTTCACTCTGACGCAGTGTGACCCGCCGGCTGGAGCCGGTCATTAGCACATACCGGGGTAGGTATGAATCGTTAGTACAGCATTGGAGCCGGCTAAGCGGCGTTATTCACGCAAGACAGAGTGAAATACCGGCTAACCGTGAATTGAAACTTGAAGATCACTGTAGAGGGAGAAAAAGCAAGCGCGGATAGGAGATAATTGCAGATGACTAAGGATATCTTTGCTCCGGCGGACATATTGCTGCCGGGTGGCGTGCCGATGGAGACGTGGAGCGTTATTGCGTGCGATCAGTTCTCTTCCGAAAGGGATTACTGGGAACGCGTCCGGGAAAAAGTGGGAGACGCGCCGTCGACGCTAAAGATAATCATTCCCGAAACCTATCTCGAAACGATGGACGAGGAAGCAGAGCTGCGCAAAATCCACAGCGCAATGGACGATTACATCAACCGGGGGCTGCTCCGGTCAGTTGAGGATTCGTTTATTTATGTCGAGCGCACGCAGTCGGACGGGAAGATGCGGCGGGGGCTTGTCGGGGCGGTTGACCTCGAGGAATACGATTTTTCCGGCCTTGACTCGGCGATTCGCGCGAGCGAAGGCACAGTGCTTGAGAGGCTGCCCGCCCGCATAAGGGTGCGGCGCGCGGCCAAACTTGAAGCTCCGCATATAATCACGTTCATCGACGATAAAGACAAAGCTGTAATAGAGCCGCTATCCGACAAAGCCGACAAACTGCCGCTGCTGTATGATTTTGATCTCATGGAAGGCGGCGGGCATATCAAGGGAATGCGGGTATCCGGCGACAACGCGGCCGGAGTGATGGAAGAGATGCGCAAACTGCGTGAAAAAAACGGATTATTGATGGTGGTGGGCGACGGGAACCATTCGCTGGCTGCCGCAAAAACGTACTGGGACACATTGAAGCAAGGGCTGAGCGAAGCCGCGCGGGAAACCCATCCGGCGCGCAGGGCTTTGGTTGAAGTGAACAATGTCTACGACCCCGCGATCTCCTTTGAGGCGATACACAGGGTGGTATTCAATATCGAGCCGGCGGAACTGTCAAAAGCTGTCAGGGAGGCTTTGCCAAGGGGGGATGACTACAAACTGCGCCTGGTCTCGCGCGGGTCAAGCGATGAGATAGGCGTCTGCGCAAATTGCATAGGCGATATGCTGACGGCTCTGCAGGCGTTTTTTGACGGATACGCAGCCGGCGCCGGTTGCGTTATCGATTATATACATGATACGGAAGCAGCCCTGCATTTGGCGGAACAGGAACATTGCCTGGGGCTGCTGCTTCCTTCTATGGACAAATCGGAGCTGTTTGCCGCAGTCTCCGCCGGAGGCGTTTTTCCGAAAAAGAGTTTCTCTGTCGGCCAGGCAAGGGACAAGAGGTATTATTTGGAATGCAGGGCGATAACCGACAAAAAATAATCAGAAATGAGGCGTAGAGCGGCAAATGAAGAAATACTTGTGGCACAGGTTTGTTTTTGTCATTTTGCGGTATACCGCCGGGCCCATAATCAAACGCTACATCAAATTCAGGTTCGACAAGCAAAAAGGACCGGATGCGCCCAGCCTCGTCATATCGAACCACAATACGGATTACGACCCTATTCTGGTCGCAATGGGGTTTTCGCGGCATATGTATTTTCTGGCCAGCGAGCATGCCTTCAGAAACGGGTTTGCGTCCCGGCTGATGAAATTCGCGTTTATGCCGATCCCTATAAACAAAACAAGATTTGACCTCAATGCGATCAAGGAAATGGTCCGCAGGCTCAAGGCCGGAGCCAACGTATGCATATTCGCCGAAGGGGACCGTTCGTTCAATGGCCTGACTTCAAAACTAACGGTTTCGACGGCAAAACTTGTAAAGACGAGCGGGGTTGACCTGATCACCTACCGTCTGGAAGGAGGTTATTTCACTGCCCCCCGTTGGTCAAATAGCATACGAAGGGGCGGGATAGAGGGGAAAATGATCAATAGGTATCCTGCCGGGGAAATCAAGAAAATGTCCGACGAATACCTTTTAGGCCTGATTGAAAGCGATATTTACGAGGATGCCTATGAACGGCAAAAAGAAATGCCGGCGATCTACCGAGGCAAAAATCTGGCCGAGAGTATTGAGACGGCGCTGTACATATGCCCCGGATGCGGCATGGTGGGGACTATCAAATCGCAAAACAACCGCTTTTTCTGCGGTTGCGGGCTATCAGGGGAATATACTGAGACTGGATTTCTCCAAGGCGGCTCTTTGCCTTTTTCAACAGTCGCGCAATGGGACATATGGCAATCCGGCAAGCTTGAGGAGATCATAAAAGGCGCCGGCGACGCGCCCATATGCATGGATGAAGGCCAGCGGCTGTTTTTAGTGGACCCGGCGGTCGGCAAGTCGCCGGTCGGGGAAGGCCCGATGCAAATAGACCGGAATGCGTTCCAATGCGCGGGCAATACTTTCCCGTTGGATCAGATCACGCAGATCGAGGTAGTCGGCCAGAGGAAACTGCAGTTTTCAGTCAAAGGCGGAGCGATGTACGAAGTCCAGAGCGCGACCCCGCGAAGCGCGCTGAAATACAGGGAAGCGTTCCGGATGCTGACCGGGAGAAGATAACTAAAGCGCAGGCTTTTTGCCCCCTTTGAAAATCTGCTTGCGAAACAGCAGCACATTCATTGCCGCAAAGAACACTACAAGAATTCCGGCTGTGATGATCGAAGCCGACGTGCTGTGCGGCGCGTAGCCCATCAGCAGCATGAGCGGGAAACCGAAAATGCTCGCGTAGACCACTTGATATATGACATGCCGCGCGACAGGCGTCTTGAAGTTCGGATCTATCTCCCGCAGAAGGATCAATCCGGTGCTGTTTGTTCCGGTCAGTATTCCGAACAGAGCAAGGAAGGACTCATGCTGGACATTCGGGAAAATGCGTTTGCATACGAAACCGCAGTACCAGTATGTCAGGACTATGGAGACGGCAAACATTATTATCAAAGGTATCATAAATGATTTCACAAGGAATGCGGAAAGGTCGATAGCAGCTATTGAGGCGACGACCATAATATCGAACATAAAGCCCGAAAACCTGTTTTGCAGAAAATCGTTCGTGTATTCCCTCTTGATGATATTCGCCAGTTTGAGCCGCTTCATTATCATCTTTAGCAGCAGCGCCGTGAATGTCGCGAACAGGAAGTTGAAGCCCCAGACCAGCGGCTGCAGGGTGTTGTAGCCAAAATCCCCGAAAATGCCGGCATTTATCAGCAGATTGAATCCTCTCATAAGCAAATATGCCATGCTATAGGCGATCGCAACCAGCGCGACCTGCACCGTCAGAGTGTCCATAGACTCGGAGAGGGGGATCCCTCCTTTTTTTATTACCTGCTCGGTGGAGAGCTCTTCGACCTCGTCGCTGTTTTCATTGGTCTTGATCACGCCTTTTCTTTTGAGCATAGATAAATAGAAGACGCCGCCGATGCTCGCTGCTATGAAGCCCATCGCGGCCACTGTAAGGCCGAAGCTGGTGCCGTTTTCAAAGCCCCATGTCGCTTCGTAGTTATGCCCCCAGTTATATGCCTGGCCCGGGCCTTGGCCCCAGCCCATCGGCAGTATCAGCCCCGCTGCGGGAAACACCTGCAAAACCGTGAAAAACAGCCCGATAGTTATGATCAAGCCGACTATGCCTTGCAAAAGATAGGTGGAGACTACTGTGACCCCGTAGTTGAATATCGTTGAGCGTTCACGCTTTTTTTCTCCCTGGTCGCCGTCATCCTTCAAAGCGATGGCCACGACGCCAAGCCCCAGGCCGTGGTATGTCAGTGTTTCAAGTATCTTTGTATCAGGGCCGAACATGCGGATATCCAGAGCCTTTTTGAGGATGAAGTCGACAAGCAGCACTAAAAAACCGCCCAGCACGGCGCTTGGTATCAATGACTGCCGGAGCGGTTTTATTGACCTGCGCAAAACGTTGGCGAGCAGCATTCCCCCCAGCAATATGGTCAGATGCTGCAATAGAGACCAGACGTCGTAATCCCAAAGATTCATTATTATTGCTCTTCTCCTGACAGTATTTTTTAGTGTCGGCATGGCGCGCGGGCGCAGCAATGAACAGGCTGCCGACATTCTATCAAAACTGATTTTTTTTGGCAACCATAATTTAAGGTTTTTACGGAATTATTACATTGTGCCAGACATTTTGGACGTCGTCGCTTTCTTCCATCAGGTCGAGCATTTTTTCCATGTTCTTTACATCCTCGGGATTGGACAGTGAAATATAGCTTTGCGGGACCATTTCAATCTGGGCAGAGAGAAACGAGTATCCAGCTGTCTCGAGCGCATTGCTGACAGAAGTAAAATCATCGGGCGCGGTATACACCTCATATACGCTTTCGTCAGTCTCCACGTCGTCGGCGCCCGCTTCGATAGCGTCAAGAAGAACAGTGTCCTCGTCAAGATCCCCGGCCTCGTTGTCGATGATAATGACGCCCTTTCGGTCAAACGACCAGGATACGCATCCGGCAGTTCCCATATTGCCGCCATATTTGTCGAAATGGTGGCGAATCTCCGCTGCGGTCCTGTTGCGATTGTCAGTCATTGCTTCGACGATCACCGCGGCGCCGCAAGGGCCGTAGCCCTCGTAAGCGACCCTTTCATAATTGTCGCCGCCGTCGGCGCCTGAAGCTTTTTCGATAGTCCGCTTTATGTTGTCGCCGGGCATATTGGCGGCTTTTGCCTTTGCAACGGCCGCCGCGAGCCGCGCGTTGTTCGCAGGGTCGCCGCTGCCGCCTTCTTTGACGGCTACTATCATTTCACGGGCGATTTTTGTAAATATCTTGCCCCTCTTTGCGTCTTGCGCCCCTTTTGCCCTTTGGATGGTCTTCCATTTTGAGTGGCCTGACATGCTATCAACCTCGCTTTCGTATGCTCTATACTAGCAGATTCCTGTGGATGTCGCAACCCATGTTGCCAAATATTACAGATAGTATACTTGTAACAAGGAGTGAATAAAGAGAGTGAATATTCACAATTCTCTATGCATTTTGTAAATGTTCAGATAGTATTTAAAGATAATTCACACAATCTTTACGCAGATTTTACTATTTGTCTACAAGATTACTGGCATATGCCACTGCGGCAATGGTTGACATAAATTGCCGCAATCTTTGTAAGTACAAAGAGTTGTTAACACTCTCCACAGGTTTGTCCACAGCCAGCAACATAATGCGCTGCAAAGCGTAATGAGGAAAATTACCAATATATGCCACAACTCGCGAGTGAAGAAACCACGTTTTGCGCAGCGATAAAAAAGGTTGACATAACAGCAACATGCATAATCAAACCGGGTTTATGCAAGCGAGAGCCGTTGAAAAAAAGCTCACCGTTCGACATTTGGTGTTAATTTTAGATAAACGGAACAAAGCCGGCGATTTTCCGTCATATCAATATAAGCAGCCGGGAGCCGAACCAAAATCGGCCCGGCACCCGGCCGCAAAACAGATAGGAGGGGATTTGAAATGGTGCGCAAAAGAATAGTTGCGCTATGCGTTTCGCTGGCGATCATTATTGGCGGGACCGCCGGGGCGTTTTTGTTTTTATCCTCAGACAAGGCGGGAAATCTCGGACTGTTCGGGCTTAACGGGAAAGCGGGCAACATAAATAACGGCAGCTTGGAAAATCCAAACGGGGAGACCGAAGCAGCGCCAATCGCCGGGAACCCCGCTGAAAGAGACAGGCTGACAGCCGTCGGGGACATGGAAACTCTTATCAGCATCCTGACGAAGCGAAATGCGATCAATAACTCAGGGCCTCTTTATGGCGATTTTTCCAATGGGGTCGCTGCCGGTGGCGCTCCCCTGGCTGAGCTGCGGGCGGACTTTGAGGCAGACGTAGCTGCGGAAGCAGCGACGTCAGGCGCCGGAAGCGCTCCATACTCCGAGACGAACGAACAGGTGCAAGGGGTCAGCGAAGGAGATATTGTCAAGACCGACGGGCGGTTCATTTATTCCATGTCGACGTCCGACAGCGTGTTGCGGATCATAAGCGCAAACGGAGCGGAACTTGAGGTCGTTTCCACAATTTCGTTCGATGGGATAATGGGCGCGGAGTTCTATCTGATTGGCGGGGACCGGCTGGCTCTCGTAGGCAGCGAATATATGCCGATAGGGCTTTTCCGGGCACAAGCAGACGATAGCACGGCTGCACCGCCGGCGCCTGACAGGATAGCCCCGGGTCACTATGGTTACTATGCGAACAGCACGACTTTATTGATTTATGACATAACCGACCGTATGAACCCCGCAGAGATACGCATGGTATCGATGGAAGGCTTCAGCGTTTCAACACGGGTGATAGGCGATATAGTATATCTGGCAACAAATAAGCAGATATGGGCGATCCCTTACGATCAGGCCGAAAACTCGCGCATTCTTCCATTTTACAGAGATACGGCCGTATGCAAGGATTTTGTGCCGGTCTGTTTTGATCGGATTTATTGCGTCCCGGAAACAAATGACACAAACTACATGCTGATCGGCGCGGTCGACGTTTATGGCGAGGAGCAGTTTGCGCCTGAGGCATATCTAGGCGCCGGCAGCAACCTCTACATGAGCCAAAATGCCATGTACATCACAAAATGGCGGTGGGAGATACCCCAAGTGCCGGAAAACAGCGATGTTGTCGTAGGCGGATGGCCCGTCAGTTCCGAGAGGACGGACGTCCTGCGCTTCGCTATCGACGGTACCGACGTCGCATATACAGGGATGGCTACGGTTGACGGCTCGCCGATCAACCAGTACAGCATGGATGAGTTCAACGGTTATTTCCGCATCGCAACGACCGTATGGGGCGCGGGTACATATGTGACTGTCATGAGCGCCGCCGATATGCGCATTGTCGGGCGCACGGAACCGCTTGCCCCCGGAGAGCAAATGCGTTCTATGCGGTTTGTCGGAGATACCGGGTATGTAGTGACTTTCGAGAATATGGACCCGTTGTTCACGATCGATCTATCCGATCCGCTTAACCCCGTAGTTATGGGCGAACTGGAGATACCGGGATTCTCCCAGTACCTGCACCCCGTTGGCGACGGGCTGCTGCTCGGAATAGGGCGGGACACACAGACGATATACACCCGCGATTCCGGCGGGAATGAAACGATCGTCGGGTTTCGCGACGCAGGCATGAAAGTATCTTTGTTTGACGTAAGCGACCCGTTTGATCCAAGGGAAATCGGCAAGATAGCGCTTGGCGAAGGCTGGGCCGAGGTCAGCGACAATCCGCGCGCTCTCATGTGCGACCAATCGCGCGGGAATTACGGGTTCACGGTCAACAGATGGGACAGTGGCGGAGCCGCTTTGATCGTTCATGTCGAGGACGGGTCTATCTCGATCGCCGGCACGCTTCTCATGGACAGATATTCGAGCATGTATGAAAAACGTCTGTGCTTCATAGGGGATGTGCTCTATCTTATATATGACTCGGGGGTTATCGCGTTCGACTACAATAGTTACGATATGCTGGGAGAGCTGCGTTTCTAATATGTGATTTGCTCTTCGCGGGGAGCTATGCTAGTATGCGCTCACGAAGCCGTCGCCGGAGACTACGATATGGTCGTCGAGGCGTATTCCGAGGATATCCCCCGCCTGCTTTATGCGCCTCGTGACTTCGCGGTCCTGCTCGCTGATATCCAGCATGCCGCTCGGATGGTTATGGGCGATGATTATCGACGCGGCCCTGTCTTCGATAGCAAGCGAAAAGACTTCGCGCGGATGGACAATCGAAGACATTAGCGTGCCGATCGTCACGACCCTGTTGTTTATGAGCCGCCTTGCGCCGTCGAGAGTGAGCAAAACGAAGTATTCCTGTTTTTTGCCGCGTATATAGTCAAGCTGCTCCGCAGCTCTCTCAGGAGAGTCGATAAGCGGGGCGGTTTGTTTTGTAAATTTCCGGCGCCAGAACTCCAGGGCCGCAAAAACAATTGTCGCTTTGGCTTCGCCGATGCCTTTTATTTCCTTAACGTCGTTTATTGTCAGATTCTCGGCTCCGATTTTCTGTATGGCGGCGTTGAGGTTTTTTGCTATTTGCTTGAAATCGTTGCCCTTGCCGCCGCTCCCGATGACAGCCTGAAGGAGCTCTACGTCGCTGAGGGCAGCGGCGCCTTTGCGGTTGAGTTTTTCCCGAGGCAATTCGTATGCAGCAGCCATAAGGGCATACCTCCGTTCATCGAATGCGAAAAGCCAATATGCGCCGCGCGCCTCTAAATAGCCTAAATAGCCTGGAAGCGTTTTGCGCATTGTTTTCGGATAATAACAATATATCTAAATCAAAATCCTTGTTCAATATGAATTTAAGTGTTGGCCGTGCAGCGGAAAACAACAATAAAACTCAGCGGCGGGACGCTTTTCAACATCCGCTGCTGAGTCTTGTAACCTTTGTGTATATAACTAGTATTTATTTATTTGCTGCAATCACTTCTTAATGACGTCAAAGAAGGGGAAGAGTTTTGTGAATAGGCCTATTAACGGCCCGGTGCCCAGCGCGCAAACTGCGGTCCCGACGCCAACAGCTATAAAGGGGTCGTGCGCAACGATGAGCGTCAGCAAGGCCGCGACTATGGTTACTATGGCGTCGAAAGCCAGCTTGCCCTTTGCCATCTTCCAGCCAAGAATATTCCCGAAAGCTTGCGCGACTCCGTCGGCGGGCGAGAGTAGGACGTCTGCCCCGACGAGGATCCTTATTCCGAGCGAGAAAACTACCATGGCGCTTACAAGCAGCAATGCGCGAAAAGCGTAGCTCTGATTGTTAAAATCAAGCCATCCGTAGAAAATATCCAGCATCAGGCCGATTACGAAAGCCATTGGGAACTGGAGCAGTAGCCTTATTGTCAGACGGCGCGTGATAACGAGCTGCAGTAGCATGAAAAAGATATGGAATATCGTAGTGCATGTGCCGACAGTAAGGGGCGTGAGCTGCGATACGGCATAAGCAAGCAGGCTCCCCGGCGCAACGCCTATATCGGCGCGGACCGCCATGGCGATTCCAAAGGTCATCACGATTACCCCAATTGAATACAGGAGTATTCGCTTGGCCCATTGGGGGTTTTTTTCTTTTTCCATTGGTTTTCTCCAGTCTTTGTCTTGCCATGCTTCCGGTTTGCCGTAGTCAATTCTAAACTCGCGCGGGTGATATGTCAACCGTGCTGATAATCTCCGCTTTCCCGTGCTTTCCGCAAAAAAACAAAAAAACTGTTGACAAATCGTTGTAGTTCTGATAAGTTCAGAAAAGAAAACTAAAGTAAACTAAAAAGAACAAACAGGAACGAACATGAACGAACTGGAACGTCTTCGTCATATTCACAGCACTCTGGGCGACGTAATATCGCAGATGGAGGCTGAACTAAAAGAATCGCCGGACCTTATCACAAGGACTATAAGGTTGGGCGACGCGAGGAGCATGGCCATTCTAACGGCCATTTACAATGCCGGCGGTTCCGTGCTTGCCGTCGAGTTTGAGAACATCCTGGCAAGAAACGGCAGAACGCTCAGAGGCGCGGGGGGGTTCCTTGGCGGAGCCGGGGCAAGCGTCAGGCGCGAGGATGGCAGGCTGATAATCACCGAGGCGGGAGCGGCTGCGCTGGAAAAATGGAAAGCGCGATACGGAAGCTTGTGGATGGAAGAGCTGGCGACGCCCGAAGCGCTTGCGGACAGAGCTTATCCTGACAATTCCAGAATTCCATTGTGCGCTGACGCCAAATAATCAGGGAAAAACAATAGGGGCAGGAACACAGTAGGGGTGAATCAATGAAAACCAGGCTATTTCGGATCAGGCAACCGGCGTATCGTTATGTTCTTTTCAGCTATGGGGGAAAAGCCGTAAAGCGCCGGGGGATCGAGCAGGCGGGGTTCAGCTTCCCATTTTTCAGGAATAGAGATACAGAAAACAAAGAACACGAGAAAAAAGCCGAGACGGTTGAATCACAGAAAATTATTGACTATGCGACGCTTTTGTCGTGGTATAATGAGAATAAATCAAAAACCGGGACAACCAGCGAAAGAATGGAAGCGCAGGAAAGCATAAGGAAACAGAGGGAATTGAAATTCCTCATGCTCTAGCCCAAATGCCGAAATATCCCGATTCCGGGGCGAAAGGGCGCGAGCGCAACGAAAGAGAGCCGCTCAAAAATATGGACATTATTCTGAAAGGGGATATCTGCTACAGCAAAACGCCTGTCGAGCTGGAAACGATGGAAAACGGTTTTCTGGTATGCGCGGATGGCGTCGTCAAGGGCGTTTTCCCGGAAATCCCCGGGGAGTACAGGGAGCTGCCGGTAACTGACTATAAGAATTGCATTATTATCCCGGGGCTCTGCGACCTCCACGTCCACGCTCCTCAGTATGCTTTCAGGGGGCTGGGCATGGACATGGAACTCCTCGACTGGCTCAACACGTACACGTTCCCCGAAGAATCAAAATATGTTGAAATAGACTACGCGAAAAGGGCATATGGTCTGTTTGCGGACGCGCTCAAGCGCGGGGCGACCACGAGGGCCTGCGTTTTCGCGACTTTGCACACGCCGGCGACCGTGCTCCTGATGGATATGCTTGAGAAGACCGGGCTTGTCACTTATGTCGGCAAAGTCAATATGGACAGAAACAGCCCCGACTTTCTGCGCGCGCGAAGCGCCGAGGCGTCTTTCGTTTCCACCAGGTCGTGGATCGAAAAGACGAAAACGAGATACAGGAACACATCGCCGATACTTACGCCGCGGTTCATACCGACATGCAGCGACGAATTGATGCGTAAACTCAAAGAATTGCAGGTGGAATACGGGCTGCCGGTACAATCTCACCTATCCGAGAGCCTAGGCGAGATTTCGTGGGTGCGCGAGCTTTGTCCCGAGTGCAGCTCCTACGGCGACGCGTATAACAGGGTTGGCTTGTTCGGCGGGGAGGGCGTGCCGACGATCATGGCGCACTGCGTCTGGAGCGAAGGCGAAGAAGAGGAGCTCCTGAGGGAAAACGGCGTATATGTCGCGCATTGCCCGCAGTCGAACGTCAACCTGGCTTCGGGCATCGCCCCCATCCGCAGGTTCCTGGACAAGGGCTTAAAAGTCGGGCTGGGCAGCGACGTCGCCGGCGGCTGCCACACCTCCATATTCCGGGCTATAGGCGACGCCGTGCAGGTATCAAAGCTGTTTTGGAGACTGGTTGACGACAGATATGCGCCTCTCACGGCGAGGGAAGCGTTTTACCTCGCGACGGCGGGGGGCGGGAGCTTTTTTGGCAGGGTCGGCAGCTTTGAAGAGGGATATGAATTTGACGCGGTCGTTATCGACGACAGTGGCATAACGACGTCGAACCCGCTCTCTGCAGAGGAGCGCCTTGAGCGAATCATTTATCTGTCAGATGACAGGTGCATCCGCGGCAAATATGTAAGGGGAAGAAGAATAATTTGACCGGGTCTCATTCATGAAAGGGGAACGCATGTGAAAGATATAAGCAAACCGGCGCCAAAAAGGGATCACGCGGCAAAAATAAGCGGCAGCGCCATGTTTGTGTGCGATTATCCCACAGACGGGGTATTGTTTGGCCGCCTGCTGCGATCTTCGATCGCAAGGGGCAGAATACTGGGCGTAAAGCTGCCGGGGATGCCGGAAGGGTATTGGTATATCGACAAAAACGACGTTCCAGGCCTCAATGAGGTGCATATTGTCTTGGATGACACGCCTGTTTTTGCAGACAACACTGTGGAATACATAGGCGACCCGATCGGCATGGTGGTCGGGCCGGATGAGCGCGAGGTTTCCGGGCTCCTTGGCGCTATAGAGGTCGAATACGAGGAGCTTGAACCTGTGTTTGACATGCGCGAATCAGATACAGTGTTTTTTGATTATGGATACGAGAAAGGCGACGTCGGCAAGTCTTTCAGCGAGGCGGACAAAATAATCGAGGAAGTCTTCGAGACAGGGCTGCAGGAGCAGATGTATCTTGAAACCAACGGCGTTATTGCCGAGTACAAGGATGGCAGGATGCATGTGCACGGTTCGCTTCAATGCCCGTATTATGTGCATTCCGCAGTAGTGCGGGCGCTTGGCGCGGATGGCGAAAATGTCAGCATCGCCCAGGATGTGACGGGGGGCGGTTTCGGCGGAAAAGAGGATTACCCGTCCATACTGGGGTGCCAGGCCGCAGTGGCGGCACACAAGACAGGAAAACCGGTGCGGATAGTACTGGACAGAAAAGAGGACGTCGAGTCGACAAGCAAAAGACACCCGTCTTATTGCACATATAAGGCTGCAATAAAGGACGGGCGGGTCACAGCCATGCAGATAGAGGTCCTTTATGACGCGGGGGCTTTCACGACTCTGTCGCCTGTGGTCCTCCAGCGCGGCATAATCGGCGCTTGCGGGGTGTATAATATCCCGAACCTGAAAGTGCGGGGGCAGGCGCGCAAAACGAACACAGTGCCAAACGGCGCTTTCCGCGGGTTCGGAGGCCCGCAGACATTCTTTGCGGTGGAGATGCTTATGACGCATATCGCGAAGGATCTCGGCATAGATTCCGCGGATTTCAAGCTGGCGCACGTCTCGAAGCAGGGAGACCTGACTTCGACAAGCGGGATATACCACTTTCCGGTGCCGATACCCGCGATGATAAGAGAGACGCTTGAAGCCAGCGATTACTACAAAAAGAAAAAAGCGTACGAAAACCAGTCAGGGCGCTATCGCCGGGGCATCGGGCTATCGGCCGTATATCATGGCGCCGGCTTTACCGGAAACGGGGAACGTGACGTCATAAAAGCCGTCGCCGGGCTTCGCAAGAATGCTGACGGCACAGTTGAAGTCCTGACTGCGAACACAGACATGGGACAAGGCTTGGCAACGGCGTTTACAAAAATAGTCGCATGTGAACTCGAATTGCCTTATGAGAAAATCATAGTCGATCTTCCGGACACTTCGAGGACGCCGAATTCCGGGCCGACTGTCGCCTCGCGATCGCTGATGATAGTCGGGGAGTTGCTCCGGCGCGCCGCTATAAGGCTGAAAGCGGAGTGGGCGGATGGGGAAGTGCAGACAGTCGAGGAGCATTATAAGCACCCCGACTTCATGATCCCGTTCAATATAAATGAATTCAGCGGAGACGCATACCCTACATACTCATGGGCGGTCAACGCCGTGGAGGTCGAAATAGACACGCTGACAGGTTATATAAGCATTGTCGGCGGGTGGGGGTCGTTTGACGTCGGCACACCGATCGACGAGAATATAGTCATCGGACAAATGGAAGGCGGGTTTATCCAGGGCATAGGTTATGGGATGATGGAAAAAATAACGGCGGACAACGGTCGCATAAGGAATAATACATTCAGCGACTATATGATTCCGACCGCCGTCGATATCCCTGATTTGCGCGTAATGCTGCATGTCGAGGAGTATCCTAACGGCCCTTACGGCGCAAAAGGCGCGGGCGAACTGCCGCATGTGGGCGGCGCTCCGGCGACTGTCGACGCGATTCAAAACGCGCTCGGAGTCAATCTGAGCAAAACTCCGTTTTTGCCTGAGGATGTGATGGAGATCTTGCGAAATGCGCAATGAGTGAGGCGCAACTTGCCTCTATAGGGGCTGCGCAAAGCGGCGGAGCATCTGCTGCAATGAACTGCGAATGGAGCATAAAGGGCGACCAGCAGGAAAGGGGATGTTGTCAACAATGGCTGATGGCGTATTATTCGACCTTAACGGCGTCGAAACCGCGTATACCGGCGATCCGTCAAAAAGGCTTCTTGACGTGCTGAGGAACGAATACCGGATGACCGGCACAAAATGCGGCTGCAAGGAGGGCGAATGCGGCGCTTGCGCCGTTATTATCGACGGCAAGCTGATGAACTCCTGCCTTGTGGCTATGGGGCGCGTTGACGGGGCAAAAGTCACCACTATCGAGGGCTATAGCAAAACAGCGCGGTTTGCCGCGCTTGACAAAGCGTATGAATCGGTTTCCGCTGTACAGTGCGGATTCTGCACGCCCGGCATGATAATGGCTTCGGAATGCCTGCTTGCTGCAAACCCGCACCCGACGGAATCGGAGATACGCGTGGGGATATCCGGAAATCTATGCCGTTGCACCGGCTACAACGCGATCGTAAAGGCGATCGGGATAGCCGCCGAGAAGGGAAGTGGGTTATGGTAAAGAGCTTTGCTGCCGGTTCCCTCAAAGAAGCGCTGGCCTTGCGAAAAGACCCCGAACTCATCCCATATTGCGGAGGTACCGATCTGATGGTAGAAGCCCGCGAGGGGGCAAGTTACCTTTATCTTCACAAAGTGCCGGAAATGAAGCGGATTGCGGATGATGGCGTATACATACGCTTCGGGGCGGCATGCACGTTTTCCGAGGTTATTGGGAACCCGCTCACACCAGGGATATTAAGGGAAGCTTGCTCTCAGATAGCGGCTCCGGCAATCCGCAACGCGGGAAGCATCGGCGGCAATATTGCAAACGGCTCGCCGAAGGCTGACAGCGCGCTCATATTTATGGTTACCGATTCAAAGCTCCGCCTCGCGAGCGACGGCAGCGAACGCGTCTTGCCGATAAAGGACTTCTATATTGGCCGAAAAAAGCTTGCGCTGGCGCCTGACGAACTGATCGTTGAGGCGATGATGCCAAAACAGGACATTGAAGATTATTATTACAAAAAAATCGGCGCCAGGAACGCGCTCGCGATATCGCGGCTGTCATTTGCGGGCATAATGAAAATAAAAGACGGGGTGATCGTCAAATGCGCAACTGCTTTCGGGGCAGTCAGCGACGTCATTATCCGTCTTAGCGAAATCGACAATATGTTGGTTGGAAAAACAATTGGGGAGGCAAGGGAATTTAAAGGGGCATATCTTGAAGCTTTCAACGATGCTATTGTGCCTATACGCGGCAGGGTAGGCATGGAATACAGAAAAGACGTCTGCATGAATCTGCTCCGCGATTTTTTAGAGACAAACGGCATATAGGAGGATTGCTGTTGCATTTGTCGTTACATATATTTTCTCGACAATTCGTTATAAATGAGCGCTTGGAAGGCTGTCAAGCAGAAACAGCACGTGCTCGGGGAGCGAGTTTGCCTGCGCGGCAACCGCAAGGGAGGCCTGGGCCAAAATATTTTCCTTTACGAACTCGATAATTTCCTGGGCTATGTCAACGTCCTCGATACGGCTGAGCGCCGCTATGGCGTTCTCTTCCTCTGTATATAGTCTGTCAAGCCTGAAAGACAATCTGCTCGAAAACGCGCTCATCGCAGTAACAGACGAAAGGTTCTGCTTCATTATTCCGTCGACATAATCTGTGAGGCCTGTAGTCGAAACGATCGCGGCTCCGCCGTTGGCGGCGTGCACTTCCTCAAGCGCGCTCAATTTCGTCCACTTGCCGTCCACAAAGACCATGTCGCCTTTTTTGAACACGAAATCGCCGGCAGAATCACCGATCTCCAGAGCTACTATCTCCATGCCGGTTTCTTCAAACGTTTTGACGCCAAACTCCTTTGCAAGCTCGGCAAACTCCGCCGCCATTATTGATTTGTCATCATTTGACAACATATCGTTTGCCATTCCGATCGAGAGTTCGCGCATCCTTTGAAGGATATTCTGCCGCGCCATTGCATCGCCGAACGCGCAATCCAAAATGTCCTGCATCTCTTCGGTTTTGCGTATGTGAACGCCGAGTTCCCTGATCTGCGCGTGCAATTTCTGCGCAATAACCATACCGGCAGGGTCGTCGGAAGGGAGTTTTTTGCCGCACGAAATGCGGTAAATGCTTTTTCCGGCTTTCATCTGATGGGTATCGAAATTCCGAAGCGCAGTCATAGCGGGAATGTTGTTGTTGATCCTCACAACTGTACACCTTGCTTCCTTGCAATTTCTGTGTCGGCGCCGTTTTAAACACAGCTACATAAGTATTATCGGAATTATTTCTGTTTTCTTTAGCTCATATTATAGAGAAAAATGCCATTGACAATTCATCGTAAATACCAATAGATATTAGCTGAGCGATATGTTATAATACGAAGCGTCGATACAACCAAGAGTGCGAGGGCTTGACCATGAGTATTGGACGCATAAGCAGAGCGAACAGCATGTATAATGCCGGGAATGTCAACAGGGCAGATCCGGCCGGATTCCCGAACGCTGCAAACCGTGTCAGCGCTATCCGGAAAGTCGGCGACGCTCTTGTTTCCCCGGAGAGGGAAATCAGGCAAAACGACAGTTACCTTGCCGCTTTGTTCAGCAACTCAGACGGAGATACTGTCGAGATTTCAAACAACGCCATGGATCTCTGGCGAAACATGCCAAAGGAGACCGGAGCGCCTTCGGCGCCGCAGCATTCTCAAAAGCCGACAATCGGCCTGCCTTTTGACTACCAGTTTGATCTGCCGAGCCCTTTCCCCGATTGGAACCAGATAATAAATAACACAAACACGCCGCCGATAATTCAGAACAAAATCCCGACAAACGATTCTCCGCCGGTCAGCGCGGCTCCAAACGTGGCCCCGCCTGATTTAGCAGCTCCGGGCAAAACAGAACCTTCAATCGGGCTTCCGGGAACAGACGCTTCATTTGAGGTAAGCCCGATGGAACCGCGCGGCGAATGCAAGACTTGCGAAAGCAGGAGATACCTCGACAGGTCCGACGACCCGTCAGTCAGCTTCCAGACGCCCACGAAAATCAGCCCGAACATGGCTGCTTCGGCCGTTGCCGCACATGAGAACGAACATGTCAGCCACGAAAAAGGCAAAGCGCAGCGCAATGACCGCGAGATAGTCAGCCAGACGGTAACGTTCAAATACGACGTCTGCCCTGAATGCGGGAGAAACTACGTCGCGGGCGGCACCACGCACACAACCTCAGTGTCAAAACCTGAATCAAGCGATGAAAGCCAACAAAGCGAGGACTAGCGGGAGGACGTACGGCTAGGCCAGATGGCATCCTTCATTTAAGATAGACACTATAAGCCGCCAAATATCCGATGGGAGCCCGGACCCGTCGTGATAGATGGCGGTTTTTCCGTCAAGGCGGATGCGGAAAGCCCCGTCGCCGAGCGCGAGGAATCCTGGGTTTTCACTGTCGATGAAGTCTTCTTCGCAGGCGAATAAAGTAAATTTATCGCGATAGGGCGCGCTTGAATACGGGCAGAATGCCTCGCAGTTGCCGCACTCGTTGCACATTGAATCAATATGGACGATTTGTGTGCGGCCATCCGCCTGTACTGCGATATTTGCCCGGTTCGGGCAGACGTCGACGCAGCATTCGCATATGGTGGCGCACTCGAGGCAGCGCTCCGGTTCGCATACGGATGTGTTATGCTTATATAATATGCCTTTTTTCCCTTCTGCTGTTTTTATGTCCGGGTTTACGTTTAGTGCCGAGTATTTTTCGGTGTCGGCTCCGGTGATAGCGATGGCGCATTTCATAGCGTCTGCTATGGCTTCCGCGACGGTTGCGGGGCCGTCTTCCGCATCGCCGATCACGAAAACGCGCGGCTGTTTCTCCGCCGAACTTGCATGTATAGCTGTATACCCTTCCGCGCTGCCGATTATGTCACGGTCAGCGGGATTGCCTATTGCCGATATTACCGTATCGGCAGATATTGTTATATTTTTGCCTGTGGGGACAGGGCTGCGGCGTCCCGACGAGTCCGGCGCGCCAAGCTCCATCTGCTCGCATACCAAGAGACCGTCCCGGAGCGCCGTCGGCGCCAGCAGCTCAAAAAACTCTACGCCGTCATTTTTGGCGAGTTCCAGTTCTTCGGCGTCGGCAGGCATGTAGCGCTTCGTTCGGCGATATGCGATAGAGACTTTTTCCACGCCCGATATGCGTTTTGCCGCACGGGCGGCGTCCATGGCCGTATTGCCGCCTCCGATAACGACGACGTTTTTGCCGGGATTGACAGACTGCGGGTCGCGCTTGAGCTTTTCCAGGAATTCTACCGCGTCAATGTATTCTCCTTGGTTCAGGTCAAGTGTTCCGGGTTTCCACGCGCCGGTTGCGACAATAATCGTCTCGAAGCCTTCGGAGCGTAATTCATTTATGCTCTTGACCTCGTGGTTGAGACGGATGTCCACGCCGGCAGCCTTGACAAGCTCAATGTCGCGGTCTATCACGGAGCTTTCGATCCGGAAATCAGGGATGACATGACGCACTATGCCGCCAAGGCTTCCGCATTTTTCAAAAATAGTGGCATGTCTCCCTGATTTTGCCAGGAAATACGCGACAGAAAGCCCTGCCGGGCCGCCGCCGACTATGGCGATTTTTTCGCCGGGCGAACCTGTTTTTTCCGGCTTTGGGCCGTTTTTGATTTCAGCCAACAATTGCGCGTAGGCTTTTTGCGCGGATTCCAGCTTGACTGCGCGTATCTCAAGACTTCCCTCATAGAAACTGCGCGTACATTTATCCATGCAACGGTGGGAGCAGATAGTCCCGGTTATGAAGGGGAGCGGGTTGCGCTCGGTGATGACCCTGAGCGATTCGAGGTGTTTTCCCTCTCCGGCAAGACGCAGATAGGCCGGGACGTCCTGGCCTATCGGGCAGCCGTCGCGGCAGGGCGCCGCGAAGCAATCGATCAGCGGCACTTGCGATTTCATTTTCCGCTCCGGCGGCCGGCCCGCCGGTTTGCGGTACAGCGAACAGGAAACCGAAGCGTCGACAAGCGCTTGCAGCTTATCCAAATCTACGCCGCTAAATGGTTTGAGGACTTGAGAGGAAAGCTCTCCGGCAAGCTGATTGAGCCGCTGATAACCGCCCGGCTTCAACAACGTCGTCGCCAAGGTTATCGGCCAGACGCCCGCGTTGCAAATATCGCCGATATTATGGAAATCCGCGCCACCGGAGTAGCTTATGCGCAGTTTTCCGTCAAAAGCCTTTGAAAGGCGATTCGCCACTTCGAGAGAGAGCGGGTACAGCGCCCGCCCGGACATGTACATCTCCTCTCCCGGAAGCTCATTTGCTGCGATTTGAACAGGAAAAGTATTCGTGAGCTTGACGCCGAACGACAGGGAAAGGCTGTCGGCGAGTCCGGAAAGCCTGCGGAGCATTGGCACGGCGTCCTCAAATTGCAGATCGGATTTGAAGTGATGGTCGTCAAACTGTATGTAGTCAAACCCAAGGCTGTCCAAGGTTTTCCGCGCGTAATCATAGCCCAATAGTGTCGGATTGCATTTTATGAACGTATTGAGCTTCTTTTCGGAAATCAAATAAGTCGCTATGCGCTCAATTTCATCCGGCGGGCAGCCATGCAGGGTCGACAAAGTTATCGACCTGCAAATGCGCGGGCTTATCCCGTCGATAAAACTCTTGTCGATGTTTTTGAAACGGTCCAGATTATCAAGGGCCCATTGCTTGCAGTTCTTCCAGGAATCGGTTGTCTCCGCGTCTTTCAGCCCCTCGATGAACGTATCGATTTTTTCCGATTTGATGCCGGCGAGGTCATAGCCGACGCTCATGTTGAAAACATAACCGTCAGAGCTTCCGAGGCCAAGCTCGCGGCTGAGCAGCTTGAGGGCGTACCAGGCTTTGACATATTCGTCCAAAGCTTGCGGGACGTATAATTCTGTCGACCATTCCACGTTATAGCATTCGTCTTTCGCCAGGATGCATGGTTTGGAGACCGGTAGGTCCTCTCCGTCGAGGGTTTGTACGGTTTTCAGTTCAAAGAAACGGGCGCCGGCCGCGTAGCCGGCGACAATGTTCTGGGCAAGCTGCGTATGCGGGCCTGCAGCGGGGCCGAAGGGAAGTTCCAGATTTTCCCCGAATATTTCAAGTCTGTCGCCTTCGGGGCTCCGGTAGAGTTTCTTTATGCCGAATATCGAGCTTTTTTGCCCATGCTCGGCCAATATCCAATCCATCATCCGCCCGAAAGGGATCTGCCTCATAGTATCGCCCATTAGTTATCCCCCCTGCCTTGAGTTGATGCGGCTTGCCATAGCCGCCGATCGTTCGCGGCACTTAGCCATTATGGCTACTTCGTCTATGCCGATAAGCTCGCGATCCTTCATTTTTACTACGCCGTTTATTATAGTTGTCTTTATGCAGCGACCGCTCATGCCGAACAGGATATGGCCGTCGCAATTGTCTGCGGACATAGGCGTCAGCGGGTCATAATCGGCGACTATTATGTCTGCCGCCGCGCCGGGTTCAAGCGCTCCCAGCTTTGTGTCAAAGCTCCGGTTGGCGATTGCGGCGTTATTCCCGAACAGCATCTTCGGGACCTCCGCCCATGCTGCTCCGGGGTCGCATAGGACATGCTTGTGAATTATATTTGCGACTTTTTCCGACTCAAACATATCGTTTGTGTAACCGTCTGTGCCGAGCCCCAGCATTATCCCGCGCCGCATCATCTCCATGCAGGGGGGGATTCCCACGGCGTTGCCCATATTGGATTCCGGGTTGTGAACGACCATGGTATCCGTTTGCTTGATTATATCCATTTCGATGCCGTTTACATGTATGCAGTGGCCTGTTATGGTTTTTTCGCCGAGGATGTCATTGTCGAACAATCTGTTTATAACGCGCTTGCCATATTTTTTCAGGCTATCGTAGACGTCGTCCATGCCTTCCGCCACATGTATATGGAACCCTATGCCCGGCGGGGTGTTTTCCCGGCATAATGCAAGCGTTTCGTCCGACAGCGTGAATGAGGCGTGCATTCCCATCATGCCTTTGACCATATCGGTATCGTCGGCCATGGCAAATCTTATGAACTCGGCGTTTTCGGCGACCGCGTCGCGCATTTTATCCTCGCCGTCCCTGTCTGAGACCTCATAGCAAAGCCCGGTGCGGACGCCCAGTTCCTTTGCCGCTTCGGCAATCGCAAAGAGGCTGCCCCGGACGCCGCCGTAGCTCGCGTGATGGTCGAACACAGTAGTGCAGCCGTTCTTTATGCAGTCGAGGTAGGTCGCCATGGCGCTCCATCGCGTATCTTCCAATAAGAGGTGGCGGTCGATTGTCCACCACATGCCGTCAAGGATTTCAAGGAAATTTCTTGGGCTGTACCCTTTGATCGAAAGGCCGCGCGCGAAAGCGCTGTATATATGGTTGTGCGCGTTGATGAGCCCGGGCATGATGACTCCGCCCCCCGCGTCGATGAATTCGGCGCCGGGGTATTTTTCACGGAGTGTTTTCGTATCCCCCACATCTTTTATCAAGCTGCCTTCCGTTGCTACGCATCCGTTTTCGATCAACATGTGTCGGGCGCCGCGGGTGATAAGCCTTCCGTTGCCTATTATAAGCATTATGCAGTCACCTCGTCTCAAAGATTCTATAACTAAGAAAGTGGGAATAATCAGCAAAAATACACTCAAATAATACCACGGCAGCCTTATGCGTTCAAGCTATTTCAGGGTGGATTTATTGATTAATAAGGCCAAATATGGTAGAATACATCGTCGGAGAATTTCTCGCTGGCGATCGAACGCATGGGGGGGCCATATGCGCGCTGCCTCGCTATGCTGCCACGCGGCGCCTGATAAACAATTGATTCCACAGGAAAGAAGATGATCCTTTGAAGTATATAGTCGTCATCGGCGACGGCATGGCGGACAAGCCCGTGCCTGAGCTGAATGGAAAAACACCTTTGCAATATGCGAATACGCCGGAGATGGACACACTGGCGTCCGCCGGGGTGCTTGGCAGCGCCCTGACGATACCGGAAGGGATGCCGGCCGGAAGCGACACGGCGATCATGTCTATATTCGGCTGCGATCCTAAAATCTGCTATGCCGGGCGTGCGCCTCTGGAGGCAGCGGCTTCGGGTATAATCCTCACGCCGGGAGACGCGGCATATCGCTGCAACATGGTCACATTTGAAGACAGCGCAAAACCGTTTGATGAGAAAAAAATAATCTCTCATTCTGCAGGCTCGATAGAAGGCAAAGTTTCTGACGAACTCATAAAGGAACTATTCGCGACGCCGCCTTTCAAGGAAGCAGCCGAGGAAGCGGGGATGGTAGTCTATCCGGGTTCTTCGTTCCGGCACATCGCCGTGCAGAAAGCCCCGGACATAACCGGCATTGTACTAACTCCTCCGCACGATCATTTGGGGGAGACGATCGGGCAGCATATGCCGCGCGGATGCGAAAACGCAGTGGCGCTCGACAGGATGATGCGGCTCGCGCATGAAATACTGGACGATCACCCGATAAACATGAGGCGTCGCGCCGAGGGTAAGCTCCCGTCAAACGGGATTTGGTTCTGGGCTGAAGGCGAGGCTGTGGAATTGCCTGATTTTGAAAGCAGGTACGGGAAAACCGGCGCGGTCGTCTCCGCCGTGCCGCTGTGCCAGGGGATAGGCGTGCTCATAGGGATCGACAAAATGCTTGTCGAAGGCGCGACAGGCGAACTTGATACGAATTATGAAGGCAAAGTCGAGACAGCGCTGGAGGCGCTGAAAACCCGTGATTTTGTCGCTATCCACATAGAAGCTCCGGACGAGTGCACGCACAACGGCGATACAAAAGGAAAGGTCCAGGCGATAGAATGGATAGACAGCAGGGTATTGGGCCCTCTTACGAAACGGCTCCGCGAATCAGGCGAAGACTTCAGGATGCTGGTGATCTCAGACCATCTGACCTTGACGTCCACCCGCGGGCATGACGGGGCCCCCGTGCCATATATAATATATGACAGCCGCAAAGACATGAAAACAGGCTTGTCATACAACGAAGCGGACGCCGCCGGAGGGCGGTACGTTGCCGCCGGGACAGAGCTGATCAGTATTCTGTTTGAGGCTGCGTCATGAGAGAATCTGCGTTCGCATACGCTAAGCTGAATATCTCGCTGGACATTGTTTCGAAAATGGACAACGGATACCACAGCATGAGAATGGTAATGCAGACTATAAGCCTGAGCGACATGATAGATATCGAATGCGTTCCGGGCGATGGGATAACAGTCAAATCCGGATTGCCTTATTTGCCGTGCGACGAGCGTAATATTGCGGTCAAGGCTGCGCTCGCTTTTTTCAGGAACACCGGCATATCGGGATATCAGACGAGCATCGAAATAAGCAAAAACATCCCTGTCTGCGCCGGCCTTGGGGGAGGAAGCTCGGACGGCGCGTGCGTCCTGCGGATCCTTGACAGGATGTTCGGCACGAATCTGGGGCGCGAAAAACTTGAAACGATTGGTTTGACAGTCGGCTCGGACGTCCCTTTCTGCGTCGCCGGCGGGACATGCCTTGCAGAGGGCAGGGGGGAGATTCTGACGGACCTAAAGCCGTTGCCGCAATGCCACATCGTTATTTGCAAGCCGGCGTTTTCTTTGTCAACGCCTGAATTATTCAAATATATCAAATGCGAAAGGATTCGCGCGAGACCGGATACCGGCGGAATAATCGAAGCGCTGGAAAACAGCGATCTTTTGAGCATAGCCAGAAGGATGTACAATGTATTTGAGGATGTGTTGCCGCGCGGCGCGCGCGAAATTGCGGAAATAAAGTATCATCTGCTTGACGACGGCGCACTCGGAGCGGTCATGACGGGTTCCGGTCCGGCGGTCTTCGGGATTTTTGACGATGAAAAACGCGCCAGGCTCGCTTATGAGCAGTTGAAGGCGAAATATAAAGAGTGCTACCTTGCGCTATCTACGGGCAAACAGGAGATAGCATAGGGTGGAGGGATTCAAACCCGGCGGGACAGAACCACGACGCCCCGGCCGGGACCGTAAGCGCGCCCTTGCGGGAACCGTTGATTTATCGAAAGGAATAAATACTGGTATGAACTATTTGATGTATGTATTGATCTTCTTTGCAAAACTTTGCGAAGTGTCGATCGCGACTGTGCGAGTCGTATTGACGGCAAAGGGCAACAGGATCGTCTCATGTCTGCTTGCCGCGGTCGAAGTCACGTTATGGATCGTCATAACAAGCTCGGTGCTGCTGGGGCTCAGGGAAGACCCGTTGAGGGCCGTCGCTTACGGATTGGCGTTCGCAGTCGGCATATTGCTTGGCATAATAATCGAAGATAAGCTCGCGCTCGGGCTATCACAGATAGAGATCATAGCGGAGGAAGAAGAAGCAAGGAGAATAACAGACTTATTGAGAAGAAATGGTTATGGCGCCACAACCTATGATTGCGAGGGAATGGAAGGCAAAAAACTGATGATAGAGCTGAAAGTGCAAAGAAAGGACGTTCCGCTGACGTTGGGAATACTCAGAGAACACGAGAAGCTTTTCGTCACTGTCACTGATATCAGAAAACTCTCTATCGGCAGCATAGGAAGCATCCGCAAGAGGATGCTCTTGAAATAGAGCCCGGCATTACCCGGATTTATGTTGCACTTCACAGAGGGGTAGCCGGAATAGTACTCTTTCTTGCATGAGCAAGTCGCTTGGTCGGCTTCAAGTCTTAGAAAATGTTCTATCCCTACCCCGGGATGTGCTCCTGCCGACCTCAGCTTCCGCTCACGCTGCGCAATAGCACAAT
>Ga0082212_10002297_pt1 | contig 28023 bp, 25 predicted proteins | sample TergutNt197P3_FD_71548 | JGI IMG/M metagenome (GOLD analysis project Ga0082212, IMG submission 71548) | Neocapritermes taracua P3 segment gut microbial communities from Petit-Saut dam, French Guiana - Nt197 P3 | ecosystem: Host-associated > Arthropoda: Insects > Digestive system > Gut ...
CTCCCCGCATACGCGGGGATGGACCCGTCTGCAAGTCCCGCGATATATACGCGCCAAAATGCTCCCCGCATACGCGGGGATGGACCCTTGATAGTAGTATCCGTAGCCTACCTTGCCATATGCTCCCCGCATACGCGGGGATGGACCTAGAGGGCGTTGTAATAACTACTGCTTTTATATATGCTCCCCGCATACGCGGGGATGGACCAGCAACAGAATTTATTTATACGGAGGTTAAGAAATGCTCCCCGCATACGCGGGGATGGACCTCGCACGCGTAACGCCCTGCAACTCGTTTCCGGATGCTCCCCGCATACGCGGGGATGGACCCATTTCGTTTGCTGTTGCATACGCTGCTAGCTGATGCTCCCCGCATACGCGGGGATGAACTTATATCGCTAATCTCCTGTGTTATCATGTTGCTAGTGCTTTTTTGTTGTATTTAATAACATTCTGATATTCGTCATCTGCTTCTATTTGATAAAAGGCGCATAGAAGCATTTTCGCTCTAGTTGCTGCCACATAGTTTAAAATTCGATTTTTTAACGTTTCAAAACCATTTATGTCAATCAGAAAAACGATATTCGCTTCCAAGCCTTTAAAAGACTGTATCGTAAAATAATTTAAAGAACTTTCTGAAAAATCAGTAATATCTTCAGCATAATGAATTGGCAGATTGCATATCTTCTCAACTCCAGCTAACTCTGAGTTTTCAAGACGATATTTCGACAAAATTACAATTTCATTGGGTAGGCAGCCACCACTTAACAGCTTTTGCATTTCCTCTCTCACCATTTTTAAAAGATCCTTTTGGTTCGTGTATGAATCAACAACAACTGATGGCCCAGAGACTTTAATATGCTTAGCCAATGGCATGTTTGTTATCTGCGTTGTTAGTCTGCCAATCTGCTCTGTATTTCTGCAATTTATCGTTAGCATTATTGTAGCAGGTGAATATACTTCCTTTATATACTCTATAGCAAATGCATAATCTTCTTCTGAATTAAACATGTTTTGGTTAGGATCTAAAAATAATATCCAATTCCCTTTATCCATGCCACCTTTCACGAATTTGTCTAGTGACTCCCAAATGCTAACATGCATTAAATCTTGTGCCTCATCAACGATGATGAGATCAAATTCGTCTGTCTCAGAAGAGTTTTTAAGAAATAGTTCAGCGAGCTCATATGCCTCAGCCCAATTTGGAAGATCGATCATTAAATATTTCCTGATAAAATTATGGTATGTACCAATAAAGCAAATGCTTTCATCCTCGTTAATTGCTTGCTTGACTGTTTTGCTGATATTTTTGTTGAAACATATGAAGGCTATTTTCTTATTCTCAGCTAAAGCCCTTCTGGCTTTTTCGATGGCAAGCAAAGTTTTCCCTGTTCCTGCTCCACCTGTAACAACCACCCTATCGTTCATATTAATTGTTTCGAGCGCATCAAACTGCTCCTCAGTGAGCGTGATAAGCTGCTGCTCGATATGCTGCATTTCCAGTCTTATGGAAGGGACTACTGCAAAATCGCCTCTCAGCAAGTTTGTAAATTTTTTTATATATACATCTGTGAGGCGATTTGAGACAAGCGATATTTTGGAGAATATTTGCTCTTCCCAGTAGTCAAATGCTTTTTCAAGAAACACATTAAAATCGCTTATGTTTGACTTGCAGTCAAACATAACTTCTGTAGCTAAATCATTCCCTTTTCCTGTGAAGATACACTCCGGAAAAACAACCGCATAACCAATAATTATATTTGCCTCTACTGAAAATTTGCCATATACATCCATTAAGTAGTCTTTAAGAGCATATGAGCATTCCATTGCTTGCCTGAAGGGATCTTTGATGTTGTGCTTAACCCCAGTTTTGCTTATAGAATACCATTCGCCTGATTCACGCAAGATCGATTGGCCACCCTTCACTTCCACACACAGGATTCCTCGCTTTGATATATACAAAAAATCAACTTCTGCGACTAATTTCCTTTTATGATTCTTCTGCAGCAAGGAATGCATTACTACACCTTTAACTAAATCTGACGAGAACCACTCAAATACCATCTTCTCAGCATTAGAGGTTTGGGTATCTATTGTCGCTGGCATCATTTCTGCCATAAAATTATTACTCCTTAATCTTCAATCTGTTCGCCAAAACGTGGATTGATTCTAAACATATTTTGCCATAAATGACATCCTATATATATAAATTTAGCATTATCAGTGATAATTCCCAGCTTGAAACGCCGAAGCAAAAGATATAATGCGGTAGGATTGGATAAATTACGGTTTTTGCCAAGCATTAGCGCTTCTCAAGCGCGGAGTGCACCGCGAAAGCAGTGCGAGAAGCGGTCCTCGAGCGATTGATTTACAATGCTATATTTGCGGGGTCAGGTACAGGACGGTCCTGTTCGAGCCGCTAGTGCAACAAACCGTTCATAAAAGTATCTTTGCCTGAGCTACAATCTGTAGGGTAGCGAATAGCACGCCACCGCCGCAACCACTTGAGCGATTGCTTAATTTAGCCCTCATTGCAGTGCATGAAATCAATGTTGTTTAATTAACTGATATCAAAAAGCGGTAATAAAGCTATAATCAAAAAGAAAGCAAATCGATGATCGAAATTGAAAAGGATTGAGCTATGCGAAAAGTCAATAATCAAGATGCTGCAAAAGCAGTTTATAGCGCTGTTGTTTCTACTATTGACAAGCTGGCTAAGAGAGAGCGCGGCGAGTTATCACCCTATGCTGCAACAACACTCGCACGCTTGAGGCAGTGTGCTGGCAGAACCTTTGATGAATGCCCTGAAATTTGGGATACTGTTCGCTCTCAGATAAAAAGCAAGCTCTCGGTTTTTCAGCAGCAGTGTGCAGAAAACGCTGTTTTCGTTGCTTTGGCGCTCTATAGCATACACCAGCGAGGTAAAGACAAGAATGTAAATATAAAAAAGGTTGGCTTCGGCAGAGCTGTTAGGCAAGTGAAAGTTCCTGATATCCAATATCGTTTTACCTCGTTCGCATCTTCAGATTCATTCTCCGATCTCATAGTCCATGCACGAAGCCTTATTGAATTAATGCGTATGGGCGATGCACGTTTTGATTACGCGAATTTTGCTGTTGATCTATTTTGGTTCCAGGCAGATCCTGATAGCAGAGTACGCATACGCTTGGGTTGGGAGAACAGCTTTTTATCTAACAGCATTAATTAAACGCCCAAACCTACAAATCCGTGCTAGGCTTGCATTGGCTGCTTGCGCCTCTAAGGCTAGAGTTCAAAGTTCTACATAAATCTGCTAACTAAGCTAAAGGATAGCTTTTGCTGGCAAAATAAGCTACCCTGAGATTGAGAAAATTACGAAGGGAAGCAAATATGCTAAAAGCTTCTATATGCGCTTCAATCGAAAACAGCGAAGCCTCCCTAGCTCGGCATCCGCGTCTGCATAACAGGCAAACTCCTTGCTTTGCAGCAGCTTTGCCAGCGGCATTAGTGCATCTTTCTTCTCCTCAATGGCTGCATCTGCTTTCTCAGCTGGCTCGAGCTCTCTATGGCCACAAGGCGCATCTCAAAGCCGCGCACCTCCCGGATGAACTCGATACCTTTGTAGAGGCATGCATTCGCCTTTGCCGATCTTGCCGAAATCTTCCCATTGCCCACTTTTCATAGGCTTTTTTTATTACTCGTGATTCAAGCTTTCTGTCGAAGCTCGCAGGACAGCGCGACACGAAATCCACTCTATTTGGCCCCTCCATCATTGTCATTAAGCCCGCCGGTGACACGCTTGCTGTCTGCCACATAGATTCCAAGCTTAAAGCCGTTCTCGGCCACGTCTTTCAGATATCCCACAGCCAGCTTGTTGCACTCAACATCAGAAGACGAGCCGTCCATGGCTTTGCTTGATATGGGATGCCCGCCTCGTTCGTTATCAGCCCAAGCACGATTTGCTTGCTCAGTGGCCTGCCGTTTTTGTTGTAGCCCTGCTCAATATGCAGCGCTTCTGCCAGATCCTCTTCGGAAACGCATTCGCCGTGAGCATTATATACTCCATAAAAAGAGACGCTGTGTGTCTGAATGCAAACGCCCAACAGGAATTTAGAAAGGCTGCACCGCCGAAAGCGCCAAAGTTTCGTATATGCGATCTGCATCAGCCTCTCCAATTCGCTGCAGTGCCCTTCCTGCGCTAAAGGAGTTTGGCGCAGCTGCCTCGCCAACAAGGCGCTCCAGATCAAGGCCGTCCAGCCTTTCAGCAAGCCCTGCCTGTAGCTGCCCCTATTGTAGTATTAAAGGGCTATTTAGGGGTTTGATTCTAATTATGGCCTTCGTTATTTGAACTGCTCGATATGAGCTCATAGCTGCTGTTGCTTAAAAGTGAATAGTATTTATTTGCTATTCACTATAGAAAACGAGTCGATAAAGCAAAAATATCTATATAGAAAAAAACAAATAATGTAGACTAAAAGCAACCGAATAGAGTCGCTATATTATCAACTGATGATGCTAAAGTATTTGAGCGTATTGCGCTGCTTTAGGCTGTCACAAAAATCTTTACGCATATGAATATCATGGAGGGATATATGTCTACATCATACGCTGGCAAGCTATTACGAGTGAATCTTTCTGATAGCACCTTAAGAACAGAGGATCTAGACCTTGAACTTGCAGAAAAATATATCGGTGGAAGAGGCCTTGGGACAAAGATTTTATACGACGAAGGGGTAGCCACAGTAGACCCGCTGTCTGCTGAAAATAAGCTGCTCCTAATGACTGGGCCATTAACCGGCGCTATAGTTCCCACTGGAGGGCGCTACATGGCTATTACAAAATCGCCTCTAACAGGCTTAATAGCAAGCTCCAACTCTGGTGGGGTTTGGGGTGCCCGTTTAAAGTGCGCAGGATGGGATGGAATTATAATAGAAGGAGCAGCTGCATCCCCAATGCGACTGCATATCGAGGATGGCAATGCTGAGCTTCTGCCTGCTGATGGCTTATGGGGCAAAACTTCGGAAGAAACAGAGTCAGAGCTAAAAGGCATATATCCTAAGGCATCAGTTTTAAATATTGGACCCGGAGGCGAGAGCGGATCACTGCTTGCATGCATTATAAACGAAGCCGATAGAGCAGCTGGCAGAAGCGGAGTTGGCGCTGTTATGGGTTCTAAAAACCTTAAGGCGATTTCAGTTATCGCAAGCAAATCGTCTGTTGAGCCTTATGACAAAGAAGCGCTTGCACAGGGCAATAAATCCGCACTAGCAATGATTAAAGAAAACGGCGTTACAAGTGGTGGGCTTCCCACATACGGCACAGCTGTCCTGGTAAATATCATCAATAACATCGGATCATACCCTACCAAAAATTGGCAGGAGTCATATGATCCTGACGCAGATTTGACATCTGGAGAGACAATGACTGACCACCACCTTGTTAAAAACACCGCTTGCCACCGCTGCCCGATTGCATGCGGCAGGGTAGTCAAAGTTGGTGAAAAAACTGTCGGAGGTCCGGAATACGAGGTACTTTGGGCATATGGCGCTAACTGTGGTGTGTCTGATATTGAAGCGATTTTTGAAGCCAATTACTGGTGCAACGAGCTCGGCATAGATGCCATTTCAACTCCATGCACTATTGCCGCTGCAATGGAGCTGTATGAAAAAGGCTTCATTACTGATGAAGAGTGCGAAGGTGTGCCACTTAAGTGGGGCAGCACTGATGCTATTGTTGAGTGGACAAAGCGGATGGGCTATGGGGAAACTGCGCTTGGAAAGCTTATGGCGCAGGGGTCATACCGCCTGTGCGAGCACTACGGGCAGCCTGACTTGTCAATGTCAGTAAAAAAGCAGGAAATGCCGGCTTATGATGCTCGCGGAATACAAGGCATCGGCATAAACTATGCAACCTCTAATAGGGGTGGATGCCATGTTCGCGGTTATTTAATATCACCTGAAATATTAGGGTTGCCTGAGCAGCTGGACCGCTTGGCTACTGAAGGAAAAGCTGAATGGACAAAGATATTCCAAGACTTAACAGCCGTCATTGATTCTTCCGGAATGTGCTTGTTCACCTCCTTTGCGCTTGGAGCGCCGGATTATGCTGAGCTTATAAATGCAGCTACAGGCACAAGCTACAATGCAGATACGTTGCTTGCTGCCGGTGAAAGGATCTATAACCTGGAGCGCCTATTCAACAAAGCTGCGGGAATGGAGTCTGATGCCGACAAACTGCCAAAGAGGCTTACTGATGTACCGATAGCTGAAGGCCCTTCAAAAGGCGAAATAAGCAAAATTGCCGACACTCTTCCTGAGTACTACGAAGCAAGAGGATGGAAAGAAGCTTTCCCGACTGAGGAAACTATAGAGAGGCTTGGCCTGTAAGAAATGATTGAAGTTAGGCTGTTTGCTTCTTTTAGAGCAGGCCGGGAGAAAATTATCTTGCTTGATGCTTCTATATATAAGACCGCAAGCGATATTCTTTTCTCCTTAGATATACCTGAAGATGAAGTAGCAATACTGCTTATTAATGGGCGCCACAGCAAAGCTTATGATACTGTAAAGGATGGTGACATTGTGGCGCTTTTCCCTCCCGTTGGCGGAGGCTGACATCACAGCATAACATGCTTTCATTTATAAAGCGCCCTAGCTGTTTATGATGCCAGACACCCACAAGCCTCGCACCCAAAATAGCGCTTAAGCTGTATGCAGTTTTGAAAGCTCTCTTGGAGCGCTAACGCGCTCGAAGAGGGCTTTAATGCTGCCTGCATCTTTACTGGCTGCAGCCCCCAAGATGCCAGCAGCCTAAATATTAATGACAGGATTCAGGCAAGTTCAAGGCGTTTTGAGACAATTCTGCATTCCTTTTTATAAAACGCTGCTCCATATAGCATAATATCGACTGCGCCGGCCTTTGAGAGTTTATTCCAGTATTGGCGCTCTTCAATCTGTGCTAAAGCAGCTTTGCTTGCTTCGACTAGAGCTTCTTCGCTGCTTGAACATTTTACTTCAATAATAAACGCTATTTTGTTTAGCGCATGCTTAGCTGCAATATCCCAAAAGCCATATCCTGACTCTTCATTGGACGAGATATGCCATCCCTGCATGTCTGCAAGAGCGCCAAGCAGCAAGCCATGGTAGTAAGCCTCTTTCTTTCCCTCTCTTGCTGAATAGTCTCGCGCACTGATAAAGTCTATAAGTATTTCATTAGCCGCGGCCTCAGCCGAGCTTGCATCTCCAGAGGCAAACGCGTTCCGCAATGCTGATATGGCGGTTTCATTTGCTGCCACTCGGCTCTGAAACCATTCATCTATTTGTTCAAGATATATGCGCTTGACACTTTCGTTAGGAATTACTAATTCCTGCCAGCCATCATCAAGAGAACTCGTTGATGTTAAATAGCCGGCAGCATGCATAACGCTCCATATATTGTCTATACGATCCATGTCGGAATAAGTCAATTCTTCATTAACTCTTTTGAAAATGCTATTTCCATCAATAATCGATCCAATTTCCTCGCGAGCGGACTGCCCTGCAGCATTGGCCAATTGCTTGATGATTGCATTGCCTCCAGTGTTCATCCAATATGGTTTGAGCTTCACACTCGGGTTTGTTTGTGCATCATAGCAAAACCTTATGACATCCCATGGGCAATATATCTGTGTTCCTGCAAAATTGTAGCCATCATACCATTCCCGGACTTCGCCCATTCTATGCTTAAGCCCCTTGTCTGCAAGCAAGCCTTCTGTTTCAGCTTCAGTAAAGCCAAAGCTGTCAGAAAACAATTCATTGTTTATACTAAATGGGATGAAGTTGTTTACTTCTGTAAAAATGCTCTCCTTGGAAACCCTAAGGCACCCTGTCAAGGCGGCAAACTCCAGGCTGTCATTGCCCTTAAGCGCCAAGCTGAACATAGATCTCACTAATAAAAGCATTTCATCATAGTAGCTATTTTGCCAAGATTTATCAAGCGGCACATCATACTCATCGATTAGAAGTATTGCCGGCTTGCCGAAATGCTTTTCTAAAAGTTGTGTGAGCAGCAGCGGGCTTTCATGAAGGCGCTCATCACTGCCTTGTATGCTCACAAGCCTGCTATAATCGCTTTTTTCAAAATTGTTTAGTTTTCCGCTTTCTGAAAGAAAACCAAAGCGTTTAGCTTCTGTGCGGATAGCGAGAGCTAAATTTCCGCGCGCCATTAACATTGATGGGCCTTGCACATCTTTTAGAGAGATAGAGACTACCGGATATTTGCCCATATGCGCTTTAACAACATCCATCTCATCCATAATTTCGAGTCCATTAAAAATCTCCGGACTGGCGCCAATCTCGAAAAAGTGCCTAAGCATGCTTATAGCCAGCGTTTTGCCAAACCGCCGGGGCCTTGTAAATAGCGCAACAGCGCATGGGTTGTCAACCATGCGTTTTATCATCGCTGTTTTATCAACATAAGCATAACCTTTTTCTCTATATCTTTTGAAATCTTCTACTCCTGCGCCAATAGGCCCATTGCTGACCATAATGCACCCCTACTTATTGAATTCGCTAAAATACCGCTGCTTGCCTTATAATCCTTCAAGTGCCATCTTAATAATAATATAGGGCCATTGTTTTCGAAAGCATGCTTTGGCCAAAGCGCTGCCGCCTCAGCGCAAATATTTAATCCCATTCAAGAACTAATAATGCTTTGGTTATTTGCCGCGTCATCAAGGGTGCGGGAATTGAGATATTTTATTGCCATTTACAAGATAGCTTTCGATCGCTATGAGAGCCAGGGGGGCATCAGAGATCGAGTCTGAGTAAAACTTGCCTATTTGCACTCCTGGCATCTCCTCATTAAATCTTCTAACTTTCTCTGGGCCCCAGCAGTTTAGGCCATCGTATAAGCCTGTATGTTTGTTGACTTTGGATGCGATCACATATGCTGGCCCTAAGCGTACCATGCATTCGCTTACCAAAAAATCCGGGGATGCAGATATGATAAGATCGTCAGGCATACTCATATCCAGGTAGAACCGCTTTATTTTAGTAATCGATTTGTCCCAAAACTCTTTTAAATCCCTGTCAATATCATCTAAATACGGGAAAATGCTCGTGTATATGCTTTCTTTAAATTCAGTTTTTTCTATATTTTTCGATGTGTACCTTAAGAAAGAAGCTAGCACCTTTCCACTGCGCTTTAATAATTGAGGGTGCTTGGAAACAAGAAAAAGTATAAAATCTGCAGTTGAATCGCCATCGTATATGGTCTTGTCAAAATCAAAAGCATTCATTAAGATTGGCCTCCCACAATGCCTTGCACCGCCACTGAAGCCATGATCATCCCGGCTGCTGCCGGCACAAATGCCATTGAGCCGATATCGCTTGAGGCGCTTTGGCTTGGGGCTTCGCTTGAAAACACGGCAACAAGAGATGGCACACCAAGCCTTCTCAGCTCCCTTCGCATCACTTTCGCAAGAGGGCATACACTTGTTTGATAGATATCTGCAACTTGCAGTTTCGTTGGATCCAGCTTTCTGCCAACCCCCATACAGCTTATAAGGCGAGTGCCTTCCCTGCTGGCTTTTTGCGCTATAAGAATTTTCGCGCTCACAGAATCAATGCAATCCAGTATATAATCATACTCAGAAAAATCTATATGCTCTATCGATTCGCTATCTATTTCTACAGTATAAGGCCTTATTTCAGCATCCGGATTAATGCTTGCAGCCCGGCTGGCGGCAGCAAAGGCTTTTTGCATGCCGATCGTTTCGTGTGTTGCCAGTATCTGGCGATTGATATTTGTCGCCTCAATCCTGTCAAAATCGAAGGCATCAATAGCGCCTACACCAGAGCGAACAAGCCCCTCAAGCGCAAAGCTGCCTACGCCGCCAAGCCCGAATACAGCCACACGGGATGCAGCAAGCGCTTTGAGCCCATTTTCTCCTATAAGCAAAGCGGTTCTGTCGTGTTGGTTTTGCATAGCTAACCTACCTCAAAAAGTCTATGTGTTTGCGAGTCGATGAAGCGCATAATTAAAAAATCATGAGTTCGTCTATTTGTAATTTCACTAACTTTTTTTATTGCCATTAAATTCAATTGCTACTTAATTGTATTTTTAGATGATATTTTTCTACAAAATCCTACATTATCAGTATTTCTAGTTATTACCTCTATGTAAATTATTACTTCTAGGTTACAATAACTTTGTGCTCAAATGCGGATGTAACTAACATGATGCTGACATTTATAAATAATTCGCCAAGGAGAGCCCCGTTAAATGAATATATCATTAGAAAATAACTCTTTTCACCGCAAAGTCAAGCAGCCATTTTCTAAGCACTCGAGGATTCTAACCTATACATCAGCAGCCGTTTTTATTATTGCATTAAGCTTACAGTACTGCCTCGAATCAAGCCTTCCCGGCTTAACAGACTGGATCTGCTATGCCCCGCCTGCACTATTTATCGTTTCATTAGCATTTTTTCAGTATACCAGCTTATCTTCTTTCAAGATTACGCCAAATGGAATAGCACATAAGACTTTTTTTGGCAAAACAATACGAGTAATAAAATGGGAAGACATCAAAACTTTTGAAATTGCTTCACAGCCGGCTATGCGATTTAACCCGGTCTATATATTGGTATCAGACAGCAGCTTTACCACATCAGCCATAAGAGCATGGCTAAACCTTATGGATCCGGCAAATTCGAACCGAGTGTTTGCAATTCCATATTCACCGAAAGCTTTTAGAGCAATATCGCAAGGCAGCCCTATAACATGTGGTTACGTGCCAAATCCGTATCCATATGGATAATATGCACACATCTTTGCCATGAATATATATTTTCTCTGCAAGAAGCTGCCATTTGGCAGCTTCTTGCGCTATGAACTCATATGTTTGACTCTCCGCGCTTTTTATAATAGTCTTTTCCATAAATTTGGGCTTCATCTGAGACCCAGCCATTTATCTGCATCGCCTTTTCGCGTTCATCAGCTGTGCCAAGGAAGCCCCCTCCAAAGATATAGCTCCCTCCAGGCGCATATTTATCAATCGTATCGCGAACTGATTGGCGAACCTGCTCTTCAGTAACTTCACCTTCAGGAACAAAGTCCCAACCACCTGAAATGACGAAATTCTTGTGCTCCGACTTAATTTTCACAAGATCGTTCTCCGTCTGCGCCGGGTTCCAATAGCGTACGCCGAAGTCGATCATATCAGGAACAAAATCTTCGCACCTGCCGCAATTGTGAAAATCGATATAGGCGCCTCTCTCAACTGCTTTTGCTGTCAAGCGCTCATATATCGGGCGGAAAAACTCTTGATACATCCCAACCGAGAAGAATGGGGCATACTTTGATGCAGTGTCATCAAGCAAGCTGATAAGATCAGGCTGGTAGTGCTCAACCGTGTTTTCAAGAATCGGAACAAAGTAGTCTGCCATGTAGTTAAGCAGCTCTTTTACGCTTTCCGGCTCCTCATAAAGTGCGCTTAGGCCCTCTGAAAATCCCATTAAGGCCATTAGCTGCTGAAATGGCATGAAGCCGCACATTGTAGATACTGCCTTTTGCGAACGGTCTATGTTTGCCAAGTCAGCTTTTGCCTTGGCTTCCCAATCGATATTCGTATCTATGTCAGGGAATTTGACAACCTTGTCCCATTTGCTCACATCTTCCAAAATATAAACTCCCGGCTTTGGGATGCCGGCGTAGCCTGTTTCCGGGTTTGCTACATGCGGCACTCCCCATATGTCATCCCATGCTGTGCGCGGCTCACCACCTGCAAACATAAAGCTGCAATCGCCCCATTGCAGCTCCATAGCGCCAACTGCTGCTGTTGGGCTGTCCGGATTGCCAAATCTGCTTATCGGCACTGAATCCGGGATTAGCCCGTTTGCCAAACCTAAATGTATCTCTTTAGGCGTTCTTTCCATTATACCCTCCTATCCAAATTGGATTTGTCTAACTTAATTCTAAATCCAATTGGCAGCATGTGCAACATATACCATTCATATCAATTGCACTATTAAATAAATTTCTACAATAAGCGCCTGCTGAAAGCTCACAAGCTTGCAGCACAAAGATCTTGACACAGACCCTAATTGAAACTAAAATGTTATGGCACGCTATCGAAAGAAGGCTTTTTTTATGAAAAGGACATACCAGCCTAATAACCACAGGCGCAAAAAAAACCATGGGTTTAGAGCTAGAATGTCGTCCAAAGGCGGCAAGAGAGTGCTCGCACGCAGAAGAAAAAAGGGCAGAAGAGTTCTGTCTGCTTAAGTATACATTTAATATGGCCCGGGGCGTAACCCGGGCTTTTTTGGCATGGTATGTTTGAAAGTATAAAGAAAAATACAGAATTCAGAACTATTTATGGCCACAAGCGATCAATAGCCGACAGAAATCTCGTGCTGTACTGCTGGCCAAAGAGAATGCCGAACCCCCGGCTAGGCATTTCGATATCCAAAAAAGTTGGCAAAGCAGTGTTAAGAAACAGGATAAAGCGCCAAATCAAAGAAATAATGCATTGTAACCAGCAAGCATGTGATTGCCCATATGATATAATCTTCGTTGTACGGGCAGCGTGCGCTGAGGCATCATTTAGCGAAATAGAGGCCTCATGCTTAAAACTGATAAAGCAGGCTGTTAAGAAGTGGCACAAGTAGCGATAATAGTAATAGAATTTTATAGAAAGCACATTTCGCCACATACTCCGCCTCTGTGCAAGTTCATACCTACCTGTTCGGCTTATGCGCTCGAAGCGTATAAAAAGTACGGGTTTTTCAAAGGGACAGCTTTGACGCTATGGCGGCTGTTGCGGTGCAGCCCGTTTACAAAGGGCGGATATGATCCCGTTCCTTAGGAGGTTTGTGTTTGTTTGTATTTTTGTACAACATGTTTGGGCCGATACTTCATTGGTTCTATGAGTGGACAAGCAGCTATGGCTGGTCCATCATACTCTTTTCAATCTTTGCCAAGATCATCACCTTGCCCTTTACAGTAGCTCAGTCAAAATCAACTAAGATCATGAGAATGATGGCGCCGTACCAGCAGCGCATAACGAAAAAGTACGGCACTAACAATGAAAAGTCAAATGAAGAGATACTAAGGCTATACAAGGTATTTAACTACAAGCCATTGGCAGGGTGCCTGCCGCTTCTAATACAGTGGCCGCTGGTCATCGGCCTATTTGGAGTGATGCGCAGCCCTGAGATTTATGTGTTTACTGCTGAAGAGTATGCTAATGTAGATTTTCGCTTTCTGTGGATACATGACCTTAACACGACTCCCAGCATGCTGTTTAAAGAATTTGGCTTTGGCTCATCTGTGCCTTGGATATCGCTGATCATTCCAATCATCTCTACTGTCCTAATGGTAATATCCCAAAGAATGATGACTCCTCCAAACAGCGGCCAGCAGCAGAACCAAATGATGATGTATTCCATGAATATAATGATGCTATTTATATTCTATACGGCTTCACAGGGGCTTGCGATATATTGGACCGTCAACTCGCTTGTATCAGTAATAACATCATATATACTGGATAAAATGATACATGTTGAGCTGCCAGAGGCAATCCAGCAAAAAAGCTCGCAAAGGCCGAGAAAAAGATAGCAGCGAGGGACTTATAATGAAATCGATAGTATCTAAGGGAAAGACTATACAAGAGGCTATTACAAACGGCCTTGCAGAGCTTGGCATTAGCCGCGAGCAAGCCGATATAAACGTGCTTGATGAGCCTCAAGACGGCTTTATTGGAATTTTCGGAAAACAGCTTGCCAGAGTTGAGATAATTGTTAAAGACAGCGTCACAGATGTCGTCAAAACATTTTTGGAAAATATCACAGAAGCCATGAAGATTGAGGCAACTGTTACAACCAGAATTGAAGACGATATTCTTATCTTTGAGCTGTCAAGCCCAAAATCAGCAGGAATCCTTATAGGCAAGAAGGGCCAGACGCTAGATGCCCTGCAATACCTTGCATCGCTCGTTGGCAACAAAGGCCAGCAAAAATATGTTCGTATTGCCCTTGATATTGAATCATACAGGGAAAAGCGCAAGCGCTCTCTTATGGACTTAGCTGACAGGATAGCCTTGAATGTTGAAAAAAGCAGGGGCAAGCATGCTCTTGAGCCTATGAACCCATACGAACGAAAAGTAATACATGCTTCGCTGCAAAACTATAGGAATATCGCTACTTATTCTATCGGCGATGAGCCTAACCGCTATGTAGTAATAGAGTACCAACGGGAGCAAGTATAGCTTTTAATCATTAAACAAATGAATCCTTCCTGCTTGCTATAGTATAGGAAGGATTTTTTGCTGTGCAATCTTTTTTTGGCCTTAACCCTCATTGATCGTGCTCAGCTTGGGGTTGCCATAGCACTTGCGGCATACAGGCAAATAGTTAGAATTGCCTCCTATAAGCACTTGCTCGCCAGTGTAAGCTGGCTTACCATCAACAAGCCTAAGCACCATAGTGGCCTTCTTGTCGCAGAACCAGCAAACTGTTTTAATCTCCTCGATCTTGTCAGCATAAATAAGCAGGGCCTCGCTGCCTTCAAAAAGATCGTTCTTAAAGTCGTTTTTTAAGCCATACACGATCACCGGAATATCCATATAGTCTACTATCTGCGTCAGCTCTTTCACCTGCTTTGCTGTGAGGAATTGCCCTTCATCAATCAGAATGCAGTGAATCCTTTCATCATCTCCTGAGCTTTGCAAAACGTTTATTATGGATGTATTGGAATTGAAAGGGATTGCCTCCCTTTTAATGCCTACCCTGCTGGCTACAAACCCTCTTCCATACCGATCGTCTATTTCTGCTGTAAACAGCAGCGTCTTCTTGCCTTGCTCTTCATAGTTGTATGCAATTTTGATGATTTCCAGCGACTTGCCGGCGTTCATGCTGGAGTAGCGAAAAAATAGCTGTGCCATGAAGCTATTATACCTTAATGCTTTGACAAAACATTCTTAATTACAAAAGATGCGATCTCGCAACAATCTATGGATAATTATGAAATTATATGTCATAATGGGCCTATCTGGGTAATTTATAGCTAGCATTAATTGTCAGGCCAAGTGAATTGGGCCCATTTCATTAAAAATATCGCATTAATTACGAGAATTTTGCAGCTTTATCTTGCGAAATACAAGGAAACATGTAAAAATGTAAAATAGTTCTATGAAAATCTTGCAGGGGGGAATTTTTTTTTTCAGCCTAACAAAAGCAAGTGCCCTACAACAGCAATACAAGAAAAGTTGCCGCTTAAAACGCTTAAACGATGCCAAACCATAACACCAATAGCTACAGCTATTAGCGCCCGAGCTTGCCCAAAGCCTGCCTGCTGCCAAAGGCAACAGAGCTGGGGCGCCAAAATATGTGACTGCAATATATCGCACATCATACAAATGGATCATTTGGCGGCAAAGCAGCCAAAGCGCAACAGGCGAAGGCTCGCAGCAATGCCTAAAGAGAGCTCAATCCGGGCAAGATGCGATCGCTGTTTTAGGGTAAGCAACAGTCAGGCAAGGATTAAAAAAAGCGCCTATAAAGGAGCGCTGGCAATACCGCTCTTTGCTTACTTGGCATATTGCCTGCATTCCGTGCAGCCCAAAGCCAACTAAGTTTGCTGCATAAAAGCATAGAACGCCTTTTGTGTGCCTAAAGCCAAGGCGATACTTTCTATATGGGCTTGAATGCCCATAACAGCCTCCCACATGCCAGAAAAGCTAAATGGGCGGCGGCAGAAAGGCTTGCCCCACAAGGCTCCGATTAAGCTCTACTGCAAGCTGGCTGAGCCTGTTTTAGGCAGTAAGCAGGCAAAAGCGGAAACCTTAGCTCTGCTCCCCTCAGTGCTGAGTCAAAGCTCTCGCTTCATTTCAGCATAGCGGATGGCATATCACGCTATGCCTGGAACGCATATTGAAAGAAAGGCAAGCCAAGCAATGCTAATAGCGGGCACTTCGCTAATGCAATTGCAACTCTTGCGCTGAATTTTCTGCGAGGATACAGCCCAGATTTTTTCAAAGACCGGCATGGGGAATTAGCTATAAAAGCGATGCATAATGCTATGTAAAGAGCCCAGCGCTCAATAGGCAACACCAAAATTAAGCTGGAAGGGAAAGCTTCGGATAGCCGCTAAAGATTATATGTGCAAGGCCAGTAGCAAACGGATTTTTATAAGATTTCATCCACATATAATCAATATTGCCGAGAATACTTATAGTGTCCGCGATAAATGGCGCACACAATATCCGGAAATAGCAGGCACGTTGTGAATAAAAAACCATTTTGTGAGCAAAATAGCTATATGTTTCGTTAATAACAAGGAGAAGACAACTTCATGAAGGCAACAGGAATAGTAAGAAGGATAGATGATCTAGGCCGCGTTGTAATTCCTAAAGAAATTAGAAGGACAATGAGGCTTAGGGAAGGAGAGCCCCTAGAAATATTTATCGAAAAAGCAGGGGAAGTAATCCTGCGCAAATACTCTCCAGTAGCAGATCTGTCCCAGTACGCCGCAAATTACGCTGAGTCATTTCATCAAGCGAGCGACAGCATTTGCGTTATATGCGACAGAGATGCCGTCGTTGCAGCCTCCGGCCCAAAAAAGAAAGATCTGGAAGACAAAGCCATCAGCCCAAAACTTGATGAGATAATCACAAGCCGAAAGATGATGACATTTACCGATGACAGCATTATCGAGATAGCCCAAGGCGACGAACCGCCAAAAGAGGGCACCCAGATAATCGCTCCTATTACTGTATTGGGCGATTCGCTTGGCTGTGTTGTTGTTTATTGCGATGACAAGCAGGATGCTGCCCAAGCAAAGACAATGGCTCTAACAGGAGCGTCATTCCTCGGCAGAATTTTAGAGTAGCCTGTTCTAGAACACTGTTTAAGGGGCTAGAATTGTTTTTTATAGCCCCTTTTTGCTGTTAGGCAAACTGGCCGCCTACAATCCCATTGCTGCATGAAGCTCAAGTAAGAGCCTTCATTTTCTTTATTGGGAGCTTCCTAAAGCAAACCATCCTGCCTAACAAGCCCGTAAAATAAGCTTTCCGGCACATCGCTTGCGGCATCGCATGATGCCTTCAAGCGCTTCAAAATGAAACACTCAAACAGCCATATCTGGCTGGCATTTTTTCAATTAGCGAAAAACCTTAAATCTTTATGCACAGCCCATATTTTTGGGTTGGCGCCACAATGTTATCTTTAACGCAATCCGCAAGAATTCTCCCGCTTCAAACGCCAACGGCGTTAAGCGGCGAGATGAGTTGCGCTTATTTCGAAACATTGGCGCACACCACTTCGCTGCTTTGTAATATCAGCGCTTTCTATGTTATGCTAGCATTAGGATAGATTCTTTGGCAAGTGCAACTGCTTGGGAAAGCAGCAAGAGAAGTTGCATTGCAATAATGCATGAAGTATAGTGTTTGTATGCAATTATAAATCCAAAGCAAACTATACTGTAATGATTGTTATAATCATGAAAATGTATATTGTTTTGCGGCCTGCGCTTAGGCGATATGCTTGCCAAGCAGCCGAAAACCCTCGCGAAATGGCGTTTTGGCAGATATGCCCATAGCACAAGCATGATTCATAAGCTTTAGCTTCCGGGCAAATAGCCGTTTCATAGCCTGTGGGCGGCTGGCTGATCGCTTTGAATATGGCATTAGCAGGAATTGACGCGGGAATGCATATAATAATCCCCCGAATTTATTCATGGGGAGTGCCAAAACTAGGAGGGGTTTATGCCAAATATTAAACCGGCTGCTGACCTAAGCAACTACAATGAGGTTTTAAGCGAAGTAGGCATTGGAGAGCCTGTATTTCTGACAATTGGCGGCAGAGGAAGATACGTAATACTGGATATCGAAGAATACGAAAAAACTCACGCAGTTATTCGAATTGCAACAGAGCTTGCTAAAGGCGAATATAGCGGAAATGCAAATGGCTGGATACCTATCGCGGAAGCAGAAGAGGCTTTGGGGGCCATTGAGGAATGAACGAAATATACTTGTCTAAGCAAGCGCTTAGCGACCTGAAGTCAATACAAAGCATTGGCGGGGAAAGCACGCACAAGGAAGTTGTCAATGTGCTTAAAAGAATTAGGGAGCTTGGGCAGTATGACGGGATAGGCGCGCCTATGTCGCCTGTGCTTGGATATGAGTCCAGCTACAGGTTTATCATATCCAGCAACTACCTGATATTCTATCGCTCCTCCCAAGCACGGGTATATATTGACAGAGTGCTCTTTTCCAGAAGAGACTTCATAAAGATACCTTTTGCTGAGTACGAAGAAACTACATAAGCCCAAGCAAAAATCTCAATCACATAACTGCTGTTCGGCTATAATAGTAATGAAAATTGGCCAAATGCAAAGAGCAATATCTATAGAGGTGGTGTTTATGGATAACCTAAGAATAAAGCTGCAATACTACGGCGCAATCAGAGAGATTGTCGGAAAGCCGGAAGAAGAAAAAAATCTGGACAAGGAAGTTCCTGTGCTGGACTTCCTGCGCAATATCACATACGATTACGGCAGCAAGCTTCATGAGGAAATCTTTGATCTTGCTACTAACGATGTCAGAAAAGACGTTATGCTTATGCTAAATGGCATTACCCTTGGCCGCGAGAAGCTTCCCAATACTTTGCTTAAGCCAGGGGATGAGCTGGCGCTCCTGCCGACTTTCCCCGGAGGGGGCTTTTAGCCGCTGCTTGTGTTAAGGCTGTTGTGGACAGCCTTTTTTTATTGCCATTTTTTATGCAGCAGTATCATTTTATTATGGAAATAATGCTGTTTTTTTGTTAGAATATTGAAAAAAGAAACAGATTTACACTGTTTTAGGAGGGCAATATGGCTTTAACGCCAAAAGAAAATTTCAAGAGAATCTACGAAGGCACTGATCTGCCCGAATGGGTGCCAAGCTGGTCAATGGGGATGAATTCCCCAAGTGCGCCTGTTGTAAGCGCCGGCGCCATGCAATTCATGGTCAGAACTGATGGCCCACCCCGCCCAATGGGTCCGCCAACAGGCCCAAGCGAGTGGAAGGACTTATGGGGTGTACCATATGTCTCAAACGCTGAAACAGGGTATGCAGGCCTGCCTAAGCCAGGGGATTTCATTTTGGAAGATGTAACTAAATGGGATCAAGTAGTAAAATGGCCCAGAGACATCAAGCAAGAAGTGGCAGATGCAGATTGGGACGCCATCGTCGAAGCGGGGCTCAAAGACATCGACAGAAGCAATAAAGCTGTTATGGTTGGCACAGGGCTTATGCCATTCCAAGAGCTCATGGGGCTTATGGGGTTTACCGAAGGCCTGTGCGCGCTGCTTGAGGAGCCGGAGTCAGTAAAAGAAATGCTTAACTATATCGCTGACTATTATACCCCAATCTTTGAAAAGCTCATTGATTGCTACAAACCGGAATACATTTACCAGCTGGACGACACTGCTTCGCGGTATGCGCCATTCTTCTCAATGGAAGTCTACAAGGATGTATTTACTCCTATATATAAAAAGCTTTCAGGCTATGGGGTAGAAAGAGGCATTCCTGTTGTGCTTCATAACTGCGGAAAGTGCGAAGAGCAGATCGATGAGTTTATAGGCTGGGGCGTAAGGGTATGGGATCCGGCCCAAAGGGACAATGATCTCTTGGCGATCAAAGAGAAGTACAAGGGGACATTAGGCATCCTGGGCGGGTGGGAGTTTACTCCTGACACAAATGAGCCTATTACTGAAGAGCTCGTTAGAAATGAAGTTCGCTATACCTTTGACAAATATGCTCCCGGCGGCGGTTACGGATTCGCCGGAGGCTTCCTTGGCAGAGCTGAAGACAGTGAGCTCAACATGCAGGTTAACTCCTGGATACAGGACGAAGTTGCTGCATACGGGAAAGATTTTTATAGCAAATAGCAATACAGATCAATACAGGGGCAGGCGTTCGAAGCGCTTGCCTTTTTTGCACTTTTCGAGTCTGCTAACAGTGTTCTTATGCTATAACTAAAAATATGCATTAAATCTCATTTATTAAAATGTTTTCATTTCTACAATATAAATTCTGTATAAATATAGGAAATTTTCATCTAAATACTTTTATTTGCCTATAATTTAATATACAATTAACGTGTATTTAATTTGACAGTGTAACTATTTTAAAACATTGAGGAGATTTATATGAAGAATAAGAAAAGAGTCTTGACAGCCGTTTTACTGATTGTTGTTGCTATGCTGGTGCCTTGCTCGGCTCTGGCTTCTTCAGACCACTACGAAATAGCAAGCCAGAGCACTGCTGATGGCATTGGGCTGGCCAGAAACATTACCAGAAGCATCTTTGGCGGCTGGCTCACCCGTTTGCCGGGCCAGAACGGGCCAGGCAGGCCGATTGGCCTCGCAGGAACAATAACTGACAGATCACTCGCTTTTGCCAATAATACGGCACAGCTTGCAATACAGAATGCTGCAGCGCGCAACGCTGCCAATGTAGCAAGTGCAGTAGCCCATGAGCCAACCCACGTTATATCGGGAATCGTTTGCTCAGTTGCCAACTGCTCATTCAATGTTGTCAGCGGCGTGTTTATTACAGCACATAGAGAAGCCCATGTTGTTGCAGCGAACAGGCTATGCCTTATAGGAAACTGCGCGCACAATGTTGTAAACGGAGTGCTGATTGTAGCCCATATACCTTATCACAGAGTTGAAAATGGTGTCTGCTTAGTGAGCAACTGTTTATCTAACCTCAGGTATTAGCCATAAAAGCGGAAATGCAAACTGCATTTCCGCTTTTAAACATTATAATCTTAATGGTTTCAATAATTATTGCCAGTATTGCCGGCAATAGGTGTTGAGGCTTTCATTTGTTATAATAGGCAACAGATAGCCCCACCAACAAGATAAGGAAGCGAACGATGGATCAAAGTGCTATATTCAGCTTTATTCAAAACCCTGACGCCTCATTTGAGCTAATTGAGCACTTCCCTTTTCCCATTGAAGTCTACTCTAGCAATGGATCAAGCGTGCACAATAACAGGGCTATGGCAGCTTGGCTTGGCAGCGAAGCATCAATTAGCAAAAGCCGGGCATACAACATCCTTACTGACCCTATTGCAAATAACCAGGCAGGCCTTGGCCTTGCGATTCAGCGCGCTTTCTCAGGCGAGTGCGTCGCAGCGTCTGCATGCCTGCCACAGGCAGCATTGCAAAAGCTCTCTATCTTTGCCAGCGGGACAAAGGACATTCTGTTCATACCGATATGGGGGGACATGCCCTCGCCTGAATTTGTCGCCTGTGTTTTTATAATTGACGGCTACTACGCAGCAGGCAATGAGACGGCAAAAGCAAAGAGGATTATTGAGGACAACTGGAGAGAGCCTTTTGACTTAAAAGAGCTTGCAGATGAACTGTGCATAAACGCAGGCTACCTTGGAACGATGTTTTTAAGGGCATACGGCATAAGCATGCAGTGCTACCATGACACCATAAAAGTCAGCCACATAAAAGACAAACTCAAGGATTTTGAGCTTACTATCACAGAGGCATTTGACATTTGCGGCGCAGACATCCGCGAAGGCTATGCTGAAGTCTTCGAGCAAATTACAGGGCAAACGCCACGGGAGTATAGAGACTCGCTTTAAAGGGTTTGATGTATTCGCTAAAAAGGGTTTAAATACGGCTTTGCAATGCCTTATAATTAAGGAAGCAACCATAAACCGGCAAGGGAGGCACTAATATGAGGTATAGGCGTTTTAACAGGTATAATAGGCGCTTCAACAGGCGTTTGAATAGAAGAATGCGAAGGCAGCTAAGGTTATTCCCTTTGTTTCCAATATTCGCAATGTTTGTTGCTGTGGGCAATGTAGGGCGCTATGCTGGCAGAGTATTTTTTGGCCCCTTTAGCGCAGTTGTCATCGGCATTGGCATAGCGCAGCTCTTCCGCCTATTTGAATCTGATTCGCGAAACAGCCGAGATGAATATGACAGCGAAGATCGTGAAGATGGCAGCACTGATTATGACTTTATTCAGAGATTTGATGACGACGATGCCGCTTCAGGCTATAGAAGCTCAAGGAACACCAGCGAAACATACCCGCCTTCAGCAAACTTCTGCCCATTCTGCGGCACGAAGAGAGAAGATGGGCACGTATACTGCAGCGAGTGCGGCAAAAAAATGGAATGATAAATTCTCAAGCTTCAGAGGGGCACTTTGTCGCCTCTCTGTTTTTTTATGCAGCAAAGGCAGCAAAAGGCATTTATCCACCGCCCTGGCGCTGCGGCGCCTGCAAAGGGGATCTTGCCAGCTCACGGCATCATCGCTTGGGCATAATGCCCCAATAAATAAAAGCTGTGCGCAAACGGCCTGTAAGCGCACAGCTTTTGCTTTAATAAAAAAAATTATTCGGGCAGGTTCTCAAGCCTTCTGAGGCTGCCGTTGCCTAAAACCAGGTACCACCTGCCGCCGGCAAGAAGCTTGTCGCCTGCGGCATTTATGCTAAGCACAGGAGCATCTGTTTCATATTCTGTGAGCACCTGAAGCGTATGCAGGCTTACTACATACAGCAGTGTTGCGCCGCTGTCTTCAGTAGCGCAAAATAGCCTGTCTCCGGCAATGTTGAACACTAAGCCGCCTTGCATAGGCGCATTGGCAAGCACCTGTGAAACACCGCTCTTTAAGCTGAATTTTTTAAGCCATATATCGCTTTGGGATACTGAAGCGTAATATAGCCATTCATCAAGCACAAATGCATTTTCCGGAAAGCTTGCAGCAAACAGCAGCCTGTCGCTTCCGTGCCATGGCTTCAGCCAATACTCTACGCTTAAGCTCGCAGCGCTTTGCGATGTTATATAAACAATCCCATCCTCACCGGCAGACACTGCCTGAACGCTGCCTTGAAAACCAGATACCGCAAGCCTTATTAACGAAGCGTTTCCATCATATCCTATACACTGGACGTCAGCATAGCCTGTCGGCATATTCGACGGGCCGCTTGCCTGGGCCTCCCAAATATAAATGAACTTGCTGTCAGCATACCCAATTCGATACTCTGTAAATTCGGCTCTCTTCTGAGGCAAAGGGAATGCGGATACATCCTCCCCTTTTAGGCCCATGGAATACAGGCTGTTTCCTGCAATGAGCCAAATGCGATCAGATGCCATCAGCAAGCTGCCCGGGCTATCGCTTAAAGGCACAGCAAAGATGGCTTGGGGTTTGGCCAGTGGGGCATCCGGAGCCATGTACAGCGTCCCCTGCTTGCTGCCTTGCCCAAAAGAGTAAGTATACTCTCCCACCCTTAAGGCCAGGCCGCCGTTGTCTGACAGATTCCCGTTGATTATCGAATTTTGCGTTGCCGAACTTGCGCCGGAAAGCAGGGCAAATGCGAAAATCATCAAAAAAGCTCGTTTTGCAATGCTTTTGGTTAACTTCATATTGCTCCCCTTTCTACTATCAGCAACTTTTCTGCACTACTGCAATACTTAGGATTGCTGATTGGCAGGTATACTCCATATAGTAGCTACATTTCTATAATAAGGCATTTTTAACCTAAGTCAACCAATTTAATGCGTTTTTTCTAACGTGTTTCTAATAATTATTTGTATACTATTAATCTCATTTTTTCCGCAAATGCCGGCATTTATCCCTAGCGAGTGACTTTTATCTGGCAGGACTGCATAGCCTTTAGCGCTGTTTCGTGGCTTTCGCCTGTTACGCCTGCGCAGCATGACGCATCGACAATTATTTCAGCTTCAGGCAGGAATGCCTTTATTAATAAAGCGTTGGAGATTACGCAAATGTCTGTGCATAGCCCAATAAGCTCTATAGATTCAATAGGGCTCTTTGCATTCTCGCCAACAAGGTACTGCGCCAATTCGACAGATCCAAACGTTGGCTTCTCAAAAGAGCGCTTGCCGCGCGAAAGCTCTGCTAAAGCATCATCAAGCTCCCAGCCGGCTTCGCCCTTAATGCAATGCTCGACTGGAAGGTTCTTCCCCTCTTGGGAATTTAGGTATTGCGCGTTGTGCGTATCAAAGGTAAACAAGCATTCGCCATCAAAGCCTTCAATTTTAGCAGCAACGTTGGAAACGATTTCAACCGCCTGGCTTGATCCTAAAGATCCTGTAATGAAATCCTTTTGCATATCTACTATAACCAAAAATTTACTCATATAATCTCCATATTTTGTTTTTTAATACTAAATCCATTATCTTGCCAAACCTCAAATGCACGTTCGTTGGGAATTATATAGTGATATAATGTAGTTACGTACTATGGGGGAGCTATATAAATGGATTATATCGAAATAAAGGGCGCTAAGGAAAACAACTTAAAAAATATAAACTTGCGAATACCAAGAAATGCTTTTATCGTTTTTACAGGGCTTTCTGGGTCAGGCAAAACCAGCCTGGCTTTCGACACTATTTACGCCGAAGGCCAGCGGCGCTATGTCGAAAGCCTGTCATCATACGCACGCCAGTTTTTGGGCCAAACAAACAAGCCGGACGTCGAAAGCATTGAAGGGCTTTCCCCTGCAATATCAATTGACCAAAGGACAACCAGCCACAACCCCAGATCGACAGTTGGCACTGTGACTGAGATATACGACTATCTTCGATTGCTATATGCAAGAATTGGCATTCCTCATTGCCCTGAATGCGGCAAGGAAATTGCCAGCCAGTCAATAGATCAAATGATCGATGCAATCATGGGCCGGCCGGATGGCGAGCGCCTTGAGATCCTTGCGCCGATTGTGCGGGGTGAAAAGGGAACGCACAAAAAGCTTTGGGAGTCATTGGGGTCGCAAGGCTTTGTCAGGGCATATGTTGATGGCGCGCTTGTCGGGCTGGATGAAGATATCAGCCTGAATAAAAATACTAAACACGATATCTCGATTGTCGTTGACAGGATAAAAATTGCCCAGGGCATCAGATCAAGGCTCGCAGAGTCACTGGAAACAGCGCTGAAAGCAGCAGACGGTTTGGCAATAGCCAAATTTGGCGAAACTGAAGAGCTGTACTCAGAGAATTATGCATGCCCTGAGTGCAATATTTCATTCGGGAAAATTGAGCCGAGGGATTTTTCTTTTAACTCCCCTTTCGGCATGTGCCCCAAGTGCTCAGGGCTCGGGTATGAGCAGGAAATCGATGAAAGCCTGGTGCTGCCGGATAAAAGCCTTTCAATTTCAGAAGGCGGCATTCGCTTCTTTGGCAACGATTCTGAGGGCTACTACTTTTCAATAATAAAAGAGCTTGCGAAGTCATACGGGTTTTCTATCGATGCGCCATTGTCTGAAGCCAGCCCAGAATTCATGCATGCACTTATGCACGGGGACGAGAGGGTGCTCTCTATTCGCTTTAACAGCTATTTTTCGGGAAACCAGGAGCGCACCCTGGTATTCGAAGGCTTGCTCAACAATATGGCAAGAAGGTATAGGGATACCGGATCTCAGGGGATGCGCGAGAAGATAGAAGAATATATGTCTATAGCGCCTTGCTCCATGTGCCATGGCAAAAAGCTGAACAGCAAAAGCCTGGCTGTGAGCATTGCCGACCGCAATATAATTGAAATCACAGAGATGCCAATATCTGATGCGCTGGCTTTCTTTCAGGGGATTAAGCTCTCTGAAAGGGACGCGCAAGTAGGCAGGCTGGCTATTAAGGAGATCATGTCCCGGCTCGGCTTCCTGTCTGATGTTGGATTAAACTACCTGACGCTTGCGCGGTCAGCTGCAAGCCTTTCGGGAGGGGAATCGCAGAGAATAAGGCTGGCAACGCAGATAGGCAGCCAGCTAACCGGCGTGCTGTATGTATTGGACGAACCATCTATCGGCCTTCACCAAAGGGACAATGCTAAGCTTATAGCTACGCTTCGCCGCCTTACCGGCCTTGGAAACACTCTTATAGTAGTTGAGCACGATGAAGAGACAATGCTTGCGTGCGATTACATCGTGGATATTGGCCCGGGAGCAGGAGAGTCCGGCGGCAACGTTGTTTTTTCCGGCACTCACGATGAAATCGTGCTGTGCGATGAATCAATAACCGGCCAGTATTTGTCCGGCAAGAAATCGATAAAGACGCCAAAGGAGCGCACGCAGCCTAAAGGGTGGCTTACCGTGAACGGCGCAAGCGCAAATAACCTCAAGGGCATCAGCGCGTCTTTTCCGATCGGGGCAATCACTGCCGTTACAGGAGTCTCCGGCTCAGGCAAGAGCAGCCTTGTCAATGAGGTTCTTTATAAAGCTGCTGCAAAGAAGCTCAACAGGGCTTATACAGTTCCCGGCCCGTACGAGAGCATAGAAGGGCTGGAGTTTTTTGAGAAAGCTATCGCCATTGACCAGTCGCCAATAGGGCGCACGCCGAGATCCAACCCTGCTACGTATACCGGCACATTCGATCATATACGGGACCTGTTTGCATCAACTTCAGAAGCAAAGATCCGCGGGTATAAAAAAGGCAGGTTCTCATTTAATACTAAGGGAGGCAGGTGCGAAGCCTGCACCGGCGATGGAATTATAAAAATAGAAATGCACTTTTTGCCTGATGTATACGTGCCTTGTGAAGTGTGCAAGGGTAAGCGCTATAATGCTGAGACCCTCTTAGTCACATACAAAGGCAAGAATATATCTGATGTCTTGGACATGCCGGTTGAAGAAGCCCTGTCATTCTTTGGCAATGTGCCGAAAATCAAAGACAAGATACAGACCCTATACGACGTAGGCCTTGGCTATATAAAGCTTGGCCAGCCGTCTACTACTATTTCCGGCGGCGAGGCCCAGAGAGTAAAGCTCGCAACTGAGCTTTCCAGGCGATCTAACGGCAGAAGCCTGTATATACTCGATGAGCCAACAACAGGCCTGCACAACGATGATATAGCCAAATTGCTCAGTGTCCTATTTAGGCTAAGGGATATGGGCAACACTATTGTTGTCATTGAGCATAACATGGATGTTATAAAATGCGCTGACTACATCATAGACCTCGGCCCTGAGGGGGGCAATGGGGGCGGCGAAATCATTGCTGTCGGGACGCCTGAAGAAATAGCTATGCTTGAGAGCAGCGCTACAGGCAGCTTTCTCAAAAAAACGCTGCAAAAGGGCAATGCCCCTCCTGTTAGCAGATATAGAGCGCCGGCTCCGGCAAAGCCTTGCGTTTAAACTGCCAGCAGGCAGGCTCATTTGCCATTTCGGCCTTTATAGCAATAGGCTAAATTATTTTTCACGCCAAAATTGTGAAAAAACCTCTGTAAGGCGATTGCCTGGGATTAAATGCGCTTGATTCCAGGCATTAGGCTTGTTTGGCTTTTCTTATTCAGTGTGCGAGTTAGAGCATTTCGGCTATAGCCCGGCCTTGCAGTAAAAGCGAATTTATCTCTTTAAGCCATTGGGCCATCATGCCCTCAGGATCTACTGTTTTGCTGCGTTCAAGAATCTCTGTCATTTTGTGCCCCTATCCCTAAGAACCTGCAATAAGCTTTAAAAGCACCCTTGGCCTTGAAACAGCATTCAACGTTGTAGTAATATAGTCTTACGAATAACGTCCTGTGCTGGCTGCGCCGTCTTTTGCCTTCGAAAACAAACTCGCGTCCGCGTTCGGCAAGCAATTCCTTTGCTGTGAGCGTTGAAGTGGTATAGCGGATACCTTCGGTTTCGGCTTCAGGCGCGTCCCAGTCTGCTTTGAGGAAACATCTTTCTTTGCAGGCATTGATAAGGTCTACAACTTCCTGCGAAGGAGCCGACGAAATACCGGCTTTACGCCACAGCGCTTCTGCTTTTGCGAAATAAATGTCGGTAAGACGGTAAACAACATACTGGTTATTTCCAAAAGCGCTTGCGGAAGAAACGCCGGTTTTATACTTATTATGCCGGGCGCCAGTATTCTCAGCGCAATCCTGCCACATGAAACGGTAATCGTTCATTTTTATTTCGGGGTATTTGCTGCCGGGAACATTATGCATCTTTTCGGTGCGACCTCCGTTGTAACCTCCTGAAAAATAAACTTCATCGTAAAATGGATCGCCCTTGTCATAAATTTCAATCAGCGTCGATTTTGTTGGCTCTGA
>Ga0082212_10002298_pt1 | contig 28022 bp, 21 predicted proteins | sample TergutNt197P3_FD_71548 | JGI IMG/M metagenome (GOLD analysis project Ga0082212, IMG submission 71548) | Neocapritermes taracua P3 segment gut microbial communities from Petit-Saut dam, French Guiana - Nt197 P3 | ecosystem: Host-associated > Arthropoda: Insects > Digestive system > Gut ...
ATTTCTAATATTGGTTCTGGTGGTTGGAGTTTTTGGCTGCAGCCCCGGCGTAGGCAAGACGCCCGGGCCGTCCGCGCAACCCGGGCTGTCCGCGCTTGAGCAGCCTGCGCAGCCCGAGCCTGAGCAGGATACGCAGATTCAAGCCACAAATGGAACTGACGGCGCGATACCGCCGGGAATGGAAACGGATATGCACAATACTGATAATACGATGCAGACGGCTGTCGAGCCGGGAACACCGCCCATGGAAGACAATCAGCCAAATGCGCCAAAGCCGGGCGCTACAGTGGACGGCGATACCAAGCCCGCCTCCCCGCCGCCTGTTTTCGGGCTTTTTGACGCCCATGCGGACACTATCACGCGCGCTCTGCTGCGCGACCAGGGTTTGTACAGCAACAGCCTCCATGTCGATTTCTTGCGCCTTTTGGAGTATGGCGCGCCCGTCCAGGTCTTTTCGCTGTGGTGCGCGGACAGGTACGTTGAGGACGCATATAACTACACGAACGACCTTATCGATTTCTTTGAGAGCGAAGTGGCGAAACACAGCGATATCATAGAAATCGCTCTTACGCTGGAAGACCTTGAAAGGAACGCCCGGAACAAAAAAATCAGCGCCATCCTTTCCATCGAGGGAGGGGAGGCGCTGATGGGAAGCATAGAGAACCTTGACCACTTTTACAACAGGGGAGTCAGGATCCTGGCCCCTACGTGGAACCGTGAAACCGAGCTTGGTTACGGCCAGGCCACGGAATCGGAAAAAGGTCTGAAACCATTTGGTGAGCAGTGTATAAAGAGGATGGACGAACTGGGCATGATACTGGACGTCTCGCACCTCAACGAAGCGGGGTTCTGGGACGCGCACAGGCTCAGCACTCGCCCGTATATGGCAAGCCACTCGAACGCATACGCTCTGACGCCCCACAAGCGCAACCTTACGGACGAGCAGATACGGGCCGTGGTTGACAGCGGAGGGATCATCGGGCTGGCACTGTACCCGCTCTTCCTGTCGCCGGGCAACAGCGCGAGCATAAGCGATATATTGGCAAACATAGGCCATTTCATCAGTTTGGGCGCCGGGGGCAACCTTGGGTTCGGTTCCGATTTTGACGGTTTTAGCAATATGCCGGCAGGGATAACCGATGTGTCGTCATTTCGTATGCTGGGGGTAAGGATCTCCGAAGCATACGGCGAGGACGTCTCCGCACAGATAATGCATGGGAACTTCTACGAGTTTTTTATTAGGTACTTTGGCTAATATCACGGAAGTAATCTAAAACCCGCCGTTTTTTTGGCGGGTTTAGCTTGTTCGGTATAATGATTGCTACGCAATCATCATACTACGGATTTAATGATACCGTGTTGCTCCCAGCTACGCTGGAACCGCAACACATGGTACAATATCAACTTTCAATCGAATATTTGCATGCTGCTACTTCCTTGCTACCGGCACCTGAAGCTCAGTCAGCCAATCAGCGTCGCTTTCTTTGTTCCAAATACCGTCGATATAGCTCTCTCTCGGGTTGTCCGTTGTCGCATAGCCGTTTTCTTCGATCCACTTGATAACGTAAGCGTATGCGTTTGGAAGCTCGGAATAAGGTCCTTTGTGCAAAACGGATACGACGGTCGCGGGTTTCATTTCCTTGAACACGATGTCGTCAAAGTCAGGCCACGTCTTTTCCACCGCTTCGCAAAACTCGATGTTTATGTCCTTTTCTTTGTACTCGCCGTCGAGGTATACGACGAAACAGTATTCAGGCGTCGCGCATTTCAAGCCGGGGTACTGTTTCACGACTTTCTCGCCGATTGCGGGGATGACCTTGAAATAAGCGTCGTAGTTCGGCAGCGTCATTTTCGTGGAGTAGACGATGCACCCCGGCAGTTCTTTGATGGTTGCAGTGTAGTTCATAAGATTCTTCTCTCCTTTTCCTTGTAGGATAAATTCGATTCGGGAGAGTTGGTTTGCCCCTTCGGCAAGCTCGGACACGAGCTCCGCTTTGCGTTTCCGCAAAATGGACGCCGCGTCTTGACCGGACAAGATTATCTTGATCTCATCGACGGACAGGCCCACTTGCCTCAGCGCCTGTATCCTATGAAGCGCCACAAGCTGGTCGGTCGTATAAAAACGGTAGCTTGTGAATTTGTCGGTGCTCTCAGGCTTCAAAAGGCCGATTTCGTCATAGTAACGAAGCGTTTTTATCGTGGTTTTGCCCATTTTGGAAAACTCGCCGATGCGGAACATATCCATCCCCTCCTTCCTCGTGAATCCATCCTACAATCTCCTGTAAGGGGAGAGTCAATAGGGGTTTTTCATTTTATCCGCAACAACTATCTTTTCATTGCTCAACCCCAGTCAACTCAGCGTCGGCATGCCCCTCAATGAAGCGAATAATCTCGTCCAGTGACTGTTGAGCGTGTGAATAGTCTCCCCGACGAAAAAACATCGGGGAGAGTTTGCGTTTGTTATAATGATAGCGTGGCGGCCAATCATGCAGCCACGTCTGAATACTGGACTATGGCAACCTCTGTAAGCGTACTTTTCATCATATCAATTATCTGTTCGAGTCGTTCGCCCACATCAAGATTATATGTGACTTCTCCACACTGCATACAAGTATTGCATGGAACGCTCTTTATTATTACTATACATGTTCCTAAATCTGCAAAATGTGTAGTTGTGCCGTCTTCCATAGTACCCTTGCAAAAAAAGCATGTCATTTATGATTCCACCTTTCTTGTCTTATGGTCATTATCCTATCCAGAAATTGTTGAGCTAAAACAACTGCGTTAGCATCATACAGAGCTTGAACTTCTTTGATATCAAGCATCTGATCACCGTCCCTTGCTTTGCTTCATCGTCTGCCAACAATAAACTTTAAAATCTTGGGATGCTTCTTTGCGGACACGTCTATGGATGGTATAGTAACACCAACGGTTACGGCTGTCAATAACTGTGGCGTCGTAGGTTTTAGTCCCATTCCCGGAGCAGAAAGTCCTTGATATTAAAATGCACGATACCTTTCTGTGACATATCCACCTCGTCCATACTGACCACAAATTTAGGAAAGTTATCCCTAATTTTCAATAAATTTCCGAATTCTCGCTCCTGCGTTTTTTTATCAGGCATAATGTATGTGACCTGAATATAGATAGGCTTGTTATTTTTCAGTCCGATGAAGTCGATTTCCTCGCTGTCGATCGTCCCGACAGTCACCGCATATCCGCGCCGTAAAAGCTCCAGACAAACGATGTTTTCCAAAACCTGCCCAATATCCTCCATATGCTTGCCAAAAACTGCTTCCCGCAGCCCGTGATCCACAACAAAATACTTTTCAGCAACCTCTAGGATCTTCTTGCCTTTAATATCTTGCCGCTTCAACTTATAAAATAAATACGCTTCCTCGCAGGCTTTTATATAGTTTAAAACCGTATCGGTACTTACTCTCCGTTGTTCATTTTTGAGATACTTAGCTATGGAGGTTGCAGAAAATGTCTGCCCGATATTTCCTAACACATAAGTTATGATCCTTTCGAGCAGATCAACATCTCTAATATTATTTCGTTTAACAACATCCTTTAGGACGACTGAGCTATATACGTCTTCTAAATAAAGGCTTATCGCTTTTTCATCGCCAATAATATTAGACAAAAATGGCATACCGCCTAGTTTTAGGTAGTCCATGAAATTCTTATCTTCATTAAGCAGCAAAAACTCTTTATATGAAAACGGGTAGATTACAAATTGCACATATCTTCCCGAAATAAGTGTCGCAAGCTCGCCGGACAGCAACTTTGCGTTAGAGCCAGTAATATAGATATCCGCGTCAAAGTCAACCCGAAAAGAGTTTATCACTCCTTCCCAGCCTGCGACTTCTTGGATTTCATCAAAAAATAAATACCATTTATCCTTGTTATCGCCTATTTTATTAATGACATAATCGTACAGTGTGTCGGCATTTGTGTACTTAATATTCTTCTTGCTTTCAAAGTTGATGTATATGCAGTGTTTCGGATTGCCTATTTCATCCCTTAACAATTCAAGCATTACCGATTTTCCGCTACGCCTCAGACCGGTTATAACTTTAACGACATCTTTTGAAATGAACGGGCGAATCCGTTCCATATACAACTCTCGTTGAATCATGATACACCAACCCCCTCAAACTTATTGTACACAATTATAGGAGATAATGCAACCCGCTATCACACATTCATCGAGTATAGTCGATGAATGTGTGACGTGTCTTGGTTTTAAAATGCAGTTCTTTACGATGTGATTTCATAGTCAACCTCAATCATTCTGATTCTATATTCAAGGAATCCTCAGCCCTTTCAAAATAAGCTCAATTTGGCGTTCAATGAATACATATATACTGGTTCCCACAAGCACCACGGCTATTGCTATTGTTGACCACCGGAGTTGCGCCCGACAGGGCATCGACCAGATACCGACTGTACATCTCGGCCCTGCTGCTTCGCGGATGGAGAAGAAAGGCATCCGGACCGAGCGCGGTGACATTAACCGGGCAATCGAAATCACTAATCGCGAATGGCGTCAGCTCAAAGCGCGTCTTTCTAAACTGGAAAAATGGGTTTCGGAACGGACGCCAATGCGGGCGCTAGTTATGGAGGTGTAAATCGAAACGGGGCTGTTGCAAAACGCGGGTCGCCCAGTGTGCGACCCCTACATGTTGCGGTATAATAAACGACATCTACCGTATTTCGTAGGGGACGCACACCCGGGCGTCCCGTCTTCGCGTTATGCAACAGTCCTCTATGGGCTATCGTCTATTTCTCCCAGATTAAATACCTATCGTTAAAGTCCATCCTCCCATTCTTACCTCCAAATGTGCAGTAATATATTCTCACGGTTTGAACTTCAATGAGCGCCTCGCTTTGAGGTTGGTTAATTATTTCAAACCCCATTAGGCTTATTGCTTCTGTGCTGAAGTGTTCATAAGCTGGAACACTTATAACGCTTTTTGCAGCAACGCTGTTTGATAAATATCTTGAATAATAAGTGTCAGAGAAATAAATATAATACTCCATCGCCGTATCATCTAGTAGTTTGCCATATATGTAGTATTCCTCGATATTGTCTATATAGTGAACAAGAATTTCCCAACTGCTATCGCCTTGTTCAACGCTATAGATATGTGTTTGTTCATAAGGTATCGCTATTTTATATTTTGTTATAAAGGAAAAAGCGCCTAATAGTATCGCGGCGGCAGCAACAATGGAAACAAGCGACACGATAATGTTTTTCTTCTTAATTTTCCTTTTGATCTTTTTCATTGGTTCTACGTTGACATCTGCCGGGATATTGAGATTTTGCCTAATCTTAGCAAGTTTCACATTGCATACAGAACAATTACTCAAATGGTCATCTACTAGATTTTTTGTGTCCTCTGATACAATTTCATCCGAGTAAAGCTCTAATAAGTCTGTAATTACGTTACAGGTTATCTGGTTCATTGTTCGCCCTCCATAATAAACTCGGAAATCTTCAACTTGGCTCTGTGATATGTTACCCGCGACCAGCTTTCTGTTTTACCAAATAATCCTGCAATTTGCGAGTGTGGCATCTCTGCAAAAACTCTAAGCATGAACACTTCTTTGTATGGCTCGTCCATATGGTGCAGAAATTCATGTATTCTTAATGCCGTTTCCCTGTCGGCATAAGCAGAATCGATCTGACAATCAGAAGCGATTACATCTGGTGTGGGAAGCTCAACTTGCCGCTTGCTTTTCTTTAGATAGGTGCTGTAAGTATTCTTTGCTATTTGAATCAGCCATGTGCGAATGTCGCAACGCTCTTGGAATGAATCAATGTTCTTCAGCGCCTTGAAAAAGGTTTCTTCAGTTATTTCTTCCGCAATTAAGTCATTGCGAGACATGCCTCGGACATAGCGAAATACATCCTGGAAGTAGTCTTTGTATATCTGCTCAAAATCCTGCATTCTGTTACCACATCCTTCAAGCCGTGTCATACATTAGACTCTTGAGATTTACATTCGTTACATAAAAGCAAATATTTTATTGTGCAGGTATCGTTGTTCCGTAAAACGTACGCTCACTACGTTATCATGATTCGTAAAATCCATAGTGTATGCAAACGAAGCTGTCATTGAGTCGTTCATGTTGGAACTAAGCCTTGGAAATACAACAATTCCATTTTTCAATTGTATCACTACAGATTCTGCGCTTCTCTGAGGCCGTTTCAACCGGGCTGTCATGGTCAGAATTGAAATGGGTTCGTGGCGCAACATACTAGTGTTCAGTGGCTTGGCAAGCAAACAGTCTGATTTTTTGGGGAAACTCTAATAAAATCGTTATTGACACGTCACAGTTCCAAATGATAGAATACGAGTGTATCGAGAGATACATAACAGAGGAGAGTCCCTGCCTGTAAGTGGGAGGTTTAAAAGGAGAGAGTCCAAGCTCGGAAAGTTGGAGATTTATCAAGAGGAGAGTCCCTGCCTGAAAGTGGGAGATTTAACAGAAGGGCGACGTGAACCGTTGCCTTTCTGCTTGGAGTGGGATTATGGAGCTATATACAGTTGACACTAAATACATTGACTACTTAAAAGAGTTCGAACCACATATTTGGGTCAACGAAGAAAACAGTAGGTTGCGCCCCTATGTTGGCGTCGTAATGGATATTGGTGATTACAAATACTATGCCCCACTGTCTTCGCCCAAGCCAAAGCATCAAAACATGACTGACAGGCTTGATTTCATTCGTTTGGAACACAGAGGTCAATTAAAGGCTGTAATAAATCTGAACAACATGATCCCAGTTGATGATAGTCTATTATCTAAAATAGATATTGCCGGAATAACAGACCGTTTCTACAAAGACCTACTGAATGTTGAAATGATCGACATAAGGCGTAAAACGGAAACGATACTAAAAAACTCAAAGTCAATATACACTAAGATAACCAAATTTGCCGGTGAGCCGAGGAACGCAAGACTTGTGTCTCTTTGTTATGATTTCCTGCTTCTTCAACAAAAGTTAAAGGACTACTTAGTAACAGCAATTAACAAAACTGATGACCATGCTGAAAATACAGATTGCGGATAACTGGTGCGGTAAACCGATTTTCATTCTATACCAACACATTTCACTCGATCAAAAAACCTTGAGGTGCAAAATGAAAAAAACTATACGAACCAAAGCAAAGACAAGCAGCGAAATAACGCCGCTTGAAACGGAAAACAGGCGCCTTGCAAGGGAAACAGCCGCCGAAAGCATAGTATTGCTTGAAAATGACGGAACGCTGCCAATAGCGCCATGCACCGTAGCCCTGTATGGAGCGGGCGCCGCGACCACAATAAAGGGCGGCACAGGAAGCGGCGAAGTAAACGAACGATATTCCGTAACGATCGAGCAAGGCCTGAAAAACGCCGGGTTCACGATCACCACCGACAAATGGCTGCGCGAATACGAAGACCTGCTGGCAGCGGAAAAAAGAAAATACAACAAAGCCCTGGCGAAAAAACTCATCAGCAGCAGCGCGGACGACCGCATCAACATAATGACGGAAGGCTTCATGTACCCGTTCGGGCCTGCGATCACAGACGACGATATCTCAAACGGCGGCGACGCCTGCATCTACGTCATAGCCCGCCAAGCTGGGGAATGCTCGGAACGCAGGCTGGACAAACTGGAATACGACCTGTCCCTGACCGAAACCGACAATCTGAGAAAAGCCGCGTCCGCATACAAAAAAACGATACTCGTAATAAACGTGAGCGCCCCAATGGACCTGAGCCCGCTCGACGATATCGAAGGCATAAACGCGGTTGTATACTTCTGCCAGCAAGGTATGGAAGGCGGCGCCGCCCTTGCGGATATCATAACCGGTGCGGCAGCGCCGTCCGGTTGCCTCACCGCGACCTGGCCGCGCAAGTACGCGGACATTCCGAACGCCATGGAATACAGTTATCTCAAAGGCCACACGGATTTTGAAGAATACAAAGAAGGCCTGTATGTAGGATATCGATATTTCGACTCCTTTGCGGTCAAACCGAGATATGAATTCGGCTATGGCATGACATACACAAGTTTTGCAATTGAACACGCAAAAACACAAGTCGAAAAAACAGCGGCAACGACAACGATTTGGGTCACAAACACGGGCGATAATCACTCCGGCAAAAAAACCGTGCAGCTATACGTGAGCGCCCCGGACGGCAAACTCCGCAGGGAATGCAAAAGCCTTGCCGCATTCGGAAAAACAGAAACCCTCGCGCCCGGTCAGTCGCAGGAAATAAACCTAAGTTTCGATATAACGGGTCTGGCGGGATATGACGAATCGACCGCTAGCTACCTGCTGGAAAAAGGCGACTACATAATCCATTTCGGAGAAAACACGGCAAAAACAAAAATCGCGGCGGTTCTTTCACTGGACGAAACCGTTACGACAGAATATTGCCGCAACATCTGCCCGCCCGACCGCGAAATCAATGAAACTCAGCCACCGCCACCCATCGCAACCAGCGTCCCCTTAGATACGCCCCGCCAAAAAATAAAAGCGGAAGACTTCGTGGCAAAAAAGCACAGCTACGAACATCCTGCGCTGAAACCGGATAAAAAAACCGACGCGATAATGAGCCAAATAGGCACGGAAGACATGCTCAAGCTCGTTATGGGTACGGGCATATTCGACAGCAAACCGTTTATCAGCGTCCCCGGCGCGGCGGCAAGCACAACGTCGCATCTTGCGAAAATCGGCGTCCCGAACGTAGCGTTGTGCGACGGCCCCGCCGGGCTGCGTTTGCAAAGGACGTCGGTGCGAAAACAAAACGGCAAAATCAAACCTGTGGACGCGTCGATGGGTATCCTCGACAGCCTGCCGAAAATCGCGAAAATGTTTATGTTTGCGAGCCCAAAAAGCGGTCAGCTTCTATACCAATACTCGTCGGCATTCCCCGTAGGCACGGCTATGGCGCAGACCTGGAACACCAGCCTGATCGAGCGGGTTGGCAAGGCCATAGGCGCGGAGATGGACGAATTCGGCGCGACATTCTGGCTTGCCCCCGGAATCAATATCCAGCGCAACCCCCTGTGCGGGCGCAACTACGAATACTACAGCGAAGACCCGCTCCTGACAGGCAAAATAGCCGCGGCTATAGTCCGCGGGGCTCAAAGTCACAATGGCTGCTACGCGACGATAAAACATTACGCAGCGAACAACCAGGAAACAAACCGCAACCGGTCAAACAGTCTTATGACCGAACGCACCCTGCGCGAGATATACCTGAAAGGCTACCGGATCGCGATAGAGGAAGGCGGCGCAAAAGCCGTCATGACCAGCTATAACAAGCTAAACGGTGTCTACACGCCAAACAGCTACGACCTATGCACAAACGCCCTCAGAAACGAATGGGGTTTCGACGGCCTCGTTATGACAGACTGGTTCGCCACCGGAAAAGGCCTCGCGGGCAACGGCCTGTCAATCAAGGCCGGAAACGACCTAATCATGCCCGGGGGCAGGGGATACAGAAAGCAACTGAAAAAAGATTTTGAAAACGGCGTCTTCAGCCCCGATGACCTCCGCACCAGCAGCGCCCGCATACTGTCAGCCTTGCTCAACAGCAAAGTCGCGGCAGAAATGAAACAGGAATAACAACTCCCCAACCCCACTCTTTGTATTCAATATAAGAATAATAAGTATTCTCTATAGATATTGGTCATTGTTCACACTTTGTGTTAGCATGAAATAAGCATATCCGGCATATTTCATAAACGCTGATGCGAAAGGGGTAACAATGACAGAAAAAGAGAACTTCCTGAAGACAGCGCGCGGAGAAATGCCGGAATGGGTACCCAGATATTTAACGCCGCCGGAGGCAGGCTCGCAGTATAAACCTGCGGTTTCAGCCGTATTCCCTAGTTTCCTTTCGGCCGGGCGAAACCCCGATGGCAGCGGAAAAGATATATTCGGCGTTGAATACACGCCGACAGAAAGCACCGGAGGTATGGCGCTGCCAACTCCGGGTAATTTTATGCTTGAAGACGTCCGCAAGTGGCGCGACGTCATCAAAACGCCGGATATTTCGGACGTCGATTTTGAGAAGATGGCAGCGGCCGACACAAAGCGCGTAGACCGCGAAAATACAGCGCTTGAAATGGGGACGCATTTTGGGTACTTTCAGCACCTCATGGCCTTCATGGGTTTTTCGGAAGGCTTGATGGCTATGTATGAGGAGCCTGACGAAGTCTTCGACCTCTTTAATTACCTTGCGGACTTCTATGACGAGGTCCTGAAGAAATCAATCGAATACTACAAACCCGACCTCGTGCTTCTCAACGACGATACAGCGACAGCGAAGAACCCGTTCTTTTCGCTGGAAATGTACAGGAAACTGGTCAAGCCCTTCCAGATGCGGCAGGGAAAGATAGTTATGGACGCCGGCCTGCCGATCGACATGCATAACTGCGGGCGGTGCGAGGATTTTATCGAGGACTGGTTCGATTTTGGCGTTACGATGTGGAACCCCGCGCAGGTCATGAATGATCTGGCCGGCATAAAGAAAAAATACGGTAGAAAGCTCGCGCTAGTCGGTTGCTGGGATTCCTCCGGACCGCCAGGATGGGCGGGCGCCCCGGAAGAACTGGTGCGATCTTCTGTCCGCGAGTGCCTTGACGCGTACGCCCCTGACGGCGGTTTTTGTTTTTGGGGCAGCGTATACGGCGTAACTGATAATGATACGGAGGCAAAGCAAAGAGCCGCGTGGATGACAGACGAATACAACAAACTCGGTCGCACATTCTATTCAAGGTAACTGCACAGGTCGGTTGTAAACGCGGTCTACTGTTTTGCAAACGTCTCATAATAATTAAAGAAAGAGGAGATACGATGAAAAGAGTAGCAGCAATATTGATGGCAGCCGTGATGATGATAGCGCTTATTGCGGCCTGCAACAGCGGAAATGACGCCCCTGCAAGCGACAACAACCCCGCCCCGGCGAGCGACAATCCCGCCCCTGCTGCGAGCAACAGCCCCGCACCTGCTGCGAGCAACAGCCCCGCCCCCGGTGTGATACCGGAATTACCTCCGGAAGAAGAACGTAGCGCATACCCGAACGCCAATCCCGACGGGACGAAGAACCTAGACAAAATTGCCCATTTCGACCCCAACTACGACTACTCACAAAACGAGAGTTGGAAATTCTCATACATCTCCCAGGCCACAGGGCCTCTGAATGCGACAGCAGCCACATCTTTTGAACACTGGGCGCCGTTTTTCAACATGGAATGGCACGGCTACATAAGTTGCAACGGCGACTCCGACCTTTTCATGTCCCAACTGCAAAGCCTGATAGACCAAGGTGTGAAAGCAATAGTCGTAGACCCTGACAACACGATAATGCAAACAACCGCAAACCTCCTCAACAGATACCCAGATGTCGCTTGGACGAGCCGTATGTCCCCCTCGCGCGACGGCTTGGAGGGTACAAAGTATATAGGAGGCAACCTCATCAACAACTATGTTGGCTTCGACAATTTTGACGCTGGGGTGCAACAGGCTCTTAGGCTCTTTCAGTGGCTGGATGAAAACCATCCGGGCGCACAGAAAGAAGACGTAGGCATGATAGTGCTGACCCTATCGACGTCCCCGCCGATACAGGAGCGCGTAATCGGGGCCGAAGGCTCATGGCGCGACTGGGGCGGCTTGCCGGACAACTTCTTCATAGCAGACACAGTCTCGACCGGCATGAACCTCCAGGGCGGCATCGACGCAGTCGGGCCGATAGTCTCAATGAACAGCAGCCGTATCAAGCACTGGCTGATTGTCGGAAGCACTGACGACATGGCGCAAGGCGCGTCGGTCATCATCACACAGCAAGGGCTGATTGACGACTCCTGCGTGGTCACATTCGGCGGCTCGTCGCTGCTCACCCAATGGGACGGCGCCCAATACGACTCATTCCGCTACGGGCTGTTTGCCGGCCCGCTCATGTACTCCGAACCACTGACCGGCGCACTTTGCGCCTACCTCAACGGATGGACGACGCCTGACGAGCTGTGGCCGAGCTGGCTCAAATGGGACGACCACGGCATAGACGGGCACACCTATTCGCAATTCCGTCTGCCCACGACCTGGATCGACAAGGATAACTACAAGCATTTCCTAGGCTGGACGGACGTATACGCAAATGCCAATCAATACCCGCAATACCCCAAAGATGGCATAAACAGGGATGATTTCAGCGCGTTCGTGCCTGTCCCGGCGAATTATGCGCAGCCATAAGCTGTTTGATTGAATTCAAACAGCAAGCAACGGGGCGGCTGGGTTCCCCACCGCCCCTGTTGATATATTAAGCTGCATTCTATTCCAGGCGAAAGGAGTGGTTGCACATTATGCAAAAATCCTTTGAGTTCATTAACATAAGCAAGTCGTTCCCGGGCGTGCTTGCGGTCAACGACGTAAGCTTCAAAGCCGAGGGCGGAAAAGTGCTGGCGCTACTCGGCGAGAACGGCGCGGGCAAAAGCACTATGCTTAAGATAATGAGCGGCGACCTTAAAGCAGACTCGGGCGAGTTGAGGCTGAACGGTGAAGCGATAAACTTCAATAACCCTATCGCCGCCATACATTCCGGTATTTCTGTCATATATCAGGAGCGGCAGCTCATACCGCGCGTGTCTGTCATGGAAAACCTTTTCCCTGACGCACTGCCCAAAACCAAACTGGGATTTTTCGACAAGAAACGCTTGCGTCGCGAGGCAGAGGAGATAATAAGCAAATTTGGGCTTCCAATCAACCCGACAGAGCTGGTAGGGCGGCTAAACGTCGCGTACCAGCAGATGGTCGAGGTGATGAAAGCGTACCGCCGCAACTCGCAAGTCATCGCTTTCGACGAGCCGACGGCCCCGCTTACTCAGTCGGAGATCGACATCCTTTTTAATGTCATCAGGCAGCTCCGCGACGAAGGAAAGGTCGTAATATACATTTCGCACAGGCTATCGGAAATATTCCAGGTAGCGGACGAGATAGTAGTCCTCAAAGACGGATGCCTTGTCAAAACATTCAAAACCACTGAGACAAACGAAACAGAACTGATAAAGGCGATGGTCGGCCGCGACATAGGCAATACATACGCAAACCTCTCGCGCAACGAGGAATTTGGCGAAGTGATACTTGAGGTGAAAGACCTGAAGACCCCATATGTTGAAAATGTTAGTTTCACAATGCGGCGCGGCGAAATTGTCGGATTCGCCGGGCTTGTCGGTTCCGGACGCACAGAGGTCGCAAGGGCGCTTTTCGGCGCAGACCCGGTGACGGGCGGCGAGATAATCTTCGAGGGCAACCCCGTACGGTTCAAATCGCCGGGCGAGGCAATAAAAAACGGATTCGCTCTTTGCCCGGAGGACCGTAAAGAACAGGGGTTGACCCTGATGACTACAATCAAAAACAATGTAGCCATGCCTGTCGTAGATAAGCTTGGAAAAGGCATATTCATCGACGAAAAAGTCATGGTAAAGCTGGCGGACGACGCCGTCGAGAAGTATACGATCAAAACACACTCCATCGACAAGATAGTCTTGGAGCTATCCGGCGGCAACCAGCAAAAAGTCATACTTGGGCGCTGGACGAATGATAAATTCGTCACAAAAATCCTCATCCTTGACGAACCGACAAAGGGAATAGACGTCGGTACAAAAGCTGAAATATACCAGATGGTTTGCAATTTCGCCAAACAAGGGATCGCGGTCCTCCTGATTTCGAGTGAGCTGACTGAAGTGATAAACCTCGCTGACAATATAGTCGTTATGCATAACGGCAGCGTCAAGGGGAAAATATCGCGGCAGGAAGCCACCGAGGAGAACGTCCTTGCGATGGCGATGCTGGCTTGAGCCGGGGGGGTGACGGAAAATTTGAAAAATAATAGTTTTTACAGGAGAAGCATCCGCCCGCTTATCCACCACAAGGTGTTCACCCTTGTCATTATCCTTATTGCCCTGAACGTCCTTTTTACATTCTGGGCGAGCGCGGTCGGCCGGAATTACCTGACGCCGTCTACATTCCGGAACATCCTCAACCTGCTTGTTCTGCCGTCTTTCCTGTCAATAGGCGCCGGGTTCCTGCTCATAGGCGGACACATTGATTTGTCGGCATGGGCTATCGGTGCGTTTGGAGGGATGGTTGTCGCCACAGCCATTGTCAGGTGGAGCATGCCTTGGTTTGTCGCGATCCTTCTCTGCCTCGTGTTCTGCGCCGCGTTCGGGGCGCTAAACGCGACGCTTGTCACATACTTCCGTTTCCCGGCATTTATCTGCACGCTTGCGATGTCTTCGATGAGCAACGGACTGCTGTATCTGTTCAGTTCGATAGGAAGCGCAAACGGTCTTGCCGCGAATATCCCGATAGTCCCGGGCAACCCTGTGCTTGACTTCATTGGACAGGAACTTATAGGGCCGATACCGGTTGGCGTTATCGTGATGCTGGTTTTCTTCCTCGCATATGGGATTTTCCTGTTGAAGACAAAATTCGGAAGGAAGATTTCGCTTATGGGAGGAAATCCCGTATCCGCGCACCTTGCGGGCATAAACTCCAGGAGGCTTACTTATTTTCTGTTTATAAACAGCGCCATGCTCGGCGGAGTCTCCGGGATTTTCAATACGGCCCGTTTGGGGCAGGGGCAACTTTTGGCATTACAAACAAGCCAGTTCTCAGGGATAACGGCGGCAGTGCTCGGCGGCATTTCGTTTGGCGGCGGTTCCGGCGGGATGGGCGGCGCGTTTGTAGGGCTGCTTATACTACAAACGTTCCAAATCGGTATGGGAGTGCTAAGCGTCAACCCATTCTGGGTCACGGTATTTACCGGGTTTATGCTTATCCTGGCGCTGGCGATCGACCATTTTACGCAATTGCGCGTAAAAAAGTCAGTATAGGATCGGGTGGTGAAGATTTATGAAAGAAGTTTCATTGATCCGGCGGATAGTGCGTAACAAGGCCATCCCACTGTTAGTAATCCTGATTGTACTCATTGTCGTCGCTATGGTCATCAGCAGTGGGGTTCTGGACGGGCAGCCGGTGTCGTTTATGTTCAACTCCGGGTTCATGGCCAGCGGCAACCTGTTGCAGATATCATACAGGTTGGTGATCCAGCTTGTAATGATGTGCGGCGTCGCGTTGGTGCTCATAGGCGGTAACATAGACCTGTCCACCTCCGGGCAAGCAGCCCTCGGAGCTATGGTGTTCGGTTTTCTGCTCAAAAATTTCCCAACGCTGCCATGGGTCGCGGCACTTATAATAGTCCTTTTGCTTGGGGCGCTGTTTGGCCTGATAAACACAGGGCTTGTGAGCAAGTTGAATTTTCCGCCGTTCATAGCTACAATAGGTATGGCCACCGTGTACCGCGGATTGTGCAACGTGCTGACGCAGGGGGACAACATACAGATAAACCGCGGCAGCCTCTCCGCGATATCAAACCTACAGATGTTTGGCGGCCGCTTCTCGGCAATGTTCGTGTTTGGGATTCTGCTAATAATCATCTATTCGACCGTATTGTCGAGAACGACATTTGGGCGCCGCGTTTTCATGACAGGCGGGAACAGGATGGCAGCGCGCCTGTCGGGCATCAACACAAGCGCGATCCGAATGACGCTGTTTATCAACAACGGCGTGCTTGCTGTGCTGGGCGGATTTCTTTGGTCGTCGCAAGTCAAGCTCGCATCGCCGACCGCGATCATCTCAATGGAGCCGGGCATAACGATCATTTCGGCTTCGATCCTCGGCGGCGTAACATTCGGGGGCGGAGCGGGAACGCTCGCAGGCCCGCTTGTGGCGCTGCTGCTGCTCAGCGTATTTAATAACATGCTTACGATACTCGGCGTACAACCCTATTGGAGCGTCTTTGCTCAGGGCTTTCTGCTGGTGGTGGCGCTGATAATCGACCATATCAGCGAAGAACGGCAGCGAAGGGCATTATTAGAGGGAACCCATGGCAAATAAAACCGACAAGGCCCGGAAAACCAAAAAGTTCCCCGGGTACACAAAAATAGTTGGAAAAAGTATCTATTCAGGACCGGTGAGGAAGACGGTTTTTTGCTTCCGATAGCGGAGCAAGGATGCGGAGCGGCGCGAAGTAGAGACAGGATGTCTCTTCTGAGCGAATAGGAAGCAAAAAATCGTCTTCCGAGCGCAAGGTCCTGAATAGATACAATAATTAATGAAGGAGCGTTTTATGTTTACAAAAGTTGATATCTTCGCGCACATAATGACGGAAAAGTACACAGAGAAATATGCAAGCCTCAACCCGTCAATCACAAAAAGGGTAGAGTACTACACCCGGCCGGTCATCGACCTATCGGTTCGTGAAAAACTGATGAGCAGATATCCGGACGTATTGCAAGTAATAACGATGGCGAACATCCCGCTTGAGAAATGGGTCCCCGAACACGCTATCGAGATGGCGCGGCTGGGCAACGAAGAACTGGCGGAACTCGTAGAAAAACGCCCCGACCTGTTTTTTGGCGCGGTAGCGGTACTGCCTCTTAACGATATAGACGCCGCGCTCACAGAGATAGACTACGCCATAAACAAGCTGCATCTGGCGGGCGTCCAGGTGCAGACCCGCATCGGCGCCGAGTGGCTCGCAAGCGAAAAATACCGTCCGATACTGGCAAAAATGGCGGAACTGGACAAACCTATCTGGATACACCCAGATAATAACGACCAGATAGACCCCGACATCGGTATTTTCAGTTGGCCGTTTGAAACCACGCACTGCATGCTCCGCCTTGTCCAGTCCGGAGTATTCAACGAATTCCCGAACATCAAGTTCATAGTCCACCACGCCGGGGCAATGGTGCCTTTCTTCAAAGAGAGGATCAAGTACGTAATGTCCCTTGTCCCGCAACCATTCCACGGCATCCACGAACACTTCAAAAAGTTCTATGTAGACACGGCGATCTACGGGAACACAGATGGGCTTATGTGCGCGTACAACTACTACGGCGCAGACCGCATGTTCTTTGGGACCGACGCCCCGCTCGGGCCGCGCTGGGGCATGGTCGAGGACACCATCCGCTCAATAGAGAGGATGACCATTCCGGAAGAAGACAAGGAAAAGATACTAAGGCTCAACGCTGTCGACCTGTTCAAAAACGTAGTCTAAACAACGCCAAAAAACAAAACAAAAGCGAGGGACTTTCGCAAAACTTGATAACTGGACGCCCGGGCGTGCGTCCCCTACGGGAAGCGGTCATGTTGATTATTTCTCCGCAACATGTAGGGGTCGCACACTGGGCGACCCGCGTCCCCTACGGGAAGCGGCCATGTTGATTATTTCACCGCAACACGTAGGGGTCGCACACTGGGCGACCCGCGTTTTGCCACAGCCCGCTCAACCATAACGTTTGATAAGGAGGGGATTCACCATGGGTGATATGTTCAAAGACAAAGTGGTAGTAGTCACAGGTTCCGGGCAGGGGGTTGGCCGCGCAATAGCGCTTGCCTTTGCCGAACAGGGGGCAAAAGTCGTCACAAACAACCGCAAGCCCGGAGGAACAGGGTTTGTAAACCTAACTCCGGAAAAGTATGCATTATTGACGCCTGAAAAAAAGAAAGAAATAGACGAAATCTACGCAAACATCAGCGGAGACGCCGAATCAACAGCAAAAACGATTATCGACAGAGGCGGCGAAGCCCTGCCGGTGTATTGCGACATAAGCAAAACGGACGAAGTAGAAAAAATGGTCGGGACAATCATCGAAAGATTTGGAACCGTCCACATACTTATAAACGTTGCCGGAGCGTTCGGCGGCGGCAACATGCACGAGATGACAGAAGCCGAATGGGACCGCACAACGCTGATAAAGCCAAAAGGATACTTCAACGTGATGAAATTCATTGCGCCATATATGGTAAAACAACAGTACGGGCGCATAATTAACTGCACATCAAAAGCATTTATGGGCGACATTATCAAGCACGTGCATTATTGCGCGGCTAACGCAGGGGTCGTCGGGCTGACGCGCGCCGCAGCATGCGAGTATTATCATGAGGGGATAACAGTAAACGCCTTTGCACCGTGGGCAAAGACGCGGGCTGCGCACGAAAACGACTTCATCGACCCAAGCGGAAGGGCGATCCCCGGACAACGCGCGTTCCCATCGTCAGACGTAACGCCGGAACCGGAAGCGCTTTGCCCATTCATCCTCTACCTGTGCTCGGAACACGCCAATAACGTCACCGGCTCGGTGTTTACTCTTGCAGGGAATGAAATCAACCTGCACTCGGAACCGGTGATTGCAAAGACTATCTACAAGCAAGGCAAGGAACCGTGGACTATCGACGAACTCGCAAAAGAAGCTCCGAGGGCATTGTTTAAAGGCTATAACAACATCCTCTTTTATCAATAGGAACGACTAGTCGGCGCTAATCAAGACGTCGGCATTGTCTCTTTTCCAATTCACTAGCGCATCTGTCAGCTTCAGCAATGACGGATTGATAGTGCTCTCTTTCCAGCACAGGCACAGGTTGACCAACGATTTTTCATGGAGAATCGGCAACTCGTGGATTTTATTGGATTTGTCGATACGCAAGGACGGCCCCGCGATCGACACGCCTATCCCCTCGGTAATGTAGAAAAGCAATGCGTCCAGTGAATCAACAACAAGCTTGTTTACCGGGGCAAAACCAACTGCGCTCAAGAGCTCGTCCGCCTTGAGCGTAATGTTGTAATTATCGTCGGACCTTCTGTAAATGAGCAACGTCATGTTTTCAAAAGCGGAAAGCTCCGGTTGAAAGCCCTCGGGAAAAAGAAACGGGGAGTAAAGCAGGCGGTGCGGTCCTTTCGGCAGGGCAAACACCTGTATTGGCATTTCGTCCTGCAACAATTCCGCGTCAAACGAAAGGAAAAATGTACCGTCTGTTTGACCCTCCATAAAGCTGTTTATCAAAGACCTGCGCGGCTCGTATTTCAGCCTGATGCTGATTCCGGGATTGTCGTGGTAGAAAGCGCTGAAAAACCCCGGAAACGACCTGCTCAAATCAATAGACTGCGGTACGCCTAGAGTCAGCGTCCCTGACACTGAGCTGCTGATGTCCTTGGCCAAAAGGAGTATCTCGTCAAATGACCTAAGCATAGCCCGAAACGCAATAAAGAGCTGCCTGCCCGCCGGAGTCAGGCTTATTGTTTTTCCGGCGCGATAAAAAAGCGACAAGCCGAGCTCGGACTCAAGCTCAGCTATCTTCTTGCTGATCGAGGGCTGGGATACATACAAATTCCTCGCGGCCCCGGTAAAACTCCGGTTCTCAGCAGCGGCGACAAAATACTTGATCGAATTAATATCCATGGCAACACCCACACCAAATGACGCCAACTGCCCAAGTACCCTCTAAACCATACCATAGCACACCCAACAAATGCAGTCAAGCACACTCGTCCTAGCATTGGGATTCCATAACAACTAATATTTATTGCATTCCTGTCACATTTAGTGTATAATGTCGAAAATCGCATGTAGATGGGACACAAATCTCATCGCTTTTGTTATATAAACAATAACCGGAAAGGAGACGCGCGGCATGCCCCGCGCAGACGGTATGTTTGGATTACATAAGATATTAGAAAAGAGGGCGGTAGAAAAAACGCCCGTCAAGGTATCATTAGTAGGCATAGGGACAATGGGGACAGTCTTCGCGCAATCGCTGGCGGCGACTACCGGGATGGATTTGAGCCTGATCTGCGACTTGCGTGTGGACGAAGCGATAAAAGTCTACGAAACGACTGGGGTTCCAGCCAACAAAGTCGAAGTGTGCAACACCGTGGAAGAAGCGACAGCCGCCATGAAAGACAACAAAAAGGTGGTGACGCCGGATATAGACGTCGCGACAGCTATCGAACAAATCGAAGCCGTTTGCGAATCAACGGGCGTACCGACCGTCTACGTTCAGGCAGGTATCGGCGCCATCCGGAACAGCAAACACTTTATAACAATGAACATCGAAGGCGACGTATGCGTCGGGCATCTGCTAAATATGTGGGCGCGCCAGGCCGGCGTCGTATATACAGGGATATACGGCGACGAACCGGGCAGCGCCATGGCCCAGCACGACGAAGCAAAACTGATAGGGTTGGAAGTAGTAGCCGTTGGCCGCACCGACATGGGCGGCAGTGACCTGAAATGGAATAAAGAAAGCATAAAACCCGAAATGCAAAGGCTGGACATCAGCTATGGCAACACAGCGATGTTCGCTTCATTTTGCGACGGGTCAAAAACGAATGAAGAAAGCTGCGCCATAGCCAACGCGACGGGCCTCCCGCCCGACGTCAGAGGTATGCACGGCCCAAAATTCAAGGATTGGAATGAAATCGCGACCCGCTCGCCCGGGGTACTACGGCCAAAAAATGAAGGCGGAATCCTCGGAATGCCTGGGGTCACGGACTACATCGCAAACGACTTGATAAAACTCGACCCATGGACCCCGTTTTTCATCTGGACATTCGCAGTTGTCAAAGCAAAAACGCCGGGACAGGTAGAATGGATCATACGCGAAGGCGGCGTCATGGAGGGCGAATACGGCCTGCTGTACAGCCCGTACCACAGAGGCTCGGCCGAAGCGCCTGTCACCGTCGCGGTTGCTGTTATTGACAAACGCCCTGTCATCGCGCCGCTGGAGGGTACAAAAAGGACGGCGGACTGCATCACGCTCACAAAAAAAGACCTGGCGGCAGGTGAAATGATAGACGAGATAGGCGGTTTCTGCACGACCGGGCGCATAGAAAAAGCGAGCATAACAAGGGCGCAGCGCCTCCTGCCGTTCGCGCTGGCAAGAGGCTCGGTTGCTAAAAGGGACATACCAAAAGGCACGTGGCTCACATATGACGACGTCGAATTTGTCGGGGAACCATCGATGCTGCTGAACCTCCGCAGGCTCCAGGACAACCTTTTCGGCGACTTATGGTAGGTATCCGGAGTAAAGCGCGATCCACAAAAATCGCGATTTGCATATACATTTGTAACTATTCAGGGGGTACCACCTGAATAGACACACATCAAGAGAAAATGGAGGAACACAAAATGAAAAAAGCGATAGCCCTGATTATTTCCCTCGTACTGATTTTCGCATTAGTAGCCTGCAACAAAGACGACCCCGCCCCCGCACCCTCTCAAAGCGCGGCAACCGGGGACACAGCGCAAGAAGCGCCGCCCGCGTCGGGAGGGGCGTCCACAAATGTAAACGACTACTGGAGGCCCGCGGACGGTCCGCCGGCAAGCTACGACGCAAACCATGAAGTATACACAATGTCAAACAGGTTGCCCTGGACCGGGATATTCGCCCCGCCCCAGGCGTCGCGCTCGCACATAGAAAAGGCGCTGTCAACATTTGCCGCAAAGGACAGCGGCAACATAACCATTGGCTACGCCACATGGACGGTAGGCTCGCCATACTTCGCATACCTCGAAAATACAGTAAGGACCACGGCTGAGGCGTTGGGCTGGACTGTTATCACGGCAGTCTCCGATGCTGACGTCGGCAAGCAAATCGCCAATATCGAAAACTTTATCACAATGGGCGTAGACCTCATAATCGACCAGGCGCACACCCCGGAAGCCGAAGCCGCCGTCATACAGCAGGCTGTCGACGCCGGTATCCCTGTCATCGGGCTGGGGATGCCATACCCGGACGACACGCCGGTCGTTACAAACGCTGCTGCTCTGTTCTACGAAATGGGCTTTGAACTCGGTATCCTTGTCGCCGAACACTTCAGAGGCGAAAGCGTCAAACTCGCCCTCAACCCCGGCATGCCCAGCCACGCGATCTCCGACGGCAAAACAAACGGCTTTATCGGAGGGTTCGTCTATGCGCGCGCCATCCAAAACGGGGAGCCGCTGTCGCGCGAAGAAGCAATGCTCTATGGGTACAATCTCCATCAGGAATCCATCAGGAGCGCAAAATTCAGCGACCCGAAATACAACTGGGAATGCGTCGCGTCGATCGACGGCTTCTGGAACAAAGAAGGCGGGCAGAAAGCCACAGAGGACATCCTCACCGCAAACCCTGACATAAACCTCCTGTTTGCCGGCAACGACGAACAAGCGATGGGCGCCGCGCTTGCGGTACAACAGGCAGGCCTGGTACCCGGCGACGACATAATAATCGTCGGCGTCGGCGACTGTTCAAAAGTCGCGCTGGACTATATCGAAAACGGCGAAATATTCGCAATCATGCTGTTCAGCCCGATCACCAGCGCCAAATCCACAGTGGACCTGGCAAACATGATAATCAACGAAGGCTTTGACGCATCGAACCTGCCAAGCGACCTCTCGCTCGGCATCGACACCGCTACAAAAGCTAACGCCGGACAGTGGAGGGCTACCGGGGATGAGAACTACCCGGCGCAGGCCGACCAGCCAATAGTTCCCCTCTCCTGAGCGACAAAAGCGTAATAAGCACAGATAAAAGAGGCTCTGCGCTTCTCTCGCGAGACGCGGGGGGAGCGCAGAGATTTTACAAGGTGGTGAGTTTGTCATTATGCCTGAATACCCTGACACAGACTCCGCAACGTACCAGGTGGAAATGAGGAATATCAGCAAAACGTTTGGCGGCGTCAAAGCGCTGCAAGACGTATCTTTTCAGGTGAAACCGGGGGAGATACACGCCCTTGTCGGGGAGAACGGCGCGGGAAAATCGACGCTCATGAAAGTTTTGTCAGGCGCCGTCGCCCGTGATGCGGGAGAGATATACATAGGCGGCGAAAAAGCCCATATAATCAGCCCTAAAGATGGCATCAAAAAAGGGATATCCGTAATATATCAGGAATTCGCCCTTTTCAGCAGCCTCACAGTCGCCGAGAACATATTTATCGACAGGCTGACAGGAAGGAGCAAACTCATAAACTGGAAAAAGCTGCGCCAAAGCGCTAGGGAAGTGCTCGAAAGCCTCGGATTCGGGAATATACCAGCAAACAAAGCGGTTTCACAACTCAGCGTCGCGCATCAGCAGGTCGTCGAAATATGCAAAGCGCTGGCGCGCGAGACGTCTATATTGATCCTGGACGAACCAACGGCTGTGCTGGCCGTAAGCGAAGCCGAACTTCTGTTTGAACTGCTTGAATCACTGCGCGGGAAAGGCGTGTCGATAGTCTACATATCCCACAGGCTCGACGAGGTCTTCAGGCTTGCCGACAGGATCACAGTGATGAAAGACGGCCAATACGTACGCACATGCCAGACTTCAGAGATCGACAAGGACGAACTTGTCAGCCTCATGATAGGGCGTACACTGGAAAGCTATTTCCCGCACAGAGAGCCAAATGTTGGGCAAGCCATTTTTAAAGTGGAGAATATGAGCCGGGGCGAAGTCGTTAACGACGTATCATTTGAGGTGCGCGAAGGCGAGGTCCTGGGGATATCGGGGCTCGTCGGCTCAGGCCGCACAGAAACAGTCCGCGCGGTATTCGGCGCGGACCCTCGCGATAGAGGCGAAATCTATCTCAGAGGCAAGCCGGTCAGGGTAAAATCACCCAGAGCCGCCGTGAAGCTGGGCATAGGGCTACTGCCAGAAGACCGCAAGGCGCACGGCGTGCTGCTGAACCTTTCGATTCGCCACAATATTACGCTTACGCGGCTCAAAGCGTTCTCCGGGCTGTTTAAAGTAATAATGAAAAAGAAAGAGACGGAATACATAAACGAGATGGTGGAAAAACTAGCCATCAAAGTCGGTTCAATAGAACACAATGTAAACAGCTTATCCGGCGGCAACCAGCAAAAGGTCGCCATCGCAAAGCTGCTGGCGTCGGACTGCAAGGTCGTGATTCTCGACGAACCGACGCGCGGAGTCGACGTCGGCGCAAAAGTTGAAATATACAAAATCATGAACACGCTCGTGGCGCAAAACTACGCAGTCATTATGATATCCTCGGAAATGATGGAAATAATAGGTATGTGCGACCGTGTGATAGTGATGCGCGAAGGAGCCGTCGCCGGAGAATTGCAAAAAGACGAAATCACTGAACAGAACCTTATTAACTATTCGATGGGAGTTAGTATTTGATGAATAGCGCCGAAAAAAATGCCCGTGTTGCCGGCAAACCAACACAGATAATAAAAGATATAATAATAAACTATAACGCGCCGCTTATCTTCCTGCTACTGGTAATAATATCTTCAATTATCTCGGAATACTTCCTGACGGTAAGGAACATTTTCAACGTCCTGCTTCAACAGACTCCCTACTTATTGGTATCGATGGGCGTCATGCTCACAATAATGACTGCCGGAATAGATCTGTCGGTCGGGTCGATCGTCGGCGCCAGCGGCGTACTGTCCGCAATAGTGATAACAGCGTTTGGGCAGGACAACGTCGCGTGGCTGTACGCGGCGATCGGATGCACGTTGCTGTTCGGATGTCTAATTGGACTCATCAACGGGCTGCTGGTCAGCAAAATGCGGATGGCGCCGTTTATAGTAACGCTCGCGATGATGTCGATTGGCCAGGGCATAGCATTTATGATGACCAACGGGGCGCAAATTCAGCTCACGAACAATTTCGTTGCCGCAAGGCCGCTCACATGGTTTGCATCCGTAAGGGTGTTTCTTGGCGTACCCCTTGCGGTATACTGTATCGCCGCGATAATTCTTATCTTCTGGTTTATTATGCGCTACACATCGTTTGGGCGTTTTGTCCTGGCAGTCGGCAGCAACGAAGCCGCGGCGCATCTTGCGGGGATAAACGTAGCGATGTATAAAACGCTGGTCTACACGATATCGGGCGGGCTCGCCTCATTGGCCGGCGTCTTTATAGCCGGGCGCACTGCTCTTGGCGCCCCGGCCATAGCGCGGGACAACGACTACGCGCTCACAGCAGTCGCAGCCTGCGTCATCGGCGGCGTGTTGCTGGAGGGCGGAAAAGGCACAGTCGGCTTCACCGTCATCGGGGTTTTGATCCTCGCGCTCATCACAAACATCATGAACCTTCTAGGGATAGCGGCATACCCCCAACTCGTCGCAAAAGGCTCAATAATAATCCTGGCGATTTTCCTCAGCAAACTCGGACAAAAATGACTTAATTAATAGGTTTAAAGGAGAGATATGTTATGGATGGACTAATGGGAAAACTCTTATTCGTGGACCTGAACACCGGAAAAAGCGAAGTCAGGACTCTGGACGAGGAAACAGCAAGGAACTATGTAGGCGGCCCGGCGCTGGGCGCGAAAATCCTGTATGACGAAATGCCGGCGCACACGGACGCATTCGCACCGGAAAGCATGCTCGGCTTTGTAAGCGGCGCGCTAAACGGAACCGGCGCGTTCATATCAGGGCGATACACGGTGGTGAGCAAATCCCCTGTTACCAACGGCTGGAACGACGCCAACTCCGGCGGAACCTTTGGCATGAAGATGAAGCAAGCCGGGTACGACGCAGTATTTGTTAAAGGCGTCGCAAATAAACCAGTCTATATCTTTGTCGACGGGGACAATGTGACGATCCGTGACGCGGCGCACCTGTGGGGCAAGAAAACCGAGGAAACGGAAAACGCGATCAAAGAGGAACTGGGCGACGCCAAAATAGGGATTGCGCTCATCGGGCCCGCAGGCGAAAGAAAATCGCTCATGGCCGCCGTGATGAACGACACGCACCGGGCGGCTGCGCGCGGCGGCACAGGAGCCGTTATGGGCTCGAAAAACCTGAAAGCCCTGGTCGTGCGTGGGGACGCCGCAATAACCGTTGCCGACAATGCCGGGATGAAAGAACTCAACAAAGAAATCACGGACTATCAGAAGAACGGCCCGACAAAGGAACTCCTTGAATTCATGTTCACCAAGCACGGAACCAGCGGATTCTACGAGGGCCAGATTTTTTCCGGAGACAGCGGCGTGAAAAACTGGGGAGGCTCCTGGACCAACGAATACAAAGAAGACAAAATCACCCCAATCACCGGGCAGGAAATGGATAAAAAATACCACCGCAAAAGATATGCCTGCTCAACATGCCCCCTTGCTTGCGGAGCGTTCTACAACATAAACGAGGAGAATTGCTCGATTGAGGAAACCGGGCGCCCTGAATATGAGACACAGGCCGCATTCGGCAGTATGCTGCTCAACGGGGACCCCGTTCCCGTCAACTATGCCAACTACATATGCAACGAATATGGCCTTGATACAATATCCGTGGGTGGAACTCTTGCATGGACAATGGAATGCTATGAAAAAGGGATACTCAGCAAGGCTGAACTTGACGGTGTTGAAATGACCTGGGGCAACGCCGAAGCAATCATGAAAATGACAGAAAAGATCGGCAAAGGCGACGGCGTCGGCCTGATATTACAGGGCGGCTCCCGATACGCGGCGGAACACTTCGGAAAAGGGCATGAAGCATTAGTGGAAGCCAACGGCATCGAAATACCGCAGCATGACCCGCGCTTCGCTCCCGGACTCTCCCGCACTTACAGATTTGACCCGACCCCCGCCCGGCACGTCAAAGGAGGCCTGGGGTTCCAAGGACCGCCGGAAGTCCGGTACGACTATGAAAACACCGGCGAACGCGACGTCGCGGGAGTGATATATAAGGAAACCGCCAACGCGTGCGGAATATGCGAATTTGCCGATTTCGGGCATCCGCAGGGAATATACATAAAGCTGCTCTCCGCGGCGACCGGATTCAAATACACAGAAGAAGAACGCATGAAGCTGGGTAAAAGAAGCTTCATAATGCGCCAGGCGTTTAATCTGCGCGAAGGCTTCCGCCGGGAAGACTGCAAAATATCCGACCGGGTATTAGGCAAACCACCCCTGAAAGACGGTCCGACTGCCGACATAACCGTTGACGATGAAAAACTGGCTGACAACTTCTTCAATGAAATAGGCTTCAACAAAGACATGGTACCCAAAAAAGAAACAATGGAGAACATAGGCGGCCTGGACAGCGTAATAAAAGACCTCTACCCCGCCTAACCCCAAAAATCCCCCGCTGTAGGGGCGGATCTTGTGTCCGCCCTCGACCGCCCGAGAATCGACCAATCCCTGCCCTCTTTAGCTAAAGAGGGTGGCCCCGCAGGGCCGGGTGATTTGTCGCCCCCCCGTCCCCCACAGGAGGAACCCCATGCGAGTTAACATGCGCTTTGCCTACCCCGGCCTGTTTGAAAAAATCCCAAACGGAACCTACGACGTCCCCGAAAACAGCACAATTCAGGAATGCGCGGAAAAATGCGCGCTGGACAACGGAACGAGCCTTGTCGAGGGCTGGCCTGAAAAAGTCCTGTTCCTGAAAAACAACAAACCGGCGGAAAAAGACGAAACCGCAACGGAAAACTCGGACATAATAATAATACACAGAATACTCGGCGGCTAACAAACAATCAAAGGAGAAAAACATGGAAATCAATTTTTACTGCCCCAGCAACATATGCTTTGGCGTCGGCGTCCTCAATAAACTGCCCGAAATAGTACAATACTACGGCGCAAAAAAAGTCCTGTTCGTAACCGACCCCGGCATCGTAAAAGCCGGCCTTGCGGAACGAGCTCTAAAACTGCTCGATAAAGCCGGAATCCCATACTATCTGGCCGACAATGTGGAATCCGACCCATCAGACGAACTATGCGAAAGCATATATAACAACGCAAAAGGCCAAGACTGCAACGTCATGGTCGCAATGGGCGGCGGCTCCACCATAGACGCCGCTAAAGCCACCAATATACTTTACGCAAACCCCGGCCCAATCAGCATGTACGAGGGGACGAACAAAATCGCGCGCCACGGACTCCCCCTGATAGCCATACCCACTACAGCGGGGACAGGCAGCGAGGCGGACAGCAACGCAGTCATAACCAATGTGCAAGCAAAGCGCAAGATGATCATTGTGGGAGTCAACAACGGTCCCGACTATTCACTGTGCGACCCGGAACTGACGCTGACATTGCCGCCGCGCCTCACAGCGGGGCCGGGCATGGACGCTTTGACCCACGCGATGGAAGCATACCTATCAAAACTCGCCACCCCATTAACGGACTCGTTCGCCCTCAAAGGGATGGCGCTTATCTATAATGCGCTTGCCGAGTGC
>Ga0082212_10002299_pt1 | contig 27998 bp, 21 predicted proteins | sample TergutNt197P3_FD_71548 | JGI IMG/M metagenome (GOLD analysis project Ga0082212, IMG submission 71548) | Neocapritermes taracua P3 segment gut microbial communities from Petit-Saut dam, French Guiana - Nt197 P3 | ecosystem: Host-associated > Arthropoda: Insects > Digestive system > Gut ...
GTGCGCGACCTGGCGCACCACCCGCTCGCGACCGTGGGCGCCCACACCCGCACGCACCCCTGGCTGGCGAGCCTGACCACCGAGGAGCAGCTGCAGGAGCTCGCCGGGTCGCGCGCCGACCTCGAGCGGATGACGGGCACGCGCGTCGACCAGCTCGCCTACCCCTACGGCGCCCGCGCCGCCTACGGGGCCGCCACCGTGCGGGCCGCACGGCGGGCCGGGTTCCGCCTCGCCTGCTCGACCCGCAAGGGTCCCGTGGTGCGAGGCACCAGCCGCTTCCGCGTGCCCCGCTTCGGCGTCACCGAGGGGCCCGAGCCCTTCGAGCAGCGCCTGACCCGCTGGCTGGGATGGTGAGCGCCATGACCGGGACGCCTCGCGTGAGCGTGGTGATCCCCACCTACCGCGGCGGCGAGCTGCTGCTGCGCACGGTCGACTCCGTGCTCGCGCAGACGCTCACCGACTGGGAGCTGCTGGTGGTGCTCGACGGGTGCGACCTGCCCGCGGGTTTCCCCGACGACCCCCGCATCCGCGTGGTGCGGCAGGTCAACCGCGGCGAGTCCGTCGCTCGCAACGTGGGCATCGTGGCGGCCCGCGCCGACATCGTCGCGTTCGTCGACGACGACGACCTCATGCTCCCCCGGCGGCTCGAGCGCCAGCTCGCGCTGCTGGACGAGCACCCCGAGGTCGCGCTGGTGCACACCAAGTTCGAGGTGATCGACATCCACGGCGACGTCGTCCAGCCGGGCCGGTCGGGCGACGTGCAGTATGCCGACCTGCTGCGGGGCGACGTGCGCGTGCTCATGCCCACCATCGCCGCGCGCACGGCGGCCCTGCTGGAGGTCGGGCTGTTCCACTCGACGCTGCGGACCGGGCAGGACCTCGACCTCATCTACCGCGTGGCGCGGGAGTACCGCCTCGGCTTCGTGGACGAGGTGCTCACGCACTACCGCCGCCACGGCGACAACGCCTCGGGCGACGTGCTCCAGGCGGGCATCAACCTCGAGCGCATCCTCGGCCCGCACCTCGAGTGGGCGACGTCGCGGCACCGCGACGACGACGCCCGCGACGCCCGCGAGGGCCTCGCCTGGGCGCGCCAGTACGGCTCCATGGGGGCCCTGCTGCGCGCCCGCACCGCCTGGCGCGCCCGCGACCTGCGCGGGTGCGCGGCGGCGGTCCGCGAGGCGGTGCGCCTCTCGCCCCGGCAGGCCGCACGCGACCTGCTCGGCAACCGTTGGCCCGTCCGCTCGCTGCTCCGCGCTCGCCGGATGATCAGGGGGACCCGATGACCGAGACCGCCGCCCCGAGGACGGCTGCGCCGCCCGCCGCGCCACCCGCCGCGCCCCTCGTCAGCGTGGTGCTGCCGACGGCCCGCGGCGGCGCGTACCTGCGCGAGGCCGTCGCGTCGGTGGTCGCGCAGACGGAGCCGCGCTGGGAGCTCGTGGTGGTCGCCGACGGGCTCGACGAGAACCTGAGCGACCTGGGCGGCGGCGACCCGCGCGTCCGGGTGCTGCGGCAGAAGCAGTCCGGGGTGTCCGTGGCCCGCAACCGGGCGATCGCGGCGGCGCGCGGCCCCGTGATCGCGCTGCTCGACGACGACGACGTCATGCTGCCCGGCCGCCTGGAGGCCCAGCTGCGCCACCTCGAGGAGCACGCCGACATCGTGCTGGTGCACGGCCAGGTCGACGTGGTCGACGGCCAGGGCGACCTGCTGGGCCACGGCACGCTGCACGCCGTGCAGTACGCCGACCTGCTGCGCGGCGACGCCGACATCGTCACCTCGACCGTGGCGCTGCGCCGCTCCGTGCTGGAGGAGGTGGGCGGTTTCGACCCGCTGCTGCGCGCCGGGGAGGACCTCGAGCTGTACCTGCGGGTCGCGCGGCGCGGCCGCCTGGCGTTCCTGCCGGAGACGCTCGCGCAGTACCGGCGCCACGGCTCCAACCAGCACTCGCGGCCCCGCGACTTCCAGGCCGACGTCGAGTCGATCTTCGGGCGGCACCTGCACGCCGCGCTGCGGGACCACGACGAGGAGGCCGCCCGCGCGGCGCGCGAGGGGATCCACCGGTTCGCCGACCGGGCCGCCTCGCAGCTCGTCAACGATGCCCGCACCCGCCCGTTCTTCCCGCGGCTCGCGGCCGCGGTCGAGGCGGCGCGGCTGTCGCCGGGCGCCGTCGCGACCCGGCTGGGGCAGTCCGCCTGGCACCGGACGGTGCCCGGGGTGCTGCGCGGCGGGGGACGGCCGGGACCCCAGGCCGACGCGCAGCCCGTGACGGCCACCGTGCTCGAGACCGCCGCCGTCACGCCGGTCGACGTCGAGCGCTGGCTCGACCTGGTCGCGCACGCCGTCGACCCGTCGCCGTACTTCTCCCCCGAGCACCTCACCGCGATCGTCGACCACACGGGCGAGCCCGTGGTGCCGCGCGTGCTCGTGGCGCGCACGGCCGATGGCACGTGGGCCGGGCTCATCGCCCTGTGGGACGCCCCGCACGACGACGTCTGGCCCGCCGAGCACCCCACCACGGGCTGGTTCCACGTGAGCACGCCGCTGCTGCGCCGCGGCCTCGAGGACGCTGCGTCCGCCGCGATCCTGCGGGCGGCCGTGGGCACCGGCGGCGTGGGCCCGGTGCTCGACCTGCCGTACCTGCTGGAGGACGCCGGGTCCACGTCGCACCTGACGCAGGCGGCGGCGCGGCTCGGCCTGGGCCTGCGCGTGCGCCCGCAGTGGGACGCCCCGTGGTCCCCGACGCTGGAGCCGCTGGACGACCCGTTCGCCCCGCTGTCGCAGGACCGCCGCCGCAAGCTCCGCAAGGCCCGCCGCACGGTCGCGGACCTGATCGGCGCCGACGTCGTGCTGCGCGACGTGTCCGACGACCCCGACGCCGTCGACCAGTACCTGGCGGCCGAGCGCACGGGGTGGAAGTCCGACGGCGAGCGCGGCGGCTACGGCCTCACGCCCCGCCCCGAGTGGTTCCGCACCATGTGGACGGGCCTGCGCCGGCGCGACGCGATCCGCATGCTCGCGATCACCGGCCCGTCCGGCGCGGCCTACATGGGCATGCTGATGGTCGAGGACGGCACGGCGTACGGGTTCCTCGACACGTTCGACGAGGAGCTGCGCCCGCACGGCATCGGCAACATCGGGCGGGTGCTGACGGCGGGCTACTGCGCCGGCGACCCCGCCATCACGGCCTATGACCCGCTGCTCGACCCGGAGCGGTACGGGCCCACGGCCGCCCTGTTCACGTCGCGCCGCCAGTGGGTGGGCGTCACGGTCACGCGGCCTGGGTGGCCCTCGGCGCTGCTGCCCCGGCTCGGGTCGGCCCGCCTGCAGTCCGGCTTCGACGCGGCACGCGCGGCCCGCCTGTGGCTGCGACAGGTCCGGTGGGCGGCGCGCCAGGCGCTGCGGCCGGGCAGTCGGCGCGTGCGGGCGAGCTGATCGTCCGGGCGAGCTGACCAGGGCGAGCTGATCAGTCGGCGGGCCCGTAGCCCTCGGGCTCGGGCAGCCGCACCACGCGGTAGCGCTCGCCACGGCGGCGCAGCGGCGTCGCGAGGCCGGTGAGCAGCGGGTGCCGCGAGCGCCAGGCCCAGGCCTGGTAGATCGCCGGGTCGGAGTACTCGGCCGCGTGCCCGGACCAGCCGAGCTTGCGCCGCATGTAGTCGTCCGAGCGGACCCACGAGTAGTGCAGCACCGCGGACCGCGTGCGCACCACCTCGTGGACGGCGGCGTCGCGCGGGTGCGCGGGGTCGGTGTTCTGCGGCCGCACGTCCACGCGGTACAGGGGTGCGCCGTGGGCCTGGCGGGCCAGGTCGAGGTGCGTGCCTGCCCGCACGGCGAGCGGCCCCGGGTACCCCGCGACGGGGCCCCACAGGCGAGTCGAGGACTCGAGATAGAGCCCCGCCCCGCGCCCGGCCGGCCCGGTGCGCGCGTAGAGCCAGCGGGACGGGTAGTCGAGCGCGTCCGCTCCGGCGGCGTCGGCGTGCTCCAGGGCGCCGAGGAACGCGGCAGGGTCGGCCACGACCTCGTCGGTGTCGAGCTGCAGCACCCAGTCCGCGCCGTCGGACGCCTGGGCGAGCGCGGCGCGGCGCTGGATCGTCTCGCTCTCGAGCGGGTTCTCGCCGGGGCGCCAGAAGTCGCCGGGCGCGAGCTCGCAGCGGCCCTCGCGGTCCAGCTCCTTGAGGATGCCCAGGCACTCGTCGACGGGCAGCACCGTGCCGGTCCAGGAGGTCGCGTTGCGGTCGTACGACACGACGATCCGGTCCACGTGGTCGTAGTACGACAGCACGCTCGCGGCGAGGAAGTTCGGGTCGCCGGCGAGCACGTAGGCGTTGATGCGCACGAGGGCCTCAGATCACGTCGGCGAAGAGCCGCTCGTTCTTCTGGAAGACGAGCACGCCGCCCAGCAGCACCAGCGCGGACACGACCACCATGCCGCCCACCTGCCACAGCGTGGGCGCAGGCAGGCCCAGGAACGACCAGCGGAACGCCTCGAGGAACCACGTCATCGGGTTGGCCTCGAACGCCCAGCGCACCTGGTGCGGCACGGCGTCGATGGAGAACGCCACGGGCGAGCCGTACAGCACCAGCTGCATGACCCACGGCAGCGCGTAGCCGACGTCGCGGTACTTGACCTGGATGGACGCCGCCGCGAGCCCGATGCCCAGCGCGCAGCACACCAGCAGCACCACCCACACCGGCAGCAGCAGCACCGCCCAGCCCGGGTTGACGCCGTAGACGAACAGCAGCACGACGCCGAGCACCAGCGCGACGCCGAAGTCGAGCATCACGCTCATGGCCGTCGACAGCGGCACCAGCAGCCGGGGGAAGAACACCTTCGAGACGAGCGCCTGGTTGGTCACGAGCGACGGCGCCGAGCGGCCCACCACGTTGTTGAACAGGTTCCAGGCGAGCATGCCGGCGTAGCTGAACACGAAGTACGGCATGCCCTGGCTGGGCAGGTTCGCGACCGTGCCGAACACGAGCGAGAAGATGCCGGCGGAGGCGAGCGGCTGGAGAACCACCCACAGGACGCCCACGGCGGTCTGCCGGTAGCGCAGCAGCACGTCGCGCTGCCCGAACCGGTAGAGCACCTCCCGGGCGCCCCACAGCTCGGACCAGCGCGGCAGGCCGAGCCGGCCGGGCGGGGTGATGACGACCGCGTTGGGCGAGGGCGCGGCGTCGACCCGCCGCACGATGCCGGTGGGCGTGAAGGGGAAGGGCGTGGTGGTCATCGGCGTGCCTGCACGGTGGCCTCGTAGTCGAAGTCGGCGAGGATGACGCCGCGGGCGGTGGCCTCGTCCAGCGTCATCTCGGGATACGGAGACCCGGGCAGCACCTCGAACGACGCCGCGCCCTCCCAGGCGTCGAGCACGCCCATCTGGCACAGGAACACGTCGACCGTGTAGCGCCCGGGCTTGAGCCACGGGGCGCGCAGCGACAGGCGCACCTCCTGCTCCTTGGCGGGGTCGAACCAGCCGCCCACGGCGCGCGAGTCGCACTGCGCGATGACGGTGCCGTTGATGTCGTTGATGTGCGCGGACACGAAGTACTGGCCCACCAGGTCCGCGTTCTTGCCGACCGCCACCGTGAAGCGCTTGGTCTCGGCGGGCTCGAACACGTCGGACGCCGGCACCACGGTCTGCGCCCGGAGCTGCCCGGAGCCCGCACGCCGCGTGGCGTCGCGCTGCTCCTCGGCGTACCGCTCGAACGACCGGCGGTACACCTCGAGCGTGTCGTCCACGGAGCCCGCGAAGGTCAGCCGCCCGCGGTCCAGGAACACCGCCGACGTGCACAGCGACGTCACCGTCTGCACCTGGTGGCTCACGTACAGCACCGTGCGGCCGTCCTTGGCGACGTCGCGCATCTTGGCCAGCGACTTGCGCTGGAACTCGGCGTCGCCCACGGCGAGCACCTCGTCGATCGCCAGGATCTCCGTGCGCAGGTGCGCGGCCACGGCGAACGCGAGCCGCACGTACATGCCCGACGAGTACCGCTTGACCTGCGTGTCGAGGAACTTCTCCACGCCGGAGAACTCGACGATCTCGTCGAACGACGACCGGATCTCCGAGCGCGTCATGCCCAGGATCGAGCCGTTGAGGAAGATGTTCTCGCGCCCCGTGAGCTCCCCCGAGAACCCGGTGCCCACCTCCAGCAGCGACCCCATGCGGCCGCCGAGCTCGATCCGCCCGCGCGTCGGGGCCGTCACACGCGTCAGGACCTTGAGCAGCGTCGACTTGCCCGCGCCGTTACGGCCCACGATGCCGAGCGCCTCACCCCACGGGACGTCCAGGTCGATCCCGTCGAGCGCGTCGAACTCCGTGAACCGCGACCGCGCCAGCGGGCTGCGCAGACGCTGGAGCATGGCCTCGACGGCCGTCGTCGGGCGCTGGCCGCTGCGCCCGATCCGATACGTCTTGCCGAGCCCGCGAACGCGGACAGCTGGGTTGGTCACGTTGGCAGGTTACGAAACCGTCAGGACCGCTCCCTAGCGATGTGCGGGGTGAAACGGCAGGTTCACCCCGGCGCCGAGCCCGAGCACCTGCCGCCACACGGCCGCGTGCCCGGCCGCCGACCGCTCCCACGTGAACTCCGCGGCGCGCTCCCGGCCCGCGCGCACCCGCTCCGCGACGTCGGAGCCGCCGCCCAGCACGTGCACCAGACCCTCCGCGAGGGCGGCGCCGTCGGGCTCCACGAGCCACCCCGCACCCCCGCACACCTCCGGCAGCGACGACCTGGTTGCGGCCACCACGGGCACCCGGCAGCCCATCGCCTCCAGGGCCGGCAGCCCGAACCCCTCGTACAAGGACGGCACGACGACGGCGCTCGCGGCTGCCATGAGCCGCGGCAGCACGGCGTCGGGCAGGCGACCCACGCGCAGGGCGCCGTCGAGCGGCCCGAAGAGGCGGTCGCGGCGCTCGGACGGCGGCCCGCTCAGCACGAGCTGCACGTCCGGGTGCGCCGAGCGGACGCGGGGCCACGCGTCGGCGAGGCCCTCGAGGTTCTTGCGCAGCGTCGACCCACCGGCGTGCAGCACGAAACGGCCGCGGACCCCCAGCCCCAGGAGCTCGGCGGCGCCCAGCGGCTCCGGGTCGAGGAACTCGGCGCCCACGCCGTTGGGCACCACGTGCACGCGCTCCAGCCCGAGGCGCTCGGCGGCGTCGTCGGCGCTGAACTGCGAGACGGCCACGACGGCGGCGGCGCGGCGCGTCTCGGCCGCCGCGTACGGCTCGGGGCGCGTCTCGTCGGGGAACCGCCACGCGACCGTGTCGTGGATCGTCACGATCTCGGGCACCGCCGCGGGCGGCAGCGACAGCCCGGCGCGGTGCACCACGTCCGCCCGGCCGTACAGCACCGACCCGACCGCGCGGCGGGTGAGCGGAGACGAGTCGCGCAGCACGCGCGCGGGGAGGCGCGCCGTGCCCGGCAGGGGCGAGCGCAGCGTGCGCACCACGGTGCGGCGCACCTGGACTTCCGGCCCGACGGCATCCGGGGCCAGCGCGGCCACCCGCTCCTCGTACACCTGCTGGCCCATCGGGTGGGCGGTGGCGAGGGTGGCGAAGGCGACGGTGGGCGGCACGGTCCCATGGTTCGCGCGCGCGGCGCCCCGCGCGAGACCCGGCCCGGGTGAGATGCCCGGTTCACCCGCCCCGGCCCGGTCGGCGACGGGGCCGCGCTCGTACGCTCGCCCTGTGCCGTCGGTCGCGCTGGTCGCCAGCTCGTTCCTGCCCCGCGTCGGCGGGGTGGAGGAGCACGTGCGCCACCTGGCCCTGACGCTCGCCGCGCGCGGGTGGCGGGTCGCGGTGTGGGCCGTGGACCGCGGCGACGAGCCGGCCCACCTGCCCGGCGTCACCGTGCGCTACCTGCCCGCTCCCCTGCCGTCCGCGTCGCCGCGCGGGGTCGCGCGCTTCGCTCTGGCCGCCCCGGGTGCGTGGGCGGAGTGGCGGGCCGCCGCGCGCACCGACCGCCCCGACGTCGTGCACGTGCACTGCCACGGCCCGAACGGCCCCTGGGCGACGGCGGTCGCGCGGTCGCTGGGCGTGCCGCTCGTGGCGGGCGCCCACGGGGAGACGTTCATGGACCCCGTGATCGACCGGTCGGTGGCGCTGCGGCGCGGCCTCGCGTGGTCGCTGCGGCGGGCCGCGGCCGTGACCGCGTGCTCGCGGTACGCCGCGGACGACCTCGACCGGTTCGGCGGCCCGGCGTGCGGCTCCGTCGACGTCGTGGGCAACGGCGTCGACCTGGACGAGGCCGCCGGGGCGCTGCCCGGCTGGGCGCCTCCGCGCTACGTGCTGGGCCTGGGCCGGCTGGTGCCCGTCAAGGGGTTCGACCTGCTGGTGCGGGCCTTCGCCCAGGCGTGCCGCGCCGGCGCGCTCGACGACGACGTCCGCCTGGTCGTCGCCGGCGACGGTCCCGAGCGCGGCCCCCTCGGCGCGCTCGCGCAGGAGCTCGGCGTCGGCGACCGCGTGCTGCTGCCCGGCGCCCTGACGCGCGGCGAGGTGGTGGCCGTGACGGCGGCCGCGGAGGCGCTCGTGGTGCCCAGCCGCGTCGAGGCTTTCGGGATCGTGGTGCTCGAGGGGCTGCGCGCGGGCGTGCCCGTCGTCGTCTCCTCGCGCGGGGGCGCCGGCGAGATCGTGACCGACGGTGTCGACGGGCTGCTCGTCGACCCGTTCGCCCCCGACGCCCTCGCCACCGCGCTCGTGCGGCTCGCCGACCCCGCCCTCCGGGTCCGGCTCGGCGCCGCCGCGCGCCGCACCGTCGCGGCGTGGACCTGGGACGCCGTCGCCGACCGCGTCGAGGCCGTCTACGCCCGCGTCACGGCCGCCGCCCCCGCCGAGGCGACCGCATGAGCCGCCGGCTCGTCCACGTCATCACGCCGGGCGACCACTACTCGCCCCGCACCGGCAGCGCCATCGCGACCGTGGTCCACGGCCTCTCGTCTGCGACGCCGCCCGGCGAGCCGCGCCCCGCCGTCGCCGTCGGCCGCAGCACCTACCCCGACCGGTACGACGACGCCGACGCCCTCGAGTACGACGAGGCACCCCCGCTCGGGCCGCGGGAGCGCCGCGCAGACGCGGTGCGCGCCCGCCTGGGCCTGCCCCGCACCGGCACGCGCGGCACGTACGCGGCGGCGCTCGCCGGCCAGGGCGCGTGGGAGCCGTCGGTGGTGCTGGTGCACAACGGGCCGCAGGGCGTCGCCCTCGTCGACGCCGCCCGGCACGTGCCCGTGCTCTATGCGCACAACCAGCTGCTGCGCACCTACTCGCAGCGGGAGGCCGGGCGCGCGCTCGAGAACGCCGCCGCCGTCGTGTGCGTGAGCGACGACCTCGCCCAGGCCACCGCCGACCGGCTGCCGCCCTCACTGCGCGGCCGCGTCCGGGTGGTGCGCAACGGCGTCGACACGGCCACGCTGCGCCCCGGGCCCCCGCGCACGCCGGGGGCGCCGCTGGAGGTGTCGTTCGTCGGGCGGATGATCCCCGACAAGGGCGCCGACGTGCTGCTGCGCGCCGCCCTGCTGCTCGACCGGCCCGACGTGCACGTCACCGTCGTCGGGTCGTCCGGGTTCTCCGCCACCGACCCGCTCACGCCTTTCGAGACCGAGGTGCGCGCCCTCGCCGCCGGGCTGGGCGAGCGCGTCACGCTCTCACCGTTCGTGCCGCGCGCCCAGGTCGCCGCGCTGCTCGCCGCGGCCGACGTCGTCGTGGTGCCCTCGCGCTGGCCCGACCCGTGCCCGCTCACCGTGCTCGAGGGCATGGCCGCCGGCGCCGTCGTGATCGGCAGCGCCATCGGCGGCATCCCCGAGCTGCTCGGCGACGCCGGCGTGCCGGTGCGACCCGACGACCCGGAGGCGCTCGCCGCGGCCATCGCCCGCCTGGCCGACGACCCGGACGCCCTCGCCGCCGCCCAGGCCCAGGCCCGGGCGCACGCCGTGGCGCGGGACTGGACCGTGGTGCGGCGCGACCTCTCGCAGGCGCTCGGTCCGGCCCTCGCGCCGGCCGGGCACGGGGGCCTCGCCGGCTGACGCCGGCGCCCGGTCAGGAGGCCGGCGTCCCCCACACCTCGAGCTCCGACAGGCCGACGTTCGACGTCGCCGCGCTCACGCCGGTGACCGTGAGCTGCACGTTGGTCACCGTCCGCGCCGCGAACGTCACCGTGAGGCCGGTGCCGTCGTTCGGCAGGGCGCCCACGCTCACCGTCGACCCGTCCGAGAAGGTCAGGGTCGCCGAGGTGACGTTGTCCGACGTGTTCGGGCGGTCGTGCAGCACCACCCGGTCGACCGTGACCGGGTTGGCCCACGCGAGCTTGAGCCAGGCGCCCGCGCGCTGGCCGTTGGTGGCCCACTCCTTCGCGTAGTTGCCGGGGTAGCCGTCGGCCACGCCGTCCACCGCGTTCGCGGCGGACTGGACGGGGTTGTCCGACGACGCCGTCACGGCGGCCGTGCGCGCGAGGTTCACGTCAGCAGGGGTCGGGGTGGGCGTCGGGGTCGGCGTCGGGGTCGGCGTCGGGGTGGGCGTCGGGGTCGGCGTCGGCGTGGGCGTCGGGTCGCTGCCGGCGCCGGAGGCCGCGGTCCAGACCTCGAGCTCGGACAGCCCCACGTTCGACGTCGCCGCGCTCACGCCCGTGACCGTGAGCTGCACGCTCGTCACCGTCCGTGCCGCGAACGACACGGTCAGGCCCGAGCCGTCGTTGGGCAGCGCCCCGACGTTCACCGTGGACCCGTCGGAGAACGAGAGGGTCCCGGAGGTCACGTTGTCCGAGGTGTTCGGACGGTCGTGCAGCACCACCGTGTCGATGGTGACCGGCGAGGCCCAGACCAGCTTGAGCCAGGCACCCGCGCGCTGGCCGTTGGTGGCCCACTCCTTCGCGTAGTTGCCCGGGTAGCCGTCGGCCACGCCGTCCACCGCGTTCGCGGCGGACTGCACCGCGTTGTCCGACGACGCCGTCACGGCGGCCGTGCCCGCGACGTTGACGGGGGTCGACGGGGTCGACGGCGTGGGGGTCGGCGTGGGAGTCGGGTCCGCCGTCGGGGTGGGCGTGGGAGTCGGGTCCGGCGTCGGGGTCGGCGTCGGGTCTGCGGTCGGGGTGGGCGTCGGCGTCGGCGTCGAGGTCGCCGCCCCGAACACCTGGAACTCCGCCAGCCCGATGTTCTGCGTCGCGGCCGGCACGGTCCGCGCCGTGAACCGCACGCTGGTCACCGTCCGGGCCGCGAACGCGACGGGCAAGGCGCTGCCGTCGTTCGGCAGGGCGCCGACGTCCACCGTGGACCCGTCGGAGAACGTCAGGGTGCCGGAACTGATCCCGTCGGTGAGGTTGGGTCGGTCGAACAGCGCGACGTGGTCGACCGTCACGGCCGTGGGCCACGTGTATTGGATCCAGCCGCCCTGGCGGTCGTTCTTGCTGACCCACTCCTTGCTGCCGTCGGCCGGGTACCCGGAGACGACGCCGTCAGCCGCGGCGGCGCGCGGTCCGCTGGCGGACGACGCCGTGATCGACGCGCTCCCGGCGAGGTTGCCGGTGGGCGTGGTGATGCCCGTCGGCCCCTCGGTCACGGGCGTCCAGGCGGGGAACGGCCACGGCGTGAGGGGCGCGTCGACCACGTACTGCCGGCGGAGCCACGGGCCCTCCGTGCTCGTGGGGCTGCAGGCGGCGACGGTCTGGCACACGTCGGCGTCGTGCAGCGCATACGCGGCGAACACGTTGAGCTTGTCGGTGAGGTCCTGCCCGGCCACGTTCTCCGCGAGCTGCTTGGTGCCGTAGTCCTCGTAGCGGACGATCGTCGCGGACGTGCCCTGGAGCGCGTGGATCGCGAACCGCGCGCCGTAGCGGTGGTCGCTGTGGTCGCTGGTGTCGGCGTCGGTGTCGTTCTGCAGCCGTACCGTGCGCGGCCCGTACGCGGCCCCCACCGCGGCGAGCGTGGCCGAGAGCGCGTCGCGCGTGTAGACGGCGCCGCCGTCGACGGTGGGCACCACCAGGTCGCCGTTCTGCCACAGCGCGGCCAGCGACTTGTACCCCGTGGCCGCGAACCCGGCGCCCGTGGTGTTGCCGTCGGGGAGGCGCAGGAACAGCAGGTCGATCGCGGTGCCCTCGAGGTGGCTGCGCGTCACGGCCTGCCCGGCGTAGCCGACGGTCGACGTCGTCCACGTGGGCGTGGCGACCCCGGCCATGGCGGCGTAGGCGGCCTCCGCGCCGACCTCGCGCGGGCCCCAGTAGGACTGCGCGTGGCCGGCGTCGCCGGCGGTGAGGTAGACGGTGGTGACGCAGGCGCCCGAGCGCACGTCGTGCAGCAGGTCGGGGCTCTGGAACAGGATGTCGTCGTCCTCGTGCGCGACGACGTTCACCACGCCGCCGCACCCGTCGCCCACGGCGTCGGCCGCGGCCGGCACCAGGGCGACGACCAGCGCGGAGGCCGCGAGCAGGGCGCCGGCGCGCGCCCAGGCAGCACGGGCAGTGTTCACAGGGCACGCTCCGATCGACTACGGGCGCCGCACGGCCCGGTGCCTAGAACGTAGGTTCCGGGGGCGTCCCAGAGGTCTTCCGCGCGGGGTGAAACCGCAGTTCGGGGCGGGTTTCACCCCTGCCGGCGGGGTAGTTCTGCGACGAAGCGGGCGAACTGCGCGCCGATCTCGGCGTCGGTCGGCACGGCGGTCGCCCGCGCGCCCCGGGCGAGCTCCACCCGCAGCGCCGGGTCCGCCATGCGCTTGAGCGCGCCGGCGAGCGAGGCGGCGTCGCCCGTGCGGAACACGAGGCCGTTGACGCCGTCGCGCACCCACTCGAGGGGGCCGCCCGCGTCCGCGACCACCGTGGGCCGGCCCAGGGCGAGGTACTGCAGCACGTTCTGCCCCAGGGGCTCGGGCTGGGTCGACGCCTGGACGCACACGTCGAGCGCCGCGATCTCGGCCCCGACGTCGTCCACGTGGCCGGGCAGGTCGAGCTGGCCCGCGACGCCGAGGCGGTCGGCGAGGGCGCGCACACGACCCACGACGTCGTCGTCGCCGAACAGGGCGGCGCCGACGAGCCGCAGCCGCGTGCCGGTGCCCGCGTAGGCCTGCGCGAACGCCTCGACCAGCAGCTCCTGCCCCTTCCAGCCCGCCATCCGGGCCACCATGCCGACCACCCCGGGGGCGCCGTCCCCGACCTCCGGGGCCGGGCCGGCGCCGCGCAGCGCGTCCAGCCCGAGCGGGCTGGCGAGCACGAGCGTCGGCGTGCCGGGCCGCAGCAGCGCCGACGCCGAGGCGAGCGTCGCCCTCGAGTTGGCCACCACGCCGTCGGCCCGCCGCAGCGCCAGCTGCAGGGCCGCGGCTCCGTGGCGGCCCAGCAGCGCGGGGTCGACGAGGTCGCGCAGGTGCACCACCAGCCGCTGGTCGCCGCGCACCGCGAGCGCCGTGTACGCCGCCGCGCGAGAGGTGTTGGCGTGCACGACGTCGGCGGTACGGAAGGCAGGGGCGCGGCGCAGCGCGAGGGCGGTGCGGGCCAGCAGGACGGCACCGAGGGCGGCGCCGACGGCCCCGGAGCGCGCCCCGAGCCCGGCGTGCTGCGGCGGCCCGACCTCGACGACGACGCCGGACGCCAGCCCGGCGAACGCGCCGCCGTCCGCCCCGGCGGCCGAGCGCGGCACGAGCACGCGCGGCTGCCACGCGGGCGACCCGGCGACCATGCGGCGCAGCGCGAGCTCGGCGCCGCCGCGGGCCGTGGAGTGGTCGACGTGCGCGACGACGGGGGCGCCGCTCACGCCGACGCCCGCCCGACGACGAGCCCGCCGAGCGCGAGCACGTTCTGCTTCACGTCGCCGGCGTAGGACCGGCGCCGCGGCCAGGCCCAGCCCACCCACACGGCCCGCAGGCAGCGCAGCCGCTCCCGGGTGCCGAGCGGGGCGTGGAGCACGGCGCGGACGAGCTCGGCGAGGATCCGCGTCTGGGGCAGCGCGAGGGTGAAGCGCACGGCGGGGCGGTTCTCGCGCATCTGGGCGAGCACCCCGCGCAGCCGCGACCCCTGCTCGGCGTGCCGCCGCGCCTGGAACAGCTGCTGGGGCACCAGGACGGCGGGCGCGCGCAGCAGCAGCGCGGCCCCGAGCACGACGTCGCCACCGCGATACTCGGGCTCGCCGCCGATGTCGCGCAGGAACTCGGTACGCCACACGCCGTACTCGATGTGCACGGCCTGGCGGCTGAGGAAGTGCAGCAGGCGCTCATGCGGGTGGGGTGAGGTGAAGTCCAGGTCGGCGTCGCCGAGCTCGTCGAACACGCGCGAGCCGGCGTCGATGAGCTGCACCCGGTCGAAGGCGAGAGGCGCCTCCGGGTGGGCGTCGAGCGCCTCGACGCACCGGGCCAGGTGGCCGGGCAGGGCGACGTCGTCGGCGGCGTTCCAGGCGAACAGCTCGCTGCCGGCGAGCTCGAGCACGCGCGTGAAGTTCCAGGCCCCGCCCCGGTTGACCTCCTCGCGGTGGTAGCGCACGCGCGGGTCGCGGGCGGCGAAGGCCTCGCAGATCGCGCGCGTGCCGTCGGTGGAGGCGTTGTCGGAGACGACCACCACGATGTCGCGGTACTCCTGCGCGAGCAGGGCCTCGAGCGTCTCGGCGACGAAGCTCTCGCCGTTGTAGACGGGCACGCCGACGGTCAGGCGGGGGCCGCCGCCCTCGCGGGTCGATCCGGTCATCGCAGCTCCAGCAGCCAGTCGTGGTCGCCGCCCGCGTTGCGGCCGGGGGTGGTCAGGGACGAGGAGAGCGGCACCGGCTTGCGCGCGCCGTCGGTCGGGTCGACCCACGTGGCGTGGACACCTGGGGCCAGCGCCCCCAGGTCGAGCGTGATGGTGCGGGCCGTCGGCACGTACACGAGCCCGGCCTTGCCGTCGGGGGTGAGGGCGGCGGTCACGTAGTCGTTGTCCAGCACGTCCATGGGCTTGTCGTCCATCACCTCGGGGCCGCGGCCGCCCGTCACCAGGCGGTCGGCGGTGTCCGGGACCATGCGCCACCAGGGCAGGCTCGCCACCTCGTCGCGGATCAGGTTGACCTCGGTGACGGCCCGGGTGCGCACGTCGTCGCGCCAGTCGTCCGGGAAGTCCCAGGCCTTGGACCCGTAGACCTCGCCCGCCGCGCCCGACGTGAGCGACCACGCGGCCTGGCGGCGCAGCGTCTGGTCGGTGGTGGGCGGGGTGTCCGGGTGCCCGTCGGGGCCCTCGTAGTTGGCCTCGCCCATGATCGTGGGCAGCACAGGCGTGCGCGCGTACGACTCCAGCACCGCGCGGTACGTCGGGTAGTAGGTGTACGCGAAGCTCCAGTCGACCCGGCTGCGCCAGAACGGGTTGTCGGTCGAGATCGACTTCTCGTAGCCCAGCTGGATCGAGAACGGGCTGACGTCGCCCGTCGAGCGGATGCCGCGCAGCATCCCGTCCATGCAGTGGTCGACGTCGGACCCGTCGGCCGGCTCGTTGGTGATCGAGAAGTAGTCGCCACCCGTCATCCACACGATGTTGGGCAGGTCGGCCGCCCATCGCGCCACACGGCGGCCGTAGTCGACGCACTGGTCGACGTCGCGCGGGGTGAACGCGTGTCCGATGGTCCACCCGTCGATCGGGTACAGGAACACCGTGATGCCGTGCGCGGCCGCCGACCTCAGCTCGGCGTGCGCGCGGTCCCAGTAGGCCGTGTTCCAGGAGGTCACGTCGCCGTGGACGAAGGGCTGGACGCCGTCGTAGGTGCCGCCGTCGTCGGACGGGCCTCCGTTCTTCAGCGCGCCGATGAGCGAGACGATCGCCGAGTTGAAGCCCTGCTGCGCCCGGAGCGCGAAGTAGCCGTCCGCGTCGGCAGGCGAGAGGTCCACGAGGATCGACCACGGCGCGTCGGCCCGGACCAGGAACGGCTTGCCGTGCTGGTCGACGAGATAGCGCCGGTCGGCGCTCACACCGGCCACGAAGCTCGCCTTGGCGCCGGCGGCCCGCGTGCTGAGGGGCGGCGCCCCGCCGACAGGCAGGTCGCCGGTGCGGTCCAGGGCCGGGTCCACCGCGGGGTCGGCCGACCCGTGGATGAGCATCCCCTGGCCGCTGTGGTCGTGCACCCACAGCAGCCGGGCGCCCGTCCCGAACAGGGCGACCCCCACCACCGTGGCCACGATCGAGAGGAAGCGGAGCACGGATGAAATCCGCCCGTGCGACATCGTCCCGCCCCCCTCCGTCGATACCATCGGCCCGTCTCGTCCCCCACCCCGGAGGCCCAGCATGACGCACGGGGACGTGGGCGTCATCGCCCGCTCGAGCGAATCACCCGCTGCCGACCGCCCCCTGACGATCGTCGCCTTCACCCAGGTCCTGGCCACCACCGGCGGCGACCGCTGGCTCTACGCGCTCCAGGCCGGCTGGCTGGCGAGGGGCCACCGCGTGGTGCACGTCCACGTCGCGGGCGGGCCCAGGCCCGACGGACCGCGCCCGCCCGACGGCGTCGAGCTGGTCCGGGCGTCCGGGCTCGGCGGGCGCGCCTGGCGGCACCTGCCACGGGTGCTGGTGCGCATGGTGCGGCAGTTCCGCCGCGCCGACGTCGTGCTGCTCGCCCCCGTCGGCAAGGAGGTGCCCCTCGGGTACGCGGTCGCGCGGCTGCTGCGCCGCCCCGTGGTGGTCTACAGCCAGGGGCTGGCGGGCCGGTCGCTCGACGTGTTCGAGAGCTCCCCGTGGCGGCGGCGCGCCACGGCCGCGGCCATCCGCGGCGCCACCGAGGTGTTCTGCGTGTCCCCCGCCTCCGCGCGGGCGGCCGCCGAGCTCGGCGTCGCGCCCGCCCGCACGCGCGAGGTGCGCACCGGGCTCGACCTCGACGCCGTCCGGGCCCGCGCCGGCGCCCCCGGCCCGCGGTCGGCCGACCACGTGGTCGCCTGCGGGGTGCTGAGCCGGCACAAGGGGTTCGACCGCCTCGTCCGCGCCATCGGCACCGTGCGCGAGCGGGGCGTGCCCGCCCGCCTCACGATCATCGGGCCGCCCGGCGACGCCCACGCAGAGCTCGTCGACCTGATCCACGACCTCGGCCTCGACGACGCCGTCGAGCTCGTCACGCAGGAGACCGACCCCGTGCCCCTCATGGCCGGGGCCTCCGCGCTGGTCCACGTGCCGCGCTACGAGCTCGTCGGGCTGGTGCTGCTCGAGGCGCTCGCGGTGGGCACGCCGGTGATCTCGTGCCGGTGCGACGGCGACGGCCCCGCCCTGGTGCTCGACGGCGGCCGCTACGGCGAGCTGCTGCCCACGGGGGAGGCGGACGAGCTCGCCCACGCTCTCGAGCGCCACCTCCGGAACCCTGCCGAGCTGCAGGGCCGCCTTGACGGCGTCGAGCAGCACATCCGGGCCGTGTTCTCGGTCGACGCCGCAGTCGAGGCGAGCCTCGCCGGGTTCCGGGCGGCCGCGCGGCACCGGTGAGCGGGCTCAGGCGCCCAGGTCCAGCAGGGCCTTGGTGACCGCGAACCCCTCGGCGTAGCGCGAGCGGCACTCCATGCCGCGCAGCCGCATGAGGCCCAGGAACACCTCGTCGTCCCACCAGTCGTGGGCCTTCTGCGACGGGTAGTGCTCGTGGAGCAGCGCCACCTTGCGGCGGGCGGCGTCGTCGGGCACCGGCACGTAGACCGACGGGCGGCCCATGTCGCCGTCCCACTTGGGGATCTCGTAGTGGAGCACCAGCGCGTCGCGCCACACGGTCGGGGCGAGCTCGCCGACCAGGCGGTGGTCCTGGTGAGCGTCGTCGGTGCGCGGCGCCAGCACCAGCTGCGGGGCCGGGTTGCGCTCGGCGTGCTCGTGCAGGGCGTCCTTGGTGGCCTGCCAGGCGTCCGGCAGGCGGCCGTCGCGCAGGCTCGCGAAGTGCGACGTCGCGCCCGGGACGAACGCCTGCGCGGCCGCACGAGCCTCGGCCTCGCGCTCCGGCGTGCCGGTGAGCGTGAGGAAGGCAGCGCGCACGCCCCGGTCGGCGAGCGCCAGCAGCGTGCCGCCGCAGGCGATCTCGACGTCGTCGGGGTGGGCGGCCAGGCAGACGACGTCGACCGGGCCGGCGGGCAGGGTGAGTCCGATCATGACGCGACGGCCTCCTCGGGTGCGGGGCGGGCAGGGGCGGGGCTGGCGGCGCGGGGTGCGAGGGCGGCGAGCAGGGCGTCGTACTGCGCCGCGATCGCCGTGCGGGCCGCGGTGAGGGCCTCGTTGGCCGGCCCGTCCGCGGCCGCGGCGCGCGCGACGTCGGCGGCCACCTCGGCCGGGTCGAACGCGTCCACCCGGTGCACGCGGCCGCCCTGGCCCAGCTGGTCGAGCAGCCACTCCTGCTTGCGCCCGTACGCCACGGCGACCGAGGGCACCCCGGCCCGGAGCGAGGCGACCAGGTTGTGGTACCGCACCGCCACGACGGCGGCGCAGCCCGCGAGCGCGCGGTCGACGTCGTCGAGCGACGACGCCGGGGCCTCGGCCACCCGGCCCGGCCGGCCGGCGCCCGCGCGGCGGGCCACCTCGGCGACCGTGGCGGCGTCGGGGAGGGCGCCCCCCACGACGCGCACGTCGTTCCCGGCGTCGACCAGCAGCCGCACCAGCGCGGTGGTGCGGTCCAGGTAGGCGGCGCGGTCTGCGTCGGACTCCGCCGTGCCGATCCCCTGGTAGTCGATGACGCCGACGGCCACGACGGGCCGCTCGTGGGGGGCCGGCGCGCGGGGCGCGGGTTCCGCGCCCAGCACCAGGTCGGGCACGACGCCGGGCACGCGCCGGACGCCGAGCGCCGCCGCCGCGCGCGCGGACCCGTCGTCGCGCACGGTTGCGTACCGCGCCGAGTCGAGGACGAACCGGTGCAGCCGCGCCGTCAGCGGGCCGGCCGCCTCGTCCACGCCCACCGAGAGCAGCCACAGCGGGCGCCGCAGCAGGCGCGCGGCCGCGGCGTGCTCGGCGAGGGTCAGCGGGATGCCGCCCGGGCTGGCGGCGAGCCCCTCGAGGATCCCCGTGCCGGGCACCACGAGCACGTCCAGGCCCCGGACGGTGCGCCAGGCGTGCGCGGCGTCGTACGCCTTGCCCAGCAGGCCGCGCAGGCCGCCGCGCGGCGCGGACGGGCTGCGCAGCGGCACGGCCGCGACACCGTGCTCGGCCGCGACCACGTCGGCATGGTCGGACACGACGACAGGCTCGACACCGGGCTGCCCGCGCAGCACCTCGAGCACCGCCGCGAGCGACGCCTCGTTGCCGAAGTTGTGGATCCCGAACTGCCCCAGCAGCCCGACGCGCGTCGCCCCGCCGCGCCTCACGACGCCACGCCGGCGAACCCGACGTCGACGCCCTCCACCGGCGGCACGATCACGCCCCGCCCGGGCGCCCCGGCAGCGCCGCGCTCCCACACGGCCCACGGGCGGTCGCCCACGCGGTTCATCTCCTCCAGCGCCGCACGCTCCTTGAGCGTGTCCATCGGCGCCCAGAACCCGGTGTGCGGGTGCACACGGAACCGGCCGGCACGGGCGGCGCGGACGCACGCGTCCATGACCAGGTCCTCGCTCTCGCCCAGGTAGTCGAAGATGCCCTGCCGCAGCACGAAGTACCCGCCGTTGATGCACATCGACATGTCGGCCACCGGCTCGAGGTCGCGCATGGTGCCGTCCGGGTCGTACCGCACCACGTGGAACGAGTCCTGCGGCGGCACGGCCATGAGCGAGCCGACGGCGTCGGTGGCCAGGAACTCGTCGATGATCCGGTCCATCGGGGCGTCGGTGAGGACGTCGCCGTAGTTGGCGAGGAACACCTCGTCGTCGTCGAGGAACCGGCGCACGCGGCGCAGGCGCTCGCCGATGGGGGTGTCCATGCCGGTGTCCACGAAGGTGATGCGCCACTCCGAGATGTCGCTGCTCAGCAGCTCGATCTCCTCGCCGCCCTTGGTGAGCACGAAGTCGTTGGAGTGCGTCTCCTGGTAGTTCAGGAAGTAGTCCTTGACCGCGTTGGCGCCGTGGCCCAGCGCGAGCACGAACTCCGTGTGACCGAAGTGCGCGTAGTACTTCATGATGTGCCACAGCACGGGCCGCGAGCCGATGGGCATCATCGGCTTGGGCAGCGAGTCGGGGCCGGACCGCATGCGCATGCCGAGCCCGCCGCAGAACAGCACGACCTTCATGAGAGCACCTCGTTCGTGTCGGGGGCCGCCAGGTCGGGCAGCCGTCGCGGCTCGGCGAGCCGCCGCAGAGCGGGCGCCACGGGGCGGCCCCGCAGGAACCCGTCGGTGGTGCCGGCGTCGAGCGCCTTGGCGTAGACCACGCACGCCCGGGCGACGGCCTCGACCGTGAGGTCGACGTCGTCGTCGGTGTGGGCCGCGGAGATCACGAAGGACTGCCCCAGCACGCCGTGCCGCAGCATCTCCTGGAGGAACAGGGCGCGGTACGCCTGGCTGGGCGTGCCGGACGGGTCGCGCGTGCCGAACACCAGGCACGCCGGGCGCCCGCTCACGGTGACGAAGTCGCTGACGCCGGCCGCGAGGGCCACCTCCTCGACGCCGCGCCGCAGCCGTTCGCCCTGCCGCTCCATGGTGCCGACGACGTCGTGCTCCGCGTACGTGCGCGCGACGGCGAGGTACGCGGCCAGGCCAGTGGTCTCCGGGCCGTGCGTGGTGGACAGCAGGAACACCCGCGGGCGCCCCGTGGCCAGCCCACCCAGCTCCATGAGCTCTCGGCGCCCCGCGAGCGCCGAGACGGCGAACCCGTTGCCCAGGGCCTTGCCCCACGTGGACAGGTCGGGGGTGACGCCGTAGACGGCCTGCGCTCCCCCGGCGGCCCAGCGCATGCCGGTGATCATCTCGTCGAACACGAGCACCGCACCGTGCTCGGTGGCGAGCGCGCGCACGCCCTCGAGGAAGCCCGGGGCGGGCTCGGCGGTGCCGGTGGCGGCCTCCAGCACCACGGCGGCGACGTCGTGCTGCTCGAGCACCGCGCGCAGCGAGTCGAGGTCGTTGTAGCGGAAGCCGACCGTGAGCTCGCGGCCCAGGCCGGGGATGCCGGCGTCCATGTCGGTGGTGCCGATGAACCAGTCGTCCACCGAGAAGAACGGATGGCTGGTGCAGATCGCGACGACGTCGCGCCCGGTGGCGGCGCGGGCCAGCTTGAGCGCGGCCGTCGTGGCGTCGGAGCCGTTCTTGGCGAACTTGACCATGTCGGCGCCGGGCACCGTGGCGAGGAGCTGCTCGGCGGCGTCGAGCTCGTACAGGGTGGGGCGGGAGAACGAGGTGCCCTCCGCGGCGGCGCGCGCGACGGCGTCGACCACCGGCTGGTACCCGTGCCCCAGCGTGACGCTGCGCAGTCCCATGCCGTACTCGACGTACCAGGTGCCGTCGGCGTCCTGGACGCGGGCGCCCTGGCCGCGTACCAGCACGGGAGCCATGCCCTCGGGGTACTGGTCGGAGGCGCGCGCGTACGTGTGCGCGCCGCCCGGCACCAGCTGGTGCAGCCGGGCCTGCGCTGCGGCCGACGCGGCCCACGAGCTGCGGCGGCCGACGGCAGGCGCTTCCTGCTGCTGCCAGAACATGTCGGCTCCCCTCGGTCGATGTCCCGCGCCCATCGTCACCACCGCCCCGCCCGGCACGGAACCGCGCGAGGCCCTGTTCACCCGGGTGATCAGGGCGGATTCACCCGGTACGCGCCGCCGCCGACGGCCTACCGTCGACGCCATGCGCGTCGAGACCACCACCCTCGCCGGCCTGCTGCGCCTGCTGCCCACCCCGCACCGCGACGACCGCGGCCTGTTCACGCGGACGTTCGACTCCGCGGGGGCGCGCGAGGCCGGCATCGACCCGGCGTCGTTCGTCCAGGACTCCCAGTCGCGCTCGGTGCGCGGCGTGGTGCGCGGCCTGCACGGGCGGCGCGGGGGCGGCGAGGCCAAGCTCGTGCGGGTGGCGCACGGCACGGTGTTCGACGTCGTGGTCGACGCCCGGCCGGGCTCGCCCACGTTCGGGCGCTGGGAGGCGTTCACGCTCGACGACGTCGACTTCGCTGCCCTGTACATCCCGCGCGGGTTCCTGCACGGCCACCAGACGCTGACCGAGACGGCCGACGTCTGCTACCGCATCGACGCCGAGCACGACCCGTCGGAGGACGTCGCGGTGCACCACCTGGACCCCGACCTGGCGATCCCGTGGCCGGCCCCGATCACGCTGGTCTCGCCGCGCGACGCGGCGGCGCCGCCGTGGTCGGCGCTTGTGAGCACGGAGAGCTAGGGGCTCTGTCTCGCGAGCTGGGGCTCTATCTCGCGAGATAGAGCGCGCTCTCGCGAGATAGAGCCCGTCCCCTAGCCCTGCACACGCTCCGGCACGACCTCCGCCGGCTCCGGCTCCGCCACCACCCACCGGCCGCCGTCCGCCTCGACCTGCGGGTAGGCGGCGCGCACCTCCGCCAGCAGGTCCGGGACGAACAGCAGCACCCACCGCGGGCCAAGCGCCCCCAGTGCCGCGGGCGCCAGGATCGGCACGCGGTGCTCGCCGTCGGCGGCGGTGCCGGGCATCGACAGCCCGCGCTTCGCGGGCGACGCGTCGACGACGGCGCGCAGGTCCAGCCCTGTGACCCCGGCGGCGCGCAGCAGCGCCACCGCCCGCGACGCCGCCCCGTACCCGACGACGACGTCGTCGCCGCGCGCGTCGAGCCAGGCCCGCAGCGCGCGCGACGACCGGGTGACCCGCTCCTGGAGCGCGCCGATGGCGTCCGGGTCGGTCACCCCTGCGGCGGCCTCGGCGGCGAGCACCTCGCGCAGGGCGGCCCCGCCGTCGGACTCCGCCGCCCGCCGCGAGCCCACCCGCGCGAGCGCGAGCACCACCGTGCCGCCGTACAGCCCGTACCGCCACAGCCCGACCGGGGCGAGCCCGACCGCCTCCGCGGCCGCCACCAGCCACGTCACCGAGTAGTAGCCGAAGTGCCCGTGCCGCAGGGCGTTCCAGGTGCCGTCGCGCAGGATCGTGCCGAGCGGGTGCACGTGGAGCGCGAGCACGCCCTCGGGCGCGAGCCGGTCGGCCCGGGCGAGCAGGGCGGCGCGCTGGTCGGCGTCGTGCATCATGCCGAGCGAGTCGACCAGCAGGTCGACCGGCCCGTCGTCCACCACCGCGAGGCCCCGCTCGCGCAGGAACCCGAGCCACGAGCCGCCGTGCGGGCTCGGCTCCTCGGCGGCGCGGGCGCCGCGGGCCGCCAGACCGGCCGCGGCCAGGTCGTCGACGGCCGCGTGCGCCTGCTCCACGAGCGCCGCCGGCTCGACGCCGCGCGGCTCGTCGGCGTCGGTGTCGTCGACCTCGAGCTGCGCCAGCCCGCACGCCCGGCACAGCACCATGCGCAGGGGGTGCAGCGCGTCGGGCGTGGCGTCGTCGGCCGGCGGGAAGCGGTCGGCGGCGGGCTGCAGGCCGAGGTCGAGCACGACGGCGCCGTCGGCGGACCGGCACCACCGGCAGCGCCACTCGGGCTCTATCTCGCGGTTCACGGCTCTATCTCGCGGTTCTTCGGTGTGGTCAGTGGCCCGGGGCGAAGATCTCCAGGTGCGGCAGGGCCGTCACCAGGCGGGCTCCCCACTCCGCCGTGTACTCCAGCTGGGCGCTGATCTCCCGGCGCAGGTTCCACGGCATGATCACGACGAAGTCGGGCCGGGCGTCGTCGAGCGCCGACGGCGGCAGGATCGGGATGTGCGTGCCCGGCAGGAACCGGCCGTGCTTGTACGGGTTGCGGTCGACGGCGAACTCGAGCAGGTCGGCGCGCACGCCGCAGTGGTTGAGCAGCGTGTTGCCCTTGCCCGGCGCTCCGTACGCGACCACGCGCTTCCCGGCCTGCCGCGCCGAGACCAGGAACGAGACGAAGTCGTCGCGCACCTGCGACACCTGCGCGGCGAACCCGGCGTGCCCCTCGACGGTGTGCAGCCCGGCGGCGGCCTCGGCGGCGAGCACGCGCGCCACGGCGTCCGACGGCGTGACGCGCCCGGCCTCGACCGCCGCCGTCGGCGCGGACCACGTGCGCAGCGACCCGCCGTGCGACTCGAGCTCCTCGACGTCCACGACGGTGAGCCCGGCCGCCGCGAGCACGCGCTGCGTGGTCAGCAGGGTCAGGTAGCTGAAGTGCTCGTGGTAGATCGTGTCGTACTCGTTGCCCTCGATGAGCCGCTGCAGGTGCGGGATCTCGATGGACACGCGGCCGTCGTCGGCGACCAGGGCGCGCAGGCCGCGCGCGAAGTCGACGATGTCGGGCACGTGCGCGAACACGTTGTTGGCGACCACCAGGTCGGCCGGCCCGTGCGCGGCGCGCACGGCGGCGCCGGTGCGCTCGCCCAGGAACTCGACGAGCGTGGGCACGCCGCGCTCGACGGCGGCGGCGGCCGTGTTGGCGGTGGGCTCGATGCCGAGGCACCGGATGCCGCGCGCCACCACGTGCTGGAGCAGGTAGCCGTCGTTGCTGGCCACCTCGACCACGAACGACGCCTCCGGCGTCAGCCCGAGCCGGTCCACGGCCCCGTCCACGAACCGGCGGGCGTGCTCCACCCACGAGCTCGAGTACGAGGAGTAGTAGGCGTAGTCGTCGTCGAAGATCGCGTCGGCCGGCAGGTACGCGGGCAGCTGCACCAGCAGGCACTGCTCGCAGACGCGCACGTGGAGCGGGTAGAAGGTCTCGCCGCGGTCCAGCTCGTCGGCGCGCAGGATGCGCTCGCACGGCGGCGACATCCCCAGGTCCACGAACGTGTGCGTCAGGGTCGCGCCGCACAGGCGGCAGGCCGGCGGGCCGCTGACGGCCCGCACCGGCACGGCCGCAGGGGCCGTGAGCACCGGGTCGCCGCTCATGCCCGCACCCCCGCCGTGCGCAGGTCCTCGAGGTCCAGGGCGCCCGACGCCGCGAGCTCGCGCACCCGGGCCAGGCGCGTGAAGCGCGGACCCTCGAAGTCGTCGGCGGTGAGCCCGCGCTCCTGCATGTCGCGCCACAGCTCCTCGACGCCGTCGCGCACCGTCCAGCGCGGGTCGGCGGCGGGCAGCAGGCGGCGGATCTTGCCGAAGTCGACGCGGTAGTCGCGCACGTCGGGCGAGGCGCCGGGCGCGAACGTCACCGGCCTCCCGGTCACCTCCGCGACCAGGTTGGCGACGGTGCGGATCTGCACGACGTCCTCGTCGCGGCCCACGTTGAACGCCTGGTCGTGGACCACGTCGCGGGGCGCCTCGAGGGCCGCGAGGAACGCCGCCGAGATGTCGAGCACGTGCACCAGCGGCCGCCACGGCGTCCCGTCGGACTGCAGCCGCACCTCGCCGCGCGTGAACGCCGTGCCGGTGAGGTTGTTGACCACGACGTCGGCGCGCAGGCGCGGCGACGACCCGTACGCGGTGGCGTTGCGCAGGTACACGGGGCTGAAGGCGCCGTCGGCGAGCTCGGAGAGCTGCTGCTCGGCACGCACCTTCGACTCGCCGTACGGCGTCACGGGGTGGAAGTCGGACTCCTCGTCCACGGGGGCGTCGCCCGCCGCGCCGTACAGCGAGCACGACGACGAGAACAGGAACCGCTCCACGCCGGCCGTGCGCGCGGCCCGCGCGACGTGGACGGCGCCGTCGGTGTTCACGGAGAACGTCGCGTCAGGGTTGAGGTGCCCGATCGGGTCGTTGCTGATCGCGGCCAGGTGCACGACGGCGTCGAACCCGTCGAGGTCGGCGGGCGTCACGTCGCGCACGTCGCCCGTGCGCTGCTCGTAGCCCGCGGGCACGACGCCGAAGTCGCACCCGTCGTACCAGCCGGCGTCGAGGCCGACGACGTCGTGGCCTGCGGCCTGGAGGTGCGGGACCAGCACGGCGCCGATGTAGCCGCGGTCCCCGGTCACGAGCACGCGCATGGCGGTCCCCTCGACGAAGTTGCGCTTGTCGGTCCGACGCTAGGAACCTGCGGCGGCGAGCGGGAGTGCGACCGGGGGTGAACCTGCGGGCGGTCAGGGTGATTTGCGCCGGATGAGGTTCCGCGTGCCCCGCGCGCGCGTGACGATCCCGCCATGAGGATCCTGCGCGTCTCCCACAGCGCCGTCGTGCGCGCGTGGCGCGGACGCGAGCGGGCCCTGCGCGACCGCGGGCACGACGTCGCGCTGGTGTGCGCGCGGGCCTGGGACGCCGGCGGGCACCGGGTGCCGCTCGAGCCCGACCCCGGCGAGGACGTCGTCGGCGCGCGGACCCTCGGCACGCACCCCGCGCTGTTCCTCTACGACCCGCGGCCGCTGTGGCGGGCGCTCGGCCGCCCGCACGACGTGCTCGACCTGCACGAGGAGCCGTTCGCCCTGGCTACGGCCGAGGTGCTGGCCCTGCGGGCCGCCCGCCGGGCGTGGGACCGGCTGCGCGGCGTCGCCCGGCGGCCGGCGCCGTACCTGGTCTACTCCGCCCAGAACATCGAGAAGCGTTACCCGTGGCCCTTCGGCGCGCTCGAGCGGCGGGTGCTCGCCGGCGCCGCGGGCGCCCACGTGTGCAACGACGAGGCGGGCCGGATCCTGCGCCGCAAGGGGCTGCGCGGCCCGGCGGTCACGGTCCCGCTGGGGGTCGACGCGCCGGGGCGGATCACTCCGGCCGGGTCGACCCTTGCGGTCGAGCCGACCCCGCCGGTCGAGCCCGTCGAGACCCACCGCCCCGTCGTCGGCTACGCCGGCCGCCTCGCCCCGCACAAGGGCGTCGCCGTCGCCGTCCGCGCGGTCCTCGCGGACGAGCGCCTCGAGCTCCGCATCGCCGGCGCCGGCCCCCAGGAAGCGGAGCTGCGCGCCCTCGCCGCCCCGGCCGGCGACCGCATCGCGTTCCTCGGTCCGCTCCGGGGCGCCGAGCTGACCGCGTTCTACGGCGGCCTCGACGTCCTCGCCGTCCCGTCGCTCGACCAGCCGGGCTGGCGCGAGCAGTTCGGCCGCGTCGCCGTCGAGGCCATGGCCTGCGGCGTCCCCGTCGTCGCGAGCGACTGCGGGGCGCTTCCCGACGTCGTCGCCGACGCCGGGATCGTGGTGCCGCAGGGCGACGTCGCGGCCCTCGGGGCGGCCCTGCGCCGGGTGGTCAACCACCCCGCGATGGCCGCCGACCTGCGTACGCGCGGCCTCGCCGTCGCCGAACGGTGCTCCTGGCCGCAGGTCGCGCAGGCGTACGAGGGCCTCTACCGGCAGGCGACCGGGACGCCGAGGACGAACCCGGGCCTCGAGGTCGTCGTCGTCGCGTACGGCGCGCCGGAGGCCCTCGCCGCCGCGCTCGCCCCCGTGGCCGGCGTGTGGCCCACCACCGTCGTCGACAACTCCTCGCGCGCCGACGTGCGGGCCGTCGTCGAGCACGCCGGGGCGCGCTACCTCGACCCCGGCCACAACGGCGGGTTCGCGTCGGGCGTCAACCACGCGCTCGCCCACCGCCAGGTGCCGGGCGCCGACGTGCTGCTGCTCAACCCCGACGCCGTCGTCGCCCCGGCCGACGTCGCCGAGCTGCACCGCGCCCTGCTCGCCGACCCGGGCCTCGCGAGCGTGGGCCCGCGCCAGTCCGACGACCACGGCCACGCCGCGCGCGTCGCATGGCCCTTCCCCACCCCGGTCCGCGCCTGGCTGGAGGCGGTCGGGCTGGGCCGCCTCCCCGCCCCGGCGCGCCGCACGTTCGTGATCGGGTCGGTGCTGCTGCTGCGCGCGGCCGCGCTGGCCGACGTCGGCGCGTTCGACGAACGCTTCTTCCTCTACGCGGAGGAGACGGACTGGGCCTACCGGGCCGCCCGCCGCGGCTGGCGCCACGCGGTGGTCGCCACGGCGAGCGCCCTGCACGCCGGGGCCGGCACCAGCTCCGACCCGCGGGTGCGGGAGGCGCACTTCCACGGCTCGCAGGAGCGCTACTACCGCAAGCACTACGGGCCCGTCGGCTGGGCCGCCGCCCGGGTCGCCGTCGTGGCCGGGTCGGCGGCGCGCACCACGGTGCCCGGGTCCTCGACCCGCCGCGACGCGGCCCGCCGCCGCCTGCGGATCTACGTCGCCGGGCCCGCGCGGGCGTCCGCCGCGCTGCTGGAGGGCCGCCGGCGAGCGCCGACCCGGAGGAACGCCCCGTCGCGCCGGCCGC
>Ga0082212_10002300_pt1 | contig 27989 bp, 24 predicted proteins | sample TergutNt197P3_FD_71548 | JGI IMG/M metagenome (GOLD analysis project Ga0082212, IMG submission 71548) | Neocapritermes taracua P3 segment gut microbial communities from Petit-Saut dam, French Guiana - Nt197 P3 | ecosystem: Host-associated > Arthropoda: Insects > Digestive system > Gut ...
CACTACTATGAGCGAAAGTAATTTTTGGCAGAGCCTATATTGTTTTCCCAAATGATATATTGTAAATTAAACTAAATATAATGTTCAGGGGGTATTCAATATGGCGACGCCGCGAGAAAATTTCCTGAGGCTTGTGAGAAACGATGATCCAAAGTGGATCGGCAATCCGTTCAATTGTTTCAATCTTGATAAAAACACCGGGTTGCCCTATTTGCTTGACGCCACCGCGCAGGCGCACAAACGCACGGGGAAAGGGCACATCGATGTTCCGGACGCCTGGGGCGTTATATGGGACTGGCCCGCCGACCAGCCGGGGCCGACTCCGAACGCAGCAGGCAGCAAAAAGGTCATAAAAGATATCACTCGATGGAAAGAGTTCTTCGACTTCCCCAGCCTCGATGATCTCGACTGGTCTGCGACGGAAGAGCTTGCCGCATCAGCAGACCGGGAGACAAAGCTTGTCATGGCTCAGTCGCCGCGCGGGATGTTTGAGTTTTCCCATGCAATGATGGGGTTTGAAGACGCGCTTGAGAACTACATGCTCGAGCCCGACGATATGGCCGATCTCCTGACTGCGTACACAGACTGGAAAATCAAAGCGGCAGAGCTTTGCATCGACCGGCTCAAGCCGGATATAATGGTCAATTTCGACGACTGGGGGAGCAAAACTCAGATGTTCCTTCCTCCAAGAGTGTGGCGCGAGGTTCTCAAACCTCTTTACAAGCGGTTCTTCAGTTATATCAAGTCGCGCGGAGTTATTACTATGACCCATTGCGATTGCTATGCACAGGATATTTGCGAGGACATGGCCGAGATAGGGATCGACATATGGCAGGGGGTCACGCCCGAGAACGACATCCCCGCTATAGTAAAAAAGACTCAGGGCAAGCTGATGATTTTCGGAGGAACGGACATGCCTTCGATAGACTACCCCGGAGTAAAAGCGGATGCTGTCAGGGAGCAGATACGCCTTACAATCGATAAGTACGCTCCGACAAAAAGATACCTCCCCATATTCACCAGTTGGATGCCCATCTATGAAGGCGTCTACGACGCGGGCACTGACGAAATGGAGAAGTACGGGGCGGTCGTTGCCGGGCGGGTGTTTGGGTAGTAGTAGTGGCTAGTGGCTAGTGGATAAGTCGTCGGCTTTGAATGCGAGGATCAGCTGCAGGCGCGTGTCCGGGTCGTCCAGGGAGACGCCGAGCAGGTCGCTTATCTTGTCCATGTGGTAGAGCACTGTGTTCCTGTGCATATGCATAATTGATGCGACTGCAGTCGCGTTTCGCTCGTTTTCGAGAAAAGACCTGAGGATCCGGGTCGTTTCAGTATGGTGCTGCTCGTCATATTCTCGCAGCTTCGTGATGCTTTGCACAAGCAGCGAACTGTTGAAAACGCCTGGAGAGGATATACGGCCTTCATTTACTATATAATGGATATAGCTCTCCGAGAACAAACGGAAGCGCCCGTGCTCAATATCAGCACCCGGCGCTTTTTGCTTTGCTGCTACTTCCGATGCAATCGTCGCCTGATCGAACGCAAGGGGCAGGTCCCACAAGCTTTCGAAGTCTGCGCTTATCCCGCAAATGAAACTTGCGCCCGCAAGCGCGTGCTCCGCGTTCATGCAAGTGGCCGCTGAGTCTGCGCGCGCGTATTCTATCATTAGAATATTTTTGGTGCGGTATAATGACACTGTCTCTGCGCACGACTCTGTCAAATGGCTGATGAACTGCGCGATAGGGATATTGTCCTCATCTTCAAAAGTGAAAACGTACAGCCGGAAACCACCCTCGAAAGGGTATCCGCAGTACGTTGAGCGGACTCTTGCTTCTTCTTTGCTACTGGTGTTCCCGTCAAGAATATCGAGTGCTAGAGATTTAACGCCGGCGATACCCCCGGTCTGCGCAATATCTATGTCCGCATAGGCTTTGATGTACTCGATGAGTATCCCGAACAGTTCTACGGTCGCATTGTCCGCAGGTTTTTCGCAGCATTCCATGACGACGATTATGAACATAGAGCCGCCGAGGTGGAACGTCTTTTTGACCACGTCGTATTCGCTCGTGATTCTGTCGCGGCTGACGATAACGTCGGAAATCGTTTTGTACTCTTCGAGTCTGCGGTTGCGCTTGAAAAGCTCCATAGTCTCAGGCGGCTGGAACCCGTATTGCACAAGCAGCGCCATTACGGCGCCGGGGGGCTTGATGTTTTTTGTGTATGCAATGAGCTTGAACGTGCTGTCCTGGATAGTAATAAAGTTGCCGAATACCTGTTCGGCTAAGTCGAGGAGTTCCTGAAGCCCGCGGTGCTTTGCTGTGCTGCGCTCCATGTCCATGATCCATTGCGCGACTTTTACAAACACGCGGTGCACACGGTTGAAGAGCTCGCGCAGCCCGACGTCTGCGTTGATTATCGTAATACCGGCCAGCGCAGCATCTTCGTATTCACGCGAGTCAGGCCCGCCGCTGCGGATGCAAAGGAAAAATCTCCCGCTGCCGGCGCTTGCGGCAATGGCTTCAGATAGTTCACATATGTAGAGCGTATCGGGCGCGAAATGCGTTTGGCCGGGCACAAGCAGTTCCGCAGTTTTGAACGTTGGATTCGTTCCATGCGCAACATGCGTTTGCGTGCCGTATCCCAGCTCGTCAAGAATCAGCGCAAGACTGATTTCCAAAATCATCATCTCCTGATGATAATTTTATCATATCGATGGTTCAAGTGTCAAAAAAGTTGATTTTCCCAAGCAAATACAATACAATAGTTCAGGTAGCCACTGATTACGTTCCGCCATAATCGCAAAACTGACGGCATGACATGATCAGCGGTTACTTGGACCGGCAAAAAGCCAAGCAAAAGGAGCCCGCCATGCCTGTTAAAATCCCCGATCAGCTGCCGTCTACAGACATACTTGAAAGCGAAAATATATTTGCGATAACGGAGTACCGCGCGATGCACCAGGACATCCGCCCGCTCCGCTTGCTGATACTGAACCTGATGCCCACAAAAGTCGTCACAGAGACACAATTGCTGCGCAAGCTGTCAAACACGCCTCTGCAAGTCGAAATCGAATTTCTTCAGACGATAAGCTACACCGCAAAGAACGTCGGACATGAGCATCTTGCGTCATTCTACACATCGTTCGACGATGTGCGCAGCCAGCAATTCGACGGTATGATAATCACGGGCGCGCCTGTCGAAAACCTTGAGTTCGAAGACGTCGATTACTGGCGAGAGCTATGCGGGATAATGGAATGGTCGTCGCATAACGTGCATTCGACGCTGCATATCTGCTGGGGGGCGCAGGCAGGGTTGTACTACCATTACGGGATACCCAAGTATCCTCTGGGTCCTAAGCTATCGGGCGTGTTCAGCCATACGGTGCTAAAGCCGCAGTCGCCATTCTTCCGGGGCTTTGACGATATGTTTTACATGCCTCATTCAAGGTACACAGGTGTTCTTGAGAAGGATATACTTGCTGAGCCGAACCTTGAACTGCTGTCTGTTTCGGAAGAGGCCGGAGTATTTGCTGTAAAATCCACTGATAACCGCCGCGTGTTCATAACGGGGCATCCGGAGTACGACGCCGATACGCTCGCGCTGGAGTACTTTCGCGACATCGGCAAAGGGCTGCCTGTCGGCATACCAAAGAATTATTTCCCGAACGACGACCCCGGGGCAGCGCCGTCTGTATACTGGCGGGCGCACGCCCAGTTGATGTATTCAAACTGGCTGAATTATTACGTATACCAATCCACTCCGTACGACATTAGGCAGATAGGCTTAGGAGAACAAGGGTAACGCGCCAAAGGAGGGAATTATGATGTGGAAAGAGAGTTACAGGGTCGGGATCGAGTTTATTGACGTGCAGCATATGGAGCTTTTCGATAAGACGGACGAGCTTATCCGAATAATCGAGAGCGAGGACGCCGGGGAAAGGAAACGCGAGGGTACGGAGGTCATCAGTTTCCTTAAGGGCTACGCAGCGAGGCATTTTGCAGAAGAAGAAGAGTACCAGCTTTCCATAAGCTACAGCGATATGGAAGCTCACAAGACGCTTCACAGGATTTTTGCCGCGACTGTGGTGAAACTGGAGCAAAAACTGATAGACAACGATTACAGCATCGCAGTTATGAAGGAGATTGCAGGGTTCCTCACTGCGTGGCTGATATATCACATCGCCGGGGTCGACCAGAAACTAAAGAGAAAAGAGCGGATGTCCGAAGAGAAGGCCGCTCTTATCACCTCATATATCGATTGTTTTGCAGAAAGCACTTGCGATGTACTTAAAACCATGGCGGGGCTGAGCGCGGAAAGCGTAAACTATGTGACATATTCGGGAAGCGCGGACGATATCCGGATAATGATAGGGCTGATAGGCGATTACAAGGGCGAGGCAATGTTCACATTTTCAAAGGAACTGGCCTTCAACCTTATCAAGACAATGGCGGGCATGGAGCTGACGGAGGTGGACGAGCTTGTGTACTCCGCTTTATGCGAGATGTCGAACATCATAAGCGGCGCTGCTTCGATACGAATTTTTTCCAGCGGTAAGGAGATAGATATCAAGACGCCGCAGATCATTTCCGGGTTCACAGGCGCGGACAACAGAAGCGGCGTGTACTTCGACACGGGCAGCGGCCGCATCGCCGTATCCGTCAACGTCATATAGCAAGTGTTGCGGAACACCGTGTTGAACTATTTTCAAGTGAATCTGTCAAGTGAATCTTGAAATAAGTAATTTCTCTTGTTATAATACCCCGCGGTGACAAATGAGAAAACCCGCACTTACATTTAATATTTTAGACATAATGGGGGTTATTTTGTGAGCGAGAAGTATGTTTACCTGTTTTCCGAGGGGAACGGGAAGATGAAGGAGCTGCTTGGCGGTAAGGGCGCCAACCTTGCTGAGATGACGAACCTCGGGCTGCCTGTCCCGCAGGGCTTCACTGTGTCCACGGAGGCGTGCACGAAGTATTACGATGACGGCGAAGTTATCAGCGACAGCATCCAAACCGAGATAATGGCGTACGTCGACAAGCTCGAAGGCATAACAGGCAAGAAGTTCGGTGATGAAAATAACCCGCTGCTCGTCTCTGTGCGTTCGGGCGCCCGCGCGTCCATGCCGGGCATGATGGACACTATTCTCAACCTGGGGCTCAATGAGCGCGTAGTGGAGGTCATGGCGGCAAAGAGCGGAAATCCGCGCTGGGCGTACGACTGCTACCGCAGGTTCATCCAGATGTATTCCGACGTTGTTATGGAGGTCGGAAAAAAGTATTTCGAAGAGCTTATAGACAAGATGAAGGACGACCGCAAAGTCACCCAGGACACCGAGTTGACCGCCGACGACTTAAAGGAACTCGCAGAGCAGTTCAAAGCGGAGTATAAAGCGAAGATCGGCCAGGAGTTCCCGGCGGAGCCCAAGGCCCAAATGATGGGCGCGATACAGGCGGTTTTCCGTTCATGGAACAATGCGCGCGCCATATCATACCGCAGGATGAACGATATTCCGGGCGACTGGGGAACTGCCGTGAACGTGCAGGAAATGGTTTTCGGCAACATGGGCGACACTTCCGGCACAGGCGTTGCGTTTACGCGCAACCCGGCTACGGGAGAGAAAAAGCTGTTCGGCGAGTTCTTGATGAACGCGCAGGGCGAGGACGTCGTCGCCGGTGTCCGCACGCCGCAGACGATCGACCAACTGCATGAGATCATGCCGGATGCTTACAATGAGTTCGTCAAGATATGCGATACGCTGGAGAATCACTACCGCGATATGCAGGATATGGAGTTTACGATCGAAGACAAAAAGCTTTTCATGCTCCAGACCCGCAACGGGAAACGTACCGCGTCCGCCGCGCTGAAGATAGCCTGCGATCTGGTGGACGAGGGCGCGATTTCGGAAAAAGAAGCAGTGCTCATGATAGACGCGAAATCGCTTGACGCCCTGCTCCACCCGCAGTTTGACGCCGACGCGTTAAAGAAAGCAAACGTGATAGGCACAGGGCTCGCAGCCTCTCCCGGCGCGGCGTCCGGCAAAGCGGTGTTTACGGCTGAAGACGCAAAAAAACAGGCGGACAGCGGTGAAAAGGTCATTCTGGTGCGCCTTGAGACTTCGCCTGAAGATATTGAGGGCATGGCGGCGGCGCAGGGCATACTCACCGTGCGCGGCGGTATGACATCCCACGCGGCGGTCGTTGCCCGCGGGATGGGCACATGCTGCGTTGCCGGCTGCGGGCATATAAAGATGGATGAAGAGAACAAACAGTTCGAGCTTGGGGGAAAGGTCTACAAAGAAGGCGACTGGATAAGCCTCGACGGCTCAACGGGTAATATATACGGCGAAGCGATCAAAACGACCGACGCCTCCATCGGCGGGGAGTTCGGCAGGATAATGGCATGGACGGACAAATACAGAAAGCTCAATGTCAGGACAAATGCCGACACCCCGCACGACGCGCAGGTGGGGCGGAAGTTCGGCGCGGAGGGCATCGGGCTGTGCCGTACGGAGCATATGTTCTTTGAAGCCGACAGGATACCGGCTATCCGTGAGATGATTTGTTCGGATACAGCCGAGCAGCGTGAAAAAGCGCTTGCTAAGCTGGAGCCGATGCAGCAGTCTGACTTCGAGGGCATATATGAAGCGCTTGAAGGCCTGCCGGTAACGATTCGCTTCCTGGACCCACCCCTTCACGAGTTCCTGCCGACCGACGAGGGCGATATAAAGGATTTGGCTAAAAACCTTGGAAAGACAGTCGACGAGGTCGTCGCAATAATAAAGTCTCTGCATGAGTTCAACCCGATGATGGGGCACCGCGGCTGCCGCTTGACTGTGACGTATCCTGAGATTGCAGTGATGCAAACGAAAGCAGTCATCAAGGCAGCAATAAAAGTCCAAAAAGCGCACCCGGAATGGAATATGGTGCCGGAGATCATGATACCGCTCGTTGGTGAAGTCAAAGAGCTTGCGTATGTGAGAAACACAGTCGTAAGAACAGCGGACGAGCTTATTGCACAAGCCGGGAGCAGCTTAAAATACATGGTGGGCACGATGATCGAGATCCCTCGCGCATGCCTCACAGCGGACGAGATCGCCAAGGAAGCCGAGTTCTTCTCATTCGGCACAAACGATTTGACGCAGATGACATTCGGGTTCTCCCGTGACGATGCGGGCAAGTTCCTTGATGATTATTACGCTAAGAAAATATTCGAGTCCGACCCCTTTGCACGGGTCGACCAGACAGGCGTCGGCAAGCTGATGGAGATGGCGGTGCAGCTCGGGCTCAAGACGCGCCCGGGGTTGAAACTCGGCATTTGCGGCGAACATGGCGGCGACCCGTCGTCTGTGGAATTCTGCCATAGGATCGGGCTCAACTATGTGTCATGCTCACCGTTCCGCGTGCCGATAGCGAGGCTAGCAGCAGCGCAGGCAGCGCTGAAGGATTAATTAGGATTATAGGATTGATTAGATTGCCCCCTTCTTACAGAAGGGGGTGGCGCAGAGAGCCGGGGGTTGGAGGTAAAAATAATGCATAGCACGGGAGTTATTGCAAGGGGGATCGTGACGCCGATATTCAGGCAGGGGGACGATCTTGTCGGCAAGATATGCGACAGTTTGCTGGAAGAGGCGGAAAACAGCGGGTTTTTCCTGGGCGACGGGGATATAGTCGCCGTTACCGAAGCCGTTGTCGGGCGCACCCAGGGCAACTATGCCACGCTGGAGCAGATTTCAAAGGAAGTCAGGGCGAAGTTCGGCGGCGGCGAGCTGGGGCTGGTGTTCCCCATCCTCTCGCGCAACCGGTTCGCTGTTCTTGCAGGCATTGCGGGAGGATGCGACAAGGTATATATCCAGCTTTCTTACCCGTGCGACGAGGTCGGGAACAAGCTCATAGATATTTCCATTTGCGATGAGAAAGGCGTCAACCCGTATTCCGACAACTTTACAGAAGAACAGTTCCGCGCGACGTTCGGCATGGCGACTGTCCATGGCTTTACCGGAGTGGACTACATAGAGTATTATAAAGCCCTCGCCGGGAACTGCGAGATCATTTTCTCAAACGACCCGAGGCATGTATTAGAATACACAAAAAACGTCCTTTGCTGCGATATCCACACCAGGCGGCGTTCCCAAATGCTTGTGAACAACGCGGGCGCCGAGCTGTGCCTGTGCCTCGACGACTTGATGAACGAGCCGGTCGACGGCAGCGGCTACAGCGAATACGGGCTGCTGGGTTCGAACAAAGCGACGGAAGATACATTGAAACTCTTCCCCCGCGACACAAAGGAGTTCGTATTGTCTTTGCAAAGCGAACTCAAGAAGAGAACCGGCGTGACAGTCGAAGCCATGGTTTACGGGGACGGCTGTTTCAAGGACCCGGTCGGCGGAATATGGGAACTTGCCGACCCGGTAGTGTCGCCTGCGTTTACCGACGGGCTGTCCGGGATGCCGAACGAGCTGAAGATAAAGTATATAGCGGACAACGACCTTGCGGAACTGTCCGGTGATGAGTTGAACGCCGAAATACGCGACAGGATAAAGAGCAAGGATGTCAACCTGGTGGGCAATATGGCGTCGGAAGGTACGACCCCGCGCAGGATACACGACCTTGTCGGTAGCCTGTGCGACCTTGTCTCCGGCAGCGGCGACCGCGGTACGCCCGTCGTCCTGGTGCAGAACTACTTTAAGAATTATGCGAGTGAGTAGATTAAATGATTTTAGCGCATTAGATGCGGCGGCGGTTGCGAAGGCTGCTGATGAGTATGGCACGCCGGTCTATTTGTACGATGAGACGCTTATACGCGAGCGTTGCCGCGAATGCCTGTCGATGCCGAATGCGTTCGGTATTACCGTTCGCTATGCGATGAAAGCTAATTCCAATAGGACTTTGCTGAAGATCATCAGCAATGAAGGCCTGCACATCGACGCAAGCTCCCTCAATGAAGTGATTCGGGCAAGTCTGGCAGGCATACCTCTGGAAAACATTATGCTGACGACACAGGAGGTCCATACGGGCGCTGCGAGGGTCAAACTTGAGGACTTGCTGCGCAAAGGCTTGAATTACAATATTTGTTCGCTGCGGCAACTGGAGCTTGTATGCGATTTCGCAGCAGCGAACAGGCTCGAGCCGGGCATCCGTATACATCCGGGTATTGGTTCCGGTGAGAGCGCGACGCGCAATACCGGCGACGACTATTCCTGCTTTGGCGTACATATGACGAACTTGGAAGAAGCTATAGGATACGCGGCGGACAACGGGCTCAAGTTCAAGCATATACATGTCCATATCGGGTCCGGGGCCGACTCGGAAAAATGGCGCCAGAACATCGATTTGGAGCTCAGCATCATTGAAAAGCACTTCCCGGATGCGCTGACAGTGTGTTTCGGCGGCGGCCTCAAGGAAGCCAGGATGCCGGATGAGAATGCAGCCGACATTTTTTCGCTCGGCGACTATGCGAAACGGCGCATCCGTGATTTCTATGAAAGGACCGGGCGGAAGCTCCGCATGGAGATTGAGCCGGGAACCTACATTCTCGCCAATGCCGGTTATGCCGTAACGCGCGTGATAGACAAAAAAAGCACGTCGCGCTCCAACTTCATTATCATCGACGGTGGCATGGAAATCAACTCGCGCCCGCTGCTGTACGGGTCAAAGCACCCGCTGTATATAGTATCCGCCGATGGAGCAGAGGTCCGCTCTTCAGAGTTTGCCGCCGACGGCGCGGCTGCCGCCGGCGTAAGCTACAGCGCCGTGGTTGCCGGGAAGTGCTGCGAGAGCGGCGACTGTCAGACTCTCGATATGGACGGGCACTCGACGACCCGCGCAATGGCCGAGCCGGAAATTGGGGACATCGCAGTAATAGGGGGCGCCGGAGCATACTGCTCATCGATGGCGCCGTTCAATTATAATTCCCACACCCAGATACCAGAGCTACTGTATACTGCGGACAGCCGTCTGGAACTGATACGCAAGAGGCAGACGCTGGAGCAGATGATGGAGAACGAAGTTTGACTGGCGTCAAACTTCAGGGGTCAGCGGTCAGGGGGTTAGTGAGGACGAGGGATACGAGGAGATTCCGGGTCAGAAGCCCATCGTCTCGCAAGCGAGCCGCGGAATGACGGGGTTGCGAAGAATGTAGGGGAGCGTTTTTTATGAGTAAAATACGAGTGGGAATCGTTGGGTACGGAAATATTGGCAGAGGGGTCGAGAAGGCGGTCAAGGCAGCCCCGGATATGGAGCTGCGCGGGATATTTACGCGGCGCGATCCGAAATCTCTAAAAACGGACGACATTTCTGTTCCCGTATATACATTGGATGATGCGGAGAAAATGACTGCGGAGATCGACGTGATGATACTCTGCGGCAGTTCGTCGGCCGACCTGCAGGAACACGGACCGCGATTTGCAGCGCACTTCAACATTGTCGACAGTTACGATACCCATGCGAAAATCCCGGGCTACCTTGCATCCGTTAATGCAGCCGCAAAAAAGAAGACGGCAATAATATCTTCAGGCTGGGATCCCGGCCTGTTCTCGATGATGCGTGTGATATCAAGCGCAGTTCTGCCCGGCGGGGAGGCCTACACGTTTTGGGGCCGGGGCGTCTCGCAAGGACATTCTAATGCAATACGCCAAATCGACGGCGTGAAGAATGCGGTGCAATACACTGTGCCCTCGGATAAAGCGGTAGCGGAAGTGCGAAGCGGTTCCCGCCCGCAGCTTGGAACAAGGGACAAGCATCTCAGAGAGTGTTATGTAGTGGCGCAGCCCGGTGCGGATAAGGCTGCCATCGAAAAAAACATAAAAACCATGCCTGACTATTTCGCCGATTATAATACGACGGTAGCTTTCATCGAAGAAGACGAGTTTTTTGCAAAGCATACGGAAATGCCGCATGGAGGCAATGTGCTGCACAGCGGGAATACGGGAGATAACAGGCATTTGATCGAGTTTTCGCTCAAGCTGGACTCGAACCCGGAGTTCACGGGGAGCATCATGGTCGCCTATGCCCGCGCAGCGCACAGGATGGCAGGAGAGGGAATGTTCGGAGCAAAGACGGTGCTGGACGTTCCGCTTGCGTATCTTTCTGCGGCGCCCCGCGAGGCGCTTATAAAAGAAATGTTGTAACAATATATAAATATTTAGGAGGTCACTATGAAGAAGTATGTTTGTTCAGTATGCGGTTATGTCCACGAAGGCAGCGCGGCCCCGGACAAGTGCCCGGTTTGCCAGGCTCCGGCAGCGAAGTTCGTCGCCCAGGCTGAAGAGATGACTTGGGCTGCCGAACATGTAGTCGGCGTCGCCGAAGGAGCTCCCGCCGACATCATTGCGGATTTGCGCGCCAATTTCCAGGGTGAATGCACGGAAGTTGGAATGTACCTTGCAATGGCGCGCGTCGCTCACAGGGAAGGTTATCCGGAAATCGGCCTCTACTGGGAAAAAGCGGCATATGAGGAAGCTGAGCACGCCGCGAAATTCGCAGAACTGCTCGGTGAAGTCGTCACGAACAGCACAATGAAAAACCTCGATATGCGCATCGAGGCTGAGAACGGCGCGACCATGGGCAAGACAGACCTCGCAAAACGCGCCAAAGAGCAGAATCTTGACGCGATACACGACACCGTACACGAAATGGCCCGCGACGAAGCCAGGCACGGCAAGGCGTTCAAGGGATTGCGCGAAAGATATTTTAAGTAATTATTCCGCCGCCGATTACGGTGTCGCCGTCGTAGAGTACGACTGATTGGCCGCGCGTTATTGCGCGCTGTGGTTCGTCGAACTCGACGCGCAGCGTATCGTCGTCAAGCTGCCAGACTGTCGCAGGCTGTTCGGGCTGCTTGTAGCGTATTTTTGCGGCGGCCCGCACAGGAGAATCCAGCGTATCGGCCGCAATCAGGTTGATGCTGTGTGCGGTCAGGGTTTTCGAAAAGACTTTTTCGCGCGTTCCCACGACGACGGTATTATTTTCCGGATCGATAAAGCAGACATATAAGGATTCCCCCGCAGATAAGCCAATACCTCGGCGCTGGCCTATCGTGAAGCGGTGGAGTCCTTTGTGTTCTCCGAGTACGTTGCCTTCGGTATCGACAATGCGGCCCGGCTTGCTTGTTATTCCGGCAGTTCTTTCAATGTAGCCTGAGTAATCTCCGTCCGGGATAAAGCACACGTCCTGACTCTCGTTTTTTCCTGCGTTGGGGAGCCCATGCTCTAAGGCGATATCCCGGACGCCGGCTTTCGTCAGCCCGCCAAGCGGGAACAGAATGCGCGAGAGCACTTCCTGTTTCAGGGAATACAGGACATAGCTTTGATCCTTGTTGCGGTCGGCGCCCTTTTTTAGCAAATACCTGTTGTTACCGCGCTCGATGCGCGCGTAATGCCCCGTTGCGACATAGTCATAACCTGCCTCGAGCGCAGAGCTAAAAAAGAGGCCGAACTTGATGTGGCGGTTGCATTCAACGCACGGGTTCGGCGTTGCGCCGCGCATGTATGCACAGATAAAATGCTCAATTACATGGAACGCAAAAACCCCGGAAAAATCCAGTATATGAAAGGGCAGGCCAATATGCTCTGCAGTCGCGCATGCATCATTGAATGCATTACCGCTCTCGGCATCCGCCTCGCCGGTGAACAGCTTCATCATTGCGCCTGCGCAATCATAGCCCTGCCCCTTTAGCAGCAACGCCGCCACCGAGCTGTCTACGCCCCCGCTCATCGCGATAAGCACTTGTTTTGAAAATGTACTTTGCATATTTCTAACCCACTCTGTATTATTATCCTTTTCAACAATATTTTCAATATTTTCTTTCATTTTCTACACAATAGTGTATAATTAGAGTGACTGCGAAAGGGGGAGCTTGTGCTATGAGGTTCTTTATAAGTGCAGTGCCAATGTTTGACGCTAATATGGCTGTCAATGCCTACAGGATGAAGACGCGCAGCGGTGATAAACTGATGGGCGCAGCAGAAGATTTCCGTATGCTCGGAGGCGAGCTCTTAGCTCCCGCGCTGGAATGTGTAAAAGATATCGGCGTCGAGCCTTTTGCCGGAGGCCGCGACTTTTTTGTCAGCATCACCAAGTATCAATTGCTTGTCGGGATGCCCCTCAATATGAGAATACCGCCTGAGAGTTTTGTCTGCTCGATCGACAGCGAGTCATTGACAGACAACGCCGTCTATGCAAAGCTCGGGATACTCAAGCGAAACAAGTACCGGCTGGCAATAGAAGGATTAACGGATGTTATAAGCAAGGATACTATGTTTAAAGTTTTCGACTTTGTCCAGCTTAGCTACGAATCACCGCACTTCGAGATAGACTTGAAAGAACTGCAGCCATATTTATCCAGAACAAAGCTGATAATAACGGATGTTCCGAACAGAGCGACTTATGATTTGCTTGCAAAGATCAACGGCGTAATGCTGTGCGGCGACTTCTACAGCCAGCCGATAACAGAGGGGATTAAGGAGATTTCTCCGCTGAAAATCAATGCGCTTAACCTTATCAGGCAGATAAACGACGAGAGCTTCGACCTCGTCGACGCTTCGAGGACTATCGAAAGAGACCCCTCGTTGTCCATTTCACTGCTTCGTTTTATCAATAACATAAACACTAACCGCAGCAGAAAAATCGAGTCCATACAAGGCGCCGTCGCAATCCTTGGGCAGAAGGAAGTAAGGAAATGGGCGACGATAGCCATATCAATAAGCGTTGCAGAGGACAGGCCGGGAGAGATCACCAGACTTTCGCTTATCCGCGCAAAATTCGCGGAGAATCTTGCTCCTGCTTATGAAATGGCTATTAAATCCGGCACTCTATTCATTGCCGGACTGTTTTCGCTGCTAGACATTATACTAGAAAGGCCGATGGACGAGGCGGTCAAAGAAATCGCTGCCGACGAAGACATCAGAGCCGCGCTTGTAGAGCAAAAAGGCCCTCTCGCGGATGTGCTGTCGCTTATCTACGCATACGAACGGGCGGACTGGCATGAGGCTTCAATAAATATGGTGCGAAACAACGTCGATATAGAAGCTATTTCACAGGCATATTTGGATGCTCTGTTCTGGTACAGGCAGCTGCTGGATACTATAGACCGTGAAGATGACGACGAGCTTGCAGAAGGTACGCCGGAATCTACGGAGGGCGAAAGCTAAGAATGAGGGTAATGGCCGTCGACTACGGAGATGCGCGCACAGGGGTTGCCGTCTCGGACATGTCCGCAACTATGGCGGGAGAAGCATGGGTGCTTCGCGTCAATGGCCAAAATGCTTTGGCAGCCGCGATCGCTGATGAGGCTGTGAAGCGGGAGGCAGGCACGATAGTAGTCGGTTATCCAAAAAACATGGACGGTTCTGCCGGTCCGCGGGCAGAAAAGAGCGAACAGCTTGTACGATTGCTGCGCGAGAACTGCGGGATCGAAGTTGTGCTTTGGGATGAGCGCTTGACAACTGCAAGCGCTCATAAAATACTGTCTGATTCCGGCGTATACGGGAAAAAGCGTAAAAGTAACATCGACGCTGTTGCCGCAACATTGATTTTAGAGGGTTATTTACAATATAGTAAGGGTGCAGGGAGCAGGGAACAGGGAGCAGAGAGCGACGAACAAAGATAAGCTTTCGCTGCGAAAATACAACAACATACAACAACACAGGGGTACTGCAAAAAGCAAGTGTGCCCCTGTGTTTTGATTACGGCTTATGTCCGGGTTAAATCAAACCTGCTTTAAGGCATTGATCTTGACGCCGGGGCCCATTGTTGAGGCGGTTACGCAGCTTCTGATGTACTGACCTTTGGCTGCCGCGGGTTTTGCTCTTACAACAGCGCCCAGCAGAGCTGTGTAGTTGTCAACGAGCTTTTCCGGCCCGAAAGATACTTTCCCGATCGGGCAGTGGATGATATTGGTCTTGTCAAGCCGGTATTCGATTTTACCGGCTTTTATTTCTGATACGGCTTGCGCGATGTTGGCGTTCACTGTGCCCGCTTTCGGCGTAGGCATGAGACCCTTGGGGCCGAGTACTTTTCCCAATCGCCCGACGACGCCCATCATATCGGGTGTGGCGACTACGACGTCGTAATCGAAGAAGTTCTCATTTTGGATACGGTCTACCAGCTCCTGCCCGCCGGCAAAGTCCGCTCCTGCGTCCAGAGCTTCCTGTACGCGCTCGTCCTTGCAGAACACAAGGACTCTGCGGGATTTGCCTGTACCATGCGGGAGGACGATAGCGCCGCGGACCTGCTGGTCGGCATGGCGCGAGTCGACGCCGAGCTTGATATGCAGCTCGACTGTTTCATCGAACTTTGCTTTTGAAGCTTTTATGACTAGGTCGAAAGCGTCTGCGGGGTCGTACAGGTTTAGTTTATCAACGAGCTTGACGCTCTCTTTATAGTTTTTTCCTCTAAACATAGCTTAACCCTCCGCAACCGTGATGCCCATGCTTCGCGCAGTACCGGCAACCATTTTTATCGCTGACTCGATGCTGCCGGCGTTTAAGTCCGGCATTTTCAACTCGGCTATCTTGCGGACTTCCTCCAGGGATATCTGCGACACTTTTTCCCTGTTTGGCTCGCCCGAGGCTTTTTCAAGGCCGCATGCTTTTTTCAATAGATTGGGAACGGGCGGCGTCTTCGTGATAAATGAAAAGCTGCGGTCTGCATACACTGTAATCACGACAGGAATGATCATGCCATCGTCATTCTTTGTGCGGTCGTTGAACTCTTTTGTGAATGCGCCGATATTTACTCCGTGCTGGCCGAGCGCAGGGCCGACCGGGGGCGCAGGCGTCGCTTTGCCTGCGGGGATTTGAAGTTTGATAGTTCCTGCTACTTTCTGTGCCACTTTGTGAACCTCCTAATAATATGTGGTGATGATTTTCGGGGTTACTCGCCCCTCCCACTGCGGCGAATACCGTGACATGCCGCATGCTTTCGCTATGTTGTGCGCGGATTAGACTGCTTCTATCTGGTCGAAATCCAGATCTACGGGGGTTTCGCGCCCGAACATCGAAACTATGACGCGAGCCCTGCTTTTTTCGACTTCTATTTCGTCGACGGTGCCCAAAAAGCCCTCGAGCGGACCGTCCGTTACCTTTACCGTGCTGCCGACTTCATATCCGACTATGATCTCATGCTTTTCGATTCCGAGAGACATGATCTCGTCCTCTGTCAGCGGAACTGCTTTGTTCGCTGAGCCTACAAAGCCGGTGACGCCGCGTACGTTGCGCACAAGATGCCAGCTTACGTCGTTCATTATCATTTTTATGAGTACGTAGCCCGGGAATATTTTTCGCTCGAATGTTTTCGATTGAGAGTCGTGGATCTCCGTTACAGTTTCTGTGGGGATCCTGATTTCAAGTATCTGGTCCTGCATCTTCCGGTTTTCCGCGGCTTTTTCTATTGTGGCTGCAACGGCGTTCTCGTAGCCGGAGTATGTATGCACTACATACCATCTTGATTCATCAGCCATCGCCGTCACTTGCCTCCGAGCAGCCGGATGGCCTGGAATATCTGAGCGCCGGCCTGGTCGATAGCCCAGATGACGATTGCCGCGGCTACCATGACTGTAAGCGCTACAAACGTGTTGTTTGTTATCTGCTTTGGTGTGGGCCAAACAACCTTTTTGAGCTCACTGCGCATTTCGCGGAACCATCTCGCTATGCGGTTCTGGCCGCGCTTTTTTGTTTTTGCAGGAGCTTTTATGCTGGTGCTGGCTTGTTCGTTCTTTTCTTCTGGCATAATTATTACTTCCTTTCGCCGCTTACGCTACTTCGTTTCGCTGTGCACTGTGTGCTTGCGGCAGAACCGGCAGTATTTGTTCAGTTCGAGCTTGTCCGGAGTGTTTTTCTTGTTTTTTGTGGTGTTGTAGTTTCTCTGTTTGCATTCGTTGCATCTGAGCGTGATCTTTATTCTCATATCGGCGCCTCCTGTTGCCTCCCTGTATAGTTTTGGCGGACGGAATCGTTTGGAGCAATGAACTTGCACACGAAAAATTCACCCGTCTGCCGACAGGTGAAAGAATTATAGCACAGCGTGTCGCCTGTGGTCAACACTTTTTTTGCATTTCTATGCCAAATTCAATACCATCACATTTGCACAGGTCGATAATAGCAACGAATGTAATACATTTATCATCGGTTCGTCCGATATAGGGAATCACAGTGTTAGTTCGAAATCCAGTGTTCCCCGTTCCGCGCCGTTAACAATGAGCGTGATCGAATGGATTCCGGGATAATGCTTCCGTGTGCTTACATCTGCGAAGGAGTGTTTTCTCGCATAGGTTTTTTTCTCGTTTGACTTCAACGACACTTTTGAGATTTGAAAGATTTTCCTGTTTCGTTTCCCGCTTGATTTCACATAGTCGACCCCATATTCCAGCCGGACTTTTACCGCGTGTTTTGCTGAAATCGAAAACGAAAAATTGAAATCATCACCAATCGAAACGGCTGGCGCTCCCAAAGAAAAGCCATCAACATCAATAGAAGTTACGTCGTCGTATCCCAAAAGAGTCAATGTTTCACGGTTGCCATTTTTTAGTAGTGTTCTGCAGCCTTGCTTCACTATCCAATCGGTATGCTCATTTTTTCCGTACCATTCTGTTGCGATCTTTATGACTAATTCCGGATGCGTTTTAGAAATGTCGTTTAGATTATTGGCGACGCTCTTTCGTACCCACACCGACGGATCGTTTTTTAATTGTTCCAATATTGGCAGGATAGGCGCAGGGTCCTTTTTAAAATTATTCAACGCAGGCGCCCACGGCAGCGCGGGGCGGCAACCTTCGCAGGCAAGCCTGCGGACAAGTTCATTTTCATGCTTAGACCATGCGTACATCTGCGCCATCATACGTTCTTCATGTTTAATAATAAATGGCCGTACCGCCGCTTCCGAGGATGCGTAAGGGGTATATCTCTCCAATGCAGCAATAGAAATATCCCAGTTTTCTTCATCCTGGCCGTAGAGTTCCACGAAAACCGGAAAAAACCATGCATGTCCGTCCAGCCAAGTTCCATAGTTCATTACCACTTTGTCAATAATGCTTATAGCTGTTTCATACTCCGCCGGCAAAAATTTACCTAAGTTCTCAGTAATCTTAATTGTCCTTTCTTTCAACTCCAAATCATTCCATGTTTTGTCAATTGTCGACTGAATAAATTCATCGGCTTGAAATGAGCTGTGAACTGATTGAATATCCAACGCAAGTTTACTAAGCAGTGCGTGATTAAGCAGATTTTTTAATGGCTCCGGCATAGTTTTTCCTTTCTCACTTGAAGCGCAACCCTTTTCATGTTTTGTGTCAATCTGTTACACGCAGTATAAATCCGAAACAAATACCGATGTTTTCACAAATGATAAGCGGTTGCTAAAATACATGCTTTAACTCTTCAGTTAATGATTTGTCCAGACTGCCGTCGCCTGCCATGTCGTCAATGATGCTCCAAACCTTTGTTGCAGCCAGCGACTCCCTGTACGGGCGCTCTTCTGTCAACGCCTGATACACATCGCAGACAGACATTATCCTCTCCAACTCTCCCAGCTTGTCGCCGCTAAGCCGGTAAGGATACCCTTTTCCGTTTGGCTTTTCATGATGATTGGCGGATAAGCCGACGATTTCTTCAAAACCTTGGATCTGCTCTAAAATCTTTCGCGTGTAATAAGTGTGCTTATTTATCTCAAACCGCTCTTCGGGTGAAAGTGCGCCGTTTTTATGCAAAATCTCAAGCGAAATATGCAGTTTCCCAATATCGTGCAACAAACCGGCGATATACATATTGTTCTGTGTCGCATCGTCATACCCGAGATGGCGCGCGGCTTTCTGAGCCAGATGAGCGATTCCGGTCGAATGGCTGAACGTAAACGGGCTCCTTTGGTCGATGATTTCCGCAAAGCATAAGGCGAATTTCTTAACGTCGTCAACATCGAAGTAGACGTCGTCATTGGCTATTACCATTTTTGACATCGTGTACTTCGTTTCATGGTTAAAGTAGTCGAGCAGAAAATATTCTACTTGCATCAGCCCGGTAAACACGTCCAGAATTCCTTTATGATACTGTTCTTTTCTTCCCTCAAGCCAGCTATATGCTTTGTCGATCAAGAGTTTATCGTAATTCTTAGTTTTGCCGAATAAGTCGTCAAAATCGCTTGCAAGGCAAATGATTTGAGCTCCCAGAGGAATTTCGTCGCCGGACAGTTCAAATACGCCGCGGCCATTGTAATACTCATGATGGAAAAGTACATATTTGGGCATTATTTCAGGTAGTGGCAGTTTTTTAAGCATTCTTTCGCCAATCTCGCAATGTGCTACGAGGTCTTTTAGGGACAACCGGCCGGTGACATACTCGTCGGCAATACCTATATCATGCAGCAGCGCAGCGTAGTAAATAATGTTAGTATCTTCCTCGCTGAGCCCGATCTCCCTTGCCACCAGAGCGGACAAGTAGGCGGTACTCTTTGAATGCGATAAGTTGTTCCTGCCCAATATATCAAGCGCATACGAAAGCCCGAATATAAAGGAATGTCTGCTGATGTTCATATACTGTTGCCCCCTTAGGTATCAATGCGTCTGTTAGACACATTGTTTTGACATAAGCGTATTTTACCATAGACAAAGAGAAAAGCAAGAGCGCGGCTGACGCTGATTTTGTCAACAAAAAGTGCCGCAATTGCAGCACTTTTTACTGTTTGGTACGCCAGTTGATGCTAAATACGATCCAGATTGCGGCGACAGCGGAGGGGTTTGTTGTGGTGAAATCTTTATCGCCTCCACATAGTGTTTTCCAAATTGCTGTGCAAAAGCGCTCTCCAATGATAGCATTGCGCTCTCATATGAAAGAATTGTCGATAACTGTATTCAAATTCCCATGAATCTGTTAGTATCCTGAGTTTGACAGCAGAAAATGATAATAGCCCCGGCAAGCTTTGACGCATCAAGGCTTGCCGGGTTTGACGTTTTGCCAAAATGTGTAGGGGATAGCGAAAAATTTGCGGAACTCCGAAGGATTTTCTGACAGAGGTTTTTACGTCAAGCAACTACAACGCTTGCGCCCCTGCGCTACGCGCACCCGCGCCCCCCTCCCAGCGACGCCGGGGGCATAGGTAAACGATAGCTATTTCTTGCTCTGAGCAACTATATGCTTGATTTCACTCAGCCGTTGCCTCTTCTTACTGAAGTCAATTCCCAGAGATTTCCCGATGGCTTCAGTTATTTCACTGCGATAGTCGAACAGATAGATATTATCCTGCTCTTCGCTGCATGATATCCGGTTTAGGCAGTCTATGATCCTGTCGCAGGAGTATTGCCTGCCGGTATGGCGCTGTAGCAGCCGGATTATGACCAGTGCAATAAAACAGGTCAGAAAATGGGCCTCTATCCTGTCTTTGCGAGACACATATACAGGCCTCGCTTCAATTGCTCCTTTTGTGATACGGAAACTCTCTTCGATTTCCCACAAGCCCCGGTACTTGTCAATAATCTCCTCGTCGGGCATATGGACCTCGCTGGTCACTATCGCATAGTAACCGTCAAATTTTTCCTCATCCTGTATTTTGGCCTCATCCAGCAGCAGTGCGTTCCCCTTCGCAATAACTTCCCCGGTCGCATCATCATAATCAATGTTCATCACATATTTCGCTGCGCCGTAAGCGGTCGCTTTTGTGTATTTGCTCGAATCCTTCACCATCGCCACCGCCTTTTGGATGACCTTCTCACGTTCTGCCCCCGCCTTGTCGGCATATTTTTTTGACCAAAAAACGACCTGTTTTTCATAAACGGTCTTTTTTTTCGTTTTCCCATTATTCATGGTCACGTTTATCTCTCTGGCATTCATGCGGCTCTTGATGATGAACTCTGTGTCCTCTTCGGCAGGTTTCCCGTTGCTACCGCAGTAGTCAGACCTGTCGAGAACGTATTTTTGAAAACTTCCACCGGCTCCCGGTATGGAGAAACTCATGACATAGCCATTGAGCGCCTTCTCGCGCTTCTCCCCGCCGACTAGATAGTATATGTTGTCGCCGGTAATGATCCCCATATCTGCAACGACGATAATGCGGCCTGTATCGTAGTTGCGCCTGACTTCGCCTATGACGGAGCGGAAAGTACTTTTATCCGACACATTGCCCGGGAACAGCTCGTAGTGCAGTGGAATCCCGTCAGCATCCATTGCTAAACCTAGCTGCACGATGGGGTCGCGCCTGTGCTCCTTGCTGTAGCCGCGTTTGCGCAGTTCGTCTTCCTTGTCGATCTCAAAGTAGTAGTTTGTCACGTCATAATATACCGTTCTCGTGTCGCGAGGGCCGTAGAACGCGGTGATTTGTTCATTGATGTGGCGCTGCATTTCTTTGGCAATTTTGGCAAAGTGCGACAGAGCGCGGAACATGTCTGCTTCGGAGAAGTCGAACCGCTCGAAATATCTCCCCTTTTCCGCGTAAGCTTTGCTTTTCGAACCGGGGGACAGCAGCCTTGATACGACGAGCATTGTCATAATTGAACTTGTGTTGTACTCAAAGCTTTCATGCCGTGCTTTGTTGTTCAGGAATCGTTGCAAATCGAGCCTGTGGTAGATTTTCAGGATGGCTGTGTAGCCGAGGTTCTTCCTGTTGTCAGCAACCAGCGGCAGCTCTTCGTCCATATTGAAAGTCATCGTCACTTTGCGGCGATTATTCTCTTCCTCGGTCATTTTGCGGGCTACTTCCTTGAAATGGGATATCGGGTCTTCGTACTTGTCCAGGAACTCATCAAGATATCCGATAGACTTTACAGTCTCCGCCCTTGGCATGCCCGTTTCCTTATCTCTGTACGAGCGGACTATCGAAAGGTATATTCGGTCCGAATTCTTTTGCGGAGATTGCTTCAGATTCATGGCTTCTCCTCCTTATCTTTCGTCATACAGTCTCACAATGTAACTAGGCATTTCCTCGCGCAACGAGCTGGGTGGGGTGCGGGGGTGCGGAACGCGGGGCCGCGAAGGGCAGGACGAGTTTTCATGTACTATGTGACGCTACCCAAACGCACTGATTGCTGCACAGGTGTGAAAGTAGTTCCTGCTACGGCGATGATGTAACTGTATCGACAAAGGCAGTATACCATACTTCGTTACACTTGTCTACTGTTATTGGCTTGTTAATTATTTTTTAACCTTGCCGTAGCAAGGTCTTGGTGCCCCTTTTTTATTTTATGCTGTCAAACTACCGTGTTGGCGTCAAAGGCTTTCGCCGCAAGGCTCGAACAGATGGGCGGGTACAAAATCGACGCGCCCGGGAAAGTGCGGATAAAGCTGTAAGTGCGCTGCTGTTGCTGTTCCGAATGCATTTTAACGCCGATTCCGGGCTACCGTAGAGTTATTGCTGCGCCAACTGAGCAGAAGAGTAAGTAATATGTCGAAAACATTGCATGTTTTGAATATTTAACGTATAATACTCATCAATAACCCTTTGTTTGGTAATATTATGGATTGTTGCATAATACCTAACTAATAATACCCATAAAGTGATAGGAGGACTATAGCGATGGCAAAATTACTGTATCAAGGTCACGGGAGTTTTCGGCTGACTACCAGCAATGGAGTAGTAGTTTTTATCGACCCATATATTGGCGCAGGATACGACCTGCCCGCCGATATCGTCCTAGTCTCGCACCAGCATGAAGACCATAACCAGATCAAACTCATCACGCAAAAGCCCGGCTGCACGATAATAACCAATGTCGAAGCGCTTGCAAACGGAAAGCATAACTCTTTCTCGATCCTCGGCGTGGAAATTGAGGCTGTTGAAGCAGGATACAACCAGGGCCACTCGCCGCAGGACAGCGTCGGGTTCATCATCACGGTCGACGGTTTGAAACTCTACTTCAGCTGCGATACTTCAAAGACTCCCCAAATGGCGCAGTTTGCGGCAAGGAAACTCGACTATGCATTCCTGTGCGCCGACGGCCATTATAACATGGGGCTGGACGAGGCTGCCGAGTGCGCGGAGCTTATCGGGGCCAAGCACAATGTGCCGGTCCACCTCAAACCCGGAGAGCTTTTCGACAGGGGGATGGCGGAGCAGTTCAAAGCGCCCAACCGGCTGATCATCGAAGCCGCCGAGGAAGTCACTCTATAAGCAACCGCTATTAAACCATAATCAGTCAGGCCGCGCTGCGGTAAATCAGATTTGCGGCGCGGCTTGCTGCGTACTCAATGCGTGCTCATTTGCGAGGGATAGAGAATGGAAACCATGTGGGGAGAAGTTTTCGAGGAAACTGCGCCCGGCGCCGGAAATATGGACTTATCGTGGATGATCCCGTTTTGGGCGTCATTCACCGATTTTGTTATCCAAATAAACGCGAGCCATGTCATAACGAACGTAAGGCGAAAAGCCGAGGGCAGCGCTGTCTTGAGCGATATTGCCGGAACTTCATTTCCGGATATAGCCGCAGACAAGGACAGGGAACTCGTGACGGAAAACCTCGAAAAACTCAAGACCGCCGCCGTGCCGTATTTACGATTTCAGTTTCTGACGGTGGTAGACAGATACTACCGCTGGACGCTTATCCCTTTTTATGAAGACGGGATATACGCAGGCTGCCATGGCGTTGCGGTGGATGTGACCGAGCAGACATTGAAGGAAATAACGCTGAACTGGCAGCGCGCGGTCCTTGAAGAAGGACGCGACTTTGTCAGGATATTCGACATGGAATGGCGCGAGCTTTATTCAAACCACGGCGTTTATAAAATGACTGGATACGATGCGGCGTCTGAGGCTCCGCCGTCTGAACGCATTTACACTCCGGAGCATTTTGATACTGTTCGGAATGTTGGAAGGGTGGCGGTAGAAAAAGACGGCTTTTGGACAGGCAGGGGCGAGCTTGTCCATTCGGACGGAACGCTGATACCTATAGAGCAAACTATTTTCAGCATCACGAACGAAAAAGGCGAAGTCATTCTTTATGCTACGGTGATAAGGGATATCACAGTATTTTTAGAGCATGAGAAGAAGCTGGAAGAAGCGCGCCGGGCAGCCGAAGAAGCAAACATGGCAAAAAGCGAGTTTTTATCGCGCATGAGCCATGAAATCCGGACTCCTATGAACGCGATCATTGGTATGATAAACATAGGCAGGAACGCGGATGACGTCGAAAAGAAGAATTACTCCTTTTCAAGGGCGGACAGCGCGGCTAAACATCTGCTCAGCCTGATAAATGACGTGCTCGACATGTCCAAAATCGAAGCGGATAAGTTTGATCTGGCGTATGACGTGTTCAACTTTGATACCGCTTTGAAAAACATTACCAATATCGCAAATGTCCGGGCCGAAGAAAAGCAGCTGGACTTCAGCGTCAATCTTAGCGGCAGCGTTCCTTCTTTCATATTATGCGATGAAATGAGATTGACCCAGGTCATAACCAATTTGCTCTCAAACGCGATAAAGTTCACTCCGGAAAGAGGGTCTGTTGCACTAAACATAGAAATGACCGGCAGGATAGGCGACGATATCGTCCTCAGGTTCGAGATCGCGGACACCGGGATAGGGATTTCCAAAGAACAGCAGCAGGGGATATTCTCATCTTTCGTGCAAGCTGACGCAAGTATTTCACAAAAATATGGCGGGACCGGGCTGGGTCTTGCCATTTCTAAAAGAATCGTCGAACTGATGGGCGGGGAAATCTGGATCGAATCTGAACTGGGGAAAGGGTCCAGGTTCATTTTTACTTTGAAGACAAAGGAAGTACAAATGAGCGAGCCTGCGGATAATGCGCAAAACGACGCGCAGGAGCAAAACTACGACTTCAGCGGCAAAACCATACTGATAGCTGAAGATATCGAGATCAATAGAGAAATCATGACTGCGGTTTTGGAAGAGACAGGCGTAAGTATAGATTATGCGGAAACCGGCACTCAGGCTGTCTCCATGTTTAAGGCGGATCATGGAAAGTACGCCGCGATCCTGATGGATATAAATATGCCTGAGCTTGACGGTTATGAAGCGACACAGCAGATCCGCGCGCTTGACATAGGCGCGGCTGCGGAAATCCCTATAATTGCGATGACTGCCAACGTCTTCAAAGAAGACATTGACAAATGCCTGGCTTCAGGGATGAACGACCATACCGGAAAACCGATCGACGCGGGCGAGTTGTTTGAAAAGCTGAAAAAATACATAGCAAAGGAGCCGGAAAATGATTGAGATAGTAAGCCAAAATGTTGAAGTATTCTCGTTATATGAAGCCCCGGATGTAACAGCCGCCGTCGACGCGATTATGAGCGGAAAAATCACTCTGCTCAGAGTCGGCTCTGTTTTCAGCGTCGTGTATGACCCGAAAGCCGCTGGCTTGACAGAAAGCGTCAGCATTCTCAAAGAGCGCCGCGAAGGCCAGTTGATGAGCGTAGTGTGTTCATATGAGCAAGCTATGAGGATCGCGGATAAAAAACGCGTAAACGAAGACTTCTACAGGTTGTCGCCGCACTTTTGCGGGGAGGCGATCATAAGGATACCGGTTAACACAAGCATTCCTCTCACGTTTCCATATAATACAGAAGAGGGAACTATGCAGTTTCTCAGTTTTGAGGAAACACATCCTTTGCGCGGGGCATTAATGAAGGGTCTGAGCGCAAGAGGCTGCGAATTCATTTCCATTACGAGCGCGAACATTCACGGAGCGCCGACAATAGAAAGCGCCGAAGCCGCGAAGATGCTGGCGGCGGTGTTTAACGCGAAGGCATCGTTTTTGGGTATGGACGGCATAAAGACGGTGGTGGCTGACATCCCGGAGGACAAGGGCATACATAAAGGCTCTTTCAGCATCCTCAGCTTTTGCGACCCGGAAGCGATCGAGGTCAAGCGGCTGGTTGATAAGACGGCCAGCGATTTTACGGCAAAACATCTCGAGGAGTTGTTCAAGCAAGTCGATACTCAGACTCCCTTAAGGTATGCTCTGTAAGTCACTGCACAAGGCTGTAAGAATGCAACTTGGACGCTGCTTCTAATCTACCTCCGAGCTTCCTTAGGTAACCGCTGATGCAGATGATTTGGGAAAAGCGAAAAAGCTTGACAAGCAAAAGGCTTTTTCTGTAAAATACTTTGAGTTATAGCAGATAGAATGGTGGACGAGCCTTCTACTGAATAAACCCGCGACAGGGGTCTTTGCCCCTTTGCGCGCTTATTCATGCAGGAGGTTTTTGTTCATTTTTTTATTGTCGAGCGAAGCGAGCGCTATATTATAGTTAGCTTCAGAGGGTATTCGGAAGAATGATGATTGGAGAAAAATAATTTTGGAGGTACTAAAAATGTGCAAGAAACAGACAAAAAGTGTAAAAACCAGGAGCTTGATAAGCCTGCTGACATGCTTTCTTTTGCTTGCTCCGCTCGCAACGGCTGCTATGGCGGTCGTTCCCATGGGAAATCTTGAAACAGAGCAGCCCATTCTCGTTATAACAGGCGCGGGGCTGCCCGGCGGCGCAAGGGAATCGGTTGAAAGCGTCTCGAACGAGAAAGCATACACGCTGGACGAACTGCGCGCAATGGAAGATCTGACAGTCGAGCGCCTTTACTCATCGGTAAACAGATACGGCACTCAGCAGATATACCGCGCGCAGGGCATTGACATGGCAGGCCTTCTGGGGCTTAGCGGATACACGGAAAAAGGGCGCGTGACGTCAGTCGCCAATGATGGATACAAATCGACGGCAGACCTTGGTGAAGACCGCAGTTATTACCCTTCCGAAGGCAGTGACGGCGACGCTGTCAGCGCAATGCTTGCGTGGAAAAATACGGGCAGCAGCGACGAATCCCCGGCAGCGCCGGAGCCTTTTGCGTCTTTGAACGAGGAAGCGGACGATCAGGCGCTCCGCGTTTTTGTCGGGCAGCTGAACGCGCAGGACGTGAACAGCACGTTTTTTAACCGCAACGTGCAAACGCTGATCGCCGGTGACGCGATCGCGGGCCCTGACATTACGGTGGACGGCGAAGAGTATACCCGCGCCGACATACTGCTGATGCCACGCGCTGTGCATGAGTACACATATGAAACAAGAGGCGGGGAGAGGACCGACACACTGCGCGGAACGCCGCTGGCTGTCCTTCTTGAGGATGTTGACAACGACGCTGAAATATCGTTCGAGTCTGTTGACGGATGGGGCGGGATCTCCGCGTTTACAATGTCTAAAACCGAGCTGGTCGTTAAAAACGCCATGCTTACATATGAAGAAATGGTAGACGGAGTCTGGACAGGTTACTGCAGGTCGACAGACGACGGCTTCGGTTACTTCAGGCTTATGGTAGACGGTTTGAACGGCGCGCACGCAGTCAACAAAATCATAGTCTCCGCAGGGCAGGGGAGCGCCCCGGCCGGCGCTGACGAGCCCGATAGCTGGGCGCAGGAGGAAGTGGACGCGGCGATCGAAGCAGGTCTGGTCCCGGCCTCTGTAGCGGATGCCGGATGGAAGCAGCCGACGACGAGGCTAGCAGCCGCTGAAGCTATCGTTCTAATAATAGAAAAAGCGTCCGGGAAATCCATGGATGAGATCGCTGAAGAAAATAACTGGGATTTGACTGAAGGCGGCTTTGACGACACGGACTCCCTGGCAGTCACTTTCCTCAAATACGCTGGCATAACGACCGGCGTCGGCGATAATAAGTACGACCCGGACGGAACATATATCCGCGCTATGGCGGTGACTATGATCGGGCGCGCAGCGGAGAAGTTCTTCGGCGCCGAAGCCGGAGGCACTCACCAGTTCACAGACGTACAGTACGATTGGGCCGATCCGTATATTGCTTACGCAGTGGAGCAGGGGATAACGCGGGGGGTCGATGAAGAAGCCGGCCTGTTCGGCGCCGATCTTCTTCTGGCAAATCAAATGACGGCGATTTTCGCTCTCAGGGCGTACGGGGCGTGGAAGTAGTTTAGCGCGCCATAACAGGGGTCAGGGGTCAGGGCACAGGGGTCAGGGGACGGTGGATGCGAGGGCACAGGGGTTAGGGGTTAGGAGTTAGCACCGCGGTTGTCTCTGCGAAAAGCGGCGCGTG
>Ga0082212_10002301_pt1 | contig 27988 bp, 16 predicted proteins | sample TergutNt197P3_FD_71548 | JGI IMG/M metagenome (GOLD analysis project Ga0082212, IMG submission 71548) | Neocapritermes taracua P3 segment gut microbial communities from Petit-Saut dam, French Guiana - Nt197 P3 | ecosystem: Host-associated > Arthropoda: Insects > Digestive system > Gut ...
GCAGCACAACATTGTCCCAATAGCCTACCGCCCCTTTGATACCCGATATACGAGCTATTCGGGTGTCACAAAGGGATTCCATTGTATGCCCCGCAGAGACGTTATGAAGCACTTTCTGCCAGAGCAGAATGAGAATTTAAGCCAGGTAGGTGCTACTGCAGATATTCAGTCATCAAAGCACCACGTTGTTCCCATAGCCTACCGACCCTTTGATATTCGATTTACAAGATATTCAGGAGTTCCTAACGGGTTTCATTGCAGACCACGAAGGGATGTAATGAAACATTTCCTGGCAGGGCAGAACGTGGGACTGGTCATTGGGCGGCAGGCCATAACGGACAATTGGTCTCATGTTCAGATAACCAATAATATTACCGATAACAGGATTCACTACAGCAACAAAGGCATACCCGTTTCGTGCCCTCTATATTTATATTCTGACCAAAACGGCGGAACTCGTGAGCCCAACCTCAACACGGACATCGTCAGCAAGATTGTTAAAACGCTCAGCCTTGAATTTGAACCAGAAAAGACCAACGGCAAAACCAAATTCGCCCCAATAGACCTATTGGACTACATCTACGCCGTACTCCACTCCCCGAGCTACAGAGAGAAATACAAAGAGTTTCTAAAAATCGATTTCCCTCGCGTTCCATACCCCACAGATGTTACCGAGTTTCGCCGTTTGGCAAAGTTAGGAGAGGAGCTGCGCCTGCTACACCTGATGGAGCATCCCGCACTCTATAAGCCAATCACGGGCTATCCCATCAGTGGAAATGACATGATAGATAAGTTGCGGTGGGAGCCATCTAAAGGTAGTTCCATCGGCAAAGTCTGGATCAACGACACCCAATACTTTGATAAAGTACCTCTCATAGCATGGAATTTCTACATCGGTGGCTACCAGCCCGCCCAGAAATGGCTCAAAGACCGCAAGGGTTGCACACTAACTTATGAGAGCATTAACCATTATCAGCAGATAATTGTTGCCCTTCTAAAGACTGATGATGTTATGCAAAGGATTACCTAATGAACCAATTTGATATTGAGACTTATACCGAGTCGCAATCAAAAGATTGCAAGTCGGTATTTTTGGCGTGGAAGCCTCGTACATCCGAGCAAGTTGCTCACAAATCTGCTGGAGTTTCGATCTCCCGCTTTGCTGCCAAAACGTCCAGCCTAATCTTTGCTATTTTGTGGGCCAGCTCCCGAGAGGGGCAATCTCGCAACGGCAACTGTTCGTAGTTTGCGCTTAGGGAAGCCATGAAGGAGTCTATGCTTGCGTTGTTGTATTTTTTGATCCGCGCCTTGGGTATCAGGGCGCAGGCGGCCCAGCGGTAAGCCTGCGCCTCGTCTTTGGGCCAGAATGGCTTGCCCCCCGGGCCAGAGTGCTGGAGCAGGTGCCCCAGCTCGTGGGCGAGTGCCCATATGGCGGCCAGTGGGCTATGGTTTTCGGGGATCAGGATTATGGATACGGGCTCGTACGCACCTGCGACGCTGACGTGTGGCCACAATTCGGTCACGCACCATGCGGTGCAAATTAGTGGGTCGAAGCTGGTGTAGGCCCCAATGGATTCCCCAAATTCTATGAGGCCCTCCATCGTGGGGTAGCGCTTGCCATACCAGGCGGGGTTCATTCGAGTTCTTTTTTATATGCACTGCGGAGCCGCATGACCCGCTCTTTTGCCTCTTTGTAGGCGCGATAAATTTCGTCTTTTTCGGCCTCGGTAAGCTGGTCGGCGGTAAGATCCTGGAACATGGCCCTCGCAATAAGCTTGTCCCGCTCGGTGGCATCAGACCATTCGCCCGCCTCCAGCCACTCGGGGGGCTGTTCGGGGACGCTCAGGAGGAGCCTGTAGTCGCGGCCAATCAAGTCGCCCAATTTTTTTAGCACGTCGGGGCCTGGCTTGTGGGTGGAGCTATTGGACAGGTACTTGTAAAGACTGGCGGGAACGATGCCAAGACACTCGGCCACGGCGGCGTTGCTGGCGGCTCCGAGCTTTGCCTTGGCCTCGGCAACCCACTCACGAAAAATATCACGCTGCATCCAGAAGTCTGTGGGCATTTGGCCTCCGGGGGTACTAGTTACTAGTACCTAGTACCTGGTAACTCGTATCTAGTATCTAGTAACTCGTAACTCGTATCTAGTAACTCGTATCTTGTAACTTGTAACTTGTAACTTGTAACTAGTAACTAGTAACTAGTAACTTGTAACTAGTAACTAGTAACTAGTACCTATATCTATACATCAACATCTCGCCAGTCCTGGCCCCCGTTACGGGCACTATCTTATATGAGTAGGTATAGGTGCCATTGGCGGGGATAAGGGTGTCGGCGGGGGGACGCTCGGCGCTAAAGGTGCCCCAGCAACCCAGGGGGGCCTGGAGAGCATCAATGTTGACTACTACGCCGTGCTTGGGGCGCACCTGGAAGATGTGTCTGGCGGGTCTTCCGTCTACTTCAAAGTCGGCATCGTCATAGTGGGACGCGCTGGCATTGAGGGTGGCAGGGGCCTGGGCTGGGCTGGTCTGGCCAATTTGGCCCGCCTGGCCGGCCCCGCCTCCGCCCGCGATTATCATCAGGCCGTCGCCGTGAACGTCCGTGAGGGCCATCCAGCGCACGTCGGTGCGGTTTCCAAAGTGCTGGGGCCGCATGTATGGAACATACATGTCGTTGGCGGTTGCACTATAGATGCCCACCTTGCTGGCGGCGGAGCGGTCGGAGTAGTTTTCGCCCGGGCCCTTGCCGAACCATGTGACGCTTTCAAAGCTACCCTGCACTTCCATCTTCATGCCGACCCGCAGGAGGTGTAAGTCCAGCTTTGAGTCCAGAGTGTTGTTTATGTCTATCTCACCATTGCTGTGGATGGTGTAGACGGTCTGGTTGGTGGCCCCGTTTTGCATGGCAGACTTGACGCTAATCGTAATTGAACGGCTATCTGGGCTCTGCCTCACTTCTACACCATCGATTGTGCTGTTTTTCCAGGTGTCTTTGAATGTCGGGTTAAAGCTCTCTGGCCCGCGAGTGACGTCGTTATCCCCTGGGTGCCTCCAGTGATTGATCTGGGGGCCTTTGGCGATAAACTCCTTGCCGCCCTTTTTGATGCTCACTATTTCTGCGGCCTTTTTGTCGAAGGCTATCGAAAAGTCCCCATGGGTGGCGACGAGCCTGTCGGCCCCGTCGACTATGCTGTCGAAGGGCTGGGCCGATCTTATGCCTGCGGTGGAACGGACGTGGCCTATGCTCACCGGAAGCTTGAACTGCTCGGCGGCGATTAGGTGGCCTGCATCAGACCACCTGGAACCGCGCTTAGTCGTGGCCTCCAACTCCAGGAAGTACTCTGCGCCCTGCTCTGGCCTTATTGCCTTTAGTTCGGGTATGGTGACTTGGGACTTGCTGAGTGGAGCCAAATTGATATTTAGCGTGCCGCTACTTATTCTGACGCCGTCCTTGACGATGTGCCACTTGTGGTCAAATTCGCTGAGGTTTGTGTTTAGGTGCTCGTTGGTGACCTGGATGATGCCATCTCTTAGCCCGTCTCGCGTGGCCTCGTACCAGATTGGCTGGTATGAATGGCGTATCTCATTCATGAATGGCTTGGGGGTGCGGTCGGCAAACATGATGCCGTTGCAGGCAAAGGAGGCATCGTTTCTGACATCGCCCCAGTCACCGCCATAGCCGTAGAATATCCTGGGCAGGCTGGAGGGATCCTGGTTCCACACAGTGCCGCTCTGGCCCGGGTTTACTGCGCCCTCCGGCAACATGGCGACTATAGACTGGTCTAAGTAATCCCAGATAAAGCCGCCCTGGGCCTGGGGGACTTCTCTGAACAACTTCCAGTATTCGCTGAAGCCGCCACCGGCGTTACCCATGCTGTGAGAATATTCGCATATCACGTAGGGCATCCTCAAATCCTGCTTGGAGACGTATGAACCTTCGGGCGGCGTTGTAAGGAGGGCGTGGGCCCTGGCGCCCCGATAGCCTGGATACATGTTGCTACGCAGGTCGGCGATGGCCTTGCGGTTGTCGCGGTCATAGTAGATCAGGCGGCCGTCGTCCTTTTTTCTGGCGTACTGGCTACTCTGGTAGAAGGCATAGTTTTTATAGGGAGGCGGCGGCCAGTCCCTGTAGGTGGACTCGTTGCCAAGCGACCAGATGACGATGGAGGGATGGTTTTTGTCCCTCTCCACCATGTTGGCGGTGCGATCCACCACTGGCGCTACCCATAGCGGATTTGTCCCTGGAATGCGGTCGGCGGGGTTGTCCTGTAGGGCCGCCGTATGGGTTTCCACGTTTGTCTCGTCGATGATGTAGAGCCCCAGCTCGTCTGCAAAGTCATACGTTATTGGATTGTTTGGGTAGTGCGACGTCCTGATGGCGTTTATGTTGTTGCGCTTCATGTGGAGGAGATCCTGGACTATCTCATCTTTAGTTATGGCGCGCCCGTTGACGAGACTGGTCTCATGGCGGTTGACGCCTTTGAACATGATGCGCTTGCCGTTGTAGTGGAGCATCTGGTGGTCGGGGTCGCCCGGGATGTCCACGATGTCCACCCTGCGGAAGCCTGTACGGACTGCGGCTGTTTCGATAATTTCGCCGCTGGGGTCTTTAAGTTGCAACAGCACCTTGTATAGGTTGGGCGACTCGGCGAACCACAGCCTTGGATCCATCACTCCCTTTCTCCCGCTCACCTTGGCAGTGGACGCGGCCCTGGCCCTGACTGGAATCACCAGGGGGCCGTCTTTCCATACGTCTGTGTCATCCATGTATTTGAGTGTGGCCTCGAGGGTATAGGCCCCGGCGGCCCTGCCGAAGCTACGGACTTGGGCTTCTATTTCGATCGCGCCGTCCCTTAGGTTCCACTGCAAGGTAGGCACGACGAAGAAGTCCCGTAGCTCTACTTCGGCCTTGGAGAAAAGAAATACGTCCCTAAATATTCCTGATAGCCTTATGAAGTCCTGGTTTTCGAGATAGCTACCGGTAGACCACCGATAGACCTGCACGGCCATTACGTTTTGGCCCTTTTGGAGATACTTTGTAATGTCAAACTCTGAGGCGGTGTAGCTATCTTCGGCATAACCCACTTTTTGGCCATTGACCCAAAGGTAAAAGGCAGACTCCACTCCCTGGAAGGAGGCAAAGACTTGCCGCCCGTCCCAGCTTTCGGGCAAGACAAAGGTTCGGCGGTAGTGGCCCACGGGGTTGAATACGGTAGGCGCCACGACTGGGTTTGTCATTCTGACGGCTTCGCCGCCAAAGTTGTCCCAAGGGTATAGGCTGTTTCTGTATATGGGCGCGTCGTATTTAAAAGAACCGTCGGCGTTGCGGATGGTCTGCCAACTGGAGGGAACGGGGATGTCGTCCCAGCCGCTCACGTCAAATCCATTTGGATCCCAAAAATTGTCTATTCTGTCGGCTGGCCTGGTGACAGCCTTAAACTTCCATGTTCCATTGAGAGATATGTAATAGCGCGATTTGGAAAAGTCGCGGGTAAAGGCGGAGGCCTCGTTGGAAAGGGCTGTCTCTGCGTCCTGATAGGGCACAAAGAAGTTGCGCGGGTCTTCTCTGTTTATCTTTACGATGTCTATCTTGTCATACCACTCTTCGCCCCTGAACCGCTCGCCCTGGGGCAACGGCGCGGGCGGCCTCTCGGGCCTGTCTGGCCTCTGCTGCGCGCTAATGGCACTGCAATGAGCGATTGCAAAAATGATTGCGAGCTTGAGCATCCACTTGGCCATTGAAGCCCTCCCTGTCCGGTTTGCTACCAGGGTATAGTATATATCGGCGAGTGGCTAGTTCTAAGCTCTAAGTTCTAAGCTCTAAGTTCTAAGCTCTAAGTTCTAAACAAGGAGGCGCGATGCCAAATAAAAACGAGATGCCAACGGTGGGATTTCTGGGCACGGGGACCATCACTACGGCCCTGGTCACTGCTTTCTGCAAAGATACGAGCCGCCCCTTCCCCATCGTGGTGTCACCGCTCTATGAAAAAAACGCCGCGCACCTAAGGGCGGCCTTCCCTGACAGGGTAAGCGTGGCAAAGAGTCTGCAAGAAGTTGCGGACAGGTCGGACTGGGTGGTGATTGCAGTCCTGCCCAGCGCGGGCGAGGAGGTGTGCACCAATGTGAAGTTCAGGCCCGAACACAAGGTAATCAACCTGATGTCAGACAAGTTGCTACCCCAAATCCGTGAATGGATTGGCGAAACGGAAATACTAGTCCACATGATTCCGCTTTCCTTTGTGGCGAACCAGCGGGGGCCCATCGTGCTGTACCCGGGCATCCAGGAGGTCATTGACCTCGTTTCTCCCATCGGAGAGGTAATCGCGGTGCCGGAACGCTACCACGCGGCTGTCTTTGCGGGCATCACCGCCTTTGCGGCGTCGTTTTTTACGCTGGAGGATGAAATTGTACGGTGGGCGGAGTCGCTGGGAGTGCCGGAGGACTTGGCGAAGGCATATACTACGTCATTTTTTGCGGCCCTCGCGGCCCAGGGCCATGCCGCCGACCGACCGCGCCTGGCTGAGCTGGCAGATGAAATGACGCCCGGCGGCATCAACTATGCTGTAAAAAAATATCTGGATGAGCGCGGCGGCTTCAAGATGTGGATAGATTCTATGGAAGACGTGATGGAGAGGCTGGCAAAGGGTATACCCAGGGGCTAATACCGGTTTCTAGTTACGAGACTCAAATCGTTGTACCATGCTGGTCAGCGTTTGGCAATTGTTGCATTACCTCTTTATAATTTGCGATTGCCAAAGATAGTCAAACTGTGGTTTTCTGTTGCGTTCTGCGTTCCGCCATTACTTCTCGAAGCGGCCTCATTCTTGCCAACTGTTCTTCAGTCATTGGTGGGATGTCGGAAAAATCGATATTTGGGTTCGGGATCTCAGCTTGTTGCGCCTCAGCCATTGCCCTGTAATGTGCTTTCTCCTCTTTGGAAAGGGGCGGTATTTCATCTGCCCTGTAGCTTACGATTCCCATAGTGTCTCCTTTCGTGTGGTTCGGCTTTCCGTGCGCTGATGATTCTTGTGACTTCGATATCGTTTCGTTCTCTGTATGTGTGGGCTACGACCAATAATAGCAAGCTTTCAGTCATGCCAATTGCATTTTGACGGTCTTCGCCATAGCTGTAGCGGCTGTCTGGTTCAATTATGGCGTTTGGGTCTTTGAATACCTCGGTTGCTTTTTCGAAGGTAATACGGTGTTCAAGCCAGTTGTCCTTAGCTTTATCTTCATCCCATTCAAAGCGTTCCATTCCCCATCCTAACAAAAAGCTGGCAATCAAAAAAGCCCCCAGACGGGGGCTCTTTGATAGCTGTTCTGCTGTGCTTTTAGAGTTTTATCATCTCTTCAATGCGAGGGTCTCCTGCATCATTTCGTCTGAGGTGGTGACGATGCGGCTGTTGGCCTGGTATCCGCGCTGGGTAATTATCAGGCGCGTAAACTCGTCGGCGACGTCGACGTTGGACATTTCGAGGTGCGACCCCAAGATGGAGCCGCGGCCCACGTCGTTGGCGGTGCCTATGTTGGCAGGGCCGGAGGCGATTGTCTCTTTCCAGATATTTTCGCCCACCTTTTGGAGGCCGTTGTTATTAGTAAAGATCGACATTGCAACTCGGGCCACTGGATAGGTCTGGCCGTTGGAGAAGGTGCCTACGATGAATCCGTTTTGGTCGACCGTCATGCTCTTGATGGTGCCAGCGCCGAAGCCGTCTTGCGAACTGTTGGAGGTGCCGGATGCTGTAGATGTCTGGGTGAGGAGCCAGAAGGCGTTGGCACCGTTGTCGATGCCGGTATTGAGCTTCCAGACGATGGAGGTGTTGTCTGCTGAGATAGTAGAGTATTTATGGGCGGCAGAGCCGTTGTCCCACTGAACCTGGAGCCTGGGATTATCCAACGTGTCTTGGAGGTCAGTTGAACCCGTATCGCCAATATCTTTGGCCACGACGGACTGTACGGCACCGTTGCTGGCAAATGTTATTGTGCCTTCGGCGAGGGTGAAGTAATCAATGCCCCAGCGCGTCGTTGGCGCCTGCAGGTTGATGTTGTCCGGTGGGACGGTGGGCGGCGGATTGGATCCAATGGTGGCCGGCGGTGGATCCGTAGTCCCCATCAGGCTGGCAGTTGCGGTTGGATCGGCATCTGGAGCCCAGACGTAATATCTCCATGTGTTTGGAATCGCCCTGTACCCTGCATCCCTCCATAGGGGATTGGGGATATCAATAAGCTGTGGATTGTAGGCTGGATTTGGAACAGAGTTTGTCGGGGGATCAAGCCATTCGGGAATGTAATTTGGGTTAGGCGTTGCGGTACCTGGCAAGAATTCGCCCTCCCAAGCTGGGTTGGGAACAGAGTTTGTCGGGGGATCGAGCCATTCGGGCTTATAATTCGGGTTAGGCTGATTGATGAGCATTTTCGCCGCATAGTCAGGGTCAGTGATTGGGAGCGAATCAGTGGCATCGACCCATCTGGTGGCCATTTCATAAGTTATCATGACGCTGTGCCTGGTGCCCAGGCTGTCGTAGACCTGTACAGAGGTGGTGTACTTGCTTTCGTTTACAGGCACGGATGCGTCGAGGTTGGTGGTGAATGAAATGTTTTTTGTGGACACGGCGGGGATGGTTTCGCCGATGGGGAGCTTGATGTCCACGGCGCCATAAGCGGCGTCTATCCTGCCGTCGGTGGTTCTGTTATAGCCCTGCAATCTGTTGCCGGCGGGATCCACCACGAAGCCTTCCTGGTTAATGGTAAAGTTGCCAGACCTGGTGTGACCAAAGCCGCCGTTGACGAGCTTCATGTAAAAGAAGCCATTGCCCTGGACGGCCATGTCCATAAAGTTGGAGGTGCTCTGGAAGGTGGATTGGCCGAAGTTCTGCATCACCGCGCCCACCATGGCGCCCAGGCCGACTTGTGACGGGTTGCCGTTGCCCTGGAATGCCGATGCGCCCAGGTTGCTGGAGAACAGATCCTGGAAGGTAGTGGAACTGCCCTTGAAGCCGATGGTGTTTAGGTTGGCCAGGTTGTTACCGATGACGGTTAGCGCGCTGGAATTGACCGACAGCCCTGAGAGCGCGGTATAAAATGCACTGGCAATGCCCATGGTGGTACTCCTTGGATTTAGGTACGAGTTGCGAAAAGTTCTAAGCTCTAAGTTCTACGATGTTTTCTATCCTGTCACTTCTATGATGTCGCCGAGGGAGTAGTACTTGCCGCCGGCAACGATTAGGACTGATCCTTCGGCAAATGCTACGGCGTCAACCCGCAGGTCGCTTACGCTGGCGGCGTTTACTTCTTCGCCGTTTTCGTCGAAGGCGTTAAATTCGATGGTATAGGTTCCGTCTTTGAGCAATGACCCGGCTTCGGTTCGGCCATCCCATGTAAACTCGTGGTGGCCTTTTTCGAAGCCTCCCTTGTCGAGGGTGGCAACTTTGTTGCCATGCTCATCCTTTACTATCATGGTGACGGTGGCAGGGCCGGCTAGGTCGAGGCCGACCGTGGCTTTTTTGGAGCCGTCTTCCTGGGTCACGAGCTGGGTGCCCGCGCCGTTGACTCTGACCTTTTTGCCAACGAGTCCTGTAGCATGGGACTGGAAGAGTGCGACGTTTTGCTCTTGCATGGTCACTAGGTGCGCGCCAAGATTTTCCAACTGCTCTAGCTGGCTGAAGGCGGTCATCTGCTGCACCATTTCCATTGGATCGTTTTGGTTGGTGGGATCCTGATGCTGTAACTGGGCCACCAGCAACTTCATGAATGCTTCTTTATCCATGTTTTGGCTGGGCTCTTTGACCTGTGTGGTGTAGCCCATGTAGTTGTTTATCTGTGCTGGATTGAGTCCCATTACTTTTTACCTCTCGGAAGTGATATGTTCATACTTCGTGCCAGTTTTTTTGCCAAAATGGCGGTCAGTATTTGCCTAATTGAGTTACTAGTTACTAGTTGCTAGTTACTAGAAAACAAAGATGCGCCGCGAAGGGCGCACCAAAGCTTAGTCTTGTAACTCGTACCTGGTAACTCGTAATTAACTTCAGGCGTAAAGCTCCACCCTGCCATCATCCACTCTCTGGGTGGTGAGCTGTATTGGAAGCTCCTGTCTGAATTCGCTACCGTTCCAGCTCTCCATCATTTGGGGAGCGAAGTGGAAGTGCTGACCTTTTGTATGGTTCTGGCCGTTGCGGTTATCGCCTTCTGCCTGCTGTCCGCCCCTGCCCTGCTGGAGGTCGAAGCTACTGAGGTTTAGGCCTTGATCTTTGAGGCTACTTTCTAAAAAGGCCCTGTGCTCTTTGAGCATTGGAATTGTGGAGGCTTCGCTGGCCCAAACGCGGGCGTGGACTTCGTTGCCTTCGATCCTGAGGCGCACGGTGACTCTGCCGAGATGCTCGGGATAGAGCTGTATTTCGGCCATCTTGGCGTCGTTGCGAAGCAACCACTTTACGCTACCCTCCAGCTGGGCCATGGGGGCCTGGGGGGGAAGGTAGTGCTTGGGTGCCGCTTCTGGAGTCATCGGAGTTACTACTGGCGCAGTGTTTGGGCCACTTGCGCCTGGAACGGAAAAGGGAGCGGTGTGGCTGACTGATACGCTACCGCCAGCAACTGGCCTGGCTTCTTGTGCTACTGCCGCCCTATGCCTGGATGGGTTGTCTGAATTGTTAGAGGCGTTTTGATCGGCCAGGGCCTTTGCCGGCACGGCTTCTGGCCTTTGGCCTGCATTGTTTTCAGTTGCGGTGTTTCTGGACTCTTGGGCTCTGCCTGATTCTTTTGCGCTCAACTGGTGCTGGCCGACGTCCACTCGAATTGGAGCTGATCCAACCTGAACTTTTTCTGGCAGGGTCTGGCTGGAGAGTATCCTCGCCCTTCTGGCGCCCCTAGCGGCCATGCCGTCTTCACCTGCGTCCGCTATCTGCTCATTCCGAATATTCCTGGGGTTCTGCATATCGTGGCTTCTTCGGCTCCTGGCCGACCTTGCGTCGCTGGGCTGTTCGGCGACTTGCTGGCCCTGCTGTCTGTGCTCTGGCCGAATTCGTTCGGCGCGATCACTCCCTTCAGTCCGCTCTGGCAACTGGGTAGACTGTTCGGTGGATTTGTCAACCTTGACAGATGCGCCGTTTCCCTTCGTTTTGGCGGCTTCGCCCTTGGTATGCGTTCTGTCTTGCTCATTCGCGTTGACTTGCTTTTTCGACGTTATTCCTTGTTCCTCATCGTTATTTCGGGCTCTTTCGCCTTGATTGCCTTCTTCCTGCGTTGTTTTGCCTTGTTCCGCGTCCTGCCTGGGAAGGGCTGATTCTATTTCTATGGGCGCAGTCCTGACCTGCGGGAGGGGAGCTTTTTCGTTGGAAATGTCTGCGGGGAGCTCCGCAACCACTTCGGAACGCACCGAAAGGGCCTTGCCCGCGTCACCTTGGCTGATGTTGGAGTCCGCGGCTTCATGGCCCTGGACTTGATGAGTGCCGCCCTGTGCAGTGTTTGCGGACGCTTCCGGCGCATTGCTGGCCTGTCCATTCTGCGGCGCCATCTCTGGATTTGCGGCGGCAGGGGCTTTTTTCAGCAGTGAAGCCAGTTCGGGAGAAGGCTCAGTTTCGCCTCCAGCATTATCCATATCTATTGCTATCTGTTTGCCAGCTTCCGGCGCGGGCGCAACCTGGCCAGCCTGCCGGGACAACTGCTGGCCCTGCGAATCCTGCGTGGCCGCTGACTTTGCACCATCATGCTCGGAGGCTAGCTCTGCCATTGCCTCATTGGCGGCAAGGCCGTTGCTATTGACAATACGTCCAATACCCGAATCGACCAGCTCCTGCCCCCTGGCTACCATAGGTGCTTCATTTTGGCGGTAAAAAATCTGGGTATCTTCATGGATATCCGCTGTGGTATGGAACTGCCCGCTGTCGCTACTCTGGGGCGCAACGGTGGCGGCGATGTCGGCACTGGCATTGGTTTCGCCAAAAACGTGGTTGGCATCCGCACCAAAATCACTGTTTTTTTGCGCGTTTGAGGATGTGGGCAATTTTGGCATGCCGTTTTTATTGGCCCTGGTAGCGCGTGTAGCCCTATCGCGTCCTTTTTCCGCGCCTTCAGCCCGATCGGCCCTAGTTACGGGCTTTGACGGGGCATATTTTTTAGATGTCTGTTCGTCATTATTAAATGATGTTTTAGCATGAGTTAAAGCTTGGCCAAAGGCCTCGGTCGCACCATTTTCGCTTCCCTTGGAAAGTCCAGATTCGCCCCCTGCCGGTGTTTGGGGGATTGCCGTCAACATTTGGATGTCTGCCATAATGACTCCCGCAGGACAAAATCCCGCACCCCCCTACCGCACTATCCGTGCCGAAATTTAGATGGGCAAAAAAAACAGTTGGCAACATAAGTTAGCAATTAGCAGTTTTTATGAAATACTCGATACGAGTTTTTTATATCCGGCCCCCAAGTACAGCACCATTAACACCATTTATACCGAGTTGCAATCAAAGGACTGCAACTCGGTATTTGGCGACGCGAAAGCGGCGCCCGCAAGTTTTTGATAATGCGGGCTTTGCTCGCGTTTTCAAAAACTTTGGCGTTTCGCGTTCAAAGTATTTTGAACGCAACTTGGTATTACAGTTTCTAATGCAATAAACACTATACGCAGATCCGCATGGTACATTGGTTTTAGCCTCGCAACTCGTACTTGTAACCCGAAACTGTTACATCTGCGTGGAGTAAGGTTTTTTCGTCTCGCAATCCGTAACTTGAAACTCGAAACTGGTATAAGCCGCCATCAAACCTGCTTTTTTTGGGTTCTGTGGGCGATTCAAGTTTTCAACATCAAATTTTTTTCGGGCGAATTTCTGTTAAACTGACTCTTCTGGGGGGGGGATGTCCCCAGGCCTGTCCTGCCAAGGGGCAACATGGTTGCATCTAGGCGGCCTTTGAGCATTCCTGACTCAACAACTGTGCGATTTGGTAATCTGTGATGGTGGTTCATGGGAATAATTAAGCTGTTCAGAAGCATCCTGGGCAAGGGCATCTGTGCCGTACTGCTGAGTTTTGCCGCAGTTTCATTTGCCCTTTGGTTTTTCTTCGTCAAGTTTGCAGACTATTCTGATTCTCTGTTGATGGAAAGAATCGTCGCAGACACCCATGTGCTCAACCTCTTCCTTGATGACATCCAGGAAAATTCAAAGATAGCCGCCAGGTCTATGGCGGCCAATCCAGACGTCTTAAGGGCCATCAGGCGGGGAGATCGGCAAGAGCTGGCAAAAATCTTTGAACCAGCGCTACAGATGTTTCCAATAGACTTTTTTACAATACTGGACGGCAGAGGCAGGGCGCTAGTCCGCGTCCATGACCTGGACAACTACGGCGATTCGCTCCTCAGCCAGCAAAATGTGAGGGACGCGCTAAACGGCAGGGTGTCATCGTATATAGAGCAGGGCGCGACAATAAAGCTTTCCGCCAGGGCCGGCGCACCCGTGCGGGATGCCCGCGGGGCCATAGTGGGTGTCGTATCAGCCGGCGTGAGGCTAGATTCCCTTAACGTCGCCAACAAGCTAAAGACCCTCCTCCACTCGGACACGGCGTTCTTTTTGGGAAATTCCATATTGGCCACAACCCTTGATGCCGACAGCCTGAGCCACACTGCATTTGTTTTTGGCTCCAAAGAAGCGCAACAAAATTTAGCGGCGGGCAGGGAATATTTTGGCGAGGCATCAATCCAGGGCGGCAAGTACAAGACCTACTACAAGCCCTTGCTGACCTTTGACAACCGGCACTTTGCAACTGTCTTTCTGTGCATCAATATTTCGCCCACAGCGTCTCAGTTTCATATCCTGCTTTGGAAGGGGGCGCTCCTCGTCTTTGTCGGCTTTACACTTTCCAACTTCCTCATGTTCCACACCTTTCTTTCGATCCGCAAGCGAATCATCGCACTAACAAAAAAAGAAGATCGCGTATCTCACGGCGAACTAGAGGTCGACTTCTTGCTGAAGGGTTCCGACGAAATCAGCTCCCTGGGCAAGTCTATGCAGAATGCCGAAAACATTGTCAACAAGTTGCTTAAAGAAATCTCCCACATGATTTCCGAGCACCGAAAGGGCAATGTCTCCTATCGCCTTATCCTGGAAGAGTTTGAGGGAAAATTTGCCACTCTTGCCGAAAATATTTTGGAACTTACAAACCTGAGCATAAAGGATCGCCTTACGGGTCTGCCCAACAGGCGTAGCTTCTATTCGAGGTTGATCCATGTCAGGGAGCGCGCCATAAGCGAGACCGCCAGCACCAGCATCCTGCTGGTAGACATTGACAGTTTCAAAAGGCTTGGCTTTGAGCAGGCCAACGCCGCAATGAAGGCCGTGGCAGACTTATGCACCAAGTCCCTCATGCACGACATAGACATCGTTACCCGGTGGGCCGGGGACTTGTTCATCGTCCTGCTACCCAACACAAAGATAGAACCCGCCCAGCAGGTAGCCGAGCGCATCCGCGCCAGGGTTGAAAACGCAGATATCGTAACCCCAGGCGTCAAATCCACAAAAATAACCGTTAGCATAGGCGGATACACTTACGTGCCGACAGAAGCCGACAGCGCAGACGACTTGATCTTTAAAGGCCACGAGGCGCTCAACTCAGCCAAAGACGGAGGCAGAAATACAGTCCGCTTCCTTGAGCGGCAGTAGTTATCAAAATTCAGCAAACGAATGCCCACATCTGACAGTAGCGTTGCCCCCTGCCCCCTCTTTACACCTTGTCCATAAAGTTTTAAGATTGTGTTTTGCCTACACGGAGTCCCGATGCGGCTACCGCCTACGAATATCGATCCCAAATCCTTAGGCGCAGGGCCATTGACGCTCGGAGTAACAATTACACTTATCCATCATAACGAGCCAGCATGAAAGCATCATTCCTGGCATTCTTCAAGAGCTTTAAGGGCAAGATAATAATTCCGACAATGCTGGTGTTGCTGGCGCTGTCGGTCTCTACCTGTTTCTATTTTTCGATAAAATTTTCGGCCTATACAGAAAACCACATACAACAAAGGCTCCTGGCTAACATCAATGCCCTGGGCCAATACCTGAAAGATGCCGAAGCAAATACTGTGGCGGCTGCCATCTCAGTAGCCAAAGACTCAGCAGTAGTCCAGGCCGTGGGCAGGCGGGACAAGAACGCCATATTAAGCCTGCTACATACATTGCCTGAAATGTATCGGGTTAGCTACTTTACCGTTACAGACTCCCGGGGGACGGTACTGGCCCGCACTCACGAGCCTGACACCTATGGCGACTCACTCGCTGGTATGGAAAACATAGCCGGCGCCCTGGCAGGGCGCGTGTCCAAGCACTATGCCACGGGTGGAACCGTCAAAGTCTCTATCAGAACCGGCGTGCCGATAAGGGACTCCAGCAACAGGATAATTGGCGTAATATCGGCAGGTGTGAGGTTCGACGAAGAAATGGAGGTCGAAAAGCTCAAAGAAATGCTGGGCGCCGAAGTCACCATCTTTCTGGGCAATAAGAGGCTGGTCACCACAATCGCCAGGCATGGCTCCAAGGTCGTCGGCACGATCCTCGAACCCCAAATAGCCAAAATTGTCCTGGAAGAAGGGCGCGAATACACTGGCAACGCCCAGATTCTGGGCGAAAAATACGTTGCGTACTACAAACCATTTTTAAACACAGAAGGACAGGCATTTGGAGCCATATTTGTCGGTGCCACTCTGTCAGAAATGAGGGCCGAAGCAAACGAATTAGTCCGCTCAGGGCTTGCGATGAGCATCCTTGGGCTTTGCATAGCCATGGCGGTGCTGTTCTTTATCATTTCCTCCGCCAGCCATCCTATCACCAAGCTGTCCCAGGACACTGGCCACATAGTTGCTGGCCACCTGGGCCGCAACGTGCATGTACACAACGAAGATGAAGTCGGCCAGCTGGGCAAGTCGCTTCAGGGGGTCGTATTAATCATCCGCAAGCTCATTGAAGAAATCAACACGATGATCTACGAGTATGAGCATGGCAACACAGAATACAGCATAGACACAGAGTCCTTTGAGGGCGATTACAAGATACTCGCCGCCAATATCCTGGACTTGGCCGTGCTTGGAATCAAAGATCAGCTGACGGGCCTGGCAAACAGGCGGAGCTTCGACAACAGGCTAGATATCGAGTGGATACGCGGAGTGAGAGAAAAGACCGCCACGAGCCTTTTAATTATTGACATAGATAATTTTAGACACTACAACGACACCTATGGGCACCACCAGGGCGACGCCGCCCTAAAGGCCATTGCAAAGGCGATATGCAGTTGTCTCAAGCGCGACGTCGATTTCACCGCCCGCTGGGGAAGCGACAAATTTATCGTCTTGATGCCCAATACAGACGCAAGGGGTGCCCTGAGCGTCGCAGAGCGGATGCGAAAAAAAATTGAAACTGCCGACATCCCCTCCCCCAAAGGCCAGCAACAGGGCCGCGCAGACCTCCCAATGGCTGAAGCGGGCGACATCACCGCCTGTATAGGCGTGTGTTCGCAAATACCAATGAAAAACGCTTCTGTAGACAGCTTTCTCAACAGCGCGGACGAAGCCCTGATCAAAGCCAAAGAGAGCGGCAGAAACAGAGTCGCTCTCAAAAATGAAAAAACCGTGGCCATATTTTAAAAAAACCCGCTAAAGACAGCAATCCTTTCCCTGCTCTGCTTGTCTGACGGATGTGGCCAGCGGTTGCCAACCACAGGCCAGCTGGTACAATGCCCTGATGAACTGGAAGCAAAGAGAACTGGAGGCCATTGAATTTTCGGCCCTCGCGGGCCTCATATCCAAATTTGCCAAAACCCGCCTCGGAAAAAATCGGCTGAGTAGCATGCACCCCTGGGACGGGCGGTGCGGCATGAGGAGGCTGAGGCAGGCCGAACTCGGGGATGCGTGGCAAGCCGAGCCTTCATCCCTGCCAGTCCAGCCCTTTGACGAAGCCATGGACGAACTGTTGTCGCCTGCCGGCTGGCTGTTGCCCGAACACTGGAGGCAATTGCGAGAAGCCCTGCGCTCCATGGCCGCGCTATTAAACAAGGCGGCATCCCTGCCCTACCCCGAGGGATACGCCACTCCACAGGACGCAAATCCGGAAATTGACCGCCTGCAAGTCCCTGCCTCGATCCTGGCAGACCCGTCGCCAATAGCCGACACCCTTGCAAAGTGCTTTAACGAAGAAGGCAAGCTGGAGCCCCTCAAGGTGCCTGCCCTGGCAGAACTTTACAGAGCCAGGATGAGTGCCTACCAGCAAATTCAGAATAAGCTACAGAAATATTTCAGGGACATTCCAGAAGCCTTCATGGAGGCGACCATCGTCGAGCGTAGCGGGCGCTTTTGCCTTCCAGTAAGGATAGACAGAAAGGGCCTCGTGCCCGGCCTCATCCTGGACAGATCCGGTAGCGGAGCGACGGCATTCATGGAACCCATGGACGCCGTACCGCTGAATAACGAATATATAGAAGCCGACGGCGAATACAACGAGGCCGTAAACGCTTGGCTGAGGGGATTATTGGATTCATTGCGCTCGCGGCTGGATGACTTCATCCGCTGGCACGAATTTTTGTCTGACGTGGACGAAATCATAGCCTTGTTTCAATGGTCGAGACTGTGCGATGGAATACTGCCAGAGCTCGGTGCAGGCAAATTATTGCTTAAGGGCGCGAGGCATCCTCTGCTAATGCCAAAAGTCAGAGAGATGATGGAATCAGAGCCCCTGGGGCACGACGTGGTGCCCTTAGACCTCTCCATGGACAGAGACAGGCCTGGCCTGGTGATATCCGGCTCAAACACCGGCGGCAAAACCGTCGTGCTAAAAACAGTTGGCCTGCTGGCCGCTCTGGCCCACTGCGGATGCCCCGTGCCGGCTGGCCTTGGCACCGAGTTTCCCCGCCTTTCCTCGCTCCATGCTGATATTGGCGACCACCAGACCCTCATAGGGAGCCTCAGTACCTTCAGCAGCCACATCATGCACCTGCGGCGTATCCTTGGCCAGGCCCGCCCAGATGGATTTGTGCTACTGGACGAGCTGGGCACAGGCACAGATCCAAAAGAGGGCGCGGCGTTGGGCATCGCCATATTGCAGGCCCTATCGCGCAGGCGGTGCTGGGTGCTGTGTTCCACCCACCTGGGCGAAATAAGCCAGTGGGCCCTCCGCCACTCCAGATTTCAAAATGCCTCTGTGCAATTTGACGAAGAGCGCCTGGCCCCGACGTATCGCCTCCTGTTGGGCCAGCCAGGCCAGAGCCGCGCCATCACCATCGCCGCCAAACTTGGGATGCCAAAATCAGTCCTGGATCAAGCACAAAAAACCTTAGGGCGGCGCGAACAGGACTGGCGGGACTTCCTTCGCCAGCTTGAGGCCGAGCGCGGGCGACTGCTGGAAGAATCCGACCTGCTTGCAAAGGCTCAGGCCGCGCTGGAAAAAGACAAGCGGATATTGGATGACAGAGAAGCCCAGCTGATGCGTACGCAGGAAAAATTTAGAGAAGAATCCCAGGCCAAGCTAACGCGGGTGCTCGAATTTGCAGACCACGAGTCCAAACGCCTGGTCAGGGAGCTAAAAGCGCAACAAAAGGCCCAACAAAAAACCCAGGGCAACGCCGATAAAATAGGCACCGAAGCCAGGGAGAGGGTTAAGACCATAGAAAAAATCGCTGGGCAAGAACTGGCTCCCATCCTTCCAAAGCCAAAGCCCACAGACCCAAAGAGCATCACAGAAGGCATGTACGCCAGGCACCGAGGCCTGGGAGTAGATGGAAAAGTTGCATCCATCAAAAGAAAAAAGGCCATCCTGGAAACCGCCACAGGCCGAAAGCTGGAAGTCCCCCTGGGCGAACTGGAACCAAGCACCAAGGCCCAATCCGCATCCAGCCTGCCAACGGGCCGCGTCAGAATCAAAGCCGAATACAGAGACATAGAGAGCGAAATCAACCTCATAGGCAGGGCATCAGACGACGTCGACTTTGAAGTCCACCGCTTTGTCGAGTCTGCCTTGGCCAGCGGCAACAGATTCATACGCATCGTCCACGGCCACGGAACAGGGCGACTAAAGGCCGCCGTCAGAGAGGCGCTACACGGCCATCCCAATATCAGCCGAGTCGAAGACGCCGTCCAGGCCCAGGGCGGCGCTGGAGCCACAGTTGTGGTGCTGAAGTGATACCGAGTCGCGATCATAAGATTGCACCTCGATATGACGCCTAATACCAAGTTGCGTTCATAAGATTGCGACTCGGTATAAGGAACCTTTCTTTCATTTTCACCATAAAATATACGTGACGACTTGAGGCCTGCCAAATGTTTTTTGTCCCACTACAACAGCCGCCGGCAATAGTGCAGGAGGCCCCTGCCTCGCCCTCCCGGCCCATGGCGATGGATTGTGGCCCTCCCAAGTCGGCCATGGTGGAAAAGAAGATTGAATTAAAACATCTTGGAAGGCTACTCTACGGGGCGATGGTAGTAATTGAGGGCACACCATACGAATATGACACGGAGCGCTCCCGCGTCCTCCGCTTTGAAAGGTTGGGCAAGGGCCTCCTGGGGCTCAAGATTTCCGGCCCGCTACCCAACCCCCAGTTCGCTCCCATGACCGCCTTTTGGATGGACTCAGGCGCAATCAAGAGCGGGCCCAATGTGGTTCAAAGAAATTATTCAGCGGGATGGGGATATTAGATGGGACACAGCAATTTCAATAGCCTAAGCAGTTTGCAGTTGGCAAAAAACTGGCCCGTCACCGCGCAAAATTATAAAAACTTTTGCTCATGCGCTTGACATATCGTTATCGTTATTGAACAATTATAACAGGATGCTGACAGGTGAGGCTTACTTTGATACCGCTGGATACCGGCTAAGGTTCGTCAGGAAAAGACTTAGGCTGACGCGGCAGGAGCTTGCAAAAATAATCGGCGTCCATCCCGTGGCTATTGCAGAGTGGGAAATAAACAGATTCAAAATAATGAGGCGGGTCGCTCGGCGGATTCAGGATCTTCTCGTTATTTCTGCCGACTGGCTACTTTTCGGTAATAAAGATCTGGCTCCGCCCTGTTTTTGGGCCAAGGCTCAACCTGCTTACGTAAAAAACCCTGAAAAAGCTGTCATAGCAAATGAGTTCCATTTGCCTAAAAAGTGCAAGAACTGTGCTTTAGGCGTCAAGTATCGTGAAAAATTGGAGTCGCCAGGCACAAGAGGCCATGGATCTACCGCTGGGCGAAGGGCAAACAAAAATATGCGAAAACCTGTGCTCGAATAGAAAAGGGCACCCAAAGCCATATAACGTCGGACTTGCCAATTCTGGAGCCTTCAGATGCTCAGGTACCTGTACATCCTAGCTTTTGCCACCAGTCTTTTCTCACAGATGTCCGACCCGTGGGAGTTTACTGATGCCGCTTTCTTAAGGCGCATCCTCGTGCAGTATTATGACACCGAGAGACAGGCCGTCATCTATCTCCACCAGGGCGGGCTGAACGAAGCAGAGGTAGATCCGACCGTCGGCATCGTGCGCGTCACCGGGCCAGAAGAAAAAAACGTGGATCTGCGCGGCTTTGTTATGCGCAATCTTGGCGGACATTTTACACTTCAGAATGTGAGAGACAGGAAGATAAGTAGCGAACAGTATGAAATAGCCTGCAACGTGTTTGGCCTCGAGCCCAGGCCAAACCGGGCCATGCTTGTCCTGTATTTTGACGGAAGCGCAGTCCAGGTGCCTTTTGACGAGGAGAGGACACAGTTGCTCCCAGAGCTAAGGAAGCTCGGATGGGAGCCCTTCAAAGAGCGCCTCAAGGGGTTTCTGGAGCGCAACCCATATAGCGTGGAACCTCTCGGGCCAATGATGCAAGCTGCTTCAGATTTAATGCGGCCTCTGGTTAGAAAGGTCAGGCAGGACCAGGACAGGGCCGCATTCGGGGAGGCTGTAGTCGGGGCACAGACCGAATCTGACGAATCGTTTGACGAAGCCATAAAATCCTACATCAATGCGTTGAAAACGATCAATGGAGCAGAGAGCCTTGAATGGAGTTCTAGCAACTCTGTTTCGACAACCTTTATTCAGAATGATTTGCGCGGCGTGGCCCTGGTGACAGAAAATCCCGAATTCCAGCAGGAGCTGGCCAAAATCCTGGAGCTGTACGAAGATGAGATTCTTCGTTATCCATATTCCGCAGGTTTCTACAGCGATTGGCTGGGATTTCTGCAGCTCTCAAAAAACCCCGAACCCATGAAGCTGCTGGACAAGCTCGCACTTCCGCCCAGCAACAAAAAATGGCCTAACTTTGCCAATAGAGCTTTTTCTCCGCTTCTTCTAACGCCAGACCGGGAACGAATGCAGCTGAAAGAATATCAGGATCTGGCAAACTATTTATTTAAGCTCGCAGACGACATTACAAATTGGATGGAAGAGCTAGACCCAGACTTTGTGGACGGCATGTTCAGCGAAAGTTATCCCAGATTTGTGGGGGAGAAGGCCGGATTCCTCCTTCGTTACGAGCGCTTTCCCGAACTCCAGGCATATTTGAATGGCCTCAGAAACAAATCCGGCGAAAACTGGCCTGAGTTGGTCAAGGAAATAAAAGGCTGGTACTGGGCCAATTTCTGGAATCGGGCGTCTTCCATTATGGACGAGTTCGATAAAAATCAAATTGAGAGAATACTGGACGCGCCAGCCGCCCCCCAAACCGAAAGAAGGCCGACGACCTATGGCATCCATATCTTCCATAACCTCGGCAATCTGCCGCTGGGCAAGCTGCAGGCGGCCCTGCCAAGGGACAGGGGCCTGCTGGCGCAGGACAAAAGCATGGGCCAAGGTTCCTGGACGCTCTACAATTCCAAAGCCCTTATTTCGTCTGGCCAGATTGCCCTCGTCGAAGGCGGCAGAGATAATGAAAACAACGATCCAGAGATGCAGGAACTCTATGAGCTGATAAAAAATGAGGAATACAAAAACCTAGACGCACTGGAGCGGTTCATCCGCTTCAACCCCGACTGCTATGAAGCCATGGACATGTACTGCCAGCAGGCCGAGAAATTTCTCCCGAATGGCAATATTGAAAGAAACATGCTCAATTATGCAAGCATTACCCGCACGCCCATAAGCCAAGCGGCCTATTCAAAAATGGAAGGCAAGGAGAACTGGTCGCGTTTGGCCTCAAGAATGCTCAGGGAAGGCTTGCAGAGGCTCGGCGATGTTCCCCTTTCCCCTGGCAGAGATTTGAGAAGCCCGAGAAACCCATGGCTGAGGCTACATCTATGGGAAGAAATGGACGCAGGGAAGAATGCAATCGATTGGTACGGCTTTTTAGAGAACACTGAACTATGGTACGGCAATGCGCACTACGTCAACAGGTATACGATGCCGGAGCCAGTCTTTGTCAAATATCTCCACCAGGCGGAGAGGGCGAATGACTGGGAGGCCGTGCTGTCCGCCTGCAGGGCGAGGTTCTACTGGAACAAAGAGCAGTGCAAAGATGATAGGTTCTGCGAGGACAAATCGATACCTGCCGCATGGGAGAGGGCCGAAGAACAACTCAAAGGCCGGGCCGACCTTGGGCTGGCTGGGTGAACCTTCCCAAGGCTTCCCTCACAAACGCCGACCAAACTTCTTGTCCAAGTTTAGGCTTTCATAACGCGCTACAAGCCCGGATTGCCTCTCCGCCATCGGCCCATATCAATTTTATCTTCAAGTTGCTACAATGGCTCTGTCAGGAGACCTTCTTCATTGTTCAGCCCAAAGACCTTCCGCCCGGAAGCCATTAGCTACTACATGAGCCGCCACCAGGACGGAGTCCCTGTGCCACTGCGCATAGCCCCAGCCTGGACATGGTGGATATTTTGGTCATTGTTTGGCATTATAGTATCAGTTCTTATATTCTCCATTATAATAAAAGTCGAAGTCAGGGGATACGGCCGGGGGGTATTTTATGTAGCCTCCGGGGCCAGGCCCATACTGACCCAGACATCAGGGACAATAAGCCATATTTATGTATCCAGGGGCCAGCAGGTCAAGCCGGGCGATCTGATGCTGGAACTGGAATCGGCAGCGATCCAGGCCCAGTTGTTTGAAGTCGAAAGGGCCATAGAATTTTATAAAGAAGTCACCAAGCCCACCCAGGCCGCTCTGGAAAAGATAGCGGAGACCCAGCTGGGTGAAAGCATACAGAGGCACGAGCTACAGAAAGAGCAGTACGCTAGCATAGAGCAGTCCGTCAAGCTTTACGAATACAGGCTGGAGACCACCGAGGAAATGAACCGCCATGGCCTAGTCAGCGCCATTGCCCTTGAGGAGGCCAAAGAGTCCATGAATCAGGCCAGAAGGAGCGTTATCAGCGCAAAACAGGCCCTCATGGCCTCAGAGCAGGAAATATCCTCCGCCAGGGCCAGGATAGCCTCGGACAGACTGAGAAACCAGCAGGAACTACAGAATTTAACTACAAAAAAAGATGCACTAGCCTATTCAATTTATCTAACTAAAATAACTGCCATAGAAAGCGGTGTAATAGAAGGGCTTCATGTGCGGATTGGTGACATTATTAACCAAGGCCAAATAATCGGCAGAATCCTCACGGACAGTGCCGAGCCAGCCGCCTTTGCCCTCCTGGCAGAGACAGACCGTGCGCACGTAAAGCCGGGCGACCTGGTGCGCCTGGAGGTAGACCAGTATCCCAAGGCCGAATGGGGCATCATAAACGCCACAATACACCGCGTCCCCGACAGCCCCGCCACCCCCAGCGAGCTACGGGAAATCTTTGGCGAATCCATTACGGCCAGCCCTTCCAGCGTCTCATCCTACATAGTCGAGCTACGCTTTCCTGCCAGCCTGTCAGGCCCAAAAGAGCCCTTGGGCCTACAGAACATGCAGAGTGGCATGGGCTTTAGCGCCAGCTATATTTTAAAACGCCAACGTCCGATAATTTTCATACTGGAGCCGCTACGCCGGTGGCTTGAATGAACCCTTACAGAAAATTTGTACCCAAGCGGGTGCCCTTCATCCCCCAGATGGAGGCAGTCGAGTGCGGAGCGGCCTGTCTGGCTATGGTGCTGGCCTACCATGGCCACAACGCCCCACTGGCAGAAGTCCGGCAAGCCTGCTCCGTGGGCAGGGACGGCACCAGCGCCAACAGCCTAATCAAAGCGGCCCAATCATACCAGTTGAAGGCCGAAGCCTACCACGCGCCTTTGGACGCATTGGAGGAGATGGAACTCCCGGCGATAATCCACTGGGACTTTAACCATTTCCTTGTGCTGGAGCGCCTTACTCGAAGAGGGGCAGTAGTAGTCGATCCCGCCATGGGCAGGATGCACAAGACCTGGCAGGAGATAGATAAGTATTACACCGGCGTGGCCCTGGAATTTGAGCCGACGGACAATTTTATGCTCCGCCCCTCCCAGCGCCCCAGCCTGGCTAAGTACTATGGCATGATGCTCAAGTCAGCGCCTCTGCTGCTCCAGGTGCTGGGACATTCAATCCTGCTCCAGGTGCTGGCCCTTGTTCCCGCAATGTCCAGCCAGTTCCTGTTGGACAGGGTGGTCATCCCCAAACAGGAAGCATGGCTTGTAATCCTTGCGGTCGCCCTGGGCGCCACATGGCTGGGGCGCACCCTCTCCAGCTTCTGCCGAAGCTATGTCGTGCAGGGGCTTCAAGTGAGCCTGGACATGGAATTGGTGAATAAGTTCATGTCCCACCTGCTCAACCTGCCAATGGCCTTCTTTCTCCAAAGAAGAACCGGCGACCTGATGGCCAGGATGGGTAGCCTCAGCTCCCTGCGTTCATTCTTTACCAGCCGCTCCGTCTCATTCATCCTTGACGGCTTCCAGCTCATTGGCTATGGCGCACTGATGATCGCCTGGCAACCCTTCTTGGGAATATCGATAGTGGCTCTTGCAACGATAAGGGTTTCATTATCGGTGGGGATGAGAAGTTGGTTCCGCCAAATAATGGATGCCGAGCTGGCCACCGGAGGACGCGAAAACGCCGTGCTCATGGAGAGCATTTCCGCCCTGGAAACAGTAAAGTCCAGCCAGGCCGAGAGCAGGATGGTGGAGCGGTGGACAGGCCGGATGGTGGACACCGCAAACCTTGGCCTCAAAAGAAGAAAATTGGAGCTTGGTAGCGGAGTCGCGTTTGGCCTCTTCCAGGCGGGGACGGTGGCCCTGATTACCTGGCTAGGCGGCACTGCCGTTATCGAAGAGCGAATGACCATAGGGGCCTATGCGGCCTTTATGATGCTCCAGGGCATGGTCACGGGGCCACTGGAGTCCCTACTGTCCGCTTACAGTCAATTTCAGTATCTTAAGAACCACTTCAGGCGCATCGACGATGTGCTGGAAACTTCCGTCGAGCCCCAGGGTTCCATAGACCCTGGCAAACTCTCAGGGATGATCGAAGTGGAAGGATTGAATTTCAGGTACGACCCCACCGCGCCGTGGGCCCTGGAGGACATATACGTCACCATCAGGCCAGGCGAAAAGATTGCCCTCGTTGGCCCTACAGGCGCAGGCAAGTCTACCCTGGCGAGGATTCTTTTAGGCATGCACCAGCCAGAAAAGGGTAGCGTCCGCTTCGACGGGCGCCCAATTGAGGCCCTGGACTTGCAGAAGCTCCGTAGCCAAATGGGGGTGGTGCTACAGGACACGTTCCTTTTCAATGACACGGTGCGGGCCAATATGAGCCTCAATAACCCAGACCTTGGTATGGACAGGCTGGTTGATGCCTCAAGGAGGGCCTGCATCCTCGACGTGATCGAATCCCTGCCCCAGGGCTTTGACACCCCCTTGGGAGAAAACGGCTCCCGCCTCTCCGGGGGTCAGCGACAGCGCCTAAATCTGGCAAGGGCCCTTGCACATGGGCCGAGCATATTATTGCTGGATGAAGCAACCAGCTCGCTGGATTTGGAAACCGAGGGCCAGTTGCACGCCAACCTTGCCGCCATGCGTTGCACAAGGATTGTCATTGCCCACAGGCTGGCGACCGTCAAGGACGCAGACAGGATATTCGTGCTGGACAAGGGGCGCATAGTCCAGAGGGGCAATTATCAGGAGCTTCAGTCCAGCGAGGGCCTCTTTAGAAACCTAGTGAAGGCCATGGAGGATGCCTATGCCGGCTGACCTCCACCATATTAAAGGCTATTCGCCATTTGAAGCCGCCATGAGCTTGCTGAAGGCCCTTGGGCAGGAGGCATCGGCGGCTCAACTGCGAGAGAGAGTAGACAGAGAGCCCTTCGACGAGGACATCCCAGCCCTGATCGAGACCGATGAGCTCAGGGGCAGGCTGATACAGATCGATGCAAGGGACATAAAAGTATTGTCCCTTCCGACGCTGGTGCAACTAAAATCCGGCGATTGGATACTGGTTCATGGCAAGCATGGGGGCAAATGGCAGATTGAAGGGCCAGATGGATATGGGCAGGTCGAGCTGGCTCAAGACCACATTTCAGGCAAAGCCGTTGACCGCCTTGGAGTGCTGCCCAAGGGCGGCAACCTGTGGATCCGCATCGGGCGATTATTCCTAGTCCATAAGGCGGCAATAGCCCAGATAGTCGCTGTCAGCGTCATCATGCAGGCGCTATCGATGGTCTCGCCATTCATCACTCGGATGGTCATGGACGACGCCTTGCCCCAGGCCTCACATTCCCTATTGGCAATCGCCGTATTCGGGGTGCTACTCCTGACAATAGCCACATCTGCCCTGGGTCTGATAAGGGACTGGACTAATGCCTTTGTCGAAACAAGGATGAACGCCATCGCCCAGCGGGGGATACTGGATCACGCGCTGAGATTGCCTTTCTCCAAGCTCATGCGCAAGACTGCCGGCGAAATCATGCAGGCGTTTTCTGGATTTTCGACCGCCAGAAATTTGATTGGCCAGCGCATGTTTGGGATCTTTATGGACGCCGTGACAGCTTGCGGATACTTTGTGCTGATATTGGGCATGTGGCCCATGGGGGCGGGGATAATAATAGGCGGGACCGTCCTGCTGGTAGTCCTTAGCACTATCACCAGCCTTGTCCAGGCAGGTTTTCAGCGCCAGATAGTCCCTGCGCAAATAGACGAGCGCAATTCCATGCTCCAGCTACTCAACGGAGTCGCAACCCTCAAAGCCGCTGGCGTAGAGCGGCAGTCGATCGACAGGTGGTGGACAAAGTATGCAAAAGTTCAGGGGCTAGGTTTACGGCTCCAGCGCTTCGGCCTTTGGAGCGAGGTCGGCCATGGCTCCATACAGCAATTGATAACCCTGTCAGTCCTGATCGAAGGCGGCAGGCAGGTGCTTTCCGGCAATATAACCATCGGCACCCTGTTCGCTGTTCAGCAGATGGGAGGGAGCCTCTCTGGGGCCATACTGGGCGCGCTCAATCTGGGGATGTCCTTCGTCATAGCGAGGCCGCAGATAGAAAAGGCAAGGGAGATTCTTTCCTTAGAACAAGAACCCAAGCCATCCTTTGTGCCGCCCCCGCCCACATTCGACATCGAAATAAAAAATGTGTGCTTCAGATATTCGCCTGATGACTCATGGATACTAAAAGATCTAGACCTGTCGGTTGAATCCGGGAGCAGGTACTGGCTCAAGTGGCGGTCAGGTGCAGGAAAGAGCACTCTCCTCCGCCTGATAGGTGGACTGCTGGAGCCCGAGCAGGGGCAAATATCCATTGGCGGCCGCCCGGCAAAAGACATGCGCATCAAAGTTGCATACATGCCCCAAAACGTGCAGATATATGGAAGCTCAATATTAGAGAACCTAAAGATATTCAGTTGTCAGGCACCTATGGAAAAACTGCTGGCCGCTTCAGAAAAGAGCGGGCTGGCCAAACTGGTAAAGACTTTTCCCATGGGCTATGAGACAGTTTTGCTACAGAGCGGCGGAAACGTCAGCGGGGGCCAGAGGCAATTGGTGCTGCTGACCGCAGCAATGGCAACTGAAAGAAAAGTGCTGTTATTGGACGAGGCATTCGCAAACCTGGACTGGCTCTCTAAAACTGAGATCCTGCAGGGCGACTGGTTCGAGGGCAAAACCGTCGTATAT
>Ga0082212_10002302_pt1 | contig 27979 bp, 12 predicted proteins | sample TergutNt197P3_FD_71548 | JGI IMG/M metagenome (GOLD analysis project Ga0082212, IMG submission 71548) | Neocapritermes taracua P3 segment gut microbial communities from Petit-Saut dam, French Guiana - Nt197 P3 | ecosystem: Host-associated > Arthropoda: Insects > Digestive system > Gut ...
CGCAAAGTGTCAATAAAAAACAAGAATTTAATTTAATCCTTTCGCGAAGCGAAAGTCACCCGTTCTAGCCACTAGCCACTAGATACTAGCCACTGGGCTGCGCCTGAGAAAGCTTAATTAAAAGCGATTGGGTTGTGGGCGCAGCCCACCTTGGTACCTATAGGACGCAAAGTGTCAATAAAAACAGGCTTAATTTAGCCTGTTTTTTTTTGCTTAACGCAACTTATAATTACAAAACAACATCGAATATCCGCTTGCCACCCTCAAAGTCTACCCATTTGGCGCGGCGCTGCTTATTTGCCTCTTTGCGGAAATCAAAAGTCAAGAGATAGCCATTTAGCGCCTTTTTATTCTCCATATAGCCCAAAAGCTGATCATAGGCTTCCTGATGCCGGGAATTGCCGTTCCAGATTTTAAGTTCGATAATGAACTGATCGCGCCCGAAATCAACTACAATATCCATGCGGCGCAGGTCGGTGAATTGGCTTTCTATATGATAAAAGCCCTTTCCGTTGATTAGCGGCCGTAGGTACAAGAGAAATAGCAGCCGCCCCTTTTTTTCGATAAATTTAAGATCGCAGCCGCCGAATATTTCGGCATAGTGTTCCGCGAATTTTAAGAGGCACAATTCCAGATCAAATTTGCCGTCTCTCACCACATCTTGTTGTAAAACTCCTGTGATCTCATTATTGATCCATTCCTGCACATATTGCTTCGGCGCTGATGTAAATTCGAGGGATTTTGCTATTTTTTTTAAAAACATAGGACAAAAGGCTTCCGGTGACTCAAACTTCTTTTCACTAAGCCCCTCAAAACTGATCGAGGCAACTAAATATCTGTTTTTAAGGGCATTTTCAAGACATGCTAAAGTAGTAGTCTTGCCATATTGCCTGGCCCGGTTGATTGTAAAGTAAGAGCGGCTGTCTATCAATTTAATTATCTGTTCCACTTTGCCGCTTATATCGACCATGTAGTCTTCTTCGGGCACGCACAGTCCTGTTACATTAAATTTACGCATACAGCAATCCCTCCTTAAATGCTTATTATACTCCAGCCCAGTAAAAAAATCAAATTTGTTTTTTTGTATGTTTATATGTTTATTGGAAGCAATAACATATGTCATTGCGGGCTGGACCCGCAATCCCCTGGAAACGAGCAGGAGATCCAAAGTCAAGATCGGGATGACTGGCGGCTTGGACCCAATTGCACAGCTTGAAATTTTTTTAAAAACTTTCTCTTAAAAAAAAAGGAAAGAAGGACTGGATAGAGAATTAAAATATACTATAAAGTGGAGCAAAGTGGAGACTAGTGGTGATTTAGTATAATTATTATATAGATTGGATGATTATTCGTGTTTGTCGGTGAATACCAACATGCGCTTGACCCCAAGTCGCGCTTGATAATTCCAGCTAAATTCCGGGAACGCTTGGGTGAAAAGTTTATTCTGGCCAAGGGCTTGGATAGCTGTATTTTTGTATATCCATTAAACGAATGGGAAAAATTGGTCGAAAATGCCCAGAAATTGCCCTCCACTGCTGCCGATGCCCGCCGCTTTGCCCGTATTTTATTTTCCAGCGCGGTGGAGACGGATGTCGATAAACAGGGAAGGGCTCTTATTACCTCCTCTTTGCGTATCCATGCCAAAATAGACCTGGAAAACAATAAAGATGTAGTTGTGATCGGGGTTTCCTCCCGGGTGGAAATTTGGGCCTTGGCTCAATGGGAAGCATATAGTCAGGAATCCGCTAAAGGCTATGAAGAACTGGCGGAAAACCTTACTGCTTGGGATTTTAAAATTTGATGAGTGATTTTCAGCATATTCCGGTGCTGCTGCCTCAGGTTCTGGCGGCTTTGCAGCCCCAAGGCGGCGGTTTGTTCCTGGACGGCACCCTGGGCGGGGCCGGCCATGCCCGGGCTCTTTTAGAAGCTAGCGGCTCTCAGGGACGGCTGATCGGCATCGATCAGGATGAAGAGGCTATTGCCGCCTCCGGCCGGGTTCTGGCGGATTTTGGGGAACGGGCAGAAATATTTCAGGATAATTTCTCTAACTTAATTGGGGTTTTGGAGCGCTCCGCCTTGGCCGGACATAGGTCTGAGGGGGTTTTAGCCGGTATTTTATTGGATCTTGGCATATCTTCCCATCAAGTGGATGCCGGAGCGGCCCGGGGTTTTGCCTATAATCAGGACGGACCTCTGGATATGAGGATGGATCTAAATTCCCGGCTGGATGCTGCTTATATCGTTAATAATTACAGCCGGGAAGAATTGGCGGATTTGCTTTATCGCTACTCGGAGGAGAGATGGGCCAAAAGAATTGCTCAGTTTATTATCAAGGCCCGGCAAGACGGGCCCATCCTTACTACGGGTCACTTGGTGGCGATCATCAAAGCGGCTATCCCCGCCGGCGCCCGGGAAAAGGATCAGCACCCGGCTAAACGCAGCTTTCAAAGCTTACGTATCGCTGTTAATGATGAACTGGGCGCTTTAGAGAAAGGCTTGGCGGCGGCTGTAACTGCCCTGCAGCCGGGCGGCAGATTATGTGTGATAAGCTTTCATTCACTTGAAGATAGAATAGTCAAAAAATTCTATCAATTAGAATCAGCCACCTGCATATGCCCGCCCCAAAGCCCGGTTTGTACTTGCGGCAAGGTGGCTCGCTTAAAAATAATCAACCGCAAACCCCTGGTTGCCTCCGAGGCGGAAATAGCAGCCAATCCCAGGGCCCGCAGCGCCAAAGCCCGAATAGCGGAAAAAATCAATGCGTAATGCCGTAATGCGTAATCGAAAGAAGAATTACGAATTACGAATTGCAAAAAAGGATTGCAGATTCTTAATCTTTTTGCCAAGTGAACTTATGGCAGCAGGCAGTAATAAAGATAAAGGGAGGGTCATAAATTGGTTGTAGCTGATCGGCGGAATGGGTATGAAGAAAAAGCCGGATATTCCCGCTATTCCGGGCAGGCCCTGCCCAAAAGGCTTCCTGATGCCCGGCCGCTCCGGCAGCCCCGGGTTTTGACAAAGACCAAACCCAAACCTCTCCATCAATTGCGGGTAATATTATTGGGTTTGGTTATTATCCTCTTTTGCTCTGCCATGGTTTATATGGCTATGGAAGCCAAAATCAGTTCTCTTGCCTGGCAAATAAATCAAATCAAAAAAGGCATGAATGATTTGGATGCGGATCGGGAGCGTCTGAAACTGGAAGTTGAGAATCTCAGTTCGGTAGAAAGAGTGGAGGCTTATGCCAGCGAGCATTTGGATATGATGTATCCTGAAGCAGAAGATGTCATGTATCTGGATTTTAACGCCTTTGATCTGCTCTTTGAAGAAGCTTCGGAGCCATTATTTGATTTCAGTGCAAAGGAAATAGAAACAGGCTGGCAGGCAGGCCTGAGGGTCAAAAACTGGACAGAGCTGAAGGAAAACTTTTGGCAATCCCTCTATAAATTCTTCGGCCAATACTTTTTTAATAAAACTATTTATGATTAGAGTGGAGTGTGGAGAGTGGAGAGTGGAGTGTGGAGAGTGGAGAGTGGAGAGTGGAGAGTGGAGTGTGGAGAGTGGAGAGTGGAGAGTGGAGAGTGGAGTGTGGAGAGTGGAGTGTGGAGAGTGGAAAAGAGTTTTTTTTTCGAAAATTGTGAATTGTGAATTTTGAATTGCTAACCGACTGGAAGGAGGTAGCCATGTGGCTGGGCTTAGTGTTAAGATGCGGAAAAAAATCACTGTGGTTTTGGTGTTTATGTTTGTGATGTTTTTTGCGGTGCTTTTTAAGCTGGGTTATGTCCAAATCGTCCAAGGGGCGGAGTTGCGGGTCAAAGCAGAAAACGACCATACCCGGGATATCGTGGTTGCTGCCAAAAGAGGGGAGATCAGTGACCGCAATGGTAAAACCCTGGCTGTCAGTATCACTTCCGATTCGGTCAGCGCCAATCCGGTCCAGGTCAAAAATTCCGGCAAGAGCCAGGAAATTGCCGGCTTTTTGGCGCATATTCTGGATATGGATGAAGAAACAGTATTAAAGAAAATCACTGCCAATTCCTCCTATGTCTGGGTGAAGCGCAAAATTGATTTTGAAACCGCTGTTATCATCCGTCAGCAAAACCTGCCCGGCATCCGCATCGAATCGGAAACCAAGCGTTCCTATCCCAAGGGTATGCTGGCCGCCCATATCTTGGGCTTTGCCGGTATTGACAATCAGGGCTTGGAAGGCTTGGAAAAAGCCAGGGATGATGATTTAAAAGGAATTAGCGGCAGCATTTCCGGGGAATTTGACGCCAAGGGCCAACCCATTCCTTTTGGGCAGCAGGTTTATGTGCAGCCCCAAAATGGGTATAATATGGTATTAACTATTGATGAAAATATCCAATATTTTTGTGAGCGTGAACTTGATCAACTGCTTAACGGCGAAGCCCCGCCTAAGCGCGCCTCTATTTTGATTATGAACCCCAAAACCGGGGAAATTCTGGCTATGGCTAACCGTCCGGCTTATGACCCCAATAATTATAATGATTTTGAACAGGCTCTTTACCGTAATGCCCTGGTAACGGATGTTTATGAGCCGGGCTCCACTTTTAAAATAATCACCACCTCCACTGCCCTTCAAGAAGGAGTCGTCAGTCTTGAAGAGGGTTTTTATGATCCGGGATATATTACTGTCGGTAAACACAGGATCAAGTGTTGGCGCAGTTATAACCCTCATGGCAGCCAAAGCTTTGCCGAGGTGGTGCAGAATTCCTGCAATCCGGGCTTTGTGGAAGTGGGCCTGCGGATAGAAAACAAGAAAAAGGGCCTTTTTTATGAGTATATCCGTAATTTTGGTTTTGGCCAGCCTACCGGCATTGAACTTTATGGCGAGGGTAAGGGCCTGATGATCAAAGAAGAAAAGCTGATGAATATTGATATCGCCACCATGTCTATCGGCCAGTCCATTGCTGTCACTCCTTTGCAGATGGTGGCGGCGGTATCTGCAGTTGCCAATGGCGGTACCTTGCTCAAGCCTCAAATAGTCCGGGAGATCCGTGATGATGACAATAATGTGGTGCAGGCTTTTGCCCCGCAGGAAGTACGCAGAGTGATCACGGAAGAAACAGCTGTCACCGTGCGGGATGTTTTGGAAAGAGTTGTGACCAAAGGTACCGGCAGCCGGGCCTATATTCCGGGGATGCGGGTGGCGGGCAAAACGGGGACTGCCCAAAAGGCGGAAGGCGGCCGTTATGCCGAGGGCAAATATGTAGCTTCCTTCATCGGCCTGGCTCCGGCTAATGACCCGCAAATTGTGGCTTTGGTGATTATTGATGAACCCGGCGGCTATCCGTATCAAGGGGGCCAGGTGGCTGCTCCTGTCTTTCAAGTGATAGTTTCCGATGTTTTGCGCTATCTGGGGGTGGTTCCTCAAAGCACCGGGGATCTGCGCCAGGATGTGGAGGAAGACGGTACAGTCAAGGAAATCGTGGTGCCTGATGTGGTCAATCTTTCTTTGGCTGACGCGGAAAAAGCTTTATTGCTTTGCGGTTTGGAAGCCCAAATCTCCGGAAACGGATCTGTGGTAAATTCCCAAGTGCCGGCAGGACTTTCGCGGGTGAAGGCCGGTACCGCAGTGCTCTTGAATGCGGGCAGTTCCACGGTCAGCAACGGAGTCATCACCGTACCGGACCTGACAGGTAAACGGCAAAAAGAAGTAGCGGAATTGCTGGGAGCAATGGGCTTGAAGCTTTCTTCTAACGGCAGCGGCGGCATTGCCAATGAACAGGATCCTTTGCCGGGGGTGCAGGTGATGCCGGGGCAAAGCGTACAAGTCAATTTTATTGATCCTGAAGCGGAAAAGGCTCTAGCGATCATTGATCAATAATAAAAACGGGGTGGATGCATGCTTCTGTCAAGCATATTAAGGAATTTGCAGGAAAATGAAGCTTTTGCCGGAGCCCAAGTTCTGGGGCAGCCGGAGAGTGAAATGGAAATAAATGGAATTAATTATGACTCGCGCAAGGTGAAGCCGGGGGATATTTTTGTGGCTATCAGCGGGGATGCCAGCGATGGTCACAATTATATGGGTCAGGCTTTAAGGAAGGGAGCTGTAGCATGCCTTTTGGAGAGACCTCTGCCGGAATTTCCAAATACGCCTCAAATAATTACCCGGGACAGCCGCCGGGCCATGGCGGCGTTGGCGGCTTTGTGGTGGGATCATCCCGACCGGAAATTGCGTTTGACCGGTGTCACCGGCACCAACGGTAAAACAACTACCGTTAATATGCTGCACTGGATCTGGCAATATCAGGGAGAAAAAAGCGGCCTGATCGGTACTATCAATAATCAAATCGCGGGGCGTCAAATCCCGTCTTCCCTGACGACTCCGGAATCCTGCGAGTTGTTCGCTCTTTTGCGGCAAATGGTCAGCGAGGGATGTACGAGGGCGGCAATGGAGGTTTCCTCTCATGGCTTGAAACAAGGCCGGGTTGCCGGCTGCAATTTTGCCGGAGTGATTTTTACTAATTTGACCCAGGATCATCTGGATTTCCATAGAACCTGGGATGATTACTTAAACAGCAAACTGGAGCTTTTGCGCTTACTGGCCAAAAGCGCTGCCTCTGATAAATATAGTGTTATCAACATTGATGATCCCTCAGCGGGAGAATTTTTGGCTTTGGCCCGGGGGGATCTCTGGACCTATGGTACGGCCCCAAAAGCCCGCTTGCGTCTTTTGGATTATTCCTTAAGTTCTCTGGGAACGGTTTTTGATTTGCGATATCACAAGCAGGGAGCAAAAGAGCAGATTTATTCCATAAAAATCCCCCTGATCGGCAGATTTAATATTTATAATGCCCTGGCGGCAATAGCGGCGGCTTTAGCCGAAGGTTTTGAAATAGGGGAAGTTATTCAAGCCTTGGCGGCTATGCCCCAGGTGCCGGGACGTTTTGAACTGCTGGATGAAGGCCAGGATTTTACCGTGGCGGTGGATTATGCCCATTCTCCGGATGGCCTGCAGAAAATTCTGGCAACTGCCCGCGAAATGAACCCCCGCCGCCTGATTTGCGTCTTTGGCTGCGGAGGCGACCGGGACCGGACTAAAAGGCCGATAATGGGACGGATTGCCGGCGAGAACAGCGATTTTGCCATCATTACTTCTGACAATCCCCGCAGCGAGGAGCCGGAAGCTATTGTCCGGGAGGTGGAATCCGGAGTGCAAGAGACGGCTGCCCGCTATTTAGTTCAAGTCAACCGGCGGGATGCTATCGAAAGTGCGATCGCTATGGCCAAACCGGGGGATATTTTGCTGATAGCCGGCAAGGGGCATGAGGATTATCAGCTGGTCAAAGGCCGGGTCTTACCATTTGACGACAGAGAAACCGCCCGGCACTATTTAAGGGAAAGAGCTAAAAAACAATTCATAATGCATAATTAATTATGAATTACTTCAATAAGGGGTTTTGCTTATGAGGATAGCTATCTGGGGTGCTTTATTTACTGCTTTGGTTATAGTTGTTATCCTTGGCCCGCTTTTTATTCCCTTCTTGCGGCGGTTGCGCTTTGGGCAACCGATCCGGAGCGACGGGCCCCAAAGGCATTTAATAAAATCCGGCACCCCTACCATGGGCGGGCTCCTGTTTTTGCCCGGTTTTTTACTGACGGGCCTCATCTGGAGCAGAGGTTCTGCCGGTTTTTGGCTGGTTTTTCTGGCATTTATAATTTTCGGCTTGATAGGTTTTTCTGATGATTTGCTGAAAGTGGTTTGGCGGCGTTCTTTAGGTCTCAAGGCCCGGCAAAAGCTGCTGGGTCAATTTGCCGGAGCCCTGGTAATACTGATATTGGCCTCTTTTTTATTTAAGCGCGGCACGGATATCATTATTCCTGTCAGCGGCTTGCACTGGGACCTGGGTTGGCTATATTATCCTGTGATGGCGACTTTCATTGTCGGATTGGTCAATGCCGTCAATCTTACCGATGGCCTGGATGGCTTGGCGACAGGCATCTCATTTTTAGTTTTTTTGGGATTTTTGCTGATTTGTCTGGCTGCTGTCAACAACCCTCCCTTGCCGCTGCTCAATTATGGGGATTTGGCTATTGCCGCAGCCATTATGGCCGGATGCTGTCTGGGTTTTTTGGTTTATAACCGCTACCCGGCCAAACTTTTTATGGGTGATACCGGGTCCCTTGCCCTAGGCGGGGTTCTGGCTTCTTTTGCTGTGCTGACCAAAACGGAAATAGTTTTCTTTCTTTTGGGCTTGGTTTATGTTTTGGAAGTCGGCTCTGTATTTTTGCAGGTATTTTCTTTTCAGCTTTTAGGCCGGCGGATTTTCCGCATGAGCCCTCTGCATCATCATTTCGAAATGATAGGCTGGCCGGAACAAAAGGTAGTACTGCTTTTCTGGCTACTAGCCGCAGCTGGAGTCGTTGGAGCTCTGATTTTGGTATCTATATAGTAAAGAACCAAGGAGAAAACATGGATTTACAACGCAAAAGAGTAATTGTCATAGGTGGGGGTATATCCGGGGTGGCGCTTTGCCATTTTCTCCTGAAAAAAGGCGCCTTTGTTACCTTGGCTGACAGTAAAAGTCTTGACCAGCTGGGGGAAGAGATACCTCTTTTAGTGGAACAGGGTTTGCAATTGCTTTTGGAAAATGCTTTGCCGCAGCAGGTGGATTGGCAGCTGGCCTTCAAGAGTCCGGGAGTACCTCCCGGGATCCCTTTGCTGCAAATGCTTAAGGATTCTGGGGTACCGGTTTTGGGTGAGCTGGAGCTGGCTTTTCTTTTTAGTTCGTCGCCCTTTGCGGCTGTTACAGGTACCAATGGCAAAACTACGACCACCGCCCTTTTGGGGTATATATTAAGCCGGGCCGGGATGGATCCCCTGGTTGGCGGTAATATTGGTAAGGCTTTGATCGACCTGGTAGAGGATCATAGCGGTTTGGTGGTGGCTGAGGTCTCCAGTTTTCAGCTGGAGGATATCAAAAGCTTCCGGCCCCATCTGGCTTTGTTTTTGAATCTGGCGCCCGATCATTTGGACAGGCATGGTGATATGGCTGCCTATCTTGCAGCCAAGCAGCGGATCTTTCTCAATCAGGATCAGGAGGATTTTGCGGTTATCAATTATGACGATCCGGCTTTGCGTCCTTTGGCTAAACAAATAAATAGCCAAATCCTCTGGTTTTCCCGCCGGGAAAATCCGGGGCAGGGAGCTTGGCTTGATAACGGGCAAATAAATCTGAGCTTCAAGGGGCAGGAAATAAATATTATGTCTGCCTGTGACATATACATGAAGGGTGAGCATAATCTGGAAAATGCTCTGGCTGCCGCAGCGGGGGCGCTGGTCTTGGGGGTAAAGCCCGCTATTATTGCCTCCGGTCTGAGGGATTTCCCCGGGGTAGAGCATCGAATGGAAATAATTAGCAATAATAAGGGAATACTATATGTCAACGATTCCAAAGGAACCAATCCCGCCTCTACCATCCGGGCTTTGGAATCCTTCGACCGTCCTGTCATCCTGATTGCCGGAGGCCGCAACAAAGGCAGTGAATTCAAGGAGCTGATGGCCCGGGCCAAGGAAAAGGCGCGTTTGCTGATACTCTTGGGTGAATGCCGGGAAGAATTGCGTCAAGCAGCCCTGGCGGAAGGCAATAATAATTATCAGCTGGCAGAGAGTTTCGAAGCAGGAGTAAAACTGGCCCTAACATCTGCCCGGCCGGGAGATGTAGTCCTACTCTCTCCGGCATGTGCCAGCTGGGATATGTTCAAAAACTATGAAGAACGCGGCAATATGTTTAAATCCCTGGTAAATGACTTCATAACTTGTGCGCGCACATGAACGGTAAAATGCAACTTAGCAGCAAGGGAGTAGGGGGTAGGCACTAACTCTAACTCCTAACTCCTAACTCCTAACTCCTACCCCAGATAAACTGGAAAAGCATTAAAAACAAATTAGACACGGATTTACGCGGATTAAAGACGGATTAGCACGGATTTTTTTTATTATAAAAAGTATTGACTTTTTTTGTTCGAATCTGAGAGCTTAGTTCCAAACTCCTAACTCCTAACTCCTCACTCCTCATTAAAAAGGCTGGAAGTTGATTCTTCCAGCCTTTACGGTTATAGGCAAACTTTTTTGATTCAATTATTTACTCTGCTTTCTTCCAAAGGCTTTTGCTGCCTTTTAGGCCTGGGATTTTTGTTCCTTCCCGGGATTTTTCCCGGAATTCTTTCATTTTGGCATTGTACTTCAGGGCTTCTTCCTTGGTAATGACGCCGAATTCGGTATATTTCAGCAGCATTTTTTCCTTGAGAGCCATGATTTCATCATCCAAGGCATAGATTTCCTTTTTTTGTTTTTCATTTAGTTTGTCAAAAGCTGCCTTCATTTCTTCAGAGCGCTTTTGGAAGTTTTCCCTGTCCTTGTCTTTGGCGGAAGCAGCCTCTTCTTGCTTGATCGGGAGATTTTGCTTTTGTTCTTGGCTTTTGCCGCTATTATCCGGAGTTTTATTTTCTTGGGGAACAGCGGTTTTTTTAGGTTCCTGAAGCTTTGATTCCGGATCCTTTGATTCCTTGGCTAGAGGTTCCGGGTCTTTGGCTGCAGATTCTGTATCTTTGATTATGGGCTCCGGGTCTTTATTGCTGGTTTTGCTTTTTTCTTCAGTTTTTTCTTCAATTTTATTATTTAGGGGTTCGATCTCTTTGCTGCTTTCTGCATCATTGATATAGATGCTGATCCCGGTACCTATATCGCTTTTGGTTTTCTCCAGTTTATCGGGATTCTTTTTGCTGACAAAACCAAAGGGCTTAATAGTTTTTTGGGCTTTTTCCTTGGAATCGGGGATGGGGGCGCTAAGGCTTAAGGCCGTACCGGATAAGCTGAGAATGAAACAGATGATGGTGATCAGTGCTAAGATATGCAGGGCTTTTTTGTTATTCTTTAGAAACATGGTATACCATCCTTTCTTGATCAATTATATATTTTGTGGAAAGCTTGACTATAACCGCAATAATGGCATCAAAGCAGTTTTTTGCTTTCGTCTCTAGTTTATCCAAAAAAAATTTTTGTTAAGCAGGCTGTTTTTACCAAAAAAACATAAATAGAGGTTGACTTATTCCTTTTTTTGCGATAGAATTAGAAAAAGATTATGCGCCCGTAGCTCAGTGGATAGAGCACCGGCCTCCGGAGCCGGGAGCGTAGGTTCAATTCCTATCGGGCGTACCAAAAAGTGCCCCTTTGGGGCAATGAAAAATGATGAATGATAAATTGTAAATGATGAATGAAACAAATGAGCCCTTACCCTGCAAGATGCAGGGTAAGGGCTTAAAACATTAGAATCATTCTATGTTTAGGATCAGATTGAGCTTAAGGAGTTGTCCAGCCTGCATTGTTTTTTACTTTTAGCAGCTGGGGCGCTCCTTTGATAATGCTTATCCCGGATATTCTGTATACCTGCATAAGCATCTTCAGTTCAACCATTTGGGTTGCAGTGTTTTGGCCCATCCGGGAAGATAGATTATAGAGTTCGATCGCAGCAGCGCTCAAAAAATCAATGAGCGCTTTTTTTTCTCTTTTTTTCATGCCGCCGGCAGCGCTTTTGATTGCAGATGCGGCAGCGGCTGCTGTGGCATCTCTTCCTGTAAGGACAAATGACAAAATAGGGAGAAGACCACCCAGAGCCTCCTGCAATTGGCTGGAGTTTTTTGACCCCTTGGCATAATCGCGAAATGCATAGTGGTAATCTCCTAGCTTGTCAAGATTCTCTCTATTTACTTGTATTGTTTTCCAATACTCCCGTGTAAAAACAGCTATTGTTCGTCACTCCCTATTTTTTTATTGAAGTGATCCCTAAATGTCGTACGCCGTTCGGGAATCTCTTCTATATTATATTATGCGGAATCAGGTAAGCTTGTTCCATAATATAGGACACGCCGCTTCAGCCAGGGCACAGAGCAGTTTGGCGTTTTTCTTGTAAGGATTACCTATTTGATGCTTGTAAATATATTTTAAATGGTTTTTGGGGGTTCCCAAAAATATTTCAACCAAAAATAAAATACCCTGACGCAGAGGGGTGGGGTATTATTCCCTGTTGAAACTAAAGAGTTTTTGCAGCAGGATAGCAGTCAGTCAGCTGCTATCCTGCTGTAGGAACTCTTTTTTTGCCATGGTTTGAAAAAGATGTTGATTATTTAAAAAACCATTAGACGAAATATGAAAAAAAATGCTATTAATATTAAATAGGGGTTTATAGGGGTTTTTGTAAGATTTTGAAGAATCTGATAGAAAAATGAAGGGGTGGCGCCTTGTGGGTGATAAGAGTATTTGAGTCGGATCACTGATCGCCGCACAAGTGTACCGTATAAGTCCGATGAGCTGAGATAATGTTTTTAGTTAGTTGGGCCGATAAGAAAAGAAAAGAGAAAAACAGCTGTTTTTGCACTCTACTGTCGGAAACTCTAACTGCTGCTTTAACAGATTATGTGAAAATTGTCAATTATATTTCCTCGTTGACAAAGGGGGATAGTGTAGGTTATAATTGCAATATGTAGTATTATGTAATTAAATGAAGTTAAATGTAGAACTGTGCAATTGTGGCACAAGAAAAAACGTTAGGAGGTTAAAGAAGTAATGGCAGTTAAAATAATGTTGGGAGGATTGATATTATGACTTTAGGTTCTATCAAGTCCAGGCGAACGATTGACAAAGTCAAAAGGAAGGTAGCCATCCTTTTGGTCTTTGTCATGGTTTTGTCTATGTTGCCGCCTATAACAGGCATAATGGATACGCAGGCATATGCAGCTGATCCAACTTGGGTACCGGGACCGCGCGAAGCATTTGTAACGTCATCTGAAGATTTAAGATCCGCGCTGTTGAGTACCGCCTATGATAAGATCTATCTTGGCGCGGATATTACTTTTACAGGGGCGATGCCGGTCTTGGCAGGGGGTACGGCCCGTTCTAGTCTGACCATTGACGGGACAAATCCCCGTACAGATATTAAACACAACCTGACTACGAATGTTTCTTTCCGTCTGGGTACCTCAGCTAACAAGGTCTCAAATATCAAGTTTCAAAATATCAGACTGAATCAAACAAGTGGCTCTACCGGTTTTGTCTCATGTGCGAATAATAATAGTGCTGCTTTAGGTACTACAATTTCTTTTGAAAACGCAAGCATTACTGTCTATCGTACTGTTTTACCCCCCGGTAACAATGGTACAAACAATTGTAATGTTAATTTCAAAGATTGTAACATTACATCAACCAATAATGGAGTAGGCGCTACAAGAATGATCTGCGGCAGATACATAGAGTTTGATGGGGCTTCGACGATTGATTCATACAGTGGTGCATCGCAAGGTATGTTTGGTGTAGCTAATGCGCTCTCCGGCAGCGCCGGCAGTACCTTCACAGTAAAAAAAGGCGCTAGCCTCATAGTTGTCGTTTATGCTTCTGCTTCGCAGACGCCCGTGTTTAGCAATATGCTTAATTTGGAGATCATGATAGAGGAAAACGCGTTATTCTTTGTGGTAGCAGGGAACTTGGGGTATTCTTATGCCGCAAACGCCACATCGAACAGCTTTACGGTGGACAGGAACGCGATTTGCGTAATGAATTTGCGGGGGAACCGCGGCCGCCTGCGCTCCCGTTATCTTACGGTCAATGAGGGCGCTGTCCTTCATTTATTGGCAAGCGGATCAAGCGCAGCTGCCGGCCGTATGGCTGTGGATGCACAGAACTTGCTTTTAAACAGTCCTTTTTCAGTAGTCTTTGCCACAACGAACACAACCAATAATTCTCTTATCAGGCCGCTAACTGAATTGGAAGCAAGAGGTCTGAAAAGCATCCGCTATTTCACCAGAGGAGAGAACACTTTTCTTGGTTATGAAACGACCTTCATTGGAGACAGGCGTAATGATTACCGCAATTGGTGGTTCCAGCAAAACGGCACTTTCGATATCTTCAAAGCCGCGCCTTGGGGAAATCAAAGCGCCCTGTCTATATCTACAAACTATGATCCATCAAAGAATACAATGCCGGGTGCTACCCCGAATTTTGTCAATACCAATTTTGCTACTACCCCTATCCATTGCATCCAATTCGACGGTGGTTCACGTGCCCCAATCGTTGATACCGTTTATGTAGGATCGAGAACTGTGATGGGTTTGGGCCAGCCCGGCGCTGAAATTTCCGTGACTTGGCCTACCATAACCAGTGATGGTACGCCTATTGAGACCATGGAACCGGTATCGAAAACAATCGTGGAGCCCGCCGGACCTTATGCCCCTCTTGGAATCTGGGTAGTAACTGTTCCGGAGGATATATTCCTTAATATATCCAGTATTGATCTGGAAACACAAGTCAAGGTCACTCAGAGGGAAACCCATATCGGGCTGGACCGGGGGGAGAGTTATCCGGTTTATGCCCCTGTTATAGGCACAGCTATGAAGATCATCGGCAATAACGGCAGAAATATCTATTATGATCTGGGTACTGTGCCCGATAAAGCCGAAATCTTATTCTTTGGTTCCGGTACAAATATGAAATTGGAAGAAGGCAAAGGCAGATATATTCTCACCAATTCTTTGGCAGCCCTTGCCAGCCCCGGTAATGCCGATGTTTTCGAAGCTGTCTGGGCTGCGACACCTACCGCTCTGAAGGGATATATTAACCCCAATGAAGGCACCTATTGGCGGGAGGAGTTATGTAACATACCAGCCAACTGCTCGGTTTGGGCTATGGCTGATGTCTATATGGGCAGCTCGGAAGAGACGACCAGGGTCCATGATGTGATCAATTACAGCAATCTTTTTATCCGTCGGGAGATCAAACTTCGCCTGGTTGACGACACTTCTGCTACGCAAGTCGAAATTTCTCCCTATACCACGATCCCCGGGAATTATGGCATTCCCTATACTCTCAGCGGTACTGTCCTTACCGGCACGAATGTCAGGTACAACCAGGTAAACCTGGCCTTGAATCCTTATATGTCCGACTACTGGACAGCCAAGACCAAAACCGGCCTGCAAGCGCCGATCCCCATTACCCTGGATGCAAATTTCCCGGTCGCCTATCTGGATATGAGCGACGACCCCACAGGCTCGACCTATACTCTATTCATGAAGAGAGTTGAAGAGCTTTGGGACCAGGTGCCGATGGCTTATGTGGACAGGGAAGGGAAGCCGATCCCGGATTCCGGCGATGAGCCGCTCTTTATTTGGGTTCCCTTGGATATTCTGGAGGAAGAAGAGGATGATGAGGATGAAGAAGGTGATTCGGATCCGGTGGCAGATATTACCAGCTCCAACTTCCTTCTGCGGGGAGGGCGTTTTATCCCTCAAAAGCATCACCCCTTTACCCCTGTTGGTTATTATGTTAATATCAACGCTATAGATGTCAGGGAAGAGCCACCCGGTGATCCGGCGTTTCTTTATCCCTGTGATGATTTTTCAAAAGACTTTGATCCTCAGATCACCGATATCACGATGGTTCCCAAGGAGAAAATCTATATTGTCTATGACGAGGGAATCACCAGTGTCAAAGAAACTCATAAATTCATCGAGGATATTGACGGCGAGCCTATCTATCCCGAGAGAAATTCCATAGCCAAAATTGAAACCGGCAAGCCGCCGATAGTTTATACCGCTCCCAAGGTTGCAGGTTATGTGCCTATCGGCTGGGAAATAGGGAATTTGACCGATTCCTATAGCGGGGAATTCCAATACGACCCTGATGATCCGGAGCATAATGTGACCATGGACCAGAACGGCCATGTTTTTGTTGAATTGACACCGGAAATGATTGCCGGCGGTTTTGATCCTTCGGCACCGGAGGAACTGGAAATACTCTGGATATATGCCCGTGATGCCAACAATAACGGTATCCCCGACGACGAAGAGGTCCGGATCAATCTTTATTGGTATGGGATGTATCCGGACAGCCCCTATCCGGCCCATTTGGACAATACCACGATCTCCAGCAGATTCGGTTATGAAATAACGGTCGCCAATGACGGCCTGGACGGGAATGAGGATCATAAGATCGAGATCGATTCCGGCCGTGCCGCAGGCGTTTGGCTTTTTGATTCGTCTCTTCCGGATAATGAGGCAGTGGTAACGATCACCCCGCCGGATGCTACTCCCCAGACCATAGAATTCCTCTATGGCCCCAGGGATGTCTATCCGGGTTATGTTATGGTCACGGTGATCGGCAAGAGCGGCGATACCGAATTGTACCGCCACAAAACCCAATATTTGGAAAACACAGGAAGTGTCAGGGTCTACGGTTTTGAGGTAAAAGGCTATAGCCTAAAAACTGCCTCGCCGGTAGCTCTTAATGTTCAGGATAAAGACCTGGAAGTGATTTTTGACTATGATTCTTTAGCGACCACGGTAAAAATCCGCATGGTAGATGAAGACGATAAAGATCTGCTGCCGCCTATTACAGCAGCGGCAGAGGCAGGCGCTCCCTTTACCTATAATGCGCCCCATGTTCCGGGCTATTCCCTGATCTATCCCGCAGAAAGCACCATCGGTTATGTGGCTTCCGTAGCGGGTGACAGCACAAGTGAGATCAAGTTCACTTATAAGCCTATTACCAGCAAGCTGACAATAATCTGTAAGGAAGACAATGATAAGGGCCCGATCATCAGGGTTGTCGAGATCCCCGAAGCATCCGGAGTAACCGGATTCCATGACTATACGGCCCCGAATCTGACGGCTGACTTCTTTACCGTAAAACCCGGCTCCGAGGAAATCACTATTTACTGGGACGGCGCCAATGCAGCCAGCGGAGAAGCCTACTATACCAAGGAATTGGTAAATATTACCATTAATAAATTTGATGTAACAAATTCCCCCATCCGGGATCCGATCCCTCCCTCCGATCTGCTGAGCGGTCAGCGCAGAGGAGAAGCGGTAACGGTCAATGCTCCCAATATCAGCGGCATGGTTTTAGTCAGCCCTGTGAGCAAAACGGTTATTGCCAGCCCGGGAAGAACTGTAGAATTTGACTACCGCAATATTGGCGATGATGAAGTAGCAGTCAAAGCCCTCGACAAGGAAACCGGGAACACGCTGCTGAGCTATATCGTAAGCGGCATCCCCGACGAAAGGATCTACGCCGACGCTCCCACCCTGCCGGGCTGGTCGCTGGATGGCCTGGAATACAGAAAGAGCGCCGTTATCGGGACAAACAAAGAGATCGTCTTTTACTATGTAAAGAGTATTGTCAAGGTCACAGTCGAAGCGATCCATATCACCAGCAACAGAGTTATTCAGTCCACGGATTATGAAGTACCCAGGTTCAGTGATTATACCGCCTTTTCTCCCAATATAAAAGGCTATGTGCTTGAAGGGGACGGTGTCCAGTTCTTTACGGATCTGAATGACGATATCAAGGCAACTTTCTACTACAGAACCATTACCGAAGTTTACGATGATTTTTATGTTCCCATCACTATCAGAGGAATAAATCCCATTGTCGGTAGCTTGTACAGCTACACGAAACGGATCGCCCAAGACCAGCTGCCCTATACCCTGATCGACGGGGTGGATGTGTTTGCGATGAAAGGCTATACCCTGGATCCGGATCAGAACCATCTGGTATCTGAGGATGTGAAGCCGGGGGATGTCTTTGAATTCATGTATACAAGCACCGCGGGTACGGTTATGATCACAATGATAGATCAGGATAGCGGCGTTAAGATCAAAGAATCCTATCCTGTGGAGGCGGAAGTTGATAAGCCTTTCACCTATCATGCCCCTTACATATCCGGTTACAGGGTGGTAGGCGATAATCCTATAACCATTGATTCGGTATTGCCTGCGGGCGCCAGTGAAATCACCTTTGAATATGTGAAGATCAACAGTAAAGTGGTCATCCACTATAAAGAGATAGATGACGACGGCAAGGTCATCCGCACTATCCGCACGATTGAGATAGAAGACCCCGAAGTTGATGAAGAAACCGAAGTGAGTACCCCTAACTTAGACGCTCCGGACTACTACACGGCTCAACAGAAATCTGTAAGCTACCTGTTTAATGGCGAAGATTCCGTAGAAGTGGACGCCTATTATAAAAAGAATCTGGTTGACGTAACTGTCAGAATGATCGACTTTTTCACATCAGCGAAAATCGATGAGCAGATAATAACGGGCAATCGCCAGGGTGAAGCAGCGGAAATTAGGGCGCCTCACCTTACCGGTTGGATATTGGCTGATGAGGATACCAAGACTATAATCCCGCTTGAGGGCTCCGTGGTAGAATTCAAATACCGCGAACAGGAAAAACACGAGGTTCAGGTCAAGGCGATAGTCAAGGATACCGGAGAAGAATTGCAAAAATATACGCTTTCAGGCCGGGAAGGAGATCCGGTAACAGTATGGGCGCCGATCATGCTGGGTTGGAAGCTGGTGGATGAAACTGATAACCACAAAGAAGTAGTGATCGGAACGGATTATGACGCTATTTTCTACTATGAGAAAAATGTGGCTACCATCACCGTACATGCTATCCATCTGACTGATACAGAAGAGATCGTTTTGGATCCGGAGATAACATACGAAGTGCCCAAAGGCGGGGGCATCACTATTTATGCACCCCATATTGACGGCTATGTAGTTAGCGGCAAGGACAAAGATATTTTAAGCTCGGTGGCGTTTGATGGAGATATTTACTTCTTCTACCTTACGGTTGCCGAGAAGGAAGCTCTGAGTAATATTACTGTAACGATCAGAGGGGTAAATTCTAAAGCAACTGCCGCCCCGGCTCTGTACAGCTATCAAAAGCGTCTCTCCACAAGTGAATTGCCCTATACCCTGATCGATGGCGCTGATGTATTCACTATGAGCGGCTATACTTTGGATGCCGGTCAGGATCATCTGGTACCTGCAGATGCAAAGACAGGGGATATCTTTGAGTTCAAATACACAAGCACAGCCGGTACAGTCACGATATCAATGAAAGATCAAGATACCGGCGCCGCCATCAAAACCTCCTTCCTTGTAGAGGCGGAGGTAGGCAAACCTTTCTCTTACCACGCGCCCTACATAACCGGCTACAGGGTGGTAGGCGACAATACCATAGCGATCGACCCGGTATTGCCTAATGGTGAAAGTGAAATTGTCTTTGAATATGTAGAGGTAATCAGCAAAGTGATTATCAACTATAAAGAAATTGATAATGAGGGCAAGGTTGTCCGCACTATCCGTACGATTGAGATAGAAAAACCCGAAATTGATGAAGAGACCGAAGTGATAACGCCTAACCTGGATACTCCGGACTATTACACGGCTCAGCAGACAACAGTAAGCTACATTTATAATGGCTTCGATCCTGTAGAAGTAGATGCCTATTATAAAAAGAACTTGGTTGATGTAACTGTCGAAATGATCGACTTTTTCGACCCATCAAAAAATATTGGTTTTCATATAGAAGAGGGCAAACGCCAGGGTGAAGCAACGGAGATAAAAGCCCCTCATGTGAGCGGTTGGATATTGGCTGATGAGGATACAAAGACCATAATCGCAAATGAGGGCATCGTGGTAACATTTAAATACCGCGAGCAGGAAAAATATGAGGTTCAGGTTAAGGCGATAGTCAAGGATACAGGAGAAGAGCTGCAAAAGTATACGCTTTCAGGCAGGGAAGGAGATCCGCTGACTGTATGGGCTCCGTTTATCCTGGGATGGAAGTTAGTAGAAAGCAATAATTACCAGGAAGTGGTACTTGGTGAGGATTTTGATGCGTTTTTCTATTATGAGAAAAATGTGGCAACCATAACCGTACGTGCTTTCCATCTTTCTGCTCTGAAGGATATTCCTTTAGATCCACCGATCACATATGAGGTGCCCATAGGCGGAGGCGCTACAATTCTCGCTCCCCATATTGACGGCTATGTAATCGAAGGCAAAGACAGAGAGATTCTACTTCCGCCCGTTTTGGATGATGATGATGTCATCTTCAACTATGTTACAGTTGCCGAAAAGGATGCTATGAGTAATGTTTCCATAACGATTGCCGGGAAGAATAGGCTTACTGGGGCAATACTGTACAGTTATAGCAAACGTATCGCTAAAAATGACATGCCCTACGAATTGGAAAAAGATGTGGATCTGTTTGCAGTGCCGGGATTTACCCTGGATGAGGATCAGGATTTTGTAGTTAAAGATGATGGGGTGAAAACCTATTACTTTGACTATACAAGTACTGAAGGTTATGTTCGGGTCAAGATGATAGAGGAAGACACGGATCGTGAACTGGATTCCTTCAATGCACCGGCAGTAGTAGGTGAGGCATTTACATGTAAAGCACCTTATCTTCCCGGATTCAGGCTGGTAAGCGAAAAAGGCGAAGTTAACATTGACCCGGTACTGCCTGACGGCAAAAGCGAAGCCATCTTCAAATATACCAGGATTAATAGCAAAATCACGGTGGAATACCGGGAGGACACCCCGGCCGGTGTCTTGATCCGGACGGATGAAATCACGGATGAAACTGAAGGCGAGAACCTGCCCTTTAATCCTCCCTTAACTTTACCGGGCTATTATAGCTTGATCAAGCCAACCTATGATACGGTTTACTACGACTATAACGGTAGTGACTCTGTGACGGTAATTGCCTGTTATGCCAAGAACCTGGTGAGCGTAACTGTGAAGAAAGTTAAACTCAATGATAGTACGGATATAGAAGAGCCGCATGAAGTAGGCGGTTTGCGCCAGGGCGAAGCTGCAACGATTACAGCTCCCAGGCTTGACGATTGGGTATTAGTGGGAGCAAACACCCAGACGGTAATCGCAGAAACAGGCGACGAGGTAGTAACATTTATTTACCGCACCCAGGAAGCCGGCGAGGTTCAGGTGAAGGCAATAGACAAGGATACAGATAAGCTTCTCCAAAGCTATGCGCTGCCGGGCACACTAGGTGATGAGGTGTTTGTAATTGCTCCGATCATCCTGGGCTGGAAGCTGGCGGATCCGACCAGCAGTCCAAAACTGGTAGAGATCGGCGAAGACAAGGAAGTCATTTTCGAATATGAAAAAGATGTGGTAATTGTAACTATCAACACCGAACACTGGGAAAGCCATGCTCCCCTTCAAGAGCCGATAGAAATAGAAGTAGCTAAAGGCGGGGAAGCCACTATTTATGCGCCGCATATTCCCGGCCATATAATTGTTGGCACTGACAAATACACCTGGCCCAGCCTTGGTGGAGATGTATCAGTAACCTTCTTGTATAAGAAGGTATCGGAACTGGTAACGATTACAATTATCGGACAGAGCGGCTCGACAATGCTCTACCGCTACGAGAAAATGGTTCCCGTGGATAGCGGAAATACCGAGATCCATGCTTTTGATGTAAAAGGCTATAGCTTGGACGGTGATTCGCCGGCAATCGTGGATGTCAAAGATAAGAACGAAACGGTAGTATTCGAGTATATATCCCTGACGACCACGGTAACTATCCGGATGGTGGATGACAATGATCCAACCAAAGATGTAGCAGCGCCCTTTGTGGTAGCGGCAGAAGCCGGCTCACCCTTTACCTATAATGCCCCGGATGTTGCAGGCTATTATCTGACCAGCGAGAGTACCATTGGTGTTTTGGATCCTGTAGTAGCAGGCGATACCAATGTAATCACCTTCAAATATGCCAAGATCACCAGCCTCTTGACCATAATCTGCAAAGAGGAGAATGCCGCCGGCCGGGTGATCAGGGTAGTTGAGATACCCACGGCGGGCCTGGGCGCAGGTACCTATACTTATCCTGCCCCGGTTCTGACGAACGATTTCTATACGCCCAAGGCCGGATCCGAGGAAGTAACCATAACCTGGGACGGCATCACTGCGGCAAGTGTTGAAGCTTATTACAGCAAGAATATGGTAAATATTACCATCAATCTACTGGATGTAACTGATCCTGAAGAACCGGAGCTGATCAGAAGCGAAAGCCTCTCTGCCCGCAAAGGGGAAGCAGTTACGGTAGGCGCCCCGGATGTCAGCTTGATGCTTTTGGTAGGTCCTGCGGCCAAAACGGTTATCGCCCTGGATGACACCGTAGTGGAATTTGGCTATCGGGAGCTTAACGACGATGAAGTTGCCGTAAAAGCGATCTACAAAGACAGCGCCGATAAAGCTATTATCCTCCAAAGCTATGTGCTGAGCGGCGCTATCAACGAAACGATTTACGCCGATGCCCCGACCATCCTGGGCTGGGTACTGAAGAATCCCGCCGAAAGCAGGAAGAGCGCGCTTGTCGGCAGGGACAAGGAGATCATCTTCGAATATGTAAAGAACATAGTGGAAGTAACGATCAAAGCTGTCCACAAAACCACCGGTTATCCTATCCAACCGCAGATTGTTACGGAAGTGCCAAAGGGCGGCAGCTACACAGCCTATGCGCCCCATATTTCAGGCTTTGTGATTGACGGGATCAGCACCAAGAGCTTCATAGGTCTGTCCGGCAATGCCGAAGTGACTTTCGAGTATCTGAAGGTAGGGGAAATAGCCTTGCCGTATCTGGTGACAATTGAAGTCATAGGCAAAAGCGGCAGCACCGAACTGTACCGTTACGAAAAAATTGCTCCTGTAAACAGCGGAATAACCGAGATCCATGCCTTTAATGTCAGGGGCTATCGCCTGGCAGAATCAGCAACCACACCGGTGGAGGTAAATGTTATAGAGAGCCGGGAAACGGTAATTTTCGACTATGAATCCCTGGCAACTACAGTGACCATCAAAATGGTTGACGCCGCCGGTAATAATGTGGCGATGCCATTCAATGTAGCGGCCCAGGCCGGTTCACCCTTTACCTATAATGCTCCGAATGTGGCAGGCTACAAACTGACCAGCGCCAGCAGTATCGGCGTACTTGAAGAAGTAGCATCCGGCGGTACAAGCACGATCACCTTCGTCTATGCCAAGATCACCAGCAAGGTGACCATAGTCTATAAGGAAGACGATGAGAACGGCCGGGTCATCCGGGTGATAGAGATAGTAGATCCTGCCAGAGATGTGGAAACTATAGTGCTAACACCTGATCTGGATGACGAATACTACACAGCGAACCAGGATTCTGTAACCTATACCTTTAACGGTTCCGATGCTGTGGAAGTAGAAGCATACTATACCAAGATTTTGATACCCGTTGCCATAAAATTGTTTGATGTTACCAATACCCTTGCACCTGAGCTGATGGATACAGCTTCCCTGGCAGGCCAGCGCAAAGGTGAAGTTGTAACGGTAGGCGCCCCGGATGTAGAAGATATGATCCTGGTCGGCTCCGCAACCCAGACAATTATTGCCGACGGAGTAAAAACGGCGGACTTTAATTACCGGAATGTCAAAGAAGACGAAGTTGCAGTAAAAGCAGTCGATGAAGCCACTAATGTCATACTCCAAAGCTATGTGATGACCGGCGCCGTCGGTTACACGGTATATGCCAGCGCCCCGAGCATCCTGGGCTGGAAACTGGTAGATGAAAGCGCCGGCACAAAGAGTGCGGTCATCGGTACAAATAAAGAGATCCGCTTCGACTATGAAAAGGATGTAGTTGAAGTAACTATCAACCTTATCCACAAAACCAATGGCAATCTGCTGATGCCGCCGAAAGTGATAGAGGTACCGACCGGCGGGGATTATGCAGCCTATGCGCCTCATATAGCAGGTTATGTGATCAACGGGGACAGCACCAGGGAATTCACAAGCTTAGCCAAAAATGAAGAAGTGACTTTTGAGTATCTCAAGGTAGGGGAAATTGCCTTGCCCTATCTGGCGAAGATCGAAGTCATTGGCAAAAGCGGCGCAACCGAATTGTACCGCTACGACAAACTGCTTCCCGTAGACAGCGGCATAACCGAGATCCATGCCTTCAATGTCAGAGGTTACCGCCTGGTAGATCCCGACTCCACGCCGGCTCAGGTAGATGTCAAGGACAACAACGAAACAGTGATATTCGACTATGAATCCCTGGCAACTACAGTGACCATCAAAATGGTTGACGCCGCCGGTAATAATGTGGCGATGCCCTTTAATGTGGCGGCTGAGGCCGGTTCACCCTTTACCTATAATGCTCCGAATGTGGCAAGCTACAAACTGACAAGCACCAGCAGCATCGGCGTACTTGAAGAAGTAGCATCCGGCGGTACAAGCACGATCACTTTTGTCTATGCCAAGATCACCAGCAAGGTGACCATAGTCTATAAGGAAGACGATGAGAACGGCAGGGTCATCCGGGTGATAGAGATAACGGATCCCAACGACGAAGGTGTAGAAACTGAAGTAGCAACACCGAATCTTGAGGAGGAATTCTATACAGCAAATCAGGATTCTGTCTTCTATACTTTTGATGGCTCCGATGCTGTGGAAGTAGAAGCATACTATACCAAGATTTTAATACCCGTTGAGATCAAATTGTTTGATCTTACCAATCCCCTTGCAGCTGAGCTGATGGATACGATTACCCTGACAGGCCAGCGCAAAGGTGAAGTGGTAACGATAGGGGCTCCGGATGTTGAAGATATGATCCTGGTCAGCTCCGCAACCCAAACAATTATCGCCGACGGAGTAAAAACAGCGGACTTTAACTACCGGAATGTCAAAGAAGACGAAGTTGCAGTAAAAGCAGTTGATGAAGCTACCAATGTCATACTCCAAAGCTATGTAATGACCGGCGCCGTCGGTTATACGGTATATGCCAGCGCCCCGAGCATCCTGGGCTGGAAACTGGTAGATGAAAGCGCCAGCACAAAGAGTGCGGTCATCGGTACAAATAAAGAGATCCGCTTCGACTATGAAAAGGATGTAGTTGAAGTAACGATCAACCTTGTCCACAAAACCGACGGCAGCCTGCTGATGCCCCCGACAGTGGTAGAAGTGCCCTCCGGCGGGGACTATACGGCCTATGCGCCTCATATTACCGGTTATGTGATTGACGGAGTCAGCACCAAGAGCTTCTTTAACCTGTCCGATAATGACAGTGCAACTTTCACCTATCTGACTTTGCATGAAGCAACACATAACTATGTTATAGTCACAGTAATCGGCAAGAGCGGCGCCACCCAGCTTTACTACTACGATATGATGCTTCCCAAAGGCAGCGGAGACAAAGATATCCATGCCTTGGAGATAAAGGGCTACATCTTATCTGATCCCGATTCCTCACCGGTGACAATCGATATCCAGGATGCAAACGAAACGGTAATATTCGAATATGACTCCCTGGCAACCGCAGTAACCATCAGGATGGTAGACGAAGAAGGTATTGACCTGACCGGATCTCCCATTACGGAAACAGCGGAAATCGGTGCTCCCTTTACCTACAATGCCCCGGATGTAGAAGGCTATTATCTGACCAGCGAGAGCACCATCGGTGTCTTGGATCCTGTGGTAGCTGGCGGCCCCAATCTGATCACCTTCGAATATGCAGAGATTACCAGCAAGCTGATAATAGTCTGTCAAGAGGATGATTCTGACGGCCGGGTCATCAGGGTCGTCCAGGTAGACGAGGACGATTGTGTTACCGGCGAAAATGAGATCCTTGTCCCGGATTTAAGCAATGATTACTTTACGCCGCTCGCGGACACGATAACTTTTGAGTGGGACGGTATTAGTTCACTTATCCTTCCGGCCTACTATACCAAGAATTTGGTCAAGATTACCGTTAATATGTTTAATGTGACCGATCCTGACAATCATGAGCTGATTGGCACCAAAGAAGTATCAGGTCTGCGCCAAGGTGAAGCAGTAACGGTAGGCGCCCCGGATGTTGAAGATATGATTTTAGTCGGCCCTGCAGCCAAGACTGTTATAGCCAATCCCGGAGTCACTGTAAGCTTTAATTACCGGGAAATCGCAGATGATGAGGTCGCGGTGAAAGCGGTTGCCGAGGACAATACCATATTGCTCAGCTACATCATCAAAGGAACCATTGGCGAAACAGTATCTGCCGACGCACCGGTCATCCCGGGCTGGACCCTGAAAGACACCGAGACAACAAAGAGTGCGGTTGTAGGTACCAATAAAGAGATTCGCTTCAATTATGCCCGGACTGTGGTTGAAACGGTAAGAGTAACAATCAATACCCTGCTCGCCAATGGCACTCCGGTCAGACCCGCAACGGTAGAGGAAGTTCCCAAGGGTGTAAGTTATACAGCCTATGCGCCTCATATAGCAGGCTATGTCTTAGCCGATGGCGCAAAAGAAAAGACTGAATTTACCAGCCTGGAAATGAATAGTGATGTTATAACGACCTTTGTCTACAAAACCGAAAGTCAGCCTACGACTACGGTTAAAGTGAACTTGCTCAACGCTGCCAATGGTTCATCAATTGGCGATGCCATCTTTGTCGAAAATCTCATTGTCGGTCAAAACTTCAACTTCTTAACTTATGATCCGTTAAAGCACCTTCGGGAGAGCTTTGTCGTAGGTACTACGAGATGGACCCGCGTTACCGACAGCAGACAAAATCTGTCCATTTCCTCTTTGCTGCCTATGGGATCGGCCGGGACGGCCAATGAGATTAATGCTTATTACAATGCAAGTTCTATTGGGGGAACTAGTAACCCCGGTGGAAGTGGCAATACTACTCCGGCTTCGGCTACTTTAATCGTGCGGGCCAAAGATGTCAAAAGCGGCGAGACAATTTATGAGCAATCCCTCCCGGCTTATGTCGGAACAAAATACACCGTAAAAGCGCCGTCAGTTGAAGGTTATACCCTGGATGCCAGCTCTGCTGCCAGCCAGGATGTTACGGTTAACTCTAAAGAGCAAGTAATAACCTTCAACTACAACTATACGGGCTCATCTACAATGGGTCACTACAACCTGAAAGAGACATTGGAAACCGATAGGCACATCTCCTACATCAGCGGTTATCCCAATGGAACGGTGCGCCCGGACGGCAGTATTACCCGGGCCGAGGCTGCTATGATCTTCTGGCGGTTATTAAGAACTACCGACAAGAACTCTACGGTAGGCACCCGCTTCCGTGATGTCAAAGACGGCCAATGGTACAGCCAGGCAATCAGCTATTTAGCCAGAATGGGCATTCTGCTGGGCTATCCCGACGGTACCTTCAGACCGAATCAAAGGATCACCAGAGCGGAATTCACAACGATTGCCGCCAGATTTGATAGCTTGGTTACCGATGTTACCAACCCCTTCAGCGATGTCAAAGCCGGCCATTGGGCCAGTCAATACATCCTCTCTGCCTACAGCAAGGGCTGGATCACCGGATATGCCGATGGCACCTTCAAACCCGCAGCAACCATCAATCGCGGAGAAGCAGTCGCCATTGTCAACCGGATGCTGAGCAGAGTCCTGACTATCGACGAAGTACCGGCAGAATTCCACTCCCGCTACTCCGACTTGTCTACGACCCACTGGGCCTTCTCCGACATCATCGAGGCATCGGTAGAGCACGAGCATGAATACAAAGAAGACGGTACCGAAGTCTGGACCAAGTGGTAAACTAAACTGAAATGTTGGCAGTGAGGGCAAAGCCCTCACTGCCAACAAAAAGATAAAAAGTATCTTTAACCGGCTTGTGCCAAGGGGCTGCAGACCCTGCCGCACAAGCCAGGGAGGATACTTGGGCGGTCAGTAACCGCAAGTCTGGTATCTACTGGCTAAGAAGCTCTTGGTCTGCCGTAAGGCACAAGTCAAAGCACAAGGCACTTGTTCCGGTACAAGCTCTAATATGAAGGCGCTTGTAATACTGTTTGGCACTAACTCTTGAAATTCTGCGTAAAATGTCAAAATTTTCGTGCCGCCGTATTCCTGCTCCTACTCAAAACTCAACACTCAACACTCAAAACTCCGGCTTGTCCGGGTTAGGGTAAGCATATTTAAACCTGTATGACAGTAGGGGCATGTGTTTGCTATACCCTTTTTATAATACTGCCTGATTAGGCACTTACTCCCGAAATTCTGCGCAAAATGGCAAAATTTTTGTACCTTCGTATTCCCACTCAAAACTCAAGACTCAAAGCTCAAAGCTCCGGCTTGTCCGGGTTAGGTA
>Ga0082212_10002303_pt1 | contig 27977 bp, 28 predicted proteins | sample TergutNt197P3_FD_71548 | JGI IMG/M metagenome (GOLD analysis project Ga0082212, IMG submission 71548) | Neocapritermes taracua P3 segment gut microbial communities from Petit-Saut dam, French Guiana - Nt197 P3 | ecosystem: Host-associated > Arthropoda: Insects > Digestive system > Gut ...
ATTACCAGCGTTACTATATGAAAATCCGTACGAATTTCTCTGAGATTACCAATTACTGGCGACATTATGGGTTCTATCAGGGAAGGATTCCGTTTGTAACAATACTATTTGCAGTGGAATCAAAGAAGAATGCGCTAAGTTAGGTATAGAAAAAGCAAATGCTGTCTTTAGCTATTCAGAACCCGGTTTTACTGTTTCTCAGCCTTATAAGGCTAATTACAATGGATTGAAATATATAGGATTGTATGAAGCGGAATCCATTTGGACGGGATAAAGATAAAAGTTTATGGAAATGGCTGCAGGGGGTGTGGCCGTAATGATATAGAAACGGCTTATGAAGAATGGCAGGTCGGCATTGATGTATGCTGTCTCTACCATTGTGCAACCCACTTGAAACAATTCCACGATTGTGGCGTCTGTCAAGAGCTTCCATGCCAGATGTTCTATGATACAGTTGAACATACTGATGATATTTACGATATGCAACACGATGAGTTAGAGAAATTCAGAAAAGCGGACGTTCAAAAACGTGTTGATACTTTGCTTCGCAAATAATAGAAAGGGCAATCGCAGATGGCGGCAATAATTTATTTGTACTTTTTTATTTCTATTAAATACTCATTTAACATTTGTCCTTTATACTTAACCCATAGTCTCCTTTGAATTTCTTTTTGAATACTGAATGACCTTCTCAACGTGGTAATCATCTCCTCCTTAACTTCGGGCGTATCAAGTTTTCTTAAGGCAGATATACTCTGTGCTAAGAAAAAAGGATACGTCCTCTTTTTAAATTTTTCTGAAAAAAGCAAGACAACTATCGATTTTTTTTGGAAAACTACACCCCATTCGCAACAGCGGCATGGGCTTTTTCCGATGTTGAGAGGGTTATTTGGCGGATCAACCACTCATAATCTTGACGGCAGTCAACAATATAGTCTACATAAATGGCATCATCAGTTATTTCATATAGAACCAAATATCGTTTTGATGTCAGCATTTTTCGGTAACGGGGTTCAATAAACTGACTGTCATAAACAGGATAACGTGCGGGATTTTGAGAAAGTGACTCAATATCATGCAAAATTTGATTCATCATCTTTGTTGCGGCGTCTTGACTCACCTTGGCCAGGAAGTAAATGTGTGAATCCAGCATTTGAAGCGCTGCATCTGAGATAATAACACTGTATATTTTGCCATTCATTATTTTTTATCCACACTTTCAATAGTTTGCTCCAAAGTTTTGCGAACTTCGTCAACAGTGTGGCCTTCTGCTCCGTTCATCCTGGCAGAGCGGATACGAAACAATTCCTCAGCAAGTTTTAGTTCCTTGGCACGGTGTTCAAAGGCCTTAATATCCATAACAACCAGATCGCCTTCGCCGTTTTTAGTCAGATACACAGGTTCCCCGGTTGTTTTGCAGATTTTAGCAATGTTATTGTAGTTGTTTCTAATTGCAGCAGATGCCACGATATGCATAAATTATACCACCTTTCATAGCCGTATTATACTATAAAGCTTGAAGGGATGCAAATCCTTGCTACTTGGCATTGATAGCCTCTTTTTCCCCTCATTTTTTCAAAAGACAACCAATGGTTTTGTTTTGTGGGTGTGGTTATAGCGAGTTATAGCGAGTCTTTGACATCCCAGCATAAATATGTTAATCTAAAATAAAATTTTAGATCTCCTGATATCATCGCCTTTCGTATCATAAAAATCGGAGGATAAATATGTTCTACAAGAGAACCCTTGAAACTGTTATACACTCCATTAACGACACCTTTCCTGTTCTGGTGCTGACCGGACCGCGTCAGGCGGGCAAAACAACGCTGCTCCAATATATGGCGGAGCAGGAGAGGAAATATGTCGCGCTGGATAATCCCACCGACCGCGCGCTGGCCAAAACCGAACCAGACTTGTTTTTGCAGCGGTTCTCGCCGCCGGTCATTATTGACGAGGTACAGTACGCGCCGGAGCTGTTCGACTATATTAAAATCTATGCCGACACACACAAAAATTGCGGCGATTTTTGGCTGACAGGTTTGCAAACCTTCCACATGATGAAGAACGTCACAGAATCCCTGGCAGGCCGCGCCGGAATCGTACGAATGCCGGGCCTGTCCAACAGTGAGATTGAAGCAACCGGATTTGGTCCCTTTGAGGTGGAACCTCAGACGCTGATCGGCCGGTTGGAAACCGCAAAACGCCTGGCGCTGCCGGAGATGTTCGAACGGATATTCAAAGGGTCTTTCCCACGCCTGTATGAGAATCCTAATGTTGACCGCAAACGTTTTTATGAATCTTACCTTGAAACTTACATCAGCCGGGATGTCAAAGATCTGACCCAAGTCGCGGACGAGCTTTCTTTTTTAAACTTTATTAATGTGGTTGCGGCACGCACAGCTACCAACGTCAACTACGAAACACTGGCTAATGAGACGGGGATTTCCGCTCCCACGGCCAAACAGTGGCTGTCGATTCTGGTGTCAAGCGGATTAGTCGTCTTGATCCCTCCCTATGCCAATAACGCGCTGAAGCGAACGATTAAGGCGCCACGGATGTATTTTTTGGATACCGGGCTTTGCGCTTATCTCACCCGGATGAACTCGGCGGGATTTTTGGAAACCAGCGCCATGGACGGCGCGTTTTTTGAGACCTGGGTGGTCTCGGAAATTTACAAAAGCTATTTAAACACCGGCGAACGGCCGCCGCTGTATTTTTATCGTGATCAAAACAAGAAGGAGATTGACCTGATTATCCATCAAAATAATACTGTGAACCCGATTGAAATCAAAAAAAGCGCCGCGCCCAAAAACGCGGTGAAGCATTTCTCGGTGTTAAACCCCATAGCGGGAGATCCCAGCGAAGAAGACCGCTTTTCCGGCGCAGCCCATTTGAAAACCGAAATCGGAACTGGTGCGGTAGTGTGTCTGACCTCTGATGTGCTGCCTATTGATAAAAAGAATTGGCTGGTTCCGGCGTGGCTGATATGAATAGACAAGATAAACACCTTTGCCTTCGATGCAAAACAACCGCATTATCAGAATTGCCGTCATTCAGTCCTGATATTTCATTTTACAAATGTCCGATTTGTCAGAGACAGTATTCTCTAAGACCCGGGGAATCATTGCTGTACAGGTGGGGGCATCCCATCAGCCTGGTTCTGTATGGCACAATCTTTGATTCTAATCCGGTCGAGCGAGCGGAGGCTGACGCTGAATCGTTTGTTGCAGAGTATACAGCTGATCAACTGCAGATTTTGATCGATGAGATCAAATCTGAACTCAGGAACCCCACACAACAAGTTCGGGACATCCTTGGCTGCAGAGCGTCAGAAGCGCAATTGCGGGAGTTTCTCCATCTATTTGCAAATCATGTGGAAAGATTGATAACCACAAGATGATCCCCCAAAGCTCCAAAAATTTTGGTTAGTACCTTAGGAATTCGTAACGTCAATAAAAAACAAGAAAATCCAATACTGACCACTGATCACTGACCACTTGCGGGCATAGCCCGCGTTAGCTTCTTGCTGCACAAGTCTACTCATCCACCCCGGCGCATATGTATGACACGGGGTGATTTTATGCCTTCTCGTGTTCCGCGCCCGTCCTCGTCTCGACTGCGGCGCCGTTTTTCGCCTGATCCTGCCGGCATCAAAAAAATTTTTACCCGTCTCACCATACTCATAGCCATCGCTCTCGTCCTTGTACAGATAGGTCTGGCCGGCGACCCCATACAAATGTACTTGCAGACAGTGGGAGACGCCGCGTCTTTGGCCATGGATTTTTCGGGGGGCAGCATTCCGGTAGGGGGGCAGGGGATCGATATGCGGGGTGAAACCCTTGAGGCTTCATCCGAAAGCCCGTTGCCGGTGGAGGCGCAAAACCAACAGAGCGGGCAGGTCTTCCTGAGACCGGTACCTGCTCAGGAAGGTATTCGCATATGGCAGGACAATACGTATCTCGGGGAGATTCCTCCTTTGGGAAAGACCTTTTCCGTCAAACCCGGACGCGTGACGCTGGAAGCGCCAAATCTGGATACGGGAAACAATCGCGCTCAAAAGATATCTGTAGAAATCTTCTATCTCGGACAAAAGTACGCTGTATCTTTGTCTGAAGGAAAAGCGTTTTTTGATGTAAATAGATAGAACTAGAAATATAATAAAAATAAATAAAATTATTAAAAATTCTATTACAATTCCTTCTCTGTTAGGGTATAATGAGTTTATTGAGCCTAATAAATTTAAATTGTGTGTTAATTCAATAGGCATATTTAAATAAAAATCGACCTGACGGTCTATAGGGAAAGGTAGTAAAATGGGACAAAATACAGCACAAAGCACTTTTAAAGACAGTTCTCTCCTTTGGTCAGACAGAATGGATATGCTAGAAGGACTAATGGGGAGTGTGGCCCACGAAGTACGTAATCCCCTGGCTGTGGTACGTGGAAATCTTCAGATTCTGCTTTGGAAAGAAGATCTTGAATCCCAGCATCCGGCCTTTAAAGGAATGATTGAGAAGCTTGACAGCGCTATGGAATTGCTGACGGAGTTTTTACAAACCTTGAAGCCTCAGCTCGATGCTCCGGCGTCTACCGATGTCAATGCGATCATCTTATCTATCAGCAGGTTGCTGCGGGCAGAGGCGATCCGTCATGGGCACGAGATCAGCTTTGACCTGAGTAAGGAAATACCCACCATGATCATCAATCCGAGTCAAATGATTCATTTGTTGTATAATATGAATTTTATCGCCTTTAAATATATGGATGTGAGCGGAACTGTGCTGATTCGTTCTTTTATGCCGGACGAACATACACTGATCTGTTCTGTGATCAGCGCGGCGCAGGAAAACAATGTGCGTCAAAATGGGACACAAAACGGAACACAGCAAAACGGAACGCAGCAAAACAGCACGTTATGCGCGATACACAACATGCCCTCTAAAGAACAGGAACGCTGCCCGGGGATTGATCAACTGTCTCAAGTGTGCCGGAAAATCGCTGACGATTTTGGGGGGCGCTTGGAGATTCGACCCCATACTGGTCAAGGAGCAGAAGTGTCAGTGACCTTCACGCAGCCCAACTTATGATTTTTCATTTTGAGTGATGGGGCTCAACCGAATCCGCTATGGTTCCCATGCCAATCAACTCATAACCAAGGATCTTGGCAGACTTCATATATTCCTGTATCAAATACTCAAACAACGCGCCAATTGATTTAGCGAATTGCTCCTCTTTTTCTTTGTTGGCTGCCTCTTCAGGTACACTTGAAACAAAAAGATAGCGTGTCTCCCAGATAAGTTTCTGTCCTTCCGCAGTCGTTAAATATGCGTTTTTTGTGAGATGCTCAAGGATTGGTTTTAACACATCCGCGTTCTCACTATCAATCGCAAAACCAAATTCATTGTCCATTCCAAGCTCATTTACCAGAACCAAGAACGGATGATACAATCTATCGAATTTTTCCCGGATAATGCTGAGCTTCCTGTCTCGTTTATATCCAATACTTGTTAAAAAGTAGCCCATCGCAAAAGTAATGACTGGGATAAAAAGCTGCATAATATCAATAAAAGTCATTCGCTATCCCCCCAATCCTTATCCTATGTCAAACTGCGAGACAAAACGCGACATGCGTTCCAGAGCCTCCTTCAAGACATCCGTCGCGCAAGCGTAAGAGCAGCGGATATGTCCTTCACCGCAGGAACCAAAGACAGTTCCGGGAACCACGGCAACATTTTGCTGCTTCACGAGCTCTTCAGCGAAGTGTTCAGAGGAAAGTCCTGTGACCGAAATATTGGGGAAAGCATAAAGAGCCCCCCGCGGCTCAAAGCAAGTCAGGCCCATTTCACGAAATCCGTTCACCATAATGCGACGGCGGCGGTCGTATTCCATAATCATTTCTTGTTTAGCCATATCTCCTGAACGCAGGCCTTCCAAGGCGGCAATTTGGGCTGCGATGGGCGCGCACATAATGGTGTATTGGTGGATGCGCGCCATGGTATCAATGAGTTCTTCCGGACCACAAGCATAACCAATCCGCCAGCCGGTCATCGCATAGGCTTTGGAAAACCCGCCGACATGAAGTGTGCGGTTGCGCATGTAGGGCAGCGCCGCAAAGGGTTGGTGAGCCCCTTCATAAGTGAGATCAGAATAGATTTCGTCAGAGATTACAATGAGATCGTTCTCGGAAATAAAACGGGCGATAGGCAGAAGGTCATCCCTCTCCATAATGGCTCCGGTGGGATTGTTCGGATAAGACAGGATCAATACTTTGCAATTGGACGTGTAGGCCTTTTGCAGGTCTTCTTCCTGAAGTCTGAAGTCATTTTCTTCCCGCAGGGGAACACAGCGGACTTCCGCTCCCGCCAGCGCAGCACAGGCTGAGTATGAGGCATAGGAAGGATCCGCAACAAGCACGGCGTCTCCAGGTTCAACCAGAGAACGCAGGGCGAGATCGATGGCTTCGCTGGCTCCCACTGTCATCAGAATTTCGGTGGCGGGAGAATAATTGAGAGACATGTTTTTTGACATATAATGCGACAGCTCTTGACGCAGTTCGAATATGCCCAAATTGCTTGTATACATAGTTTGGCCCTGTTCCAGCGAATAGATGGCGCTTTCGCGCATGACCCAGGGTGTCGGAAAATCCGGTTCGCCCACCCCCAGCGAAATAACATTGTCCATGCTGGACACAAGATTAAAGAATTCGTGAGCTCCTGACGCCGGCAATCTTTGAGCGACGTGTGCTAAATATTTTTTCATGGTGTGAACATGAGACGTTCAGGTCCCTTCTCCTCTCCAAAAAACTCGACGCCGTCCTCTTTATACCGGCGCAGGATGAACCGTGTACTGGTGCTTTCGACCAGCTCCAGAGGCGACAGCTTATCTGAAACAAATTGTGCGACCTCATGCATATTGCGTCCTTCAATGACCAAACACAGATCGGAATTGCCTGAGAGCAAGAAGACAGACTGAATCTCCGGGAATCGCTGAAAGCGTTTGGCAATCTTGTCGTAGCCGTGACCGCGCTGAGGGTTAATCTTGACGTCGATGAGCGCTGTAACCCGGTCTGTGTCGAGCTGTTCCCAGTTGATCAGGAGGCTGTACTTGGCGATAATTTTTTCCTTTTCCCATTGTTTGATTTTTTTGGTGATGTAGTCGACGGACAAGTTAGTCTGCAGGGAAAGCTCTTCCGGCGTAATGCGGGTATCCTCGGAGAGAATCCTGAGCAGTCTGCGGTCGTCTTCTGATAAAAGCATAACTCTACTCCTTTTTATGTCCAGAGAGTGGTCTATGAAACTGATAATTTCAATTGCATAGGTGGTCTCAGTTACATAGAGGGAACCTGTCTACAGATTCCGCCAAAAACTGAGAATAATCATACCATAGATTGGGCCGGATGAAAAGTTTGGATATACAAACATCATGTTAAAGGGTATAATAGGTATATCTGGGATATTGGGACGAAAGGGGAACAGCCGATACTTCGGCTATGAAGATCTATGTCGTACGCGTTGCATATTGTCTTGGTCGAACCTGAAATTCCGCAGAATACAGGGAATATTGTCCGCTTATGCAGCGCCTTGGGTGCAACACTGCATCTTGTCAAACCTTTGGGATTCCTGCTGGAAGATAAGTATCTGAAGCGCGCGGGCCTGGATTATTGGCCTCTGGTGGAAATCAGAGAACACGAAAATTATGAGGCTTTCGAACAAAGTGTTCCTTTAAAGAAATATCTGATGACAAGCAAGGGGTGCCACCGACCCACGGATATCGCCTTTTTTTCAGAATGCTGTCTGCTGTTCGGCGGGGAAACCAAAGGGCTGGCACCTCACATCCTTCAGAAATACCCAGAGGATGATCTCCGTCTGCCTATGCGTGATGAGTGCCGCTGTCTCAATTTATCTAATGCCGTGGCTGTGGCGGCCTATGAAGTTATGCGGCAATGGGGATATCCTAACTTGCGGTAATCCATGTATCTTAGGAGGCTCTATGGCTTACATCATACCTTGTGGTCTGGCTTTTTTATTATCCGTTGCAATGACCCCTCTGGCCATCCGCCTGGCTAAAAAGTGGGGCGTTTTGGATGAGCCGGGGGAACGGCGGGTACACCGCCGCGCGGTTCCCCGGCTGGGCGGTATCGCCCTCTTTGCGTCCTTCTGGATAGGGGTTCTCATTATGTGGCAGATAGATCTGCTGCCGGACTTAAGCGAAGGTGTGGAATGGACACGGATGATTTGGGGGTTGTTCTGGGGCAGCTCTCTCATATTTGTCTTGGGTCTCATCGATGATATTTGGGGCGTACACCCTGTCCCAAAGCTTATCACACAAATTGTGGCTGCCTGTATTCCGCTGCAGTTTGGCTTGTCCTTGACTTTTGTCACGCTTCCTGTTCTGGGCAGGGTTGAATTGGGGATCTGGGGATCTGTCTTGGCAGTTGTTTGGATTGTGGGAATTGTTAATACTGTAAATGTGACTGATGGGTTGGACGGGCTGGCATCCGGGATTTGTATCATTGCGTCGCTGACGCTGGCCTGGTCGGCGTTTCTCATTGGACAGGGGATTGCGACTCAAATGATGATGATTTTAGCCGCGGCGGCTTTGGGGTTTTTGTTCTTTAACTATCATCCGGCGAAGATATTTATGGGGGACAGCGGGAGCACCTTCCTCGGGTATGTCTTGGGAACCGTGTCGATTGGGGCGACCTTGAAGACTCCCACAGTGTTAGGCCTCGTCTTTCCTTTGCTTGTGCTGGGCGTTCCCTTTTTGGATATCTTGTTTGCGGTGATACGCCGCAGTTGGAAGGGACGTTCTATTATGAAAGCTGATCGCGGGCACTTGCACCATCGTCTGCTGGACAGTGGCCTGACTCACTCTCAAGCTGTTTGGACATTGTATCTGATCAGTCTGTGTTTTGGGGTAATGGCCATCTGCAGCGTCTCTGATGTATGGTATTTGTGGGTGCTTGCCGCAATTTTGTTTGTTCTGGCCGTCGTGCTCGTCGTTCTGATTATGTTCCGGAAGTTCTCTCTGGTGAGAAAACTGGCCTTTTTCTTTCGGAAAAAAGGAAAGGAGGAAACAAATCTGGAAACCGCATTGGAGCAGACGTATATCGTGGACGAACACGGGAATAAAACAAAGCTGCAGAAGAAAGACTGTAGGGATAATGATATCTGTTAACAAAATGTTCATGTTTTGTTAACACTTTTGTGTGTGAACTTTGTCATAATTTGATGAGAATATATTTTATTTTATAAGGAGGATTCCTGTGAAACACACAAAATTCATTCTGCTTTATGCCCTTATTTTCTTGGCAGCCCTATCACTTATCGGATGTAAACAAAGTGATGAAATTCTTGTGAAAGTCTATGTGGAGAGCGCGCAAGTGACGGCTGCTTCGGAAATGAAAGATTCCGGTATTGAGGACGTATTTGAATGGGAAATCTTGGCGAGAGGGGCTTCCGTTGTCTATTCATACAAATACAAGAACGAGGATCAGAATGTCCTTTCCAAAAATGAGCTGGACAAGCTACTTGAGAGCCAATCGTCAGTTTACAAAGGTGTAATCGCAGAGTTAAAAAAGGGAGGCGTACAACAGCCCTCCATTATTGTTGAGTTCTTAGATACACAGGGAAATATCATCATTTCCAAAGAATTCAAGGAGTAGAGGAATCCCGGAATACCACACGGACTGTTGTTCCTGAATTTGGAGTGCTCTCAATAAGCACCTGAGCGTTGTGAGCCTCAGCGATGCGTTTCACCAGGGCCAATCCCAATCCGCTGCCCCCCTTCAATTTATTGCGCGAGCTATCCACCATATAGAAGGGGTCAGTAACAAGCGCTATTTCATGGGCCGGAATCCCATGCCCATCATCCCTCAGTTCAAGGATGTTGTCATATGCCCGGAGATGAAGCTTCTGGCCTGGTTCCGACGCTTTAGAAGCGTTATCCACAAGGTTAATCAAAAGGGATTTCATCAAATCATAGTCCATGCTAAGGAAGTCCATCTCACAGGCAGCCTCTAAGGGTGTCCGGCGTTCTTGTAAAATTTCGGCCGTGCTTTCCACAATATCCTCAAACAACACGTGCACATTTTCGGGACGTGTCTGAATCCCTTCTTCCGTCTTGATGATCTTATGCAGCTTTTGGCTCATTTGGTTCAGCCAGCTGCACTGCATATAAATATGCGCCAGGGAATTGCGCGCATCACTCTGGCTTAGATTGGCGACAAGCAATGTATCCGTATGAACCATGATTGTCGTTAATGGGGTTTTGAGTTCGTGCATTAAACCACGGATGAACATCGCCTGACGTCTGTTTGTCTCTTCCAGCTCGGCCAGACAGGAAACAAGAGTATTAGCGATAACATTAATATCCGCCGCCAACTCGCCCACTTCATCATGGGAATATATCTGTTCCTGTCCTTTATAGTCTCCGGCAGCATATTTTTCCGCAGGAAGTTCGCCCGCAGCATATTCGCCGGCAGCAAGACGGCTGGTTACGGTTCTCAGTACCCTAAGCGGTCTGAACACTCGGCGAACAAACCCTAGAGTCAGAAGAATTCCCGCAAGAATACTTATCCCGCAAGACAGAACAATGGGCCATATCAGGACCCCCAGACCCCCATTGTCTTGCGTGCCGGCAAAACCCTGGTGTAGCAGAAACCAAAAAAGCATACCGCACACAATCATGGAAATAAGCAGGATGCCAATACATAAAACACATATCTTTTGCCACATCTTCATTTTCATGATCATCAATCCTCCAAGCGGTAGCCATATTTAGGAACTGTGATAAGTTTATTGCTAATCTCCAGTTTTTTGCGCAACCGGGCAATATGCACATCCACTGTACGGGTATCTCCATAATAGTCCGCCCCCCAAACCTCATTGAGCATTTTGTCACGCAGAAGTGTCCGGTTCTTATACCGTGCCAACAGGGAAAACAACTCAAATTCAAGGGGCTTAAGGGAAATTATTTTGCCGCTTTTTTGGACGGAACGGTTTTCACAATCCACCACAATATCTGCAACACGCAAAATTTTGTTCAGCTTGCCGTTACGATCTAAAACCTTTTCGATTCGCACAAGCAGCGCCAGCATATCAAAAGGTTTGACTATGTAATCCTCAGCGCCGTCACGCAACCCTTTAATTTCAGAAGGCGTATCGGTTCTGGCGGTCAGATAGATGACGGGAATATTATAGGTTTTCATATAGGGCAGAAGTTCAAAGCCATCCTTCCCGGGCAGCATGATGTCCAGCAAAGCCAGGTCATACGCATGATCCACCTGTAAAGAATCTGCGGCCTTCTGACCATCCGCGTAGACGACATAATCATAGCCCGAATATTGCAGGTTAACCACAATACCGTCCGAAATCCCTTTATCATCTTCTACCACTAAAATCCGATTTTTTGTCATTTTTCACCTCAAAAATGGATTCTGCCGCCTCGAACCCGGATTAATATCAGTAATTTTTTATCTCGTCAGAGTCAGACTCTTTATCTAATAACTTCTTGCCGTTATAATCATAATATCCGTCAGACAAGCTTATTACCGGCACATTGTCTATTGATTGTACTTTTTCGCTCTTGTCAAACTCAAAGGTCACTTTCTTAGTGTCCATATTTATGAGTTTGACTTTCCCGTTTTCCTCAATTAAAACATAATGGTTTAACAATGAAATATCCTTTTTATAGAGCGTTTGCGTATCCGTTAATTCTAAGCTGGCAGAATAATCGTGTGTATAAAGTATTCTTTTAATCACTTGATCAGAGGCGTCGTATTGTATAATGACTCTAAAGTCACTATAACCTTCGAACCGAACAGTCTTCATAACTTCATTACCTTTAAAATCATATACCGTATAGCTGATTCCGTTTTCATTTTGGACGGCTATATAGGGGCATACACTTATATGAATAAAATTAGTTGATACATCTTTCATTTCTTTTATCAGATTGAAATTTTCATCTAATAATCGCCAGGTATAGCGTTTATCCTCTGCAGATTCTGTTATGGTTTCTATAAAGTAGACATCCTTTAAATCTGTTACACTGGAGAGGGGATATGATGATTTGTAGACCTCATTATTTTCTTCATCATATACATAAGAATTTCCCTCATACCCAGCATCTTTTCCACGGTAATGCGAGTTATTTATAATAAGATATTTATCACCTGATAGACTGATACCAACATCATGCGACAGATCAAGGTCTAATTTTTTATCAATTTTACCTGCGTTATTTAACAAATAGTACTCTGCCCTTCTGTCTACAGTCTTCTTTAATACATGGAACCTTAATTCTGAGTCTTTTGTTGAAAATTCAAGGATCTTCTCACCTGTTTTTCCATTATAATAATGACCTTCGCAAGGAAGCAGATCATCAAAGGACTCAAATGATTTGTAATACAGACTGCTGGTGTCCCAAAAAGAACTTTTTTCAAACAATTTTTTTCCATCTAACGTATAATAAATATACTTATTATCTTTACTCTGATCTGTTGCTTCCAATAATTTGATTTCGCAATCAGAGGGTATGCCGGTAATCGAATCATATTGACAAGGAACGATGATCTCGCCGCTAAGGTCAATAACCCCATACTTTGAATTCGTATCTTTCACAATGAAGAGATCTAAACGGTCGATCTTATTTTGAACTCGTTGTACTTCCTCATATTTTCCATATTCTATCAAGACCTTTTCTTCCTTATTGATGATCGCATATTTCCCACCTTTCTGTACCGGCACGGCATCAAGAAAGAAATCATCCATCCAATCATATCCGGAATATTCAACTATTGTGGCATTTGTATCGACAAAAGAAAATGTTTTACTGGTCGTATTCTGTTGCAGCAGTTTCATATACCCTTGCATGATTTCATCATTCTCTTTTTTTTCTTCTTCTTCTCCTTTTATAAGCAAGAAAAAGACCCCTGCCCCTATGGCGGCTATAAGCAGAATCGCAACGCTGATCATAATTACTTTTTTCATTTTCTATCTCCCATATCGTTTTGTTTAATCCCCTCTTATGATACAATACCTCATTCCTTAGAAATAGGGTAGATTTTTTTCATATTTCAAATTTAATTGGAAGTTAATTTGATAATTTTCCATCTTATCTGGGCATTTATTTTGAACCGGCCCTTCTGTTAACAAAATGTTCATATTTTATTAACATTTTTGTGTGCGAGATTTGTCATGATTGAAATGTGATGATCACGCGTATAAAGGCAGCACTGGAGAAAGAAGGTGATTTATTGTGGGTTTAGGGACTATAATCAATCAATGAAAATCGAAGATGGTTTCATGCAATCTAAATTTTGGAGGAATTTGAGATGAAAAACCGCAAAAGGCTTTTGGCCGTGTTATTGGCGGCCATCATGATGATCACACTGAATGTGTTTAATGCCGCCCCGGCAATGGCACAATATATGGACAACTTTTCAGGGCAATACACCATCAAAAATGTTGAAACAGGGTTGATGTTAAACGTCTTCGCCACCTCAAGTACCATCCAAAGCAAAAGTCCTGTCAAAGTCTGTAGCAACGATGGTTCAGCGGAGCAGAGGTTCACTATAGTAAGTGCGGGAAATCAAAAAGTGCGTTTGATGTCTTACCTCAATACAAAATATTGCATTGATATCTATGGAAACGCAAATGCAATTACCAGCGGAGCAAAAGTTCAAGTTTGGGCCCCGTCTGACTCCGGGACAAACCTTTGGTATCTTGACTACATTCCCGGCGACAATAATTATGTTATCCGGTCCGGCATAAAAGACAAAGCGAATCTCGCTTTGACAGCTGCAGGGACTATTACCAGATCCGATGTTGTTGTTAAAAATTACTCTGCCTCAGATAAAAAACAAAGATGGATTATCAGCCCCGCCCCTGCCGCCCCCGTCTCCGGCACTTCTGGCCCAGCCAATTGGAAATTGCCGTGGAAAAGCAGTAAACAGGCGAAGTTCGTGGGCGGATATGGAAAGTCCGACAGCGGCGCTTGGAGTTCCCACTTCACAACAAGATACGGGTCTAGCTTCAACCATAACCTCTCTTTAAAAAGAAGCCTTGCGCTTGATTTCGCTTCGACTGAAAGCAATTTCGAAATCCTCGCCCCTACAAGTGGTACAGTTACAAGAGGATCGGATCCAAGCGGTTACGGGAATTATGTTGTCCTCAAAACTGACGATGGTTATGAAGTGTGGTTCGGGCATCTGAAAAGCATCTCGATATCAAACGGACGGATAAATGCGGGGACACCAATTGGAATGATGGGCAGCACCGGCAACTCAAGCGGCCAGCATCTGCATATAGATATCCGAAACGCTCTTCCCAATATTGCCTCCGGCAGCGATTATACCCCGATCACAAACTTGTTTGGAAAATCAGTCAGAACATGGGCATATAGTTCGAATGCTTGGTATAGCGGAGGATTCTAACGCGGGCTGCGCCCGCAAGTGGTCAGTGATCAGTGGTTAGTGGTCAGTATTGGATTTTCTTGTTTTTTATTAACGCTTTGCGTCTGTAAGTTACTAACCGATAGGGACTGTAACTAACTGCGAATCAGCTTCCATTTCTGCAGATTGTTTGTGGGCAAATAGGTCTGAACACACACATTCGCCCTATGGTCTGCGCTTTCAGCCGTCAAAACAAGGTTTGAGTTCACCGAGGAACGGATGACATAACTCCCATCTCCTACGTCGTTGAGATACCATATATTTGTCCCGGAAGCAGATGGGGAGTAAACATGAACTCTAGATCTGTCCGCAACTGTGGATCCATAGACATCAAGGCAAAATCCCTGAGTGTTGCTGAGAGACATTATGCGATACTGATCACTCCCCAAGCTGTCTTTTCCTATATTATCTACGCGGAATTTTTGCTCTGACGTCCCGTCGTTTGTGGATATGCAGACAGGTGATCCCAACTTGGCTTTGCCCTCCTCAGCAAGAACATTTAACATCTTATCTGAATTATAATTTTGTATTCTGTATACCCCTGCTAAATTTTTGTCGTCGGATTCCGGAGGGAAAGCGGCATCTGACGAGTCTGGAAGAGTTGACGGCACTTCCTGCGGCTCAAAATCCGACAATGGCGGAGGAGCTGCTGATCCTATCAGATTCGCCACAAGGCCGCCAGGGTTGAGCAAGGCCAGAATCACTGCCGCAGTAATCACCAAGGCCGTCACGCAGCACGCGGCTATGAGGGGAACTAATGTCTTCCTTCTAGGCAAGCTTCTTCTTGAGCCTTCCCTTGCGCCTTCTCCTGGGCCTTCTCCTGGGCCTTCTCCTGGACTTTTCGTTGGTTTGGTCGGGATTTGTATAGAATCTATTGGGGCTATATTCCCCGTCCCTTGGCTTGGTTCCGAGATATCAACAACTATGGATGCCCCTCCCAAGACATAACCCATAGTTTCCGCTGCCGCTTCCAGAGACTCACGCATTTGAGTGGGGCTGGCAAACCGTTCTTCGCGGTTAAAGGCGCAGGCTTTAAGCACCACATCGTTAAGCTGAGGACTGATTCCGTTAAGCGCAGGTATAGGTTCACCATTCATACGTTTTTGCAAGGCTTCATCAATATGGCCCGACAATATAGGCTGAGGAAAATCCGGCAGGAAAGGGGTTCGGTTCCGGTTCAGAAAACGGTACATAACTAATCCCAAGGAATACGTATCAACACTGCCTCCATAGGGTGCTCCTTTGAAAACCTCAGGCGCCATGTAGGTATTTGTTCCTTTTTTAGAGAGTTCTGTCATAGTATGTTCTATATGCCGGGAGATACCAAAATCCCCCAGCTTGTATTCGCCATAGCGCGAGATAAAAATGTTATCGGGTTTGATGTCGCGATGGATCGTGTTTGCCATGGCGCACAGTTCCAATGCCCGGCATATGTGCAGCCCCAGCTTGACTGTTTCGACAGTTGAGAGAGCTTGTTTTGCCACGAGATCAGTAAGATTTTCGAGCAGTTCCATACGGAGCAGGATATCCCAGCCTATTCGGTCTGTTCTTTCTATAATCTGATGATCTTCGTAACTGACAATATTGCTGTTGCCGCGAAACTGGCTCATCAGTTCAATCTCCTGGATAATAGTCTCAACCAAATCATAGAAGAAGCTGCGCATAGATACATCATTGAACCCTGCGCTTCTCATCTGCCGCACTTCATTCTCGTCAAAGGGTATAGGAATGATTTTGACCGCCGAATAATACATTTTGCCAAAATCTTGACGACTGACTTTGTAGACTTTGCCATAGGAACCATGCCCCAATAAGGAGTCTATCCGCCAGGCGCCCCATAAGGGTTCGTATTTCGAGCTGATATCCTTCAGGTTCATGTCAGACATCTCTGTCACCTCTTGGAAGTTTGATCCCCCACGGGTATCGGCAAATTCCACGACTGTACGCGTGATTAAATAAGCGCTTACCGACCCCCATCACCATGGTTTAATTATAGAACATAATGCAGCAAATCAAAATCCCCAACTTGCCGCAAACCACAAATCACTATAATCACATACACATGCAGATCACATGCAGATCAAGAATATGACTGCATGACTGCGCCTTTCCTTGTGACTCCCTCAAAAAACTGATATAATAGGCCCATTGTAAAACAGATTTTATCTTAAATATTTATTCAGGAGGGTATCGAGAGATGAACGACACCATGATCATTTATTGCGACGGACACTATGTCGGCAAAGACGACGCAAAAATTTCAGTTTTTAACCATGGCTTTCTCTACGGCGACGGTGTTTTTGAGGGCATCCGCTCTTACAACAATCGCGTATTTCGTTTGAAAGAACATATCGACCGTATCTATAACTCCGCCAACAGCATTCTGCTGGACATCGGCATATCCCGTCAGGAAATGATCGATATCGTTGTAGAAACTGTTCGGCGCAATAAGTTAAAAGACGCTTACATCCGCCTCGTTGTGGCCCGAGGCGACGGCGACCTGGGACTGGATCCCCTCAAGTGCCCAAAACCGGCTATTTACTGTATCGCCGGATCCATTGTCCTCTACCCTGAAGAAACCTACACTCAAGGGCTCAAAGTCCAAACCGTCTCCACCCGGCGCAACATTCCCAGCGCCCTGAACCCCCAAATCAAATCTTTAAATTATCTGAATAATATCATGGCCAAGATTGAAGCCAACCGGGCCGGTGTCCTGGAAGCGATCATGCTGACTCAGGAAGGCTATGTCTGCGAATGCACAGGCGACAACCTTTTCCTTGTCAAAAAAGGCGTTCTGCTGACGCCTCCCCCCTATATCGGCGCCCTGCAAGGCATAACCCGCAATGCCGTCATTGAGCTGGCCCAGGCAGACGGCATAGACGTTCGCGAGCCGCTGATGACACTGTATGACGTCTATACAGCCGACGAGTGTTTCCTGACAGGTACCGCAGCCGAACTCATCCCGGTCATCGATGCTGATGGGCGCACCATTGGCAATGGCACACCGGGCCCGGTGTTTAAGCGGCTCCTGGAAAAATTCCGCGGCCTGACACAGGTGGATGGGGAAGCGTACTCGTTTTAGCACGATAGGGGTTATTAAGGAGGACTTCACATGCCAGAAAAACACAGTGATAAAATCACCCAAGGCATTGACCGCGCGCCCCACCGCTCCCTGCTCAGGGCCCTGGGGCTGACTGATCGTGACATGAATCAACCTCTCATCGGTATTGTTAATTCATTTAACGAATTCATTCCCGGCCATACCCATTTGCGCCAGCTTGCTGAGGCTGTCAAAATGGGCGTTTGTGCCGCCGGGGGAACTCCAAGGGAATTTTCCACGATTGGCGTGTGCGATGGCATTGCCATGGGCCACGAGGGTATGCATTTCTCCCTGGCCAGCCGGGAACTCATCGCCGATTCCATAGAGATTATGGCCCGGGCCCACGCCGTGGATGCCCTGGTATTCATTCCTAATTGCGATAAAATTGTCCCTGGTATGCTGATGGCAGCTCTGCGCTTGAACCTGCCCTGCATTTTTGTCAGCGGGGGACCCATGCTTCCCGGCAAATTTGAAGGAGAAAATTCCGACCTCATTACAGTCTTTGAGGCGGTGGGGCAAGTCCACAGCGGGCAAAAAGATGAAGCCTGGCTGCGGAACTACGAAAAAAACGCCTGTCCTACCTGTGGCTCCTGCGCAGGCATGTTCACGGCCAACTCCATGAATTGCCTGACAGAAGCCCTGGGGCTGGCCCTGCCGGGAAACGGCACGATTCCCGCTGTCTATTCCAAACGTCTGGCCTTGGCCAAAGAAACAGGGTACCATGCCATGGAAGTCCTTAAGCTGGACCTGCGCCCCCGGGATATCATGACTCCGACAACCCTAAAAAACGCCATCGCTGTAGATATGGCCCTGGGCTGTTCCACCAATACAGTTTTACACCTGGCCGCCATCGCCTTTGAGGGCAGCATCCCTTTCGATCTCGCCGATATCAACGCCATCAGCGATAAAGTCCCGCAAATCTGTAAGCTGTCTCCGGCCGTACACGGCCATTACCTCATTGACTTAGAGGAAGCCGGAGGCATCAGCGCTGTGATGAAAACCTTGCTTGATGACGGACTCATTGACGGCATGTCCCTAACCGTTTCGGGAACATTAACCGAGAGACTTCAGGACGCCCATGTCAAAGATCAAAATATCATTCGTCCTCTCAGCGCTCCTTATTCTTCCCGGGGAGGGCTCAGTGTCCTCTTTGGCAATCTAGCTCCCAAAGGAGCCGTCATTAAAGTGGGAGCCCTCAGCAATCCCGCCATGGTTTTTGAAGGCCGGGCCAAGGTCTTCGACAGCGAAGACACGGCAGCCGACGCCATCCGCGGCGGTAAAATCGTCTCCGGAGACGCCGTCATCATCCGTTATGAAGGGCCGCGCGGTGGTCCGGGCATGCGGGAAATGCTGGGTCCCACAGCCACATTAGCCGGCATGGGCCTCGATGATTCTGTGGCTCTGTTGACTGACGGCCGTTTTTCCGGAGGGAGCCGCGGCTTGTCCATCGGCCACATTTCCCCGGAAGCCGCTATGGGAGGGGACATCGCCTTCGTTGAGGATGGCGACGTCATCCGTGTGGATCTGGCCAACCGTACCCTGGAATGGAAGGCGCCGGAAGAAGAAAAAGCCCGCCGCCGGGAAGGGTTCGACCCGGAAAAAGGTCTGGCTAACGCCCGGAAAATTTCAGGCCGAACAGGCTACCTGGGACGCTACGCTGAATATGTCCAATCCGCGGACAAGGGCGCCGCTTTCCGGCCGCCGGAAAAGAAGGGATCGAAATGAGGAAAACCCAGAAAGGAGAACCTTATGCAACATGTATCTTCACCTTCGTCACAAATATCAATATCACAAACATCATGTCTACAAACATTTACAGAAAATGACGCAATAGATCCCCCCCAACAAAAAGCTGATAGCCCTCAGCATAGTTATAACGGCGCCAAATGCGTCTTTCGCATCTTAGAAGAGCAGGGAGTCGAGGTCATCTTCGGTTACCCCGGCGGCGCGGTGCTCCCGCTGTATGACGCCTTACGGGACAGTTCCATCCGTCACGTTCTGCCGCGGCATGAACAAGCCGCAGTCCACGCCGCCGACGCCTACGCCCGGGCCAGCGGCAAAGTGGGGGTATGTCTGGGTACCTCCGGCCCCGGCGCGGCCAATTTAGTCACCGGCATTGCCAACGCCTATATGGATTCCATCCCCCTTGTGGCCATCACAGGCCAAGTTCCCACGCATCTGTTAGGCAGCGACTGTTTCCAAGAGGTCGACATCACAGGGATAACCATGCCCATCACCAAACATTCTTATTTAGTCAAGGATGTGAAAGACCTCCCCCGGATTATGCGGGAAGCCTTTCATATAGCGCGCACCGGCCGCCCCGGTCCGGTTCTCATTGACATTCCCCGGGATGTCCAAGCCGCTCCCTTGCCCACTCCCGAGAATGAGAACAAGGAGGTCAGCATCAAAAGCTATCGGTTTTTCAGCAAAGGCAATGCCGGTCAAATCGAAGAAGCCGCCAAAGCCTTGATGAAAAGCCACAAACCCTTGATCTACGCGGGAGGCGGGATCATTACATCCGGCGCCGCGGACATTCTGGCCCAACTGGTCGACACCCTTCATCTTCCCATTGTCACAACCCTGATGGGCATCGGCAGCATCCCCTCTAACCACACCAACTATCTGGGCATGGTGGGCATGCACGGCACCGTCACCGCCAATTTTGCCGTGACAGACTGCGATCTGCTGCTGGCGGTAGGCGTGCGCTTCGATGACCGCGTCACCAGCGGTCTCCACCATCATTTCGCCACCAACGCCACCATTATTCATATCGACATCGATCCCGCCGAAATTGGCAAAGTTATTGTGCCTGACATTCCCATCGTCGGCGACGCCAGGCTGGTGTTGGAGGATCTGTTGACCAAGGTTGTTCAGGAGGCCGGACCTTCGAACCTCAAACCCAAAGCCTCGGGCCTCGAACCTCTAACCTCGAATCCCGCACCTCAACAATCCCGCCTCCAACCCCCAACATCCCACCTCCAACCCTGGTGGCAGATCATCCGGACATGGCAGCAGGATCATCCCCTCTGCTATGAAAACCCAACACTATTGAACCCTCAGCATGTTCTGGAAGCCATGGTCAAAGTCGGCGGCCCCAACACCATTGTTGTCACAGACGTAGGCCAGCATCAAATGTGGGCCGCACAACTCTATCAGGTTCAGCGGGCCCGGCAGTTCATCACCAGCGCCGGTCTTGGCACCATGGGATTTGGCCTGCCCGCCTCCATTGGCGCCCAGCTGGCTTGCCCTGATAAAACTGTTTTCCTTGTCACAGGGGACGGCTCCCTACAAATGACCATCCAGGAACTTGCCACAACAGTTCAGAATAAGCTGCCTGTCAAAATCATTCTCATGAACAACGGTGTCTTAGGCATGGTACGGCAATTGCAAAGCTTTTTCCATGAAGAGCGCTTCAGCCAGATCCAGCTCAAATCCAATCCGGACTTTGTCAAAATCGCCGACGCTTACGGCATCAAAGGCTTCCGCGTTCATACCCCTGAGGACATGGAACCCATCCTGCGCCAAGCCTTGGCCGAACCCGGCCCCGTCCTTATGGACTGCCTCATTTCCCCTGATGAAACCGTTTGGCCTATGGTACCGCCCGGTAAGGCTATCCATGAGATGATGTTAGGGGAGTAGAGTGTACAATGCAGAAACAGGGGTGTAAGAATAGGGGAGGAACAATTATGTTACATACACTAGCCGTTTTGGTGGAAAACAATCCCGGAGTGCTGGCCCGGGTGTCGGGCCTCTTCGCCCGCCGGGCCTATAATATTGACAGCCTGACCGTCTGCCAGACAGAAAACCCCACGCTTTCCCTCATGACCATCGTTGTGGAAGGCGACACCCAGGTCATCCAGCAGGTTATCAAACAATTGCATAAGCTTGTTGTCGTCCACAAAGTCACCAATCTAACCAACGAATCCATTGTCGACCGGGAACTGGCTCTGATTCGCGTCAAAGTCCGCCCTGAGACCCGGGCCGAAATCCTGCAGATTGTCGACATCTTCCGAGGCCGCGTCGTGGATCTGGGCCGTCAGACCCTGAGCGTCGAAGTCACGGGAGATGAACAGAAAATCACTGCCTTTATCCGCGCTATGAAGTCTTTCGGTATTGCTGAGCTGGTACGTACGGGGAGGATAGCTATTGTGCGGTCGGAGGGGTGAGCGAGGCGTTATAGATTTTGCAGTGCGTTTTTTTGATCCCGCCGTCCGTGTACGATATGTGTTATAAAAATCAGCGGCTCCGCCACACGATAGTATATCAAAAAAGGGCTAACAATCAGTCTGCGATAACCTGGTTCCAGGAAGGGGTAATCTTCTTGTAAGAGCTCCATACCCATGTAGGGATTATGTGCTAAATTGGTTATCTTCTCTTCAATTGTGTCTACCATCTTAAACGCTGCTGTCGGATTATCCTGAGCGATGTCATGAAAGATCTTATCGATCTGTGCGTTGGCCCGGCGTGAAAACTCAACCTTATATGTGCTCATGGATCATGTTCCTCAATCTGGTAAAGACATCGTTGGCCGGGACAGTAGGCGCTCCCGAGCACAAGTCATGGTCAGCTTCCATAAGCTCAAGGGATAACTGCATTCTATCTATCATATCGTTATAGGCTTCCTGGCTCATGACGACTAAGTCGCCTTCCCCGTTGCGTGTGATCAAAATGGGCTCATGCAGGTCATGGCACATATTGGAAAATGCGTTATAGTTACTGCGGATGACAGAAGAGGGTTTTGCGGTTAAAGCTTTGGGAGCAATGAAGGAACTCATTTTGTATACCTCCTATGGTATTTCGTTGATATCATTTTACCATCTGATTTTTATAGCGTCAAATTCTTAACGAATATGATCCATTATGATAATATAGAAGACACTATAAAGAACTACAGGAAGGAATGAAATTGATCTATGATTTCTCCTCAAATTTATATGAAATACAGACATGTTGCAGCTTGGTTGCTAAGTTTTGTCCCCGTGGTAATAACCTTGATTGTCCTACCAATATTGCCAGATACTATTGCGACCCATTATGGTCTTGACGGTGCAGATAACTATGGCAGTAAATATGCAATGTTAGTGCTTCCGATAATCTCTATAGCAATGGGATCGATTTGGTTTTTTTCTGGGGTATTTACTCATAGAGATGAAAACAAAGAAAAAGTCAAACAGAATATGAGAATTTTACTTTGGTTTGATATCTTTTCATCGTTATTATTTACAATCATAACAATAATACTGCTATGTATATCTTATGAACAAGCTGATAGTATTGTCAACAAAGATCTTGACCTATTGACCTATTTGGCTATATCTTGTTCCATCTGACATACCCACTTTGGAGGTAGGCCCCATGAAAAAAGCAGGGATCATCGGCGGAATCGGCCCAGCTTCAACCTTGGACTATTACAGCGGTATTCTCAACGGCTACAGGGCTAAAACTCATGATGATAATTATCCTGAAATAGTCATCAACAGCATTAATATGACAGAAATGCTATCCTATGTTTCCCGGAAAAACTGGGATGCCCTTGTGGCTATGCTGCTCAAGGCCGTGAAAAATCTGGCAAATGCCGGTGCAGACTTTGCCGCTATAGCTTCAAACACACCCCATATTGTATTTGATAAGCTGCAACAACATTCTCCATTGCCTCTCATCAGCATTGTTGACGCCACCTGCCGCTATGCGCGATCTAATAAATGTCAGAAAATCGTCGTCATCGGCACAGGGTTTACCATGAGCAGCGGCCTTTACTCCGAAGCACTGCAAAAGCATAACATCGCCGCTATTGTGCCCTCAGCAGAAGAGCAATCCATCATTCACAATATCATTTTTCCAAAGCTCGAGGAGGGTATTGTCGTTCCGGAGGATAAACAAAGAATGCTTGGGATTGTGAATAGACTAATTTCAGAGCACCATGCGGATGCGTTGGTCCTCGGGTGCACAGAATTGCCGTTGATGATTAAAGAAGGTGATGTGAGCGCCTTAATCCTTAATACAACGCAGATACATGTTGAGGCTATCGTGAACTCGATTTAAGACAAGGAGTACGTACATGTTATTAACCCTAACCTACACAGGGCAGAACACCACCGATCTCGGTTATCTGCTCTATAAAAATCCATACCGTCCGCAAGTCTTTAACTTGAACCACGGCAAAGCCTATGTCTTTTATCCGGAAGCATCACATGAGCGCACCACAGCGGCGCTGCTTCTCGACATTGATCCCATCGACTTGGCGCGGGGTAAAGTCGGTACATCAGGCGGCGGGCTGTTTGACTATGTCAATGACCGTCCTTATGTCTCATCATCCTTTTTAAGCACGGCGATTGCCAAGGTATTTGGCACCGCCATGACAGGGCGGGCAGACACGCATCAGGCGTTATCCGACTCCCCTCTGAATCTGGCAGCAACTGTCACGATGCTGCCCTGCCGGGGGGAGCAGGAAAAGTTAAAAACCGTTTTTGAGCCGTTAGGATATGACGTAACCTATGAAACTTTTGTGTCTGACGAAAATTTTCCCAACTGGGGTAACAGTAAATATGTGACCCTGACCCTCAGCGGCCGGGTTCGTTTGCGCGACCTTTTGAAGCATCTCTATGTGTTGATTCCAGTATTCGACAGGCACAAACATTATTGGGTGGGTGCGGACGAGGTAGAAAAACTCTTGCGTATGGGCGCGGACTGGCTTCCCAATCACCCGGAAAAAACATATATCACAGGGAGATACCTCAGCCGCCGCCGCTTGCTTGTCAATATGGCTTTTGAACGGCTATCGGCTGCCAATGTACTTGACGGTGAGGTGATTGCCGACGAACCGGACGAACTGGAAGAATTGGAAGAACCGGAAGCAACTGAAGAGGCGATAGCACAGAGTAAAATTGAAGAACAGAAAGAACCTGACAAAAAGATGAACTTAAACACCCAACGTCTCGGCAGCGTCGTTGCTGCGCTGAAAAGCTGCGGCGCGCAACGCGTAATTGATCTTGGCTGCGGCGAGGGGAATCTCCTGTTTCTTCTTATCAAGGAACGCCAGATCACCCAGATAGCGGGGGTTGACGTCTCTCATGCCGCCCTTGAACGCGCCAACAAAAAGCTAAAATTGGAACAGGCAGGAGACGCCCTGCGCGATAGAGTCACCCTGTTTCAAGGCTCGCTGACATATAAAGACGCACGATTCGCGGGGTATGACGCAGCCTGCGTCATAGAAGTCATTGAACACTTAGATATGTCCCGCCTGGCCGCCTTTGAGCGCGTACTCTTTGAATTTGCCCGGCCACCCGTGGTCGTGCTGACAACACCTAACCTCGAATACAACGAGAAATATGAAACCCTGGACGCCCTTTCTCTACGCCACAGTGATCACCGGTTTGAATATACACGGGCGGAATTTCGCGAATGGGCATCCGATGTTGCCAAGAAACATGGTTATGCGGTTCAATTTTCTGAAATCGGCGATCTCGATGCCAAGCTCGGCGCGCCGACACAGATGGGAGTATTTACATTATGCGAATAGAGATTCCTGAAATCGCGGTGGTAGCGTTGATGGGGGCGTCCGGCAGCGGCAAATCCACTTTTGCCAAACAGCATTTCAAACCCACCGAGGTGCTGTCCTCTGACTATTTCCGCGCCCTCATTTCTGATGATGAAAACAATCAACTCGTGTCTGCTCAGGCCTTTGAAACGCTGTATTATGTTGCGAACAAGCGTTTGGAGCTGGGACTGTTCACCGTTATTGACGCGACGAATGTTCAAAAAGAGGCCCGGGCGTCGGTTTTGCGTCTTGCCAAGGAGCAAAACTGTCATGCGGCCGCCATTGTCCTGGCTCTGCCGGAAAACATATGCCAAGAGCGCAACGGGCAGCGTCCTGACCGCGATTTTGGCGGCCATGTCATCAGGCGGCAGAGCGAGCAGCTGCGCCGCTCCCTTAAATATTTAAAAAAAGAAGGATTCCGCTATATCTATGTGCTGAAGAGTGAGGAGGACATTGCCGACGTTGAAATTGTCCGCACACCGTTATGGAACAATAAAAAGGGCGAACCCGGTCCCTTTGACATCATCGGCGACATTCACGGCTGTTACAACGAACTCTGCAGCCTGCTTGATAAACTTGGCTATTCGGTAAATCAAGAGATTTGCACCGCTGTTCCGCCGGAAGGGCGCCGGGCGGTATTTCTTGGGGACTTGTGTGACAGGGGACCCCATAATGTTGAGGTTCTGCGTCTTGTGATGAACATGGTGCAGTCAGGCGCCGCCTATTGTATCGCCGGAAACCATGATGTGAAACTGTTGAGAAAACTGCGCGGCTCCAATGTGCAGCTGACCCACGGGCTTGATAAAACAGTTGATCAGCTGAGTTCCCAAAGCGAGGACTTCATTGTGACAGTTAAAACCTTTTTAGACGATCTTATCAGCCATTATGTGTTTGACAGCGGCAAACTGGTTGTCGCTCACGCAGGACTGAAGGAAAAATATCAGGGACGCGGCAGCGGGCGTGTCCGCAGTTTTTGTTTGTACGGCGATACCACGGGCGAAACCGATGAATACGGCTTGCCTGTGCGGCTGCCCTGGGCAAACGAGTACCGTGGCAAGGCGATGGTGGTCTATGGCCACACACCTACCCCCGATGTTGAGGCCATCAACAACACTTTTTGCATCGACACCGGCTGCGTGTTCGGCGGAAAACTCACCGCGTTTCTCTACCCCGAAAAAGAAACGGTACAGATTGACGCGGAGCGGGAGTATGACACGCCGGCAAAACCCTTCCTGGACAAGCCTGCCGGCAGCACTGAGACCGACGACATCTTAAATATTGATGATGTGCTGGGGCAGAAATATCTCGCCACCCGTCTGCGCCGCAGCATCAAAATCAATGCTGAAAACTCCGCCGCCGCCTTAGAGGTCATGAGCCGTTTTGCCGCCGACCCCCACTGGCTTATCTATCTGCCGCCCACCATGTCTCCCTGTGAAACGAGTAAACATCCGGAGTATTTAGAATATCCCACCGACGCCTTCGAGTATTACAAAACCCGCGGCGTAGGCAAGGTTGTCTGTGAGCAAAAGCACATGGGTTCCCGGGCGGTGATTGTGCTGTGCCGCGACACTGAGACCGCCGCCCGGCGTTTCAAGGTAAACGACGGCACCTGCGGCATTATTTATACCAGAACCGGACGGCATTTTTTTGATGACAGCAAGGATAATAACAACAAAGACAACAAAGATAACAACAAGATAGAGGAGACATTGCTGCAGCGGCTCCAAAAGGCATTGACCGCCTCCGGCTTTTGGAGCGATTTTAAAACCGATTGGGTATGCCTTGATACAGAGCTTATGCCGTGGTCGGCTAAAGCGCAAAAACTGTTGGAAGAGCAGTATGCCCCCGTTGGGCGCGCCGGACGGAGCGGATCCACAGCGGTTATTGACGCGATCACAAAAGCGGCTGTTACTTTAGGCGGCAGAAACGTGAATGTGGAAGCCCACTCCAGTCACAAGGCGGATTTAGGCCTATTGTTAGAGCGGTATCAGGCCCGGGCCGATGCGCTGAACCTCTACACCGACGCATACCGCCGTTATTGTTGGGATGTCAAGAGTCTGGATGATTACCGCATCGCCCCTTTTCATATCTTGGCGACTGAGGGGAAGGCCTGGTGTGACAAAGGCCATATCTGGCATATGGAAACCATCGCTCAGTACATGACCGGGACAGATCCGGTTTTTATGGCCACCAAGTATCTGACCGTTGATTTACTGGATGAAAGCAGCGTGGCCGCCGGTGTGACATGGTGGGAAGAATTGACCGCTTCCGGCGGCGAGGGTATGGTGGTCAAGCCTTATGACTTTATCGCGGCCAAAGGCACAGAGGTATTACAGCCTGCCGTCAAGTGCCGTGGACGCGAATATCTCCGCATCATCTATGGCCCTGAGTATATGTTGGAGGATAATTTGACCCGGCTGAAAAAGCGATCGTTATCTAAAAAACGCAATCTGGCGCTGAATGAGTTTGCCCTTGGTATGGAGTCGTTGGAACGCTTTGCGCGGAATGAGCCTTTGTATCGGGTGCATGAGTGTGTGTTTGGAGTGCTGGCTTTGGAGAGCGAGCCCGTTGACCCGAGATTATAATTGTTAACAGGGATTTTCACGACATAATCAATTCCTAATTGTTCAAGGGAAAAGGTGGGTGGACCTGGGTGGACCTTGATCGTCATTTGCTCAATTTAATAGTTGACAAAATAACGAGGCTTGTTAGACGTTCTTTTTTTTAATTATGAAGATAGTCACTATGACAAGGCTTACTAGACAGGTACTGCCTCCAATAATATTAATAATATGGTTAGAGTTTTCATTTTGCAGGTTCTCGCTTTGTGGTTCCTCGTTTTGTGAATCAATTAATGCCATTGCCTCGGCATGATTATAAATAAC
>Ga0082212_10002304_pt1 | contig 27968 bp, 16 predicted proteins | sample TergutNt197P3_FD_71548 | JGI IMG/M metagenome (GOLD analysis project Ga0082212, IMG submission 71548) | Neocapritermes taracua P3 segment gut microbial communities from Petit-Saut dam, French Guiana - Nt197 P3 | ecosystem: Host-associated > Arthropoda: Insects > Digestive system > Gut ...
TTGGTAGTTGGTAGTTTTGAGTTGGTAGTTTGTAGTTGGTAGTTTTGAGTTGGTAGTTTGTAGTTTGTAGTTTGTAGTTGGTAGTTGGGAGTTTGTAGTTGGTAGAGGGTAGTTGGTAGTTTGTAGTTGGGGGGTGTAGTTGGGAGTTGGGGGGTGTAGTTGGGAGTTGGTAGTTTGTAGTTGGTAGGTGTAGTTTGTAGTTTTGAGTTGGGAGTTTGTAGTTGGTAGTTGGTAGATGGTAGTTGGTAGATGGTAGTTTGTAGTTGGTAGTTGGGGGTTGGGAGTTTTGAGATGGTAGTTTTGAGTGGGTAGTTGGTAGTTGGTAGTTGGTAGTTTGTAGTTTTGAGTTGGGAGTTGGAGTTGTGCAATGGAGAAGTATGACTCCGGGGAAAACGAGGTTAAAGCATTTATTTATTTATAATTTATTATTTATGGAGGAACATAAAATGAACAGAAAAAAAGGAACAATGGCAATACTTATGGTGCTGGCAATGATCTTCACAGCTGCGCCGCTAACGGTGTTCGGAGCGCTAGCGACAGCCACAAACACTGATCCAGCTACTGCGGTGGACGTATTGCTCAGCGAAGGCATAGCAGCCTCTAATATCGTTTATAACGGCTCTCCCTCGCAGCTTGCCGTTTTCGAAGCACCTGATGATACCTTGCCTATTACCAACGGTGTAGTGCTATCTTCTGGAAACGCCAGCAGGATTTTCACGAGTACAGCATCCAATCCAGTAACCAACACATTAACGAACAGCGACTTGAACACGTTGTTCAATACTCCGATGCTGCGAACTCCGGCGGAGCTTATGTTTGATGTAACGCCAATCGGCGACGAGCTTTCATTTTCGTTTTTCTTTATGTCGTCAGAATACAACTTCGAAATCACTTACAACGATGTATTTGCCCTGTGGGTTTACGATCCAACCGATTGGGACGTTGAAAAGAATAAAATCATTCCACAATCGAATGAAAAAGGCTTAAGCCACTACAATGTGGCTCGCCTACCCAATGGTGCCCCAGTAACGCATATGGATACACGTGGCCCTATGGCGAATTATATCAACAATACAATGCCGTATGCTACAAGGATTTTTAATAACAATATAAAAGGCGTAACCGTTAACGGCAATGGCTACACAGATGTGCTTGTTGCGGATGCAAGTGAATTGATGGACAGCAACGGTGAGAAATTGGTTCAGACAGGCCGAACGCTGCGTGTGCGCATGGCTATTGCCAATAGAGGTGACAATCAACTAGATTCTGCCGTGTTTATTAAAGCCGATAGCGTAGTATTTGCAAAAATATATACTGTAACCTTTGAAGATTGGAACGGCGTTAGAATTGACCAGCAAGATATCATAGAGGGTTCAGGTGCGCTTGCTCCAAAAACCCCTGAGAGGGAAGGCTATCATTTCGTCGGATGGGACGTTGATTTTTCGAATATCACAGAAGACCTGATCGTGACTGCGCTCTATGAAATCAATACTTACGAGGTGACCTTCGAAGATTGGGACGGCACGGTGCTTGACACTCAAACAATTGAACACGGTTCTGCTGCGGTTACCCCGGATAACCCCACTAGGTTCGATCATTTCTTCATCGGGTGGGACGTTGATTTTTCGAATATCACCTGCGACCTCACAGTTACGGCACAGTACGTGGGATGGTCACTTGTGGGCAATTCAGAGGCTTACGGTACAAAGATAGCCAGCAATGCGCAATCATACAACGCTGGTTCGGGAGTTGTTTTCTACTGGGATCAGAAGCAGAAAGACAACGGAGTGCTGGAAATAGCACCAGAGTTCTTCGATGCCTATTCGAGCCTGACGGTAGTAGTAAAATCAAGCAACGAGTACAGGATTTTGACCCTCCCTGTAAACGGCGAATTTGACATTTCAAAATGGGCGAACACAAAAGGAATGGAGCAAAACATCAATGCAGTTTGGGTACGGTTTAACGAGTAGTTGGGAGTTTTGAGTTTGTAGTTGGTAGTTTGTAGTTTTGAGTTTGTAGTTGGTAGTTTGTAGTTGGTAGTGGGGAGTTTGTAGTTTGTAGTTGGTAGGAGGTGATTTGCGAAATAGCGAAGGAGGAAACCAAAAACTTCAGGGAAAAAGAGGAGGGTTAACCACGTTCCCAGCAAAAATGAGGCTGAAAAAGGAGAGCCACAACTCCAAAATACGCGGCAGAACGCTGCAGGAAGGCCAATAATGACAACTGACCCGCTTGGGAACGCGACAAGGTGCGAATACGACAGGGCGGGCAGGGTGATCAAGGAAACGTCGCCGATGGGCCGCATACACGAATACGAATACAGCCCGAACGGCAAGCTCCTCTCCGAGACAAACCCGAAGGGGGCCAGCAGGGACTATTCTTACGACCGCCTCGGCAACGTGATCGAATCCACAGACTGGATGGGTACGGTCACCGGAACCACCTTCAACTCAGCTAGCGTACCGCTTCGAGTCCTCGTTGGCAATGAGCTCGAAACGCTGAATACCTACGACCGGGCAGGGAACATGTTGACGCAGAAAAACCCGGACGGCAACATGACATCCTACGAATACGACGTCAACGGGCGCGCAACCAAGATGAGGGACGGCAATGGCAATGAAACCACGTATGCCTACGATGCCAACGGTAACCTGATGGTGGAAGCAAGGCCGGAAGGCGTTCAAAGCGCGACGGCATGGGACAACATGGGCAGGCTGGCAGGCTTTATTGACGGCAGGAACAGCCAAGACACGTACACCTACGACCCGATGGGGCGCGTGGCATCCAAAAGGGACGCTGACGGGCAAGTTACAGAGTACAGGTACGACAGGAACGGCAACCTGGTCCGCCAAATCGACACTCTGGGAAATTCTACACTTTATGAATACGACAGGGCGAACAGGCTGGTGAAAATGACAACGCCTGAAGGGAACGCCATGGTTTACGCATACGACGGCGCAGGCCGGCTGGTCAGCACCAAGGATGCAAACAACCATGAGGTCGTTACGGATTATGACGGGGACGGCTTGGCCAAATCAGTGAATGACGCTCTGCTGCGCAACACCGAATTCGAATACGACCAAGACGGCAAAGTTACGAGGAGCGTTCACCCCGACGGGACATGCATGGTGTACGCCTACGACGGGAACGGCAACCGCATATCTGAAACGGATCAGAGGGGCAACACCGCGCATCTCGCCTACGACAAGTTCAACAGGCTAGTCTCGGTGACAGACCCCATGGGCGGAGCAACCAGGATCGAATACACCCCGGCAGGGAACGTGTCCAAGCAAGTTGACGCAGAGGGGAACGAAACATCCTTTGCCTATGACAGCAACGGCAATTTGGTAAAAACCACGGATCAGCTGGGCAAAGAGACGATCAACACTTACGACGGGCTCAACCGGCTGCTAACAAGCACAGACCCCGATGGAAACGTCACCGCTTACTCCTATGACGAGAACAGCAACCTGACCAGCATGACCCGCCCGGACGGCGGCATCGTGACTTTTGTCTACGACTATGCGAACCGGAGCTCGTCGCAGAAGGATGGCGAGGGCAACGTAAAGGCTTACTATTACGACACGAACGGAAACCTTGTAAGCGAGATGGACGCAAGGGGCAACACAACCCATTACGAATACGATAAGGATGGCAGGCTGACTAAGGCAACCAGCCCAGAGGGCAGCACAGTCAGGTACGTCTATGACGGCGTGGGCAACGTAGTCCTGGTCATCGACCCGAAAAACGGCGAAAACCACTACGTGTACGACGCGAACAACATGCTGGTTTCGTCCACCACGCCGCTGGGGCTCACGACCCGGTACGAATACGACAAGATGGACCGGCTGACCAAAGAGATATATCCAGACGGCACTTTCATTGAAAACGTTTACGACGAAAACGGCAACAGGACAATGTCGCGAGACGCTAGGGGAAGCGTTACCCTGTACGAATACGACAAAAACAACCGCCTCGTAAAAACCACTGACCCGGAAGGCAACGTCTTCCTTGCCGATTACGACAAAAATGGCCGGCGAACCGTGGCAACCGGCCCGGACGGGGGCGTCACTTCCATCGTGTACGACGAAAAAGGCTGCATAAAGTCCGTTACGGACGCACGGGGCAACATAGCCAGCTTTGAATACGATTCCAACGGCCACGTCACCGCAATGACAGACGCCGAAGGCAATGTGACTTCCTACACCTACAACGGGCTGGGAAATGTGGCCAGCGTGACCAAACCCACCGGTGGTGTGTTTTTCAGCAACTACAGCAAAAACGACCTGCTGACTCAGGAAACCGACGCGCTGGGCTTCTTTACGAGACGCGAGTACGACGGCAACGGAAATTTGACGAAGCTGACCGACAGGCGCGGCAACACTACCCAATACAGCTATGATGGCGACAACCGCATGACAAGGACAGTTGACGCAATGGGCGGAGTCACTGAGCTGGCTTACGACGCCTTGGGCAGGGTCGTTTCCATCAAGGACGCGGAGGGCGGAGTGACGACATCCGCTTACGATGCCGACAGCCGCATGACGCAGGAGTCAAACCCATTGGCGCACCGAGTGAATTACGAGTACGACAACATGGGGCGCGCTGTCAAAGCGACCTATGAGGATGGCACGTTTGTTGCGTTTGCTTACGACGGCAACGGCAACGTCACTGAAAAGACCGACGAGAACGGCAATGCGACCACCTACACCTACGACAAGAACAACCTTCTGCTGACCGAGACTGACCCGATGGGCGGCGTTACTGCGATGACGTATACGCAAGCGGGCCAGCTGGCTACTATAACCGACGCAGAAGGCGGCGTCACCGAATACGCATATGACGGGAACAACAACATCCTCTCCGAGAAAAACCCGGAGGGCTACACAATCAGTTTTGAGTACGACAAGCTCAACCGCCCAGTCAAGCAGACCGATGCTAACGGCAACGTAACCACGTTCAAATACGACGGCAACGGCAACCTGACACATGCGTTCCACCCAGACGGCAGCATCGAAGTCTATACCTACGACCTAAACGACCAAAACACTAGGTACGTGGACGGCGAGGGCAACGCCACCCTTTACAGCTACGATGCAAACGGCAATCTGGAGAAAATCACTGATCCCAGGGGCTACGCTAGGAGCGTCAAGTACGATGCGCTGAACCGAGCCATCGAATACGTCAACGAAGAGGGCGGTGCAGTAATATTCGAGTACGACAAGCTGGGGAACGTGACAAGGACTGAAAACGAAGACGGGGCAGTGACCGAATACGCCTACGACGCAAAGGGCCGCGTCACGTCTGTCAAGGACGCCATGGGGAACTTCAGGCTGTTCGAATACAACGTGAAGGACAAAGTCGTGGCAGAAACCGATGAAAACGGCATCCGCCGAACCTATGCCTACGACGCTGTGGGCAACTTGACCATGCACACCGACGGGCTGGGCAACAAGGAAATGTTCACCTACGACGCAAGAGGCAACATGACGGCCCATATCGGCAAGAACGGCAGAACAACGACGTACACCTACGACTTGCTGAACCGAGTAACCTCGGAAACAGACCCATTGGGCAACACTATGTTTTTCGCCTACGACAAAAACAACAACATTACGGCTGCGACGGACAAGAACGGCAACACCACAAACTACGTGCTTGACGGCAACGGCAACGTGATAAAATCCACAGACCCCACGGGCCACAGCTCATTCTTCGAGTACGATGCGATGAACCGCATGACTGCTGTGCGCTTGCACCGCGTCGATGCGAAGAACGGCGTCAACGAGTACCAGGAAACGCTGTACACCTACGACGGCAGAGGCCTCGTCGTCAAAGAAGTCAACGCTCAAGGCAACGGCAAGCTCAGCGTGTACGACAGGAACGGCAACCTGGTTCAGGTCACCGACGAAGACGGGTTTGTTACAACTTACGAATACAACCCGGTCAACCTGATAACCGCCATCAACTACGCGGACGGCAAACAGGCGGCATTCATGTACAACGGCGCAGGCGAGCTCATGGAATTCACCGACTGGAACGGTACGACCACGTACACCCGCGACCTGCTGAACCGCATATTGACGGTGAACGACCACAAAGGCAGCGAAACGTCCTACGGCTACGACAACGTGGGCAACACCACCTCCATCGGCTATCCAGACGGGACCCAGGCCGACTACTACTACAACAGGGAGAACCGAGTGGTGCAGCTTGTAGACGTGGAAGACGGGATGTTCAGGTTTAGCTACGACGCAGAAGGCAGCATCGTGTACAAGGAGTACCCCAACTTTGAAACGGCGTACTATTACTACGACGCGATGCAGCGAATCATGCAAATGGACGAATACGCACCGGACGGAAAGAAATCGAACAAAACCATATACAGCTGGGACGCTGAGGGGAACCTGCTTGAGGAAACAGAATACACATACAGCAAAACCAGCAGCGGAAACAGCCAAGGCAACAGCAACAGCCAAGGCAACAGCAACAGCCAAGGCGGAAACAGCCAAGGCAACAGCAACAGCCAAGGCAACGGCAGCGGCGGCAAAGCAACTACCCCGGCACCCACACCTGTTGTCCCTTGGAAGGATTGGGACATAGTAAGCACAGGGGATGCGCCTTCGGGCTTGGCGCACAAGACAGTTCCCGCAAAAGCGGCAAACGCCAGCATCCAGCCTGCCCCGGCAAACCCCGGCAAAGAGGAGAGCGGCGACAAAACCGCGACCAAGAAAGCGTCCGAATTTGCCTATGACAAGCTGGACCGCATGATAAAAAGCCGCGACGGCAGGGGGCTCGCCACCTACGCTTACGACACCTTGGGCAACCTTGTGACCGAAACCGTTCAGGGCAGCAGCAGCCAGGACGGAAACAGCCAAGGCGGCGGAGGAAACAGCCAGGGCGGCGGCAGCAAAACCACCACCGTCAATTACCGCTACAACGTCATGAACCAGCTCGTGTACCGCGCAGAAGGCAACAGCGCAACAACCTCCACCTATGACAAGAGGGGCAACCTGGTTCGCAAAGACATAGGTAAAAACAGCGAAACCTTCGAGTTCGACGCAACGAACCGCATGGTTAACGGAGTTAATTCAAAAGGCGAAACCTCGGCGTACACATACAACGCGCTGTTCATGAGGGTCAACAACACGCAAGTAGTCCGCGAAAGCGACAACGAGGACGGCAACAGCCAAGGCGGCGGTGGCAACAGCCAAGGTGGCAGCAAGCTCATTACGCATTCGAAAGACTACATAGTCGACCACACCGGCTTCCTCGGATCCTACAGGAACGACCTAATGGTGACGGAAGAAGGCGACTACGAGCAGAGGCATGTGTACTTGGGCGACATGCGCCTGATGCAGGTCACAAACGTACAGAAAAAAATCACAAACGAGAACAGCCAAGGGCAGAACAGCAACAGCCAAGGGAACAGCAACAGCCAAGGGAACAGCAAAGCCAAGCCGGCGGAAACGGCTGCAACCAAGATCGTGACTACTGTTCTCTACGTCCATGAAGACATCAGAGGCACTACAAAGAGGTACACGGACACGGACGGCAAGGTGACGCTCCAGCTTGAATACGACGCATGGGGCAACCCCATAGGCTGCAGCGGCGACAAAACTGGGATCACAATGGACTTTTCAGGGCATGGCTATGACTCGGTGCTGGGGATGTACTTCGGCCAAGCTAGGTTCTACGACGCGGCAAACCGCACTTGGACCAGCCTCGACCCGGTCAAAGACGGGCTGAACTGGTACAGGTACTGCGACAACAATCCCCAGTCCCATGTGGACCACACAGGGTTTTTCTTCAAGAAACTCTTCAAAAAGATAGGGAACGCCTTTAAAGCGATAGGCAAAGCCATCGTCAGCGGCATCAAAGCGATAGGCAGCGCCATTGCCAAAGTCGCAAAGGCGATAGGCAGCATCGTCAAGTCGATAGTCATGGAGATTTACGACAAAGTCAAGCTTGTCGTGGGGGTGGTGTTCAGCGCAATCAAGGTCTTCGCTGAATACACCGTGAACATAACCAAGGCCTTGCTTTCAGGAAATCCGTTGAAGTTCTTTAAAGCCGTTGTCGGCGGCGTGTACATGATCGGCAAGTGGGCAGTGGACAACTGGCAGGACATTGTTGCAGTCGTGGTCGTCATCGCCCAGGTAGCTGCCATGGTTGCATCCGGCGGCATGTCGGAGATGATAATAATGGCAGGCAAGCATGCGCTGGCGTACGTGTCCGAACACGTAGACTTCATCGGAAAACACCTTGGCGGGATCCTCAATGCGGCGTCGGCTCTGATTTCCGGCGACTGGGCTGAGTTTGCCAAGGCAGCAGGCGAAACATTGCTTAACATGGCAAAGGACTTCGCGCTGGAGCAGGCGGCAAAGGTGCTTGGCAAGATCGACGGCATAGCAAAGATCCTTGAAGCTACGATATCCTTTGTGATGGAAACCGACTTTGGCAACTTGGCATCAGAGGTGATAGACAAGGGCATAAAATTCGTCGAGGACAAGATCACTGACATCGGGAAAAAGCTTGATTCGGTAGTAGACTTCGTAAAGAATGTGGACATCGGCGGCATCTTGGCTGCGGCAGGCAATTACATGATCGACTATGCAGTGTCTGCGCTGGACAAGGGGATACTCTACGCCGTACAGGAAATCGACGACAGGATTAACAGCGTGAAGTCGGCAATCAACAAAGGGATAAACGACGTGAAGTCGGCAATCAACCAAGGCGTGGACCTAGTGAAGTCTGCGATCAACCAAGGAATCGGCTACGTAAACCAAGGGATTGGCTACGTGAACCAAGGCGTAAACTACGCAAGCCAAGGCATTAACTATGCGAAGACACAGATAAGCATGCTGCCCGGCATGGCCAACGGCTACATCAACGCTGCCAAATCAACGATACCCATGATACCGGGCTACATGGAAAAACTTACAATAACGAATGCCAGTGCAGCAATGAACAACGCAGCGCCCCAAGCAGTGAACTACCTGAAGGACACAATGAGTAAGCATTTGGTTTGGAGTTGGTAGGGAGTTGGTAGTTGTTAGTTAGTAGTTGTTAGTTGGGAGTTAGTAGTTGCTAGTTGTTAGTTAGTAGTTGGTAGTTAGTAGTTGTTAGTGGGTGGTTGGTAGTGGGGGGAGTTGGGAGTTGGTAGTTAGTAGTTGTTAGTTGGGAGGTGGTAGTTGGTAGTTGTTAGTGGGGAGTTGGTAGTTGGTAGTTAGTAGTGGGGGAGTTGGTAGTTGGGAGTTGTTAGGTGGTAGTTGGGAGTTGGGAGTTGGGAGTTGCTAGTTGCTAGTTGCTAGTTGCTAGTGGCTAGTTGGTGGTTGGAAGTTGGTAGTTGCTAGTAGGGGATCGGCCGAGAAGTTAACTGATTGGCGGGGAGGAGGTGCAGAAGCGAGGCGTTCCCCATAAATAACGGCGTGGACACACATACCATTTACACAAACACTTTTAAGGGCGCCGTTTTCCAAAGGCAGACGGCAAAAGAGGAGGACAAGAAATTATGAAAACTATGAAAACAAAACACATCATTTCAACCATGCTGGCGATGGCTCTAGTACTGGGGCTTTTTGCGGCCAGCCCAATGCTTGCTTCGGCAGATGACACGCCTGATATCTATGCTATAGGCACTTGGGCGGGCAAGGGTGCAAACCCCGGCGACGGCCATCGTCACATCACAATGGGCAGCTACAACGGTCATGACCTTACATGGCGCGTTCTGGACGTGTACGTCAGCGACGGCACGGACGGCAATACAGCAGGAAACAAAACAGCGCTGCTGGTGCTGGACAACCTGCTGCGCACAACTGCTGGCAATGCAGAAAGAAGGTTATTCGACTCAAGCGTAACCTATTCTGGCAACTGGGCACGGCCAAGCGACCTCAAGGCATTTTTGAACAGTGAATTCTACAATACTGCATTCAGCTCAGATGAACAAGAGGTTATTATTACCGCCAATTACAATATCGGCGGCCCTTTTGGAGCGGGTTACGGTTTTCCAACCACTGATTCGTCAAAGGTTTTCCTGCTCAGCGTGGAAGAAGCCAGCAATACTGCCTACTTCGCCGATGAAGCTGACCGTGACATAGCCCATGACACGTGGTGGCTGCGTTCGCCGGGTGATTTTGATAGCTGGGCATGCGTCGTCAAGTACGGTATGGTATACTTCGACGGCACCCCTGTCGATGACGTCGGTGTTGGGGTTTGCCCGGCTCTGAAAATAAACCTGAAATCAGAAACCGAACCCACAGACCCCTTCGTCCCCGTAACGGATATCATCGGCGTTCCGGATGAAGCTGTTGCCGGAACCCCTCTCACCCTCACTGGCACGGTACTCCCCCTTGACGCCACCAACCAGACTATCACTTGGAGCGTAAAGGACGCAGGAACCACCGGCGCCACCATAACAGGCGATGTGCTCGATGCTACGGCGGCGGGGACGGTTACGGTTACGGCTACGGTCAAGGACGGGCTGGAAGGTGAAGTGAATGCTATTGGAGCGGGATTTGGGCATACAATAGCTTTGAAAACTGACGGCAGCCTATGGGCTTGGGGGTACAATCATCATGGTCAACTTGGCAATGGCACGACAACGAATCAAAACACGCCTGCACGCGTTGGTACTGATAACGATTGGGCAACCATTTCTGCAGGTGGATATCACAATGCAGCGATAAAAAAGGATGGCAGCCTCTGGGTTTGGGGATACAATAATTATGGCCAGCTTGGCGACGGCACAACGACAAGCCGCAGCACCCCAGTGAAGGTTGGAGCGGACAATGATTGGATTTCTGTTTCAGTGTGTGAAGCGCATACAGTGGCGATAAAGGCAGATGGCAGCTTGTGGGCTTGGGGAAATAACCAATATGGCCAGTTGGGCGACGGCACAACAACCGATCGCAGCACTCCCGTTCGAGTGGGAACAGATTTCGACTGGGCAGATGTTTCGGCATCTGGTTATTATGGTGGCAATAACCCGCTCAACATCTCATCCTTTACCGTAGCCCTAAAAACGGACGGCAGTTTGTGGGCTTGGGGATTTAATAATTATAGCCAACTCGGAAACAACACGTATATTAACAGCAGCATTCCTGTACGCATGGGAATTGAAAACAATTGGGTTAGCTTTTCTATGGGTGCTGTCCATGTACTGGCTCTCAAGCAAGACGGCAGCCTATGGGCTTGGGGAGATAATGCCTATGGCCAACTCGGTGATGGTACAAACACAGGACACGGAACACCTACTCGTGTGGGTGCAGATAACAATTGGAGTAACGTTTTTGGGGGCTATTTGCATTCTGCCGCACTGAAAACGGATGGCAGCCTCTGGACATGGGGGGGTAATCAATACGGTCAGCTTGGCAGAACCGGAAACAACAGAATTCCCACTCGCGTAGGGACAGAGAATGATTGGAGTGATATTTCACTTCAAAAAACGGGATGGGATAGTTACCCTCACTCCCTTGCACTGAAAACGGATGGCAGCCTCTGGGCCTGGGGAGACAATAGATTTGGCCAGCTTGGCGACGGCACATTCACCCAACGCAATGCTCCGGTGCAAATTGGCACAGAAACTGATTGGGGCAGTTTTGGTTACAGGGATTTCACCAAAGACTTCACCATCACTGTGATTGACACTTTCACCGTGACCTTCCTTGATCACGACGGCGCAGTACTTGACACTCAAGAAGTGAAACTCGGCGATGCAGCGGTGGCTCCGGCTGACCCGATCAGGATTGGCTACACCTTCATCGGATGGGATACTGATTTCTCCAATGTAACCGAAGACCTGACGGTAACCGCGCTCTACAAGATCAACTATTATAATGTGACCTTCCTGGATTGGAACGGGACAGTGCTGAGCGGGCAGTCGGTCGCTTATTTGGGGGCAGCGGTGGCTCCGGCTAACCCGACCAGAACCGGCTACACCTTCATCGGATGGGATGCTGATTTCTCCAATGTCACTGAAGACCTGACGGTAACCGCGCTCTACAAGATCAACTATTATAATGTGACCTTCCTGGATTGGGACGGGAGAGTGCTGAGCAAGCAGTCTGTCGTTTATTTGGGAGCTGCGGTGGCTCCGACTGATCCCGTGAGGTTTGACCATTTCTTCATCGGGTGGAACGCTGATTTTTCAAGCATCACAAACAACCTGACAGTGACCGCGCAGTATGCGGGGTGGATCACGGCGAGCGGTTCCGAAGCTTACGGCACAAAGATAGCCAGCAACGCGCAATCGTACAACGCAGGCTCAGGCGTCGTGTTCTACTGGGATCAGAAGCAAAAGGACAACGGGGTGCTGGAAATAGCGCCGGGGTTTTTTGACGCATATGCCAGCCTGACCATCGTAGTAAAGTCCAGCAACGAATACAGGATGCTGACACTCCCCATAAGCGGACGGTTTGGCATTTCAAAATGGGTGAACGCAAAAGGCATGGAACAGAGCATCAACATGGTTTGGGTGAGGTTTAACAAGTAGATGGGAGTTGCTAGTTAGGAGTTACTAGTTGGTAGATGGGAGATGGGAGTTGCTAGTTGGGAGTTGGGGGGTGGGAGTTGGTAGATGGGAGTTGGGGGGTGGGAGTTTGTAGTGGGTAGTTGCTAGATGGTAGTTGGGGGGTGGAGTTGGGAGTTAGGAGTTGGTAGTTGCTAGTTGGGAGTTTGGAGTTGGTAGTTGGGGGGTGGGAGTTTGGAGTTGGGAGTTTGGAGTTGGTAGTTACTAGATGGTAGTTGCTAGGGGATTTGCCGAGAGGTAAACTGATTGGCGGGGAGGGGTGCAGGAGTGCATTTCTCCCCAGCCACAAGGATTGAAAACTAGGAGAAGCTCAACTCTGTGATAAATGAAGGTAGACTTATTTATTTATGTAGCTTATGTAGACTAAAAATGTAATAATATAATAAATTAATAATATAATTGTAATTAGATTGTAACATAGGCGTGATATGATATCCGAAACATAAACATGACTGAGCTGTGGAGGTGAGATCAATTGCCGAACAAGATTTAACAACGATTGCCAAAGCGAGGGAGCTTGGCAGTAAAGTGTTTGCTGTTACAGAGAAATCACCTAAAAAGTACCGTTTTACCATCGTGTCGCGCCTGCAAAACCTGTCGCTTGAAGTTATCTCAGACATAAGCAGAGCAAATGAGGTTTTTGTGGACATGAAGCTGCTTGCGGATTTGGACAAGAGCATAAAAGTAGTGACTGAACAAAAGCAATTCCATTCGGACATGGAGCGCTACTACATGCAAAACAAGCTCCTGACGCTCAAGCTCACACGCGCTACGACTTTTGAGGGGCGGATATCAAAGCGGATTGATCTGCAGCACGGGGTGCTTGCGAGCCTTAAAGAAATGGATTTTCTAATCACCTTTGCAATGGAGCAAGGCGCGGTATTGCCTAAACATCACGAGCAGATTGCCGGGCTGATTTGGGAAGTAAGAAAACTGGTCGGTGCGTGGATCAAAGCAGACAGGCATCGTTACAACTATTGATGTGTTGCAGGGCATGTGCCCTCTGACATACAGGGATAAGGCCGAAAACTGACTGGTGGCTGCGTTCGCCGGGCAACAACAATAACAACGCCGCGAACGTCAACAACGACGGTACGGTGAACAACAACGGCAACAATGTCAACAACAACAACGGGGTCCGCCCCGCTATGCCTTGAAGTGAGCGGTTCACTTGTGTGCACCTCTCGCCGGATACGGTTTCCAAGCGGTAACCGTCTGTGCGCAAGGCAAAGGGGCCTTGTTCCTTCCCGAAGCATCGGGGTTCGCCCCGAATGATAGGGAGAACACATGCCGCCGGCAAAGGCGCAACGGGCGAAAGCCTTTTGTGCCGGAGCGCGGGCGTCAGAAAAACAAGCAAGATGCCCGCAAACGGCGGTAAGGAGGTGACATTATTACTTGGATTGAGCCAGGCGCGTATGATAGTATTAGCAGTTTCGCTGCACTATACGCTGCTCATAAAAAATGCAGGCTTGGCAAACGGTACAAACGCGAGAAGATGGCGTTTGAGGAGAATTTAAGCACCAACATCTACGACATTCACCATCGGCTTGCGACCGGGACATATCGAATTTCAGGATACACGGTCTTCAGCGTTTATGAGCCTAAGATGAGGGAAATCAAGTGCCTGAGCTACGAGGACAGGGTAGTGCAGCGGAGCCTGTGCGACAACGTGCTCAAGCCGTGTTTGAGAAATAGGTTGGTTTACGACAACTGTGCCTGCCAAGAGGGTAAGGGGACGCATTTCGGGCTGTACCGAGTCTGCGGGTTCATGAGGGAGCACTACAACAGGCACGGCGCGGAAGGGTGGATACTCAAGGGGGATATAAAAAAGTACTTCGGTTCTATTGACTGTGAAAAGCTGAAGGCAACATTGTTCCCTAAAATACGCGACGAGCGCTTCAAAGAGCTGCTGAACCATATCATAGACAGCGGAAGCGAAAGCGGCACAGGCATCCCCCTTGGAAACCAGACAAGCCAATGGTTCGCACTTTTATATCTAGATCCGCTGGACAGGCTTGTGAAGGAGAAGCAGCGCATCAAGTACTATAGCAGGTACATGGACGACTTCGTGCTGATACATGAGAGCAAGGAATACCTGAAGAAGTGCCTGGCAGAAATAAAGGAGCTTGTAGAAAGCCTTGGGCTTGCACTAAACCCGAAAACACAGATATTCCCCATAAAAAACGGCGTAGACTACCTTGGTTTCCACATCTACCTTACTGAAACGGGAAAGGTCGTGCGCAAGCTGCGGCGAACAAGCAAAAAGGCTATGATGAGGCGGCTGGCAGCAATGAAGGAGCAGTACGCAAAGGGCGAGGTAGACTACAAGAAGGTGAAACAGCGGATCAACAGTTGGATCGGCCATGCAAAACATGGACACACATACCATTTACGAAAACATATTTTAAAAGACGCCGTTTTCCAAAGGCAGACGGCAAAAGAGGAGGACTAACAACAATGAAAAAATCAAAACGCATAATTTCAACCATGCTGGCAATAGCCCTAGTGCTTGGGCTGTTTGCCGCTAGCCCCATGGTCGCTGCGGCAGAGGACACGCTCGATACATATGACATCGGCACTTGGGCAGGCAATGGCTCAAACCTAGGTGACGGCCACCGCTATATAGGCATGGGCAGCTACAACAGCCATGACTTGGTGTGGCGGGTGCTGGATGTGTACATCAGCGACGGCACAGACGGCAATGCAGCTGGTAATAAAACAGCCCTGCTGCTGCTTGACGACCTGCTGCGCACACCTGCTGGCGGCATAGAATACAGGGTCATTGACGCATCTGGCTCCAGCAACTGGGCGCGGCCAAGCGACATCAAGACTTTCTTGAACGGTGCATTTTACAATGCCGCTTTTACTGCTGACGAACAATCAAGCATCATCACCGCAAACTACAGGATGGGCGGCCCGTACGAAGGGAACTACGGCTTCCCAACTACCGATTCGTCAAAAATCTTCCTGCTCAGTACTGACGAGGCCAACAACCCCGCCTACTTCGCAAACAACGCCGACCGCGCAGTTGCGAATTATGTCTGGTGGCTGCGTTCGCCGGGCGACTACAATAGCGGCGCCGCGGGCGTCAGCGGCGACGGTGCGGTGAACGACGGCGGCCTCTCTGTCCTCGACTCCTACGGGGTCCGCCCCGCTTTAAAAATAAATCTGAAATCTGAAATCTTTAAATCTGCGGACTACTCTGCAGTTGAGGAAGCCATTGCAATGGCAAATGCTCTGGACAAAGGCTTGTACGCAGACTTCGACGGAGTGGAAGCGGCCATCGCAGCAGTGGAGTACGGGCTGCCTGAAGCGGAGCAGGCCAGGGTGGACGGCTTCGCCGACGCCATTAACGCGGCGCTCAATGCGCTTGTCTTGAAGGGCATGCCCGACCTCGCCGTCGGCACCTGGGCAGGCAATGGCGCAAACCCCGGCGACGGCCACCGCTATATAGACATGGGCAACTACAACGGCCACAACCTCAAATGGCGGGTGCTGGACGTGTACATCAGCGACGGCACAGACGGCAATGCGGCTGGAAACAAAACCGCACTGCTGCTGCTTGACGACCTGCTGCGAACGCCGGCAGGCGGCATAGAATACAGGGTCTTTGACTCAGCTGCAACGTATTCCAGCAACTGGGCGCGGCCAAGCGACATCAAGACTTTCTTGAACGGTGCATTTTACAATGCCGCTTTTACTGCAGACGAACAAGCAGACATCATCACTGCAAACTACAGGATGGGCGGCCCGTACGAAGGGAACTACGGCTTCCCGACTGCCGACTCGTCCAAAGTCTTCCTGCTAAGCACAGATGAAGCCTTAAACCCCGCCTACTTCGTAAATAACGCCGACCGCGTAGCGGCATATTTCTGGTGGCTGCGTTCGCCGGGCTTCGACAATATCAGCGCCGCGAGCGTCGGCATCGTCGGTACGGTGAACTCCTACGGCAACTATGTCAGCTCCGGCAGCAGCGGTGTTCGCCCCGCTTTAAAAATAAATCTGAAATCTGAAATCTCTAAATCTGACCCTGCCCTCTCGCTAGCCGTAGACCCGGCAGACGGGTTGATTTTGCCCGGCGCGGTGGAACTGACTGCGACGCTATCCGGTTCTCATTCGGATGACAATTCAGGAAAGGAAATCGTATTCAACATAAACGGCACGTCATATACTGTTACTACAGACGGGTTCGGCACGGCTTTGTATACCATGGAAAACCCGGCACCGGGGGCATACAGCTTCGGTGCGTCCTTTGAGGGCGACGCGGACAACAACGCGGCGTCCGCAGCTGCTATCACAGGCTATATAGTTAGCCTGCCGAAATTCACAGTGACATTTGTCGATTGGAACAACGCAGTGCTACAAACTCAAGAAGTTGCGCAAGGCTCTGCGGCTACGGCTCCAACCCCGCCTGCAAGGCCCGGTTTCACCTTCGCTGGGTGGAATACGGATTTCTCAAACGTCACGGAAGATTTGACGGTGAATGCGCTGTACTACGGCATCACCCAAGGTCAAGACGGGGAGCAAGTTTTCCCCGCAGCCGTGGTAGGTTATTCTGCCCAAACTGCAAAAGTAGGCACGGTGACCAATCTTGGCAATGTATCGACAGGGAATATGACCGTGGTTATTGAAGGGGCTAACCCCGGTGCTTTTGCGATTTCTAAAACAACACTCAGCAGCATATCAGTCGGAAAAAGCGAAACATTCAATTACTGGCCGGTAACTGGACTCCCAGCGGGTACATACACAGCGGTATTGAGGGCATACAACTCAAATGTATCGACTAATCCACTGAGCATCAGCTTTACAGTCAACAAAACCTACCCAGTTCTTACGCTCAACGCCCCTGTAAACAATTCGGAGTTCACATACCCTGATGATGTTACGCTGACGGCCACTCTCACAGGAGTGTATCCAAGCAACGCAGGCAATACCGTTACGTTTACGGCAGGCGGCGCGAGCTACAACGCTGTTACAGATGCAGAAGGCGTGGCCACATACACCTTGGCAAGCCTTGGCGCGGCGGCCTACGATCTTTGCGCATCATATGCAGGGGACGCGAACAACAACGCGGCAACGTCAGCAAGCAGATCATTCACGGTCAACAAGGCGTCTCCAACCATGGTGCTTTCAGCTGTACCACAAGACCAAGAGTCATATACGGAAAGCGTCGAGCTGACAGCAACTCTTTCGGGAGCACTTCCCAGCAGTGCAGACAGGATTGTCACCTTCACTGTGAACGGCGAAAACTACGACGCGCTGACCGACGCTTCAGGCGTGGCGGTGTGCGCCGTAACAGACCTTGCAGCAGGCGAGTACACTTTCGAAGCCTCTTTTGCAGGAGACACCAACAACAACGAGGCGTCAGCAGGGCCGCTGAAATGCTACAAGATTACATTCACAGACTGGAACGGCGATGTGCTCAAGACCCAGATCGTGAATGAAGGCGCGAGTGCCTCTGCCCCGGCAGACCCTGTGAGGTTTGACCATTTCTTCATCGGATGGGACGCTGATTTTTCAAATATTACAGGTAGCCTGACCGTAACAGCGCAGTATGCAGGATGGTCTATGGTCGGCAGTTCCGAGGCATTCGGCATAAAGATAGCCAGCAACGCGCAATCGTGCAACGCAGGTTCAGGCGTGGTGTTCTGCTGGGATCAGAAGCAAAAGGACAACGGGGCGCTGGAAATAGCGCCGGAGTTCTTTGACGCATATACCAGCCTGACCATCGTAGTAAAGGCCAGCAACGAATACAGGATGCTGACCCTCCCCATAAGCGGGCTGTTTGACATATCAAAATGGGTGAACACAAAAGGCATGGAACAGAACATCAACATGGTTTGGGTTAGGTTTAACGAGTAGATAGTAGTTTGTAGTTGGGGGGTGGAGTTGGGAGACTCTAGTCTGTATGGGATTGACCGAGAGGTAAACTGATTGGCGGGGAGGGGTGCAGAAGTGCATTTCTCCCCAGCCACAAGCCTTTGAATTGTCTTGTCGATGAAGGAGGATGGGACGACAGGAGGTTTATTGCTTCATGAATTCAATCAGTCCTGTTTCGTCAGTTTCATCATCCGTTAACCGCCCAGTCGTATAGGTCGGGATGTTTTTCCTTGTCGATATATGCGTTGCCGTTTTCGTCTAAAGGAAGTGCGATACTAGGGATACCCTTACGTTCAATCGCAGCAAGCAGCAGCTCCTTGTTTGAGGGAATCCTTACCTCGAAGGGCAGTCCCTGATGTAATTCGCATTGTGTTAAAAATAGTGTAATCGCTTCGGTCATCGTCAGTCCTAACCTTGTAAACAAAACCTACATAAATAAAGCAACAAGCAACAATTCATACAGCTTAAATCAGTCAATGCACTTTACATCGACTGAACTATCGTGTTAAAATGTCTACAAACCCCGGCGTTGAGTTAATAGCTGAAACGATAAGGAGTTTATCTGAGCACATTCAAAAGGGTGCCGTTTTCCAGAGGCAGACGGCAAAAGGAGAAAAGGAGGATTAGTTACAGTGAAGAAAGCGAAAAGAATTATTTCCACCGTGTTGGCGATGGCATTGGTGTTGGGGCTGTTTGCCGCAAGCCCTGTGCTGGCGTCGGCTGAGAGCTTGCCCGGCTTGGCTGTCGGGACTTGGGCAGGGACGGGCGGCAACCCCGGCGACGGCCACCGCTTTGTTACAATGGGCAGCTACAACGGCAATGAGATCAAGTGGCGTGTGTTGGATGTGTACGTCAGCGATGGCACGGACGGCAATGCAGAGGGCAACAAAACCGCTTTGCTCTTGATGGACGACCTGCTGCGCACACCGAGCGGCGGCATAGACTACATCAGGTTTAATGCGCACAACAGCAACTGGGCGCAGCCCAGCGAGCTAAATGGGTTCTTGAACGATCCGTTTTTCAATGAAGTATTCAGTGCAGACGAGCAAGCTTGCATTGTTACCGCCAATTATGGAATGGGTGGCCCTTATGAAGGGAATTATGGATTCCAGGCTGCCTATTCATCGAAAATTTTCATGCTCAGCACAGATGAAGCTGCAAACCCTGCCTATTTTGCAGACAACGCAGACCGTGCTGCGGGATACGATTGGTGGCTGCGTTCGCCTGGCGACAGCGATATCACCGCTGCTTATGTCAGTACTGGTGGTTCGGTGATCGGTGCCGGCTTCGATTACTTTTTCAACTACATTGGTGTTCGCCCCGCTTTGAAAATCAACTTGGGACCTGAAATCTCTACACCAGACCCCACAGTTTGCGGCCTAACCGTTGCGGCTAACGTGGACAAGCAAGTGGGTGACAAAAACAGCTTGACAATAACTGTTACAGAACAGTGGACAGACGGCAGCATAGTGCCTATCAAAGCCACTTTCTCCATCAACAACAATGCTGCTGATACGTACAATGTCGGTTCTTACAATGTTTATGTAGACACCAAAGGCAACATAAAAATCCGAGAATGCTACATTGTGGAGTAACGCCAACAACAGCCGTACATTTTCATAACACCTTTCAATCAGGGGGAGGAGCATGAACCGCTTCTCCCCTTGGTTTACGCCACACGCTCCCGGTTTAAGATTGATTACGATCGCGAGCGGACCATATGCGATTGCTTCAGTAAGGAGATATTAGGAGATGGCAATACACATAGTGCTCGTTGAGCCGGAAATCCCGCCAAACACTGGAAACATAGCACGGAGCTGTGCAGCGACAGGAAGCGTGCTGCACCTAGTGAAACCGCTGGGGTTTTCCATTGAGGACAGGCAGCTGAAAAGGGCAGGCCTCGACTACTGGCCTTTCGTCAAACTGCTCGTACATGAAAGCTTGGATGTTTTTTTTAGGGAATACTCAAGCCGTAACATGTATTTCGCCACTACAAAAGGCAAAAAATTATACACAGAGATAGGGTTTTGCGATGAAGACATGGTAGTTTTCGGCAAAGAGACAGAGGGGCTTCCGAAAGAGATCATCCTTAATAACGCAGGGCGTTCTATCAGGATACCGATGTCCGGGGACACTCGGCTCCGTTCGTTGAATTTGTCTAATTCAGTGAGCATTGTTTTGTTCGAGGCCCTCAGGCAGCTTGGATTCCCGAGTTTGAAGTAGTTCCCAATCGCAAAGACAACAGAGAGACTAACCCTCACAAATTAGTTCCCATAAAATGAGAAAACTGTAGAAATAAAGGGCGTAAATATGCTATAATCAATTGAACGGACTGATGAGTTCACATATGAAATACCAGAGGTTAGAATGAAACTCGGATATGATTTAACCATTGAACAAACGCAAAAACTGGTGATGACGCCTGAGATCATACTAGCCATCAAGATACTGCAGTTCAACACGCAGGAACTCGACGCTTATGTTCAGGAGCAGTTGCTGATAAACCCTGTCCTAGAAGCAGGAAAGCCCGTTGAAACGGAAAGCAGTGAAAACCAAGAGGTACGCGAGAGCCCGGAAACCCATGACAGGGTGTCTGAGATGAGCGAAACGGACTGGCGCGAGTTCATAAAAGACAGAGGGTACGATGACATCAGCTACCGGCAGTGGGAATATACAAAGGACAACAAGGATTATACGTTTGAGCATTATACTTCTTCAGATATTACTCTTCCCGAACACCTGCTTTTCCAACTTCAGTTTGTCCAAGCGAAAAGAAGCTGCCGGAACATGGGTAGGTACATCATAGAATCCCTCGACGAAAACGGCTACATGACGCTTTCCAAGGACGAGATAGCCAGAAAGTTCGGGGCGCCTGCGGAAAAAGTCGGCGAAGTCTTGGGCATCATCCAAGGATTTGACCCTCCGGGTGTTGGCGCGGCAGACATCAAAGAATGCCTGCTCATCCAGCTGGGGCACATAAACCGCCTCGACCAAGCGGCAATAAGCATAGTCAACGATCATCTTGAAGACTTGGCTGCAAACAGGCTTGGGCACATATCAAAGGAACTGGGGAAAAGCATAAGGGAAATTCAGGAAATCGGCGACCTGATCAGGAGGCTTGAGCCAAAACCGGGCCGGCAGTTTGCGTCGCAGACAGCGGTGAGGTACATTACCCCCGACGTTTTGCTTGAAAAAACGGACGTCGAATACGTTGTCACCATAAACGAAAGCAGCACACCGAGGTTGATGGTGAGCCCGTATTACGAAAAGCTGCTGGCAGAGTCCCAAAACGATGCTGGCTTGTCCAAATACCTGGCGAGCAGGCTGAATTCAGCCGTATGGCTCATAAAAAGCATTGAACAGAGGAAACAAACCATTTACAACGTGGTGAGCGCGGTGGTAAAATACCAGAAGGACTATTTTGACAAAGGGCCCAAGCACCTTAAAACGCTGACGTTAAAACAGATAGCAGACGAAGTCGGCATCCATGAATCGACGGTGAGCCGTTCAATAAACGGCAAATACATCCAGACTCCAAGGGGCGTGTTTGAAATCAAATACTTTTTCACCAGCGGAGTGGCAAGCAGCAGCGGTGAAAGCGTTTCTTCAAAAAGCATCAAGGCGTTCATAAAAGAAATAATCGAAAGCGAAGACCCGAAAGCCCCTTACAGCGATCGGCAGATGGCGGATGTGCTCGAGGGAGAAGGGTTTAAAATATCCAGAAGGACGGTGGCGAAATACAGGGACGAAATAAACGTGTTGTCATCGTCAAAACGAAAAAGGTATTGAAGAAGATTGAAATAAAATGATTAATGGAATGGAGAGTGAAAATGAAAAAAACGATCAGGGACATAACCGCAGAAGGGAAGAAAGTGTTTGTCAGATGCGATTTCAACGTGCCTTTCACAGATGCCGGCGAAATATCTGACGACATCAGAATCAGGGCGACGCTGCCTACGCTGGAATACTTGCTGGGGCAGGGCGCAGGCCTTGTGCTGGCGTCGCACCTCGGCCGGCCGGCCGGCGAACCTGACATGAAGTATTCGCTGGGTCCAGTAGCTGAAAGGCTTTCGTCCCTCTTAGGCAGGGAAGTGCTGTTCATCAGTTCGCCGGCTGTTGTTGACGATGAGGTTCGCAAAGCTGCGGCGAATTTGAAGGCAGGCGACGTCATGCTGCTGGAAAACGTGCGCTTCAGGAAAGAAGAGACGAAAAACGGCCCAGCATTTGCGAAAGAGCTTGCCAGCCTTTGCGACATTTACGTGAACGATGCTTTCGGAAGCGCACACAGGGCACATGCATCCACTGCGGGGGTAGCCTCGTTCTTGCCGGCGGTTTCAGGATTTTTGATGGAAAAGGAGTTGAAATTCCTTGGAGACACTGTTGAAAATGCTGAAAGCCCGTTCATTGCCATTCTTGGTGGCGCAAAAGTGAAAGACAAGATACCGGTGATAGAAAACCTGATGAAAAAAGTCGACGCTTTCATAATCGGAGGCGGGATGGCGTACACCTTCCTGAAAGCGAAAGGGCATGCGGTGGGCAATTCGCTGCTTGAGGAAGAACAGGTGGATTTCGTCAAGGGCCTGCTTGAAAAGGCAGAGTCCTCGGGCGTCGGCATATTGCTCCCTGTGGACGTTGTCGCAGCCAAGGAGTTCAAAAATGACTCGGAAAAGCGCGTGGCGGCTGTGAATGGAATCCCGGTGGACATGATGGGCCTCGATATTGGGCCTGAAACCGCGAAGCTGTTCTGCGAGGAAATAAAAAGAGCCCGCACCGTTTTGTGGAACGGGCCGATGGGCGTGTTTGAAATGCCGGCTTTCGCCGCTGGGACAAAGGCTGTGGCTGAGGCACTGGCGGAATGTGGGGCAGTGACGGTCATCGGAGGCGGGGATTCGGCTGCCGCTGTCAAACAGTTCGGGCTTTCCGGCAAAATGACCCATGTTTCTACGGGAGGCGGGGCTTCCCTTGAGTTTCTGGAAGGCAAAGAGCTGCCCGGCGTGGCGGCCTTGCTGGATATATAGTGTTAATTCGAGTTAGAGTAAAGAAAGGAAGGGTTTGAATTATGAGCATCAAAATAGGAATTAACGGGTTTGGCAGAATCGGGCGGCTGGTTTTTCGGGCTGCTGCACAAAATCCAGATATCGAGGTAATGGCGATAAACGATCCGTTCATCGACCTTGATTACATGAAATACATGTTGATTTACGATACGATCCACGGACGGTTCAAAGGGGACGTCAAGGTAGAGGCAGGCAAGCTTGTGGTAAACGGGAACGCCATAGCCGTCTGCGCCGCAATGAACCCGGAAGAAATCCCTTGGGGGGAGCTGGGCGCCGAGTACATCGTTGAATCGACGGGAGTCTTCACCACCATTGACAAGGCGTCTGCGCATTTCAAGGGCGGCGCGAAAAAAGTTGTGATAAGCGCGCCTTCAGCCGACGCGCCCATGTTCGTCATGGGGGTCAACGAAGAGAAGTATTCAAAGGACATGAACGTTGTTTCAAACGCCTCGTGCACCACGAACTGCCTGGCACCCATTGCCAAGGTCGTCAACGACAAGTTCGGCATCGTTGAAGGGCTCATGACTACAGTGCACGCCACCACAGCTACGCAGAAAACAGTCGACGGGCCTTCGAAAAAGGACTGGAGGGGCGGCAGGGCTGCTGCCGGCAACATCATCCCGTCGTCGACCGGCGCCGCAAAAGCTGTGGGCAAAGTCATTCCTGAACTCAACGGCAAGCTGACTGGCATGGCATTCAGGGTGCCCACTTTGGACGTGTCCGTTGTGGACCTCACATGCAGGCTGGAAAAGGGCGCGACCTACGACGAGATCAAAAAGGCGATGAAGGAAGCTGCCGAAGGTCCGATGAAAGGCATTTTGGCATACACGGAGGACGAGGTGGTGTCTTCAGATTTCATTACGGACCCGCACACGTCGATCTTCGACGCAAAAGCCGGCATTGCCCTGAACGACAATTTTGTGAAGCTGGTTTCGTGGTACGACAACGAGTGGGGGTATTCAAACAAGGTAGTAGACCTGATAGCGTACATGGCGAAAGCGGACGCGAAATAGTATTCGAGGAGGTTGGAAATGAGGAAACCGTTAATTGCGGGCAATTGGAAAATGTTCAAAACAACGGCAGAGGCAGAGGCTTTCGCAGTCGAGTTCAAAGAGCTTTACCATGGGACTGACGTGGGTGCTGCGATATGTGCGCCCTTTACGCAGCTCTTGGCACTGAAGAAGGCTTTCGAAGGCACGGACGTCAAGCTTGGTGCGCAGAACATGCATTTTGAGGACGAAGGGGCTTTTACAGGCGAGGTGTCCGCAGGGATGCTGAAAGAAATCGGGGTAGACTACTGCATTATTGGACATTCCGAGAGAAGGCAGTATTTCGCTGAGACCGACGAGACTGTGAACAAAAAGATTATTAAAGCGTTTTCTGCCGGGATCACCCCCATCATGTGCATTGGGGAAGTGCTGGAGGAAAGGGACGCCGGGAAGGCGTTTGAAGTCGTGAAGAAGCAGCTGGAAGGCGGCCTTTTGGGCATTTCGGCAGGTCTTGCGGCAAAGCTTGTCATAGCATACGAACCTGTATGGGCAATAGGCACGGGCAGGAACGCGACGCCGCAGCAGGCAAACGAGATGTGCGCGTTCATCAGAAAGCTCCTTGAGGAAATGTACACAGGCGAGGTGTCGGACGAAGTCGTTATCCAGTACGGGGGCAGCGTGAAGCCGGCAAACGCCACTGACATAATGAACATGGAAGAGATAGACGGGGCGCTGGTAGGCGGGGCGAGCCTCAAAGCGAAAGATTTTATGGAGATCATTAATTTTTAAGGAAGGTGAGCACATGGATTATTCAATGGAAGTACAGCATATGTGCCCGGTCGCAAAGGGCGCAAGCCACGGCCCTGCCCCCATCCCCGAGGAAGGGAAGTGGGTGAAGGCCAAAGAAATTGGCGACATCAGTGGGCTGACCCACGGCGTGGGCTGGTGCGCGCCTCAGCAGGGGGCATGCAAGCTGACGCTGAACGTTAAGAACGGCGTTATCGAGGAGGCGCTGGTGGAGACGCTGGGCTGCAGCGGCATGACGCATTCAGCGGCAATGGCCTCTGAGATACTGCCGGGCAAAACAATTTTGGAAGCACTCAATACGGATCTTGTCTGCGATGCAATAAACGTGGCCATGCGAGAGCTGTTTTTGCAGATAGCGTATGGACGGACCCAAACCGCGTTTTCAGAAGGGGGCCTTCCCATTGGCGCGAGCCTAGAAGACTTGGGAAAGGGCATGAGAAGTCAAATAGGCACTATGTTTGGCACAAAAGACAAGGGTGCGCGCTATCTCGAACTGACAGAGGGTTATGTCAACCGCATCGCGCTTGATGAGAACAATGAAATAATAGGGTACGAGTTCATTAGCCTCGGCAAGATGATGGATTTGATCAAAAAAGGCGAGGACGCAGGCGAGGCGCTTGAAAAATCAAAAGGTGCTTATGGGCGCTTCGATGAAGCCGCAAAGTACATAGACCCTAGAAAGGAGTGAGCGGGATGGCATTGTTTGAAAGTTATGAACGCCGCATTGAAAAGATAAACGGAGTCCTCTCGCAGTACGGCATAGCAACATTAGACGAGGCGAAGGATATTTGCGTCAAGACGGGCGTCAATCCGTACGACATAGTTAAATCCGTGCAGTCCATCGCATTCGAGAATGCAGGGTGGGCTTATACAGCAGGCGCGGCAATCGCCGTCAAGAAGGGCGCAAAAACTGCCGCAGACATTTCCGAGGCTATTGGCATCGGGCTTCAGAGCTTTTGCATAGCGGGCAGCGTCGCCGAAGACCGAAAGGTCGGCATTGGCCACGGCAACCTCGGGGCGATGCTTCTCCGGGACGACACCAAGTGTTTTGCTTTTCTGGCTGGGCATGAGAGCTTTGCGGCAGCTGAAGGCGCTATCGGCATAGTAAAGAACGCAAACAAAGCGAGGCAGGCGCCTCTCCGCGTCATCCTCAACGGGCTCGGCAAGGACGCAGCCCAGATCATTTCACGCATCAACGGCTTTACTTATGTGCAGACGCTGTTTGACTATGCCACAGGTGAAATCAAAGTGGTAAAGGAAACCGCTTATTCCAAGGGCGAGCGCGCACAGGTGCGCTGCTATGGCACAGACGACGTGCGCGAAGGGGTTGCAGTTATGCACCTTGAGGGGGTGGACGTGTCCATAACAGGCAATTCCACCAACCCTACGCGTTTTCAGCATCCTGTCGCGGGAACGTACAAAAAAGAATGCATGGAAACAGGAAAGAGGTATTTTTCCGTTGCCTCCGGCGGTGGCACCGGCCGCACACTGCACCCGGACAACATGGCTGCAGGCCCGGCTTCCTATGGCATGACCGATACAATGGGGCGCATGCATTCTGACGCGCAGTTTGCGGGTTCCAGTTCTGTCCCTGCTCACGTTGAAATGATGGGGTTCCTCGGAATGGGGAACAACCCGATGGTTGGCGCTACCGTTGCGGTTGCTGTCGCTGTGGCTGAAGCAATTAAGAAATCTACACCTCTTTAACATTAATTCCACTTGATTTTTTTAAAACACTGTGGTAGACTCTAATGGTTGATTATTTATTGGAGGTAGAAAATGATTAGGTTAGCGTTAATGATACTGCTTGGAGTCGCCAGCCTTGTCCTTATTGCGAGCATACTGCTTCAATCAGGGAACAGCGCTGGGCTGTCAGGCTCAATCGGAGGAGGTGCCGAGCAGCTTTTCGGCAAGAAGAAGAGCAAAGGGTACGAAGCAATCCTCAGCAAGATAGCGACAGTGGCGGCTGTGCTGTTTATCGTCATATCCCTGACTTTATGTGCTTTGGAATAGGGAAAAAGCAAGAAGCGGGGCAGGTATTTTAGGGAGGGTGTATTAATGAGCTATTTGGCTATCATCGCGCCGGTTGCGGCTGTTGCCGCACTTGTGTTTGCTTACGGCTTGTCTTCGTGGATAAGCAAGGTGAGCGAAGGCACAGAGCGCATGAAGGAAATTTCCGGCTATATTAAAGAAGGCGCGATGGCTTTCCTTAGAAGAGAGTACAAAACGATGGTCATAGTGATTGTCGTTTTGTTTGCCATCATCGGGTTCTTTATCAGTTGGCTGACAGCGTTGCTTTACGTGTTCGGGGCAACGTTCTCCGTTATGGCAGGCTTCTTCGGGATGAAGGTGGCCACCAAGGGGAACGTTAGGACCGCGAACGCCGCAATGGAAAGCGGCATGAACAAAGCCCTCAAGGTTGCGTTTCGCAGCGGAGCGGTTATGGGGCTCTGCGTTTCGGGTCTCGGGCTTCTGGGGGTCGGCGCGGTCGTGGTCGTGCTCGGTGCTGCGGATGCAGCCTCGGTTGTAACAGGCTTTGGCCTCGGTGCTTCGTCTATGGCTCTTTTCGGGCGCGTCGGCGGCGGGATTTACACGAAGGCGGCTGACGTGGGAGCAGACCTCGTCGGAAAAGTCGAAGCTGGGATTCCAGAGGACGACCCAAGGAACCCTGCAGTAATCGCAGACAACGTTGGGGACAACGGGGGCGACGTG
>Ga0082212_10002305_pt1 | contig 27967 bp, 20 predicted proteins | sample TergutNt197P3_FD_71548 | JGI IMG/M metagenome (GOLD analysis project Ga0082212, IMG submission 71548) | Neocapritermes taracua P3 segment gut microbial communities from Petit-Saut dam, French Guiana - Nt197 P3 | ecosystem: Host-associated > Arthropoda: Insects > Digestive system > Gut ...
CGAGATAGTCCTCCAAGACCACCGTCTGCGCGTCGAGGTGGAATACAAAATCGGGGTATTTTTTGATTGTGGACAGCAAACGGTCGATCAGATCGACCAGCTTGACCCGGAACGCCTCAAAGGGGATGTACCACTCCCGATCCCAGTGCGTATGCGATATCACGCAAAAAATTTTGGGATTTTTTTCATTTGCCATTTTGCCCTTTCCTCCTAAAAACTAATTATTATAGCTGTAATCAATTTTACCATGCTTTGGCGGATTTGTCAAATGCCGTTACGATAAAATTTAAAAATTTTGGTTTTTGGCTTGAAACCTATTGACAAAAAAATTACGGTATAATATAATGCTGGTAAGTTGTTATATCGGACATAAAAATATTTTTTAGGAGGTAAATTGAACTTATGAAAAAAGCATTGGCAATCGTCGTTTCCATCTTTCTTCTCATGGCCGTTTTTGCAGGCTCCGCAAGCGCGGCCGTCGCCGGGGACGACCCGAAAAATCAGGTCAAAATAGCGAAAGGGACGCCGGTCATCGACGGAACGATGGACGACTGTTACACAGTCTCGGACAAAATCACCACTCCCTACCCGAATGCGGGCGTCGAGGGAACGAGCTTCGCGACCTTCGAGGGATACGCGGTATATGACAGCGAGGCGTTTTATTTATGGGGCCATGTTTCAGATCCCACCCTCAGCGCCAACGAGCATGAGGACGGCTGGAACGGCGACAGCATCGAGATATTTTTCAACTATGACCTTGAAGACGGCACGGGCGCGGCGGAAGAAGACGACGTTTACACCGACGGGGTCGCGCAATTCAGGCTCAAGCCCCTCCCGCTCGACGGCACTCCGGTCATAACGGTGGGCGGCGGCACCACCGGGGCCTCATATGCGTCGGAGCTCGGCGAAGACGCGGAAAAAAATCCGCAGAATTATTACATAAAAGCCGACGCGGACAACAAAGGTTATGTGATAGAATGCAAATTCCCCTTTCCTTCGGGCAAAAAGAACGCCGGCAGGGCGGATAACAAAATCGGTTTTTCAGTCCAGGTAAACGACGCCCAGGATGGGTCTCCCACAGAGAACGCGGAGAGGACGGGCACGGTGCATTTCCAGGACGGCGACCAGTTTGAACAATGCTGGCAGTACGCAGGCGCGTTCGGCCGCGCCATATTCACAGATGCGGAGTATAAGGCTCCCGAACCGGAAACGGAAGCTCCCGTCGCGGATGTCGTTCCCGAGGCCGAACCGGAAACTGCTCCCCCCGCCGCCCCTGTCGCTGACAATTCGCCCAAGACGGGCGGCGCGGGCATATTGACCTTGGCCGCAGTTATGGCGATCGCCGCAGCTGGCGTTGCCATATCGAAAAGAAAAGCCGGAAGATGACCTGAAAGCCAAATAACGGCGGTATTGTGCCAGCTCACAATACCGCCGTTTTCGCTTTTTTGCCCTCACAGCTGCCGCCGCTGCCTGGCCGCCTCATAAAACATCACCGTCGCGGCGCAGCTCACATTGAACGACGAAGCCGAAGAGCGGCTGCTCATCGGTATGGTCGCGTAAACATCGCTGATTTCCAAATACAGCTTGTTCAGCCCTTCTGCCTCGTTGCCGATCAAAAACAGCACAGGAGCCGTCATGTCTATGTCATAAATCGCCGTCCCTCTTCGCGAGCTGGTCCCTATTATTTTCAGCAGGGGATATTTTTGCTTCAAATTCGCCAGATATCGGGTGATTTCCAAGTTGTCCGCCAGCCTGACAAACGGCACGCTGAAAAACGATCCCATGGAGGCGCCGATCACCTCGGGTTCGTATATATCCACCGAATGACCGGTGACAATCAGCTTTTCCACGCCGAATGCGTCGCATGAGCGCAGCATAGTCCCCAAGTTTCCTTTGTTAGAGGGCCTGTCGAAGAGAGCGATGACGGGATTTTCGCCCAGCCCGCATTCATCTTCCGAACCGGTTTTCATGTTTGCGATCGCCATCAGTTCCGACGTGTTTTGTTTTCCGCTCAGCTCGGCCATCAGATCTCCGGTCAGGGCATAGTTTGTCTTTGTCTGGACGCTCAAGAGCAAATCCGAAGCCCATTTGGACAGTTTTCTGTTTTGGGGAAATATGAAAGAGTTGATTTGCCATTTGTTTTTGACAGCTTCGTTTATGTTCCGGACGCCTTCGACGAGAAACTCGCTGTATTTGTGCCTCTTGTTTCTGTTTGTAAGCAAAACCTCGAACTTCTGGTAAAGCGCGTTTTTGCCGAATATCCCCTGTGTGCCCATAATTGTTTCGCTTCCTGTCATGAGAGTTTTTTTTATGAAACCGTTGCTATTTTTGCTGGCATATGGTATAATATCCGAAAACCGGAAGTCATCCAAAATGAAAAGAGAGGTATTTACGGAAATGGAAAAAATAAACCGCCGGGCGATGTCGGTCCCGCGCGAAAACTTGGCAGACGAGATAGAAAAAGCCAACCGGATCAAGACGGAAATATTGGAACGGCGAAACGGGGAGTTCGGCGAACGCCGCCCGCATATCGGAAGCTATATGGAAAACATAACGCTGCCCGGGCTTTTCGGATTCGACATGAATGATTTCTACAAAGACGCGGGGCTCGCCATGGATATCGAGCTGCGCAACAAGCTGTTTTGGATAGACAATTCGTTGGACGACGGCCTCGCGTCGCTTTACGTCGGCGCGGGCAGCATGTATTACGATACGACGCTTTTCGGGCTGCGCATCGATTACCAAACCGACGGAGTGCCCATTTTCAGGCGGCACGCGCTGGAAGACAACCCCGATATTTCGCAGCTTGAGCCATTTGACTTTTACGACACCGGCGAAATGCCGGTCGTGCACAAAAGATACCGCGAGATGAAGCGCATTTCACAGGAATTGTACGGCGGCAAAATCGGCGTGGGATTCCCGCATTTCCACCGGGGCCCGCTCGACATCGCGATACAGCTGCGCGGGTACGAGAATTTTGTGACCGACTGCGCCGAAAACCCCGGATATGTGCATGAGCTCATGGAGCATATCATCGGCGAGCGAAAACGCTTCAACCTCCTCGCCGCGGATTTTCGCGGGGAATCATTGCCGCAAACCACATTCATCGCGGACGATTGGCTGAATATACCGTTCATAAGCCCCGATATGTTCGACGAGTTCATACTGCCCGCTTACAAAAAAATCCAAAAAAACGAGGGAACCGTCGCGGGATTCCACACATGCGGCATATTTGTGCCGATAGCGCAAAAGATCCTCCAAACATTTGACGGGATAAAGGGCCTCGACGTCAGCGGCTGGAACGACATAACCGAACTCGACAGGATAGTTGCAAAGGATATACACTTCAATGTGGCCTTGATCAACTCGTTCGTGCTGCTGTCGCCGCCGGAGCAGCACGAAGCGAAGCTTTTGGAGATAAAACAGGTCGCGCAAAGACGGGGGATCTCCGTCAACACGCAGGCCATCGTGAAAATACTCGGTTCCGTGGAGGACTCGATAATGGCGATGAACCGCTTTATCGGGCTCGCCCGGCGGATATTGTCGGAAAAGTCAACAACCCTCAACTAACGTACAAGCGAGTGCCTTTGGGGGCATAGCCTCGTTAACGGTTGTCTCGCGGCATCATCATAGCACATTCGAAATCAAAAGTCAAGCGAAATTTTGGAAAGGGGGGTTTTTCATGAAAAACAAAAATATAATCGCGGCGCTCATATCGGGGCTGATCGTCATTTTCGGTTCGTCGTTTTTTTTGTCGTGCAAAAGCGAGCCTATCGGTCAAAATGAAAGCGAAATCCAAGGAAATGCGGCGGAAAATCCAAGCGATGAAAACAATATCCCAACCAAGGAGACGGAAAATCGACTTCGCCCGGACTTGCCGGAGGCCAACTACAACGGCGAAGCGTTCACATTTTTGGTGTACGAATGGAACGCTGACGGGTATTGGGGCTCCTACGAAATCTACGCCGAGGAGGAAAACGGCGACGCGATCAACGACGCCGTATATCGCAGAAACAGGGCGGTCGAGGAAAAATTGAATATCGACATAAAGGAGATCCGCAACGCCGACGTCGCCGGGCTGGCGCAAAGAAGCATCGGCGCGGGCGACTCGGAATACGGCTGCATCATGCCGCGCCTTGCAAGCGCGGCCAACATGGCGGGCAAGGGGCATCTTTTGTCTTTCGACCAGCTGCCCTATATCAATCTGAAAAATCCGTGGTGGGACCAAAACGCTTCCGCGATGCTGACCATCGGGGGACGGCTGTTTTTTTGCGTGGGGGATTTGAGCGTGATGGACAAAGACTCGATGTTTATCGTGATGTTCAATAAAACGGTGGCGAAGAACAGCGGGATCGAAAATCTGTACGATCTGGTAAAAGAAAACAAATGGACAATGGACAAATTCCACTCGGTGATAAAAGAAGTGTCAAGGGATCTGAACGGGGACGGGACGATGGGATTTGAGGATTTGGCCGGGCTCGCCTCAAGCGACTTCGCGATAAATGTCCTGTACTATAACTCGGGGGAAACCGTGACCCGCAAGGATGCCGGCGATTTCCCGTATTTGACGATGAACACCGAACGCGGCGCGCTCGCCGCCGAAAAAGCGTTTGAAATCGTCACCGACAAATCCGCGTCGGTTCTCGCCAACGAGCTAAAAGGCATACCAAACCCCTGGACCGACGGCATAAACAAAATGTTTCAGGAGGACAGGGCGCTGTTTTTGCTCGCGCAGATAACCTTCATACACAAGACCCGCACCATGGAAAGCGATTTCGGAATTTTGCCATCCCCGAAACTGGACGAAACACAAGCCAAATATCACAGCTCAATAAATCCGGGGGTCTCAAACTGCGTGGCCGTGCCGATAACGGCTGCGGAAAAAGACAAAACGTCGGTAATTCTCGAAGCGCTGACGGCGGAATCAAAATACACGCTGATGCCCGCCTATTACGACACCACGATAACGAACAAGATGATGAGGGACGAGGAATCCGCAGAAATGCTCGATATAATCCTGTCTTCGCGCGTGTTTGACCTCGGGTTCATTTTCAATTGGGGCGATTTGGGCAATGTGCCGCTGTCGCTTTATCCGAAAGGCGGCAATTTTGTCTCGACATACGAAAAACGCGAGCCGAAAGCGATAACCGAGATGGAAAAGACCATAGAAGCGTTCAAAAATTTGGACAATTGAATTCCCCACGATGCAGGGGCAGAATCAGGCTACACGCTGTACTATTGTTTCCAAAACAACATATGGCAATTTCAACCATTGTACCATCCCGCTTGCGCGTTGTACATATCCGCGTAAATCCCGCCGCTTCTCAAAAGCTCGTCGTGGGCGCCGATTTCGGCTATTTCCCCGTTTTTCATCACGATTATGCGTTTGGCGATTTTCGCCGACCCCATCCTGTGGGTGACTATGACGGCGGTTTTATCTTTCGCGATTTCCGCGAATTTTTTGTATATCGCGCTTTCCTCGATCGGGTCGATTGCCGCAGTGGGTTCATCTAAGACTATTATATCGCAGTCGCGGTAAAACCCCCGCGCTATCGCGATTCTCTGCCACTGACCCCCGGACAGCTCAACTCCGCCGAATTCCCGCGATAGCGTCGTTTCAATGCCGTATGGGAACGCTTCTTTGTCGTCTGCGTCTATTTTGTTTTCCGCAAGCGTTTTTTCGACCTCTTTTTCGCTTGAAAAATCCGCTATCCGCACGTTTTCTTTCAAAGTCAGCGCATATTTTTGATATTTTTGGAAAACGCCCGAAACATTTTCGAAAAGCGAGCTGTAACTCGCCTCATTCGCGTCTTCGCCCCCGATTTTCACATTGCCTTGCGTTGGCTTGTACAGCCCTGTCAGAAGCTTTACGAGTGTGGTCTTGCCCGCACCGTTCTCGCCGACTATCGCGATTGTCTCGCCCGGGTTTACCGTGAGGTTTATGTTTTTCAGCGAATCGCATTCGGCACCAGGATATCTAAAACTCGCGTTCTCGATTGTTATGGCCTCTTTCTTGCTTATATTTTTTTCGGGGCGTTTGTCCGCGGGAATTTCGAGGAATCTCAGAAAGTTGCGCATCTGCCCGAAATAATTGGCGATCGCCCCTATGCGATAGCGCACGACTTCCTCCATGATGCCAAAAATCATGCCTATCGCATAGTAGACCGCCGCGAACGCCCCGACCGATATTTCGCCGTCAAGCAAATATTTCAATAGCAAAAACATTATCCCACCATAGCCAAGAAGGGAAAGCGTGGTGCAACTTAAATCTATCGCCGCGCCTTTTTTGTTTGCGCCCCAAATCGCGGCGTTCAGCGAATCGATGGTCCCCGCGAGCAGATTTTTAAAGTATCTGAAAGCGCCGAGATTTTTTGTTTCCTTGTAAAAGTTTTTTCCGCTCGCCGCTTCGTCATACGCTTCATATTCCCGCCTGATGGGTGCCGATTTATCTTCGAGCTTGGAAAATACGGACGAGCGCAGAATATGCGAGAACAATGTCGGCAAAAAAACAAACACCAGGCATAATAGCAGCGTCGGTTTCAGGCTGGTGAGATAAAGCCCCATGAATACAAAAAACGTGGCATAGCGAAGAATCAGCCCGGTGGTGTTGAAGAAAAAAATCGCCGCCGTGCCCGCGCCGTTCGCGGCCTTGTTTATATCGTCCAGGCGCTGCGGGTTTTCAAATTCCACGGGGTCGATCTGCGACGACTTTTTATTTATCTCGCCGTTTATGTGGCCGATGATCCTGTTGACCTGCGCTTCTCCGGTAAAATAATTCAAAGCGTTCAATATATCGTTCGCCAGCCTGAACAAGATGAATACGACGAGCGCGATTATGACGCCAAAAACAGGGATTTCCCCGATGGAAGCTTTGTATGCCGCGTCAAAAAATATTTGCGTGACCATGATGTTCGCCGCGATGCAGGCGAAGAGAAGCATGGCGCAAGTCCGGCTAAAAAACAAATACGCAAGCGGCTTCACCCTGAAAACCATAGGGTAAATTTTTTTCACCATATACCAAAAATTCATCGGGTCTTTTTCTTTTTTTGCCTTGGCTTTTTCATCAGGCATATATTTCGCCCTCGTTCTCATTTTTATACCATTCGGATTGGCTGACAAACATTTCGGCGTAAATGCCGCCTTTTGCCATGAGTTCTCCAAATGTTCCGATTTCCGCCGTTTTGCCCTCCGATATGACTATTATCTCGTCGGCGAGTTTCGTCGAGCCTAATCTATGGCTTATGAATATCGTTATGCCTTGCGATTTGCCCTTTTGGGTTTGGTCGATTATTTCGCCGAACTGCTCGTAGACTTTGCTCTCCGATATCGGGTCGAGGGCGGCCGTGGGCTCGTCGAGGATTTTGAGCGGCGCGGGGTTCACGATGAGCCTCGCAAGCGCGATTTTTTGCCATTCCCCGCCCGACAAATCAACCCCATCTTTTTTGGCTTTTGTGATTGGTGTTTCGTATTTTTGGGGGAGCGACTCGACGGTTCCTGCAAGCCCGATCACAGCTGCGGTATCCTTGATTTTTTCCGGGTTTTGCATATCGTTGACATTGCCTATGGCGATATTGCCATAGAAATCAAGGGGATAGCGGCAAAAATCCTGATACACGACAGCCGAAAGGGCTTTTATTTTCGCCTGAGGGCAATCTCGAAGCTCGATTCCGTCGATTTGTATTTCGCCTGTGTAATCGTCGTACAATCCCGTCAAAATTTTTATCAGCGTTGTTTTCCCCGCGCCGTTCGCCCCCACGATTGCATAGTGCTTTCCGGCTTCCAATCTCAAATTGAAATTTTTGAGTACGTGAGCTTCCGTGCCGGGATATTTGAAGCCGACGTTTTTAAATTCGATTGATTTGAGTTCCGGTATATTCGTATCGGGCACGCAGGCGCCATCTTCGTCTTGTTCGAATCCAAGAAATTTGTTCAAGTCTTTCAAATACTCGAACTTGTATTTGAAATCGGATATATTTGTTGGTATGCTCGTTTGCATCTGCTGGCTCAGGCCGAATATCGCGTTCGCGAGCGCGGCGAACATTCCGATGGTCAATTTTGGGTTCCCTGTCGGGAATATCGCCGAAGGCAGCAATATGGAAATGACAATCGCGCCGCTGGCGACCACAAGCATGCTCGCCGCCGTCCTATTTATATATCCGCTCCGGGAAACTTTTTTGCGGGCGATCCGCGCCAATTCATATTTGTTTAGATATTCTTCATTCATTTTATCCGCATATCCGTACATATACCGTTCTTCCACGGTTTCCCTGCTTGTCAAAATTCCGAAAATGTATCCGGCTTTTCTGTCCGTTTTCGTCATTTCCCTGTCTATGTCATATCTTTTTTTGCCGAATCTGTATGAAATCACAAATGAAGGCACGCAAGTCGCGGCAAACACAATCGAAGCCCACCACAGTTGCATCCCCAAAATCACCACGAATCCCATCACTTGGGCGATTATGTTCCAGGCGCCGAAAACTTGGTCGAAAAAGCTTTGCAGATTGCCCTCGAATTCTTTTGCCGCCCTTTCAATTACATCGACGCTCTCCTGGTTTTCGTAATATCTGAATTTGACCGCGGCTTTTTTTTCGGCTATCGCCGGAGCGACGCTTTTTCTTATTTTATTCCCCGCCCGCGTATCTATCAGAGCCATGATTATCCCGGAGTAGTAATTGAACAGCAGGATCGCCACGATCGCGCCAAGGGGGAAATATGCCCCAGCCAATTTGTCGCGGTCGCCCACCGCCGCCACGGCCGCGTCCAAAAATTTCGCCGTCACCACGATGTTGAATGTGGGGATGATCGAAGCGATGGCGCCGTTTACGATTTTCGCGGCGGCCGCGCCAAAAGCGAGCTTGAAATACAAGATGACCATGTCCAGATAGCCATATTTTTTCTTTTTGAACAGCATAAAGCTTTTCCTTTCTGCCATTAAATTTTGCCTTGGATTTCATTATATGCAATTCGGCGGCAAAATGCAATATGCAAAAAGGAAAAAACAATTATTATGTCGAAATTGTGCAAACCGAAAAGAATTTGTGCAATTCTGCTTTGAAAAAAACAAATTCGAGTGGTATAATAATGATGTATATTGATTTCGTTGGATTTTGCGGGAGGGCATATGAAAAAAAATAACCTTGTATTGAAATGGGAGGAACTGGGCGGCATAGAATACTATCCGACAAATGACGAGGGATGCCCGATTATAGCCGTGTTCACGCCGCAAACATCGACTGTGCTCCACAGCCATGAATTTTATGAATTCGTATACATGAAAGAAGGTTTTTGCCTGCATTTCATCGATGAAAAAGGCAATCTCCTGATGCCCGGCGACTTTTTGATTCTTCCGCCCGGAATAAACCATTCTTACCGATGCAAAAGCGATATAGGGATCGTGAACATTCTTTTTTTGCCCGAGGCCCTCGGCGATGATTTTCAGGAAATCCTCGAATTATTGAACATACCCGCTTCTGTCGAAAATGCCCGTATTTCGATTCTTCACTCTTCTTTTTCATTGCCTGACAGGGAAAAAGCGAAAGCGCTGCTCATAGAACTGACAAATGAACGCGAAGATAAACTATTGGGCTGGAAATTGCGTTCGAAAGCGCTTTTGCTCGACTTGATCGTGCTGACGGGGCGTATTTTTTCTTCGCGTTTCCAAACCCGGCAATATGGCGATTCGTACATGAACAGCATATTGTCGATAATCGCAAGAATCGAAAAACAATACGCGGAAGATATGAGCGTCAAAGATTTGGCGGCCTCGCTCGGCATATCGCACGACCATTTCACGCGGCAGTTCAAAAAAACGACGGGATTCACGCCGAGCGAATATTTACAAAGATGCCGTTTTGCGAAAGCGCTGGAATTGCTGCATACGAATAAATCTGTGGGCGATATAGCGCATGAAACCGGATTTCGGCAAATCAACTATTTTTCGCGCGAATTCAAAAAGCTCTTTAATATGACTCCCACGGAATTTCAAAAACAATGCCGAGAATTGAAATAAATATAAAAATTGTCTTGCCGTCAAATGTTTCAGCGGCAAGACAATTCTTGATTTAGACGCTATGCGCCATTCAAATTCGACCAAACAAACTTGATATGGCTTCCAGCTTCGTCAGGCCGTCGCCCGCATTGGGGGCGACGATGCCTCCTTCGCCGTATTCGTTCCAGCAATATATGCAGAGCATCTTTTGCCCTTCCGGCGTCGCGTCGGGTATTCTGAGCCTTGGAGTTTCATCCAATAAAATTTTCATTTTCGCAAGCGCGCTAGTCCATTCATCTCTTTTTGGCAGCGCAAAATTCGCCCTGTCATCGCCCCACGGCTTGGGGTTCCATCCCGACGGAACAAAAGGCAAAAACGGCAAAGGCGAAACCTTTTCGCAGCGTTTCGCCTCGTCCAAAGCGTATCCAATCAGCTGGTCATAGCCGTAGTCCTCGTCTTTTTGCGGCAAGTTGGGCATTCCCATATAAAACTGCGTATAATCGCACTGCGCCATCAATTCCGGCATCCCGCTAAAATCGTCTTCCGTCCACGAACCCGCCCCTATCATAATTTCGCCGACTCCATCATTTATCGCAAGTTTGCGCAGATATGCGATCCATGCGGCCGCTTTTTCGATATTTTCGCCGCAGTCGGCCAAAAAATGTCGGACACTGTGTATTTTGAACATCGCCTTGCCGCCCACGCGAAGATACGACGGGTGTTTCATATACGAAATCAGCTCGGCGCAAGTTTGTTTCCATATCGCCTCATCGGAAACGGCAAACGGCGGGTGATTGCAATATTCCATGCAAAAGCGCATGCGGCTACTTTCGGGCGAAGCCATGAAAAATTTCACGCCCTCGTTGAGGTGTTCGGCGTGCGGCGCATCTATTCCCGGATTGTGGCACGGATACCACAATATCTGGAAAAAGTCGACGCCGTGGTCTGAAGCGGCGATTATTTCCTTGTCCATGGTATCTTGCGAATTTGACTGCCCGAGAAGGGGCACGCGGTTTGGGTATGCATCCCGCCAATCTTCGCCGTTTACGATCCATTTGCTGGCTTTGCCTTCCCACCAGCCGGCGAAATACGATACCCCCACCAAATATTCTTTTGTGGATTGGAAATTCCTTTTTGTGTTTTCCATAAAATGCGGCCTCATTCAAAATTCAATCGCGAGGCAATTTGTGTATTCGGTTGGAAGCGCGTCGGGAAGCTTCACCGTCAATACGCCGTAAGCTTGCCCAAAAGGCAACGCATCTCCGCCAAGCACCCTCACCGACTTAACTTTGTCGGATTCGCCGAGGCTCTTTATGACCGCGACGCGGTTGTCCGCCGCCTTGAGCATGAAGGCGTAGAGTGTGCCCCCTTTTGATGTGAAGCGGTAATCGGAGCTGTTCCAGTGCGTTTTCACCTCTTTGAAGCCCTCGATCGCCACCTGCGTGTCGCCTTCGCCGTATGTGCGCCATGGGCGCGTGCCGTAGACTCCCTCGCCGCAGACGGTAAACCACTTGGCGAGCTCTTCGAGTATATACACGGTTTCATCGTCGATCGAGCCGTCGGGAAGCTGCAGGATATTTAAAAGCATCGTCCCGTTTTTGCTGATTATGTCAATTAGCATCTCGATTATGTGCGCGGGTTTCTTGAATTCCTGCTTCGCGTCGTAGAACCAATTGCCTATGCAGGTGTCGGTCTGCCAGACTTTGGGGTTTATGCCCGGAAGCTGGCTTTTTTCTATGTCCAAAACGCCCACGCTGTAGATTTCGGGCGCCCTGCTTTTTTGGGTGTACACCGCGCGGTTTTCGCCGTGTTTTTCAATTGAGGCGTTGTACAGCTGCGAGACCGCCGACAGCCCCCATTTGTACTCGGCGGCATCCGGGGAAAACCCGCCCGCGTTGTGCCAATGCTCGCCAAATGGCAGCGAGCCGTCCGAATACAGCAGATCGGGCCGATACAGCCCTATCACTTCTTCCATCACCGAAAGCCAGTAGTCCCGAAATTTTTCGTTTGCCGTGTACCAGGGGGCGGGCGCGTCGGGGGCGGCGGGATGCTCAAAGTTGTCCAAGTAATAGTCGCGGTATTCCGGGTCGTTTCCATCATATGGCACGTTTTTGTAGGGCCCGTATGAGTCGCTGCCTTTGTTCACCCTCCACCACGAGAAAGTGGCCCCGAGATGCTCGGTTAGCCCAAAGGGCATATTGTTTTTGTCCGCCGCCGCCTTCCAGAGGCCGCATATGTCTTTTTTCGGGCCTACCTGCATTGAGTTGAATCGGTTGAGCTTCGAGGGGTAGTTGAAAAAGTGGTCGTGGTGCATCGCCTGCCCCACGAAATACCGCGCCCCGGCTTTGTGATACAGCTTCATCAGTGCGTCGGGTTCGAATTTTTCGGCTTTCCACAGGGCGCAGATGTCCTTGTAGCCGAATTTTGACGGGTGCCCGTAGTGCCTGAGATGGTACAGGTACTGCGGCGAGCCCTGGATATATATGCTTCTCGCGTACCAGTCGCCGAACATGGGCACGCTCTGGGGTCCCCAGTGGCTCCATATGCCGAATTTGGCGTCTTTGAACCATGCGGGGCATTCAAACTGCGTCAGGGATTCAAATGTTGGCTCGAATTTTTTCATGATAGACCTCCTTTTGATTTTTAAAATTGTGATCCGTGTGCACATCAACTCACGATAATTATACAACCATTGCCGCCGTTTGTCAACAGCGCTTGGCGAAATTTATTAATGAGCATTATGTCTTGACATATATATTTTACCGTGATATAATTATATCACGGTGAGATCAATGAAAATGAAAAGGAAAACGATAAAGAATGCAATATTTCACTATGGCCAGCGAATCGCGGAAACGCTGGGAAGCGTTTTGGGAATGCGAATCCTGCGGACGCCCTCTGCTGTTGACCTGCGCATCCGCGCAAATTCCCGACCCTGTGCGTCCGCTTCTAAAAGGAAGCGCGCCGGCCGCGCCTCTTCCGCCGCCTGAAAACGATGAAAATAAACTAAAAATCTATAAAAAATGGTTCGATATCGACACGATGATCGACATGAATTTGCGCCATGCCGCAAATATCATCCCGGGCTATGAATACACCATGCAATTCGATACGAAGTGGTCTGTCGCATATTGCATGCCGTTCGGCGTGAAATGCGAATACAACGAATATGCGGCATGGTGCGAGCCGCTCGATGGCATGACATGTTCATCGGATTTCGCATTTGATTTTTACGGGGAGTGGTTCAAATGGCTGTACGAGGGAACGCGGCGCATCATCGAGGCGGGCAAAAACCTTTATTATTCCACCCCTGTCATGTGGGGCAATCACAGCGGCGATACTTTGTCCAACCTCGTCGGGCTTGACCAACTGATGTACGATTGCATAGACGACCCCGAAAGCGTCAGGCGCGCGCTTGATATAATAACCGATGCGCAGATAAAAGCGTTTTCGATGCTGCGCGCGCTCGAAAAAGATTCGGGGCTGCCCGGCACGCGCAATTACACCTGCGCATGGTCGCCGAAAACCAGCCTCAGCATGGACTGCGATATCTCGGCGATGGTTTCGCCGGAAATGTATAAGGACATTTTCCTTCCGCCTATCGAGCGCATGATGGAAACCGTGGAACACCGCATATATCATCTTGACGGCCCCGTGTGCCTCCAGCATCTGCCTGTCCTGCTTGAATTGCCGCAGCTGCAAGCCATACAATGGGTGGCGGGCGCCGGCCGCGATAATCCGATGGATTGGATAGAGCTGTATAAAAAGATACAGAAAGCGGGCAAAGCCATCATAGTTTACGCCGGATATGACCAGGTGGTGGAAATATGCAAACAGCTTTCGCCCGAAGGGCTCGCAATACATTTTTGGAGCCCGTCAGAGGATGCAATGCACGATATGGCGAAAAAAGTAGCGGCGCTTTATTAAATTTATGGTGAATGATATGTCAAAAAAAATTTGGGCTGCCACGGCAGCGGTTTTCGCGCTGGTCGCGCTGCTTCTTGGGTGCAGCGCGCCCGATGCTGTCAATGAAATCAACGAAAAAAACGAAACCAATGAAAGCAACGAAACAGAGCCTACGCTGCCCTCTGCCGCAAGCGATGAAAGCGGCATCCCCGAGCCTGTCGAAATTGTCGAAACCGCCGAACCTGCCGAAACCGCCGAGCCTGAAATCGAAACCGAGTCGGAACCCCCCACGGATGCCGCGACTGCCACAAATTCCGATGCGGCGGAAACCGCTGTTTCTTCGAGCGTTGAAACAACCACGAAAAAACCGGGCCTGAACGGATACCATAGGCAAACATATGGCAACGGGGACGTATATGAAGGCGATTTCCTGGACGGCGTGAGGCATGGGCAGGGGACATACGAATGGGCAAACGGGATTGTGTACACAGGCGAGTTTGCGGAGGGCAACCCGAGCGGAAACGGCAGCTATGAATACCCAACCGAGCCGCCCACCCAGCCCCCCGCCGAGCCGCCCGCAACAACGCAAAGCCCGGCAGAAACCGAGCCGGCCGAGCCGCCGCCGACCGAAGCGCCAATAGAAGCACCGATAGAAGAGACCCAGGCCGCCGGGCCGGCAAGCGTCAGCGTCGTGCCAAATGTTGTCATGATGAATGTGGGCGAAACCACTTTGCTTTTGGCGCTCGTGGATCCTCTGGAGTTCGCGGACAAGAGAGTATCATGGTCGTCAAGCAACAGCGGTGTCGCCACGGTGTCGTCGAGCGGCGTCGCATCGGCCAAAGCATCGGGGACGGCGATCATCACCGCGACGAGTAGCGCCGACCCCACGATAAGGGGAATGTGCGTCGTCACGGTCAATGCAAATCCGGAAAGCGCCGGCGGCGCCGCTCCGAATGCGAATGCCGCTTTTGCCGGAAACGAAATGGAGGGAGTGTTTCAGTCGATCGCCGCCGGTTTCTTGGACGGAAGCTTTGAAAGCAACGTGGAATTGACGGAACTGTTCGAACTTGCCGCCTTTTTCGATCAGGAGGCGATAAAAAATGTCGAGGAAACCGCGGGCGCCGGCGGCACCATATGGACAATCGACACGAGAGGCGACACTTTTGACGTGGTCATCTATATGTACTTGGATTCCAACGGGGATTTTGTAAAACTTACCGCCAGAGGGACGCGGCTGGAGGGCGGACGGGAAGTCCCGGTCGAAATCGAAATCAAGGCGACATAATTCAGGAGGGTATTTCAAATGGCTTTGCTTTCGGTCATCGTGCCTTTATACAACGAAGAAGAGTGCGCCCAAATGTGCTATGAGCGCATATCCGGGGTTTTGGGCTCTGTCGATATGGGCGGCGAAAAGCCGGATTATGAGATAATATTCGTAAACGACGGTTCGACCGACGGCACCCCGGGGATAATTCTGTCGCTCGCCGAGGGCGACAAAAGGCTGAAAGTGATAAGCCTGTCCAAAAATTTCGGCCAGCAGGCCGCTTTTTCGGCGGGCATGGAATACGCCTTGGGGGATGCGCTCATATTCATGGATGCGGATTTGCAGGATCCGCCCGAGGTGATAGCGGAGTTTGTCGAAAAGTGGCGGGAAGGGTTCCGGATCGTCTACGGTGTGCGCAGACGGCGCGAGGGTGAATCGAAATTCAAGCGCTTTTCCGCCAAACTGTATTACAGGCTGCTGGGCGCCCTTGCGGACGCAAAAATACCGCAAGACACCGGGGATTTCAGGCTCATCGACAGGCGCGTCGCGGACGCGGTGCGAAATATGCCCGAGCACAGCCGCTTTCTGAGGGGCATGAGCTGCTGGACGGGGTTTAGGCAAGCATCGGTCAGCTACGACAGGGACCGGCGCTTTTCGGGCGAGACGAAATACAGCTTTTTCAAAATGATAAAACTCGCCGCCGACGGGATACTTTCCTTTTCGGCGAAACCGCTGAAAATAGTGTCATTGGTCGGCGGGGTGTCGCTGTTTGCCTCGCTCGTTCTGTTTGTCTATGTGCTCGTCTCGATATTTGCCGGAAACGCGGCGGCGGGGTGGGCTTCGATCATATGCGTGATAACCTTTTTCGGCGGGGTGCAGCTGGCCGCGCTCGGGATAATCGGCGAGTACATAGCCAGGATCTTCGAGGAAGTCAAGCGCCGACCCAACTATATCGTGGATTTCACGGTGAATACCGATCAATAGCCGCCCGGTCGATCGCCTCCCAGAGCTCGTCCATCTCCTCCTCGGTGTTGGGGCGCAGCCGCCTGTATATATACGCCACCACTCCGTCCCCAAGCTCAAAGCTCGCATCCGTCTTTTCAAAGGCGGCGCCAAACGCGGTGCCGGAGCCCAGCATCATGGCGGGCACGGCCACGGCGAGCTGCTCGTTTTGGCCGAGGTGGGTCTGAATCGGCAAGGCGGCCACGATGTAGCGGACATACACGATGTTGTACGGCTTGCCGTCCCGTTTGTCCACTTCGGGCAGGTAGGCGATATTTTTGGATCTTGAAAGCGGCTCCAAAAAATTCAGCGAGGCTTTTGTTTTGGCTATGATATCCGCATTCAGCACAAACGACGAAGCCAAAACCGCCACGTCCCCGTCCAGATCCTGCACATACCCGGCGAGCCGGGCCAAAGCTTCCGCGTCCTCCCTGACCACGGGATAGATGCTAAAAGAGGGCACCGGGGCAAAAGATGAAATTTCGCCTATCGACTGCGGCTGTGCGCCGGGGATAAAAATCCCGGCCGCACAGCATACCGAAACAGCCGCCAGTATCGCCCTGGCGCGTTTCGAGCTTTTTGCGAAGCTTATCAGCATAAGCGCGAAAGCGGGCACATACAGCAAAAGATGCTGTTGCCCGTGGGTCTGGACTGTGACAAACCCCAAAAAGACGGCGGCGACAAAAATATGCAGGAAAAGCGTTTTGGCGAGCTCTTCTTTTTTTTGCTTTTTTGCCGCAATGGCATATATCGCATATCCGGTCACGGCCAAAACGAGCAGAATGCCGAAATATCTCAAAAATATCTTTATATCCGTGCCAAAAGAGAACTTATACGCCGAATATATGTCGGCGTAGCGCGCGCCCAGCAGCCTTTCGGTGGCATATCCCTGAAAGAAGACGAAGAACGGCAAAAAGAAGCCAAAAAGGGTGTAGGCGCATTTTTTTATCTTTTCCCCGCGCAAAACAAGCGCGTATATCACGGCGCACAAAACAAACGCAGCCGCGAAAAAAATATACCATCTTCTGAAAAGCGCCAAAAGGCACAGGGCGGCGCCGCCCAAAAAATCGGCGCGCGGCTCCGTTTGGCGGAAGAGGAAGAGATATAAAACGGCAAGCGACAAAAACGCCCCCCCGACATCCAAAAAGCCGAGCGCGCTCAGATAAAACGCCATCGGCAGGCATAAAACCACGATCAGAAACACAAAAAAATCCTTGGCGGCCATATACACAAAGGCCAAAAACGGGACGAAATAAAAATTGACCACCGAAAGCACAAAAACCAGCCTGCCGGAGCCGAACACCGCCATCGCGAGCGCGGGCAGCGCGGCGGGTATCTGGTTATAGTCGCTTGCAAAGATCGAATCGACGAGGTTTTTGGCAAAAAGCCCCGGGTCGGCGAAGACGATCTCGGACATCCCGGCCGCGCTTTCCCAATAACCCGCGTTGTCCCAAAAATACACCTGCTTCGAGAGCGCCAAATACAGAAAAGCCGCCAGATTTATGCCCAAGACGACGGCGATAAATTTAAGATCCAAAAACACGGCCAAAAACGCCCTTGTTTTCCCCGCGATCCCGCTAACGCCCCAAAAAAGCAGCGCAAAGAACGCGAAACTCACGCATATGCCGCCCGCCGAAGCGAAAAAACCGGCGATTCCGCCGGTTTTTATGCCGGTTAGCCCCAATGCGGGGATATGCGGGCCCACAAGGCCGGCGAGCGCCGCGGCGGCCGCCATGTTGCCCTTGCCCGCTTTTTGGTACGCCGATTTCAAAAGCTCGATCGCGGGATTTTTGGGCAAAAGCGCCCGGGGCAAAAAAACCGCCGCCAGAACGGTGCACAGAGACAGCGCGAAAATCAGCCCGGCGCGCGGCGCATCGAATCCAAAAAGGGAGAACCCGAGCGAAAACAGCCGTAGATATACAAAATACAAACAAAAAAACATAAAGACCGGCATCATTTATCGGCTCTCCCGCGATTTTGCGAAATTTGGCACATCAGCCCAGTTTTTCGTACGAGTCCACCATCTTGTCTATGGCGGTCTCCATTTTGCCCACCAATGAATCGAACTTGGATGCCCACTGCACCACCATGTCGCGCCCGTAGCGCTCGCAGGTGCCCGCGCCCATCCCGCCGAAATCGTAGATATATCCTATGTCGTAGGCGATGTTCGAGAGTATGATGTCCAGCATTTCCTGGCTCTCGTCGTCGCGCGCGTATTTGCCGCGCAGATTGATTTCATAGTAGGCGGGCTGCAGGGTATATCTCGACTCGGCGCACAGATCCTCGAGTATCATCCCGGTCCTGTCGATGTCGCCGGCGGTGATCGGTATCGAAACGCCCGCCCCGGTGTGCGGGTTGTTGTTGGTGATGTAGTTTGCCTGCGCCTTGTCGAGCTTAGGGCAGGGGATTATGCCGAAATCCATCTCCATGCCCCTGAGCCGCTCGACGATCCTCATCCTGATCCAGGAGAACAGCGCCCTGTTTTCCGAGAACATCTTCACCTGCTCGTCATAAATCGGGAATTTGCCCTCGTAGCTGTGCAAATTGACCGAGTTGTCGGTGTCGGAGAGCATCTCCGAGAGTTTGTCGGTTATCTGAAAACACCGCTCGGAGCCGAAAGTGATGATCGGATAGTCGTCGGCGTCCTTGCTCACTATCTTCTCCCCGCCCGACACGATGAACGAGGCCGCCGTGTCGCCTTGCAGTATGTATCCGAACATATCGTCCAATATGTACATCGTGCCGTCGCCGTTCAGGTCTTTTGACACTTTCCTGCCCATCTCCATCAGTTTGTCGAAGGTCCACTCGCCCGCTTTCACTATGTCGTACGGGCTTTCGAGCTCATGATCCTGCCAGACCGCTTTGTTGAAGATCATCGCCTCCATCGAGTCGTTGTCCATGATCAATAGGTCGCCCTGTATCACGAACAGTTTGTTTAGGATCGAAAGGTCTTTCACGCAGCCCTGGGTCCACCAGGGTTTCGACAGATCCAGATTGGGTATGGCGAACAGGTCGAGAAAATTCCCTCCCTGGGCCAGGCCGGCGACTTCCTTGATGTGCGGGACGATGATGTCGAAATTGTCCTCGCCCGCCTTCACGTCCCTTTGCGTGATCGAAACCACCTTCGGGTTCTCCACCACGGTCTCGGTTATCACGATGTTGTACTTGTCCTCTATTTTCTTGTTTCTGATATAGACCGCGTCGTTGATCACATCCCCGTTCTCCTCCTCTGCGGAGAGATCCCTGTGGTCCCATTCCGCCCAGTCGGGGCTGCTTATGATCCTCGACAAAAACGAGAATTCATATCCGCCGAAATCCTTTGCCTCGAGATCGGGGTATATGCGCTCGGTGGTCGGCTGCTCTTCGGTTTGCGAATTCTCCCGGTCCGCGCCCTCGGCCCCGCCGTCAGCCTGTTTGCTTTCCTCGGTTTTGGCATCGCAGCCGGCAAGCGCGAAAACCGAAAGCGCCAGCGCCGCCGCCAAAACCAGCGCCAACAATTTTTTGCTCCATGGTTTCATTGATTTTTTTCCTCCCAAAAATAATTTATACACGTGCTACAATCATTTTATATCTCATATTTGTGAATTTTACATTAACAACAAGTTAAAATACTTGATATTTCGAAATATATCGTGTATAATTATTTCCAGCAGGGCCATATGGCGCTTACCAGAGCAGCGGTTCGAGCGCCGAATAGGCGTTTTGAAGGCTCGTCTTGTAGTCGTCGCAGGAAAGCCCCGCTTCAACCGACATCCTGCCGTTGAAGTTCGCCGATCTCAAGGCCTCGAAAAACGGCTTGTAGTCGTATCCGTCGCCCTCGGAGGGCATCACCCTGGGCTGGGGCTTGCCTATGTGGGCGTGCCTGATGTAGCCCTTGTAGTTTTTGAAATCATCCAAATTCTCGCCCTCGCCGATCACATGGTACAGATCCGCCATCACCTTTATGTTCGGCACGTTCGCGATCTTGGCCACCTTCACGCTTTCGTCGGTCCGGTGGATTATCGGCGTCTCGTTTTGGCGCAGCCCTTCCAAGGCGAAAATGATCCCGAACTCGTCCAGCGCGGGCGATATCGCGTATTTGCAGATTTCGGCCATCTGCTCTATCGCGTTTTCGTATTTGTCCGGCGACGGCAGCACCCTCGCCCCGCCCGCCCCCATCACGAGCACCGATATGTTCAAGTCGGAGCTGGCTGCAACCAGCCTGTGCATATATTCGCGGATCTTTTCGAGCGCCTCCTTCGACTGGCTGCCCGAGGGGTCGTATTCGCCCGGGAATGGGTGCTGGCCCACTTCGCAGCGGATCTTGTATTTGTCGAGCGTGCGAAGCGCCGTGTCCAAAGCCGCCCTGTTTTCGATAAATCCCGCGATGCCGGTTTCTATGTACCTGTAGCCGATTTCCGTGATGGTTTTGACCGTGTTTTCATCGGTGCCGCAGCATAATCCCAAAATCATGATATTTCCTCCGTTATTTTATTATTTTTATTTGTTGAGCGATTTCATAAATTCGAGCGATTTTTTTGATTCTGCGTAAAAGAATTTGTCCTCTTCGCCGACCCACTCCGGGATCGGCACGTCCGATATATCCGCGAGCTTGCCCAAATTGCCTTCTATCGAGACTCCGCCGCAATACCCGGCGGCTTGCAGGCTGCCAAAAAAGCCGCGGTACAGCGACACGGATTCGGGGCCGTCGTCCGCGTGGGGATAAAAGCGGCTGTCATTTGGGTTCGCTATGTGGCAGTGCGCCAGCATTTCGCCGTATCCGGATAAGCTCGATACATCTTCGTTTTCCAGCCCTATGTGGTACAGATCCGCCAGAAGCCTGACCCTCGGGTTGTTTATCCGTTTCACCAGATCGGCGCACTCGCCCGCGTAGTTGAGTATGTTTGTCTCGCCCTTGTTGAGCTCCTCGATCACCAGCACAAAGCCGTATTTTTCTGCGGCGGGCACAAGATAATCCCCGACGATTTTGACGATCTGTTCCAGCGCCGCCCCTTTTTCGAAGCCTTCGGGGACTTTTCGCGCCCCTCCGCTGCCGAACACCACTTTTTCGAATTTCAGGCTTTTGGTCTTTTCGAATATTTCCTCCAGATAATCCCCCGTTTTTCGGGGTTCCGCGTTTTCCCCGGTGAGGCGGATGTCCCCGGGGAACAAGACGTTCACCGCCGCGCATTTTATGGCGTTTTGTTCGAGCGCCTCCGTGAAATCGCCGATTTCCGCCGCTTTGGCGGCATACATCGGGGAAAGCGGGACTTCCACATAGTCGAATCCCGTCGCCTTCAGGATTTTCACGCGCCCGGGTTCTTTGAACGATATGCAGTTTCCGTACAGCATAAATACCTCCTTTGAGTAAGCATATTTCTGATGTTTTCATTTTACACAATATCTCGCGCAAAGTCAAGGGCAATTTTTGTTAAATTTTTAAATGGGGGAAAAAACAATTATGGACAGTATCGAAGAGAGCTGGCGCGAGCTGGAAAAAGCCTGCCTTGGCTGCGAGAAGTGCGGGCTGCACGAGACCCGGACCAAAGTGGTTTTCGGCAAAGGCTCCCGCGAAGCGAAAATCATGCTCGTGGGCGAGGCCCCGGGCGAATCAGAGGACCGCGAAGGGCTGCCTTTTGTCGGCAGGGCGGGAAAACTGCTGGATCTGTACATGGGCTACGTGGATCTTTCGCTTGAAAACGTGTACATAGCGAATATCTTGAAGTGCCGCCCCCCGAAAAACCGCGACCCCGAGGAAGCCGAAAAGGACAGCTGCATCGATTACCTGCGGCTCCAGACAAAGCTCATAGCCCCTAAGATCATCGTCTGCCTCGGCAGGATCGCCGCCATGCGGATTATAAAGCCGGAGTTCAAGATAACGGCGGAGCACGGCGCCTGGTTCAAAAAAGGCGACATATGGATGACCGCGATCTACCACCCCTCGGCGCTGCTCCGGGATCCCCCGAAAAAAGCGGAGGCGCTCGCCGATTTCAAAGAAGTGCGAAAAAAAGCCGCAGAGCTCGGAATTTTGTAAAATTTTTCGCGGCGCGGCAAAAACAGCAAAAAATATCTTGCAATTTGGCTTAAAACAGTGTATAATGGATTATGATACATATATTTAAAAGGATTAACGGAGGGATAATTATCAATGGCAGCTACTAAGGATATAAGAAACGTATGCTTTTTGGGTCACGGCGACAGCGGAAAAACCTCGCTTGCCGAGGCTGTGCTGTTTTTCACGAAAAATTCCGAAAGGCAGGGCAAGGTGACCGACGGCAACACGATAAGCGACTTTGACCCCGAGGAAATCAAGCGCGGCTTTTCGTTGCAGGCTTCGCTGCTTTCGTTTGGCTGGAAGAACGCGAAAATCAACCTGATCGACTCCCCGGGATTTTTTGATTTCGCAGGCGAGGCAAAACAGGCGGCGCGCGTCGCCGACTGCGCGCTGATTGTCATAAACGCCAAATCGGGGGTGGACGTGGGAACGGAATTCGGGGTGGAATACGCGGTGGAGTCCGGGATCCCAAAAGTGTTTTTCGTGAACAAGCTCGACGACGAGAACGTGAAGTTCGACGAGATTTTCGACGAGGCGAAGGAAAAATTCGGGACTGCGGTTTGCCCCGTTTTCATCCCGTTTGTAAAAGAGGGGAAAACCTTGGGATATGTGGATCTGATCAAATCCAAATATTTTGTCCCCGAAAAGAGCGGCGAGATGAAAGATTCCCCCATACCCGCCGATTTTGAGGCGAAGGTCGCGGACTTTCGGCATATGCTGTTTGAATCGCTGGCGGAGACAAGCGACGAACTGATGGAAAAATATTTCAACGAGGAGGAATTCACCGACGAGGAGATCGAGAGCGCCTTCAACACCGGGATAAAGCACGGCAGCATAATGCCCGTTTTTTCGGGTTCCGCCGCCACCTTAGCGGGAGTGGAGTATCTGGCCGACAGCATCGTCAAATACTTCCCCAACCCGCTCGACCGGGCAAACGAAAAGGTCTATGCCGGGGAAGCGGACGAAAACGGGATCCGGAAGCTCGCCGAAACCAAAATCGAGGAGGCCGGCAGCCCCGCCATATTGGTGTTCAAGACGGTGGCTGACCAGTTTGGCAAGATGTCATATTTCAAAGTGATGAACGGCACCTTGAAAAGGGATATGGCCTTAAAGAACCTGACGAGCCTCCAGAGCGAAAAATTCGCGCACATATATTCGCTGAAAGGCAAAAAGCAGACCGAAGTGGAGGAGCTGATATGCGGCGACATCGGGGTCACCCTGAAACTGTCCGCCACCAACACAAACGACACGCTCGCCGCCTCGGGCAATGCGGAATATGCCAAGATAATATTCCCCGAACCGTTTCTGACATATGCGATCATCCCCAAGGCTAAAGGCGACGAGGACAAAATCTCCACGAACATAAACAAGCTTTTGGAGGAAGATCTCACCATCAAATACGAAAACAACGCGGAGACCCGCCAGATACTGCTGTCGGGGCTGGGCGAGATGCACATAGACGTGATAACCTCGAAGCTCAAGAACCGCTACGGCGTGTCGGTGGAGTTCTCCATACCCAGGATGGCGTACAGGGAGACGATCAAGAAAAAAATCGACGCCGACGGCAAGCATAAAAAGCAGTCGGGCGGGCACGGGCAGTACGGCCACGTCAAAATCACCTTCGAGCCCTGCGACGAAAACCCCGGACTCACCTTCACCGAGAGCATATTCGGCGGCTCCGTGCCGAAAAACTACCACCCCGCAGTCGAAAAGGGGCTGCAGGAATGCATGGGCAGGGGGGTTCTCGCGGGATTCCCCGTAGTCAACGTGAAAGCCAATCTCTACGACGGCTCATACCACGACGTGGACTCGAACGAGCTCTCGTTCAAGCTCGCGGCAAGGCTCGCCTTTTTGCAGCTGACCGGGGCATCGCCGGTGATTTTGGAGCCGATCGGCGAGCTGTTGGTCACGATACCCGACGGGGTGGTGGGCAACGCGATGGGGGATTTGAGCAAGCGCAGGGGCAGGGTGCTGGGCCAGAGCGCGCACGAGCGCAAAAAAGGCTACACCACCATCGAAGCCGAGGTGCCGATGAGCGAGATGCAGACCTACTCGATCCAGCTCCGCGCCATGACCCAGGGGCGCGGCTCATACGAGTTCAGATTCGCAAGATACGAGGAGCTCCCCGCCGCGCTCGCGCCGAAAGTGATAGAGGAAGCGAAGAAATACCTGTCCGACGAGGAAGAATAAGGCAAAAAAATATCGCGTGAAAACAAAAAAAGCCATTGACAAAGGGAAAATAAAATGTTATCATATAGCAAATAAGCAAAAAAATATATATATTAACAATATGGAGGTAAACACATGAAAAACAAAATTTTGACAGTATTATTGGCATCCGTGCTCATATTCGCCATGGCGATGCCGGTGTTCGCGTTCACCCAGGGCTTCAACTATGACGATTTCAAAAAGAATCCCGGCGCGGACATCGGGGACAACACGGAAACCCCCGGAGATTTGTACAACGGCAAGGCGCTTGAGGGATATGAACGCGACGACGAAGGCGAGACGCATTTCGTCACGGTGGATTTTGAAGTTCCCACAGCGGGTCAATATGCGTTCTGGTTTTTGGTATGGGCACATGACGAAACTTGCAATTCGCTGTTTTTGTCGCTCGATGGCGGCGAAATATTCACCTGCGACTATTATGAGGCGCCGGAACCCGATCCAGACTTTGAGCACTACAATGTCTGGTACTGGATGTGGATGAATTCAAGGCAGGAGATCCTGGACAACCATGAAGAGATGGGATTCGACGGCTTCAACGCCTTTTTGTCGGGACAGAAAAAGCATTTTGACCTGAGCGCGGGTGCGCACACGCTGAAAATGATCATCCGCGAGCCCCTTTCGCGTTTTGACGGCTTACTCATAACCGACGACCTTAACTACGACCCGAACAACGATTCGGCGCTGCAAATCGGAAAAGTAGACCCAGCCTCGGTTTACCCCGATCCCGCCATAGCTGCGGCGGAAGCGGCGGCAGCTGAAGCAGCCGCGGCGGCTGCTGCGGCAGAGGCAGCGGAAAAGGCGGCGGCGGACGCGGCAGCTGCGGCAGCAGCGGCGGCGGCCCAAGAACAGCCTCCGGCGCCCGTGGCCCCGGCGACTGCGGACCCGACGGCGGTTTTCGCGCTCATATCGGCGCTGTCGGCCTCCGGCATAGCGATTTTCAAAAAAAGACAAAGCAAATAGAGCAAAAAAATAAAATAATTTAAAAATCGCGGCGCATTTTTTGAACATGAGATTTGCGCCGCGATTTTTTGTCAGGGGTGCATTTATGGATTCAAGAGAAAGATTTTACGCCGCGATAAACCACAGGGAGCCCGACAGGGTGCCGCATATCGCGCTTTTGTACCAGCAGCTTGTCGACGGGCTGAACGCCGAGCTGGAGGGCGCAGATTACCGCGACCATTACGGGGAGGACATACGGCTCATCGGCGTCGATTACCCGGAATATCAAACCATAAAATTCAAAGACAACATTTTCCCCCTGCCCTCCAAAAAGGCGCTTGAAAAGGCCCGCTGCGAAATAGATTCGGTCAAAGAGAGGGGGCTTGTGAGCTGCAACACGTACATTCCCGGCATATTCGAGCATTTCAAGGCTTTCACCGACGACGAGTTCGCGCTTTATCACATGATGGCAGAGCCGAAAGAAGCGAAAGTGTTCATCGGCAGGATCGCGGACTGGCTGTGCAGGCTGTTTGAGCTGTATGCAAAAACAGGATACGACATATGCTTCAACGGGGACGACATAGGCACGCAAAACTCCACGATAATGGGAATGCACAGCTACCGCGAATTTTACAAGCAAAACCACAAAAAGCTGCTGGATTCGATCAAAAGCGCGAACCCGGAAGCGGTGGCGGCTTTTCACTGCTGCGGGCATATGCACACGATTTTGCCGGAATGGATCGAAATCGGCGTGGACATGGTGCACTCCGTCCAGCCCGAAGCCAACGACTTAAAATACCTTAAATCCGAGTTCGGCGACAAAATAGCGTTCTGGGGCGCGCTCGGGCTGCAAAGCGAGATGTATTATCTGTCCATCGGGCAAATGGACGAAGCGATGCGCGAGTGCATAAACACGATGGCGCCGGGCGGCGGGTTCGTGGCGGGGACCTCGAACTATGTGACCGGGGAGGTCCCGCTCGAAAAAATCAAGCTTATGTATGAAGCGATCAAAAAATACGGCATCTACCCAAGCCTCGGAACGACCCGGTGAGAAAGTCTGTAGACGCGCCCTGAAGCATTTCGGCATTTGCCGACGGCGTTTTTGTGACTCAAATGCCAATGAGCGAAGCGAGATAATCGTTTGCTTCATCTGATAGCGCGGCAAATATGTTTTTGTCTCCGCCGTATATTATTTTATGCGTTGAATTGTAGTAAAAAGTGGTCTGCTATGTGCTTATATATTCGGGCGTTTTCTCTTCTTGAAACAAAAACTGCTTTTCCCAATAATCTTTAAATTTACCGCCCTCTTTTTTTATTAATTCATACGGTGAACCTTGTTCAATAATTTTACCTTCGTCTAAAAATAAAATATAATCCGCATTGCGTATCGTTGTAAGACGGTGTGCAATAATAATTTTCGTACAGCCTTTTGCCCATTTTGCGATATTTTGTTGGAAAGAATATTCTGTTTCAACGTCGAGTGCGGAAGTCGGTTCGTCAAGTATTATTATATTTGCTTTTTTGATGATTGACCGTGCGATAGACAGCCTTTGCTTTTGTCCCTGCGATATTTTTATCCCACGTTCGCCAAGATTTGTTTCAAGTCCGTCGGGCAAATTCATGACAAAATCGTAACTTTCTGAAAATTTCAAAGCGTCTTCTATATCTTTATCATTTATGTTTTCACGTCCGAGAACTAAATTTTCACGGACAGTTCCGTCGAATAAAAATATATCCTGCGATACTATCGACATTGTTTTTCGGAGCGAATTTATATTATACTGACTTAATGGCTTACCGTTAATCGATATTTCCCCGCTCGTCGGTTCATAAAATTTATACAATAATTTTATAACCGTGCTTTTGCCCGAACCGCTCGGACCGACAAGCGCAACTGTAGAGCCGCCCTTTACTTCAAAATTTAAATTATTTAAAATATTTTTCATTTCTGTTTTATTATTGGCTAAATCCTCCGAAAATACCATTGAATATACTTCGTCATCTTCTGACGTTTCGCATACTCTGTATAAAAAACTTACACCGTTGAATTTAATAATCTCAATCGGCAGTTTCAAAGTTTCCCCTGAATTATAATCTTCTTCCGGCTCGTCCACTAATCTTAATAAGTCGTTCGCGCTTCGAAGCGAGCTTTGAAAATTCGAGTATGTCTGCGTTATTCCGTTGAACGGCTCCGAAACTTTATATAAAAGCGTGATAAATGCGACCAAATCTCCGGGATTTATAGTTCCGTCCATCATGAAAAATATACCTACCGATAATCCGAAAATATAACCAATTTTCATTGGGATTTCTTTTATAATTCCCCGCAGAGTTTGGTATTTAACGCGGGCATTAGTATATCTTACCCCATTTTTTTGATATATTTTCAATTTTTGGTCTATGAAATCCTCAACTTGATTTATTTTGACTTCGCGTATCCCCTGCGTGGTTTCTCCCATTGTGGTATAAACCCCTTGGTCTACTCTTCTTTCTTTGTCAAGCATATTAAAAAATGATTTTTTAAACGTAACATTGCTGACAAGCTGAAGCACGCTTGCAACGACCGCCGTTATTCCCAGATACGGGTGAACCGTGAAAAGATACG
>Ga0082212_10002306_pt1 | contig 27967 bp, 19 predicted proteins | sample TergutNt197P3_FD_71548 | JGI IMG/M metagenome (GOLD analysis project Ga0082212, IMG submission 71548) | Neocapritermes taracua P3 segment gut microbial communities from Petit-Saut dam, French Guiana - Nt197 P3 | ecosystem: Host-associated > Arthropoda: Insects > Digestive system > Gut ...
TGGTAACCAGTACTCGGAGTAATAGTATAGGTTCGATTACTGCCATGATTGACACTGGTGGTACCGCTTGGCGTTATCGTACCGTTACCGCCGGTAACCGATGATACGATATTGTATGTATCTATTGCAAATGAAGCAACTATCGTATGAGTTGCAGTAACATTCGTAAAAGTATATGTGCCACTGCTCACAGCCGCAGGATTATTGACGCCATCAACCAATACTTGTGCAATATGGTAACCTGTACTCGGAGTAATAGTATAGGTTCGATTACTGCCATGATTGACACTGGTGGTACCGCTTGGCGTTATCGTACCGTTACCGCCGGTAACCGATGATACGATATTGTATGTAGTTGTTCCGTTGGATTTCACCACTTTAATTTTATCAAACTCTACAGAAGTTCCATTATTCATTTCGTAAGTAGCAATGAAAATTGTATCGGTAGAAACTGTTATTTTACTGAAAGATGGATGGTTCGTTTTACCAAAACGTCCTGTAAATAATGTGCTATAATTTGCAAGACCTGTACTGTTAACAAAACTGGTACCACTCATGGAAGACAATGAGTTGGGCGTGTATTGATCAACTCCTGAAGAACCGTTGATGAAATATAATGTACCTCCATAGGTATTGTATATTCCGCCTAATTTTCCGGTTAAATTTCCGGGAGTCACAGGAGTCACCGTTACCTGGTTGGTAACCGATCCTGCTACCAGTTGATAGTTATTTACAGGCCCTATCACTGCATAAGAATGGTCATGACCTTGCAAAACAACATCTATCCCCATCTGATCGAGGTAAGGCGCCATATTTTCACGCCAAGTCTTGGCATCGGCATATGTTTGGTGGGCGGCGCCTGAATATATCGCTTTATGAAAATAAACTATCTTCCATTTTTTGCTGGTTTGTGCTACTTTAGTCTGCATCCAGGGAATCAAGTCTTTTTTTACAAAGCCATTTGCGTTATAATCATAGGATTCAGAGTTGATGGCAATAAACAATGCATCACCATATTCAAACGAATAAACGCTTTTCCAATAATCAACATTTTCGAAGATATTGAAGTGAGATCCGAACTTACCATTTGGCGAAGTGTCATGATTACCCAGAACAGGAGCAAAAGGATATTTGTAGAAAAGGTCTTGTTGCGTTTCAAAAAACTGCTCCCACTCCCATTCCGATTCTAATGATGGGGTACTCCAGCTAACCGTTTCAGCAACGTCTCCGCAATGCAACCAGAAAGCGGCATCAGAAAATGAATTGAACGCGGCATGTGATGCGATTTGTACCTTACTAATTTCATTGTACGTTTTTGCTTGCGCATCGGTGGAGTAGGCAAATGAAAACGTATTATTATTTGCCGCAGCAGTTTTAAACGTACCAATTTCTGACCAGTACCCTGCTTTTCCTACACGAAAAGAATACGTAGTATTTGGTGATAAGCCTTGTGCCAATACCTTATTTATCGTGTATGATTTTTTGGTATTATTGGTGATACCCGCTTCCGTATTCAAATTATTGGCACTTGCATTGTAATTCCAATTTGAGACCGTTGATGTTGTCGAAAAATCATCTTTTATTAAAGGGCGACCTTCAAAAGCGGGAACAGTGGTATATGTACCTGCTACAATTTGCACTTTCCCGCCTGTGATACCGGCATTGGTAAACCAGGTGAAAGCCATTTTGGATGTTGGATCCTGATACAGGTTCATCACCACATTATATGGCATATTTTTGTCTTTCACTTGATTCAAAGCCGTTTGCAACGCAGCTAATGTTTCCGTAGTGGTATTCTGTTCCGCTGCTTTTAAACGTCTTCGCAATTCAGTAATGGAAGGAATGGTATAATCGGCTTCGTCACTAAGTAGTGCATAAGCGCCGGTAATAATGGGGTTTTGTTGTGGAAATGCATTGTAGGTGCACAACAATAACCCCACCTCAAAAAATAATATTTTATATATCAGCCTGATATTCATGCTGATGACAAAAACTATGCTCTTAAAATCACTATTTTAATAACTTTCACTCTTTCTCCTTCGACAATCTGTACAAAATAGATTCCTTCAGGTAAAGTATTGACAGAAATTATTTCCATAGGAGATGTGATTTCGCGCTTCATCATTTGCCGGCCGGTGGCATCAAATATGGTCAATATGCCGTGACCTTCCAGATCTTTGATAACTATTATTTCGCTCGCCGGATTCGGATATACCGTTATTTTATTGTTCTCAAGCGTTATATCACTGTTTACCAGTCCATTTACAGTTACTTCCAGAGTATATTCCTTTGTGCTGCCGTCTTCAGCCGTAACAACGATTTCGAATATATTTTTGCCTGTCTGTACCGGCTTTGTCCCCAGACAATCTTCATCAATCGTTGCCGCTTGATGATTTGCTGAGGCTGTAATGGTGATATTAGCAATGAAATCAACTGTTATTTCGAAAATTGTGTCGTCTTCTGAACTTAAGACAGACGGTTCATCATTCACCCAAATGCCAACGATTGAAGCATCATTACTTAGAACCGTAACCATGCATTCGGCGGTTAATCCAAGATATGCCATAGTTACGGTAATGGTAGCCGTTCCTTCCGACACGCCCGTCACCAAACCGTTATCGTCCACTGTTGCTATTTCCGGCTGATCACTGCTCCAGCTTACATCAAGATTAATGTCGCCGACAGACGTTATCGTTGCCGTTAGAGGTGCACTTTCACCAATTATCAGTAATAAGGTTTCCGGGGATACTGTGATTTTTACAAAAGAAACATCTATGGTATGATTTGCGGTAACATTCGTAAAGGTGTAAGTGCCACTGCTAACTGCTGCCGGATTGTTGACGCCATCAACCAATATCTGCGCAATATGATAACCTGCGTCCGGAGTAATGGTATAAGTTTGACTTTCACCATGATCGACGGTGGTAATGCCGTCTGGAGTTACCGTACCGTTGCCACCGATAACCAATGCCGTGATGTCGTATGTACTTCCTTCAAATGCAACAACTATCGTATGAGGTTCGGTAACACTCGTAAAGGTATATGTACCACTGCTCACTGCCCCCGGATTGTTTACGCCATCAACCAATACAATGGCAATGTGATAGCCGGTGTTCGGATTGAATGTATAAGTTTGACTTCCGTCATGATCAATGTCGGTTATTCCGCTGGGCGTAATGGTACCGTTACCACCGGTAACCAATGCCGTGACGGGATAGGTTTTAATGACAAAGTTGGCCGTTAAATCAACATCTTCGGTTGCCGTAAAAGTATATTCAGTATCGGTTGAAACTTCTGCATCATTTTCGTCTGTCCAGTTGACAAAATCGTAGCCTGTGTTGGGTATGGCTGTTACAGTGACGTCAGCGCCAAGACGATAAGTACCTCCACTGCTTACATCACCAGCAGCAGGCAGGTTTGCGGATGTGGTAACAGAAATGTATTTTTTAAAGGAAACTTCTATCGTGTGATTTTCAATAACATTCGTAAACGTATAAGTGTCACTGTTTACTGCAGCCGGATTGTCTGTCCCGTCAATCAATACCTGGTCAGTATAGTAACCAGCGTCCGGAGTAATAGTATAGGTTTGACTTTCGCCATGATTAACATTAGTTGTTCCGACAGGTGATATTGTACCATTAGCGCCGTTAACCGATGCCGTGATGGGATAGGTTTTAATGACAAAATTGGCCGTCAAAGTAACAGTTTCGGTTGCCATAAAAGAATAGCTCGTGTTGGTTGATACGACTGTACTCCCGTTTGTCCAATTGACAAAGTTGTGACTTGTAGCTGGGGCAGCCGTTACGGTGACACTTTTTCCATAAGCAATACCTGTAACGCCACCTGCTACCGTTCCCCCTGCTACCGGGTCTGCAATAACGGTAACATTTAGTGGCGGCGATTTCACCACTTTAATCTGATCAAATTCTACAGGATTTCCATCTTTCATTTCCCAGGTATTAATGAGAATGTTATCGGTAGAAACTGTAATATTGCTGAAAGTAGGATTGTCGGTATTACCAAAACGTCCCGTAAATAATGTGCTATAATTTGCAAGACCTGTACTGCTAACAAAATCCTCCTCGCTCATGGAAGACAATGGGTTGGGATCGTTTTTATTTGTTCCTGAAGAACTGTTGATGAAATATAATGTGCCTTCCTGGGTATTGTAGATTCCACCTAATTTTCCGGTTAAATTTCCGGGATCCGCGGTAGCAACTGTTAGTTGATTGGAAGCTGCGTCAGGCACCAACTGTTTGTTTTTCACAGGTCCAATCACTGAATAGGATTGATCATAGCCTTGCAAAACGAGGTCTATTCCCAACTCATCGAGGGTAGGCGCCAGAATGTCACGCCAGGCTTTGGCTGCAACATTTGTTTGGTGAAAGGCGCCTGAATATATCGCTTTGTGAAAATAAACGATACGCCACTTTATATTGAGTTGATCCGCATCATTCACTTTATCAGCCATCCATGCTTTTAAATCTTCGATGAAAGGATCATCTCCATAACGTTCGGAGTTGATAGCAAGAAATAACGCATCACCATATACAAACGAATAGACGCTTTTCCATGGATTATCAATATAGTTTTCATCTTTGATATTGAAGTGAGTACCAAACTTTACATTATCAACTGGAAGGTTGATATAACCCTGATCACGATTACCCATAACCGGGGCAAAAGGGTATTTATATAAAAGATCTTGTTGCGTATCAAAAAACTGATCCCACTCCCATTCCGAACTTAAATCTTCGTTATTATATGAACTCGATGCCACTATATTTCCGCCATGTAACCAGAAAGCGGCGCTGGGATCCTTCGCGAATGCGGCATGTGTTGCGAGTTGCGTTTTTCCAAAATCTTCGGACGTTAATGATCGCGAATCGGTGGTGTAAACAAATGAAAATGGATTTTTATTATTCCCGGATGTTGTAAACGTACCGATTTCTGACCAGGCGCCTGCGCTTCCTACACGGAATGAATACGTAGTACTTTCCAGTAAACCGGTTGCCACAGCTTTGTATATATTGCATGATATAGATGTGGGAATACCTGTCAAGTCGGTCAATTCATTTTCTGCCACATAGTAATTCCAATCCGTGACATCTGTACGTGTCGCAGGAAAAAACATATCAGGCGTCCCAAAAGCGCTTACACCAACGGTGCCTTGTACAATCTGTACTTCTCCGCTTGTAATATCGGCACTGGTAAACCAATTGAAAGCCATTGTGGTGGTTGGATCATCATAAATGTTCATTACAACATTATAGGGCAAATTTTGAGAAAATGCCTGAAAACTACAGAGCAGCAACCCTGCAAAAAGAACTGTTATTTTACGTGTCAACTTTGTATACATAATATTCAGATTTAATTGATTGTTTATTTGCTGCAAAATTAATAAATATTTATTTAATTCTCAATTATATTTTCATTTTTTTTAAAAATCCCGACTACCCAATCCTTGAAATCTTCGTCTGTCATTTGCCGGAAGGTTTCAGAAAAACCCATGGCAATCATCATCCAAAGAGATATATTAAACAGATTCAACCGATTTTTATCTTCTATCCATCCGTAGAAAAAGCGAAAAGCAATGATAAGTCCGATCAATTTTAACCAGATACTGTTGGACTTAAATAGTGCTAAATAAGAACTTCTGTAGTATATCAGACCATAAAGGATCAGCCCGATAAGCCCCAACCAGGTAAACACGTTAGGATGACATACTTCATTGCCATGTCTTTCATATCTTCCGTTTCGTAATATTTCCATATACTCATAACCAAACGATTCAGAGTCATTTCCCCGTGCGGGCGTTCGCCCCTGTATCACATAATTGTGTTTCACTGCCGATGTAATCACTTCATAATAAATAAAAGAGCGAGTGTCGTCAGAAAGGGATTCCTCAGTTTCCCATTCATCCCAAAAGGTGTTAATATTTGTGGGGCCGCCTTTATAACTTTCGGCAAAAAAATGAAAAATATTGAATACGCCCGTAATCCCCAGCAAAAGCAGAACAATAGGGACAATGTACAATAAACGGTGTACCGCATGAAAAATACGCTGGTTGATTTTATATGCGAACAGAGAACCGATGCTTACGCACAGCGCTATGAGCGCTTTTAAAACCTGACTGCGGGCAAAAAAATCTGCAACCACCATGAGAATCAGCAATGCAAAAATAATGAACCTCCATTTTTTGGGAATAAGAGGTAAAAAACACCCTATGAACAGCACCGGCCCCAGATAAAACTGAAAACTTTCATTGTACATCTTCCACGCAAAATACAGGAAAAGCGGGAGAGCAATGTAAAACCACAAACGTAACGTTTTTTGCAAAAGTTCTTTATCCGAAAAAACATATACGAACAAAGGCAACAAAAGCGCCATTGTACCACTGATCAGTTGGACGTATTCATCAAAGTTGTCGGCAACGAAAACCCCTCGGAACACGCTTATGAACAGCCAAATGAGATATACGGCAATAATGAGGTATTCTTTCCGGTTATCAGGAGAAAAATAACAAAACCTGTAATAAAACCCATAAAGCAAAATCAATAAACTCAAAAGCATAGATGTCCAATTATTCCCAATAAGAGGTATTCCGGTTTGGTCAGGCAACATAAAACTTGACAATACAATTAATAAAGGAAAGTAATTTCTGATGAGGTATAACATATCTATTCTATTTATTCCAAATACCTGTGGCTTTTTGATTTACTATCTTTATACACTGTATAGGGTGAAGTATAGTCCCCGGTAACAAAACAATACACATGGCATATACTACTCCGGTTATTCCTGTTTGTTTACCCATAAATATGGCTAACGGTATAAATATGATCACTGCAATGATGTAAAGATATAACTGTAATTTAATTTTCCCGACTCCATTTAAAACATACGAGTTTATCGTATTCCAATTAAGCATGGAGACAAAAACGGCGCACGCCAGAGAAACTGAAAATGGAATTGTAGAAGCGACTTTTTCGCCGATCCATAGTTGATAAACAAAAGGTGAAATGACGGTCATGAGTGCCGTTCCGCAAACAGATAATCCCCATACAAAAACGATTTTTTGCATCACATTTTTAATCCATGTAAAATCACCTTTTACATACGCATCAGTGTATGCATTCCATAAAGGAGTCAATATAATACCGAAGCCCATCGTAACAACGTTAAAATACTTGTAGGCAATACCATAAATGGTTACATATTCCGGCCCTGACAACTGAGTGATAATAAAATTGGATGTTTGAAACAGTATCAGCCACGAAATCTGAATGATGAAAAAGTTGATTCCAAGACCTACCAATCCTTTGGCGTATCGAAAATCAACACATTTGAAGGAGGGTCTTAAATATTTATATTTTCCATAAAAAGTCAGGAGGTAAGCCGCAAAATAAACCAGAAAAGGAATAATTGAAAAAACTGCGGCAACATACAGTAAAGAACCTGATGGTGTTACCTTTGTGAGAATAAAGATGATCGCAAGAGATAAAAATGTGCCTGCTGTATTGATCAAACTCACAATGGCAGCTCGTTGAGTAGCAAAATATACAGATAAAACAACTTCCAATACAAATTGCATGAGGAAGAAAGATATCGCAATCAAGGCTACCTTTCCCAGTGTTTGCGAATTCAATGTCATTGTATTAAAAACGGCAGACCAATTGATAAACTGATAAACTGCCATGAATAAAATCAATACCGACGCGACAATTCCCATCAACAGGACGAAAGTAGTACTAACATATATTTTGGCGCTCTTTTTATCATTGCATGCAATGGCTTCGGTGAGTTTATTACGTAATCCGTTGGTTAATCCGATATCAAAAAAACTAAACCATATCAGCATGGATGACAGAGTCAGCCAAATACCGTATTCTTCTTCAGCCAGATATCCAAGCGTAAGCGGAACTAATAACAAATTAAGGCCAATATGCACCCCTTTTAAAATGATGGAAAAAAACATATTCCGTAGTACCGCAATACTTCTGCCGGTACTTTTTGTAAAAAAATCTTTGATCAGTGTCATTCGCTTATGAATAATATGTGCTTACAGCGCTTTAATCTGCTCCATTACTACAGCAGGTCTTTCGTCAGTAAAAGCCTTAAGATTCTCCACTTCCCAATGCCATCTCTGCGTAAACACGGGGAGCCGCCAGCGATTGACCTGTCTGTCAATTTCCGGCTGATACCTTGCTTCAAAATCTTCTATTTGTTGCAGCATCTTTTCAGGAGTGAAACAGTTACGGATCACAAATTCATACCGCTTTAGAAATTTTTCTTTAAATTCTTTGTTTTCCAGTAAACCTGAAAATAAAGGCGCTAAAAACTCTTTTGCATGATATGTCCTGATATGGTCAAACATATTAAAAGAGGATGGAAGCCTCATCACTTCATCATTATCATAGAGAAACCATTTCCATTTTCCTGCTTCAATATCATTTTCCCGCATCAACTCGCTTTGCTCATCTATTCGATAGAATTTCATATTATTATCACCCCAGTCACTGTCTGCAAAAAATGTCTTCACAATCACGTAATCTATAAAATTATCTATATCCATTTGTGCGCAAACATACTGGTAAGCCGTTTCATCTGCTAAAGAATTCTTCCTGATATATTCTATCAACTCCATAAATGAACGAAGCGAGCTGCTATCTCCGTATGTCAGTACATAATCGCTCCCGGTATATTCAAGTACCTGAATATGATTCATATCTGAACCGTATTTTACGGCGAGATAATACTCGTCTAATTTTTCTCTGATATTATGTATTCCCCAATAGTTACCATTGATGTAGACCACAGCCGGAATGTAAGCCTGTGTGTCCATATGTTTGCCGATGGTTTTTCTGGCAAAATCCTGTAACATGGCATCGCAGAATAGCGTGTGTGCAACGCCCTGTCCCGAGTTTCGTAACGTTAGAAATCTAAATTCCTGATAAGGTAAGTCATCAAAAAAAGGAAAAATCATGATGCTGTCAGGAATAATTCTCAATGATTTTTCGGAAAAAACCCTTGATCCCCTTCCGGCAATGCCTATTCTGACGTCCTGTTCGAATGTTGTTTTTCCTGAAACATCTATCATCTTAAATGTTGCCGGACGTTTCCAGTCTTTACCCCGCTGGGTGTAATTTGCAGGGAAAACAGCCCATTCCGGCAATGAATCGTACTTAACTTTTGTTTTTTTACTGAAATATTTTTTCCCCATGACATAAATACCTCTTTCCTGTGAAAAAAGGCTGTCGGGCGCCAACAAAAGATGCACCACCTGAAAACCCTGATGCTGATGGATGCTTGAATTACTGTATATTACATTTTCCACTTTTCCGTACCCCACGCCTTCCCGGAAACATCTTGCCCTGATGACTACGCTGTGGTTCTGTTGGCCGATCGGAGGCTGCCACCATGTTGATGTGGAAATCGAAAGTATTTCCCTGTTCGGATTGAAATGAGGATCGACGGTGATGGAGTTTTTGTAACGCATGGAACGAAGCGACGGGATGGAACCATCTGTAGTATAATATATGGTATAGCCATCGGGCGCCTGCATTTCAAGTTCGAACGATTGTTCGTATATTCCTTCGGGAACCGAAAAAACAGGCGCCGGAACCGACCCGCAAACCTCCATAACATCATACCTGTCCAAATTCGCGTCCATTGCACTTTTGTAGTACGCATAAATACCTGCTGGAAGTAACAACGCACACGAATACAAAAGTATGGTAAAAAGCCGGTCTTTTTTCGGAGTCGCTTTGATGAATTTCATTTACTCAATCGAAAATAAAAATTGTATACCCGTCACATATTTGGAACTTTTGGTGACTCTGAACGGGAAATTTTGCGATATTGCTTCAGCTTCAGGCTCATCTGCCGGATCATATTTCATTTCCATGATCAAATCGTTAGAAACATGGTAATTCGTTTTGAAAAAGTTTTTACCCGAATGTATCCTGTAAAATGATAAATCCCTATCCAGAGTGATTCTGATTTTCCCGTCGTCCGAAATGAAATATTCACGAACATATCTGTTCAGCAAAGTGGGATAATTGACGAGTAACTCGTTTTCAATCTGTACCGGCAAGTGATTGGCTTTTATCTCGTCTCTCATCTGACTGATTTCAAATCCTTCGCCGGTATATATATCGGCGAGCGGATATGAGATTTTATCGCCCAGCAAACCGTTTTTCAGTTTGTATTCCAGCGTCAACTTCTTTTGGAACGAAAAGGTTTCATCATACCAGCGTATCCGAATCTTCTTTCTCAACTGCAGACCGTTTACATTATCGTAAAAGAAATCAAATCCGGGCGTATCCAAATAGATGTTGTTCACCATCCGCGGATAAAATATTTCACGGAATGCAGCAGGATGATTCAATACCAAAGTTCGGACAAAATCAAAATCCGTTTCTGCGAGATAATATTTTCGTTCGTAACGATACATGTGAATTATGAATTGCGAATTGAAAAAAAAGGATTATTTTACAATCGAATGTCAGTCTCATAATTCGTGATTTTAATTCATATCATCTTCACTTAATTCTGTTATTACATCCCATCCTTTACCTTCTGCAATCTCTATATCGCATTCTTCTACACCTGGATTACCGCTGATATCAATGGTTTTCCCATCCTCTACGGGATTGTTGTGCAACGAACTGAATAAATCGTTTAACTCATCTACATCCAGATTGTTACGATAGCATAATAAGGTTTTTAGCTTGGTATTATTACTCATATCCAAACTTGTCAAATAATTTCTGTGACACCTCAAGTCTGTGAGATCAATACATTCAGAAAGATCCAGACTTGATATTTGATTATCCCTGCACGACAAAATAGTTAGTGCTTTATTCTCACTCAAATCTAAATCCTCTAATAGATTTGTGCCGCAATTCAAATACGTTAGCATCGGATTTTTTCTCAAATCCAAACTTGTTAAATCGTTTCTGTTTATATTGTTTATTTTGTCACCCACACATTCTAATCTTGTGACATTTTCGCCGGTTATGGTAATGGTACGTTTAGGCGTTCCATTATAGATGTGCGTATAAGTTGTAAATTCAACATCCGTGTCAAATGCGTACGTTGCTTTTTCCGTACCGTCTCCCCAGTCAATAGTCACATAGCCTGTGCCGGCCAGTTCAATTTCAGTTTCCAGGTCGAGAGGTTCCTCCGAAATCAGGATCATTTGCATTGTGGTTACCGTTATAGTGCATGTTGCCGTTTTATTGCCGTTTTGCGTGGTAGCGGTAATCGTTGCCGTACCTGTACTTACAGCTGTTACGCGACCGGTTTGGTCTACTGTGGCCACAGATGCTATGCTGCTTGACCAGGTGATGCTTTGAATGGCGGGATCAACGGGAGTCACCGTTGCCACCAGATTGAGACCATCGCCGGGGATAAGCACTACGGCAGTATGATTAAGCGTTACACCTTCTACTGCAGGAGATACCGTTATGGCACAGGTTGCCATTTTATTGCCGCTTTGCGTGGTAGCGGTAATCGTTGCCGTACCCTTGTTTACAGCGGTTACACGACCGTTTTGGTCTACCGTGGCTACAGATTCTGGTACGCTTGTCCATGTGATTTTTTGATTGGTGGCATTTGGCGGGGTTACGGTTGCTACCAGATCAATGCTTTGTCCGGCGATAAGTTTTACATCATCTGCGTTGGTGTAGTTGAGCGTTACACCTTCCACAGAAACAGTGTCATCTTTACTACAGGAAGTAAAAGCTGACATAAAAATCGCGACGATTGTTACTGCATACAAAAAAGAATTTTTCATATTGTTGATTTTTAGGGGTTATTTACTAATTAATGATACGTATTATTTTTAAAAAAGTTTGAAATTTGACTTGATTTTTTAATAGTCTTTTGTGGTATCCATAAAAGTGAGTTTGATGTTTTCATCCAGCTTGGTCAACTCTTCTCTCATTTTTTCAAAATGTTTCCATTCGTCGAAATCAATGTAAAAGGAAGCTTCCAATCGTCCGTTGGCCTCATCCACTCGTTTCAGTTTTACCGTATTGCTGTTGGCGGTAAGGACATCTATGAATTGGGATAATCTCGCCGACTTATTTTCGGAAACAATAAGAATATATGAAGTCATGCCGGATGGCGCTTCATTCTTTTTGTTGTTTCGCCCTTTGCTGACAATAATAAAGAAAACGATGGCGCCGAAAGCCAGCAGCGTGATAAGAATCTGATTGGCGCCACATCCCAAACCTAATCCAATATTGAGAAAGAGATAGGTTAACTCCTCGGGTTCCTTGATAGCGGAACGGAAGCGTACGATGGATAATGCGCCCACTAATCCCAAAGAAAGCGCCAGCGATGATTTCACCACCATGATGATAAACATGGTGGTGGTTGCCAAAACAATAAAATTTTTGGCAAATGCCTTCCTGTTCGAAAGACTGTTGCCGTACTTTACATAGATTTTGCCAAGTATCCATGACAATAATGCGCATATAAACAATGCAAAAAGGAAATTAATACTCTGCCATATCGTCAATTTTGACATATGGTCAGATACGAAGAACTGTAACAACTGTTCGATTAATTCTAAAGCCATTTGATGATAAATTATTAAATGTTAAATATTTGGTTTTATATTTTGTATCCTTCTCCTATTATTCCGTAAGCAAACGTTCCTCCGGAAATTTTAACCTTTGTTTGCCGGGAATATTTGTTGTTCTGGGAAGTTCAGCTACTTTTTTTGTTTTTTCTTTAAAATAGGTCTGATGTTTACTAATAGAAATCTTCACTTTTGACCCGTTCAGAATCGTAGCTATTTCTTTAAATTGCTTCTTTTCGAATATTTTTTTCAGTTCGCGCAGTTTGCGACGGTGGGTGTGACCTTCGCGGACGACAAAAATTGTGAGATCGGCATGTTTGCCGACAATAGTTGCATCAGTAACCACATCCAACGGAGTGCTATCCAGAAATACATAATCATAATCCTTTTTCAACCTTGCAATCAATCCTCTAAACCGATCGCTCATCAACAGTTCTGTCGGATTCGGAGGAATTTCGCCTGCAGGAATGACGTCAAAACCATTATAAAAGTAGTTTTCCTCTATAATGAAACGTTCTTCGGGAATGATTCCGCTCAAATATAAACTCATCCCCTGCACGGGATCCGAAATCATCCTGCTCAATGTTGCTGTTCGCATATCCATATCCAGCAACGCTATCCTTTTGCCTGCAAGCGCCATACTCATAGCCAGATTCAACGCGGTAAACGTTTTACCCGGCCCCGGTTCGAATGAGGTAAACATAATCACTTTCTTATCCGGGGTGCACATCGTATCCAGGTTGGTACGAACCGTGCGGATTGTTTCATTGAGTAAATCCTGTCCCTTTTCACTGACCAGTAATGCTACGCTCTTTTGGTCTTTGTTTTTTGGATCTTTAGGTTCGGCTAATGAAATAATTCCCAGCAAGGGAACGGATAGATTTTCCAAATCCTGTTCTCCGCGAATAGTAATATTCATGTTCTCGTTACCCCAAATCCAACTCCCGGGAATCCCCATTCCAATGACAAAAGCAGCCATCATTACCAGCATAAATTTTGGAGACGACGGAGTATTCTTTCCGGTCGGAAGGCTGATGATGCGTGTATTGGTACTGTTCGTTACAAGCAACATATCATATTTTTCCTTTTCCTGCAACAAGGTCATATAATGTTTTTCTTTGGTTGCATATTCGCGTTCAATGGACGATATATATATTTCCTGCGACGGGGCATTTCTTATTTGTCGGGTGGTTCGCGCTTCCTGCGCTACAAGTCCGTTCTTTTGCAGTTGAATCCCTGCTATATGATTATCAACGGCTTGCGTGATAGACAGATGTAGGGAAGTAAGCGTATTATTCGAATTTTCTATCACCGGATTACTGGTGCTACCGTTGGCTAATAATTCATCTCTCTTCGATATTAAATCGTTATATCTTGTTATCTGCGATTCAATAGAGGGATTATCCAATCCCAAAGACGGCAACATGGTAGAAGCGGGTCTGTTACCACTTAAAAAATCTTTTATGTAATTGGCTGTGGATAACTTATTTTCAAGATCTATAATTCTTACGATTAAATTACTGGATTGATTCATGTAAATCGATGTCGCCGATTGTACATTGGGTAACAGGTTCGCCCTTTTGTAAGCCTCCAACTGTTTGTCTAATTCATTTAACTCCTGTTCAACCAATTGTAATCTGTCATTAATGAAATCTGAGGTGATTACAGCATCCTTGTTTTTTTCACGTATCCAATCTTCATCATATACTTCCATCAATGTATTCAGGATATCTTCAGCACGGGAGATAATATTATCGGCACATTCCAGTATCACGATAGAGTTATCTTTTGAGGCCAGAAATGAGTTTATTTTATCAACTATTTCGCTTCTGACAGAATTGATACTGCTTTTAGATACTTCCAGCGGAATGAGACACCATTCCCGCCCATATACAGAAGGAGCTGGTGCTATCACTATTTTTCCTATCTGCGTTGACAGGGTATCTCTTAATCTTCCCTTGTATATATCCTCTATTTTTCGCTTATAGGTCTCTCCCATTACCTCTTTCTTCAACTCAATCTGTGAAATGGTATATGTGCTGTCAGGATACAGTTCCATCTGAAAAGTATATGATTCCTCTTCAGGGGAATTAGGGAACGATACTTTGACGGGCGACCGGCGGTACAGATGTTCTTTTTTAAAAATATTTTTCTTCCGATGAACCTTGACGGTCAAATCCAATTTACGTATCACTTCCTCAATCAACTGAGGTGAGCGAAACGCTTCAACTTCATTTTTTACATTTGAATATGAACTTTGTCTCGAACTTCGGCTATCTCCAAAAGTAACAGTCGACACATCCGTAGAAGTGAAATCCTCCTTAATCAATACGGAAGCCGTTCTCATGTAACTTTTGGGAGTAACCATGAGGTACAGCATGGCTATGCAGCAACATAGCGCTACGGAAATGACAAACCAATACCATGTACGCTTATATTTAGTCCATAAGTCAAATAATTGAAATTCTTCAGCTTTTGTTTCTATCTGATACGGCATGTTATAATTTATTTAAAAATGATTACAGCTAAACTCATCAACAAGGACGCCAGTGAAATTAAAACGCCCAATGATTTGTTTTCATTGATTTCAGATCGCATGGCGTTAGTGGAATTAGGTTCTACATATACCACATCATTTTGTTGCAAATAATATGCAGGCGACTGGTTTAATGAACTGGAACGTAAATCCACACGATAATATTTGATTTCTCCGCTTTGTTCGCGCATGACAAGAACATTATCTCTTTTTCCGTATATGGTTAAGTCTCCAGCTCTGCCAAGCGCTTCGAGCAACGTAATCCTGTCGTTTGCCAGTAGTATTGTACCTGGGTTACGAACTTCGCCTAAAACAGTAATTCTGAAGTTCATGAACTCAATAGTAACGATTGGATCCATAATCAGTTTTTTATCTATCAATATTTCTTTAATAGTTTCGGATAATTCTTCCCGTGTCTTTCCCACTACATTGATTTTTCCATGTATCGGAAAATCAATATCCCCATTCATATCAACTACATAACCAAGCAGACGTTGTGTGTAACTTCCTGACTCAGAAGTACTACCCGCTTGATAAGAATGCATCGGCAGATTGAGCGCTATTACCAATTCAGGAGATTGACTTGAAATCACGATAGAAAGTATGTCCTTAGGTTGTATGACAATCCCTCGGTTCACATCTACTTCTTCAATTGTTCCGTCAACCACATCCTGCATATAGATTACCTTTTGCGTTGAGTGGCACGAAACCATTGCACAACAGATTAAAAACATTAGTATTCGATTCATTTTTATCATATTACATTTATTATTTATATTGTTATATATGTCATTTTCCACAGCTTCGCTACCGTCAGTCCCATCTAATTGAGGCGCCTGAAGCATTTTTTATTCAGAACAATCTGTTTATGAAGCATATATTATTATATAATGCCTTGAGAAATCTTGATCATATCTGAAACCATTTGTTATACGAAACGATGATGGATTAGGTTACAAAAATAGCACCAAAAAAAATAAATTTTGACAAATGCAGGTTTTTTTTTGATGAAAGTACCTTTAGCGGTGATGAACGGGAATAGTCTTTGGGGGTGCCAGCGGGGGCATCAAAAAAATAATTTTTTTCGTGTCACCGCAAGCCGTGCTTTGAAATAGAACATTTCTTTGGTAAAGATCGGAAAAACATAGAAAGGTGGAGCAAAGCATTACGCAAAAATGGCACGGGTCATTTTTGGTACGCAGGCGTTACTGGCGAAATCATGGATTGAAGAAGACCAGCAGGTTTCAGGATGCACGACCTGAAACTTGAAACTTGAAACCTGAAACTATGTAATAATTACATTTCAGCGCTTGATACGCTTACATCTTTAATTGTTTTTTTTACCAATCCCTGTAGTACTTTGCCGGGGCCAACTTCAATAAATTCGGTTGCGCCGTCGGCTATCATGTTGATTACCGATTGTGTCCAACGGACAGGCGCTGTAAGTTGAGCTACCAGATTGGCCTTGATTTGCGAGGGATCGGTAACAGCTTGTGCGGTTACATTCTGATAAACAGGGCAGAGAGGTTGTACAAATACCGTTTCGTTGATGGCCTGTTCTAATGCTACATGAGCCGACGCCATCAAGGGTGAATGAAAAGCGCCGCCTACCGGCAATTTTATGACGCGCTTGGCATCGACTGCTTTTAGTTTTTCGCAGGCTTCGTCAACTGCATCAATGGCGCCGGAAATGACCAATTGACCGGGACAATTGTAATTAGCCGTTACTACCACGCCGTTTACCGACTTGCAGATTTCTTCCACCACAGCATCCTCCAGACCCATAACAGCCGCCATAGTAGATGGTTCGGCTTCGCAGGCTTTCTGCATAGCCCTTGCGCGTTTGGAGACTAATGTCAGCCCGTCATCGAAAGACAGCGCTTTACAGGCTACCAGCGCTGAAAATTCGCCCAATGAATGTCCGGCTACCATATCGGGGCAGAATTTATCGCCCAGCATCGCAGCCATGATGACCGAATGGAGAAAAATGGCCGGCTGCGTAACCTTAGTTTGCTTCAATTTGTCTTCCGTACCCTCAAACATGATGTCGGTAATACGGAATCCGAGAATATCGTTGGCTTTGCTGAACATAGCGCGCGCCTGTTCCGATTGGTCATACATGTCCTTCCCCATGCCCGGATATTGTGCTCCCTGACCGGGAAATACGTATGCGACTTTCATACAAATAATTACGATTAAATAGATTAATTTAAGATCGCAAAGGTATGATTTCTTGTCGGAAAAGAAAAATCATTTTTAGCCTGCAATGTGGTTTAAGTTTGATGAATGGCATCATATGACCGATTCAAAGTTTTAGAATAAAGAGACTTGTCGATCGATATGCAATTTTATCTGCATGTGTACTTTCCTTTCCACAATCTTTCCAATTGTTCCTTTATTTCCTTTTCGCGGACGTTGGCGCCCGGTTTATATAAAGTTGATCCGCTTATTTCGGGCGGTAGAAATTCCTGGTCTACAAAATTTCCCGTAAAACTGTGAGCGTATTGATAACCTTTGTGATAGCCCAGTTCTTTCATCAGTTTGGTGGGTGCATTGCGGATGTGCAGTGGTACCGCGAGATTGCCTGTTTGATGAACCAGGGCTATCGCGCTGTCAATCGCTTCTATGGCTGAATTGCTCTTGGGCGAAGTAGCTAAATAGATGGTGGTTTGCGATAAAACGATACGTCCCTCAGGCATTCCGATGGAGTGCACAGCGTCGAAACAGCTTTGCGCCATCAGAAAAGCATTGGGGTTGGCCAGCCCGATATCCTCCGAAGCCAGGATAACCAACCGTCGCGCAATAAACAGCGGGTCTTCGCCGCCTTCAATCATCCGCGCAAGATAATACACAGCTGCATTAGGGTCGCTGCCGCGCACCGATTTGATGAATGCCGAAATAATATCGTAGTGCATCTCGCCGTTCTTGTCATACAAAGCAATGTTTTGCTGCACACGTTCGAGCACTTTGGTATCCGTAATGACGATTTCCGAAGCGGTTTTTCCATCGGCGTCAAGTTCTGCCATAATTACTAATTCGAGCGCATTGAGCAGTTTTCGGGCATCGCCTCCCGACACGCGCAGCAAAGCGTCTGTCTCTTCTATCTTAACCGGAAGAGTTTTCAGCAGATGGTCTTTTGTCAGTGCATGATCAATGATTTCCAGCAAATCGGTTTTGTCGAGCGATTTGAGAACGTACACCTGACATCGCGACAGCAAAGGCGAAATAACCTCAAACGAAGGATTTTCGGTAGTAGCGCCGATGAGCACCACAATACCCTGTTCAACTGCAGCCAGCAGCGAATCCTGCTGCGATTTGCTGAACCGGTGAATTTCGTCGATGAACAGTACCGGACAAGGAGCGCTAAAAAACTTCTGCTTTTTAGCGCTTTCGATAGTTTCACGCACATCCTTTACGCCCGAATTGACGGCGCTCAGACTGTAGAACGGCCGTTTGAGCCTGTTGGCGATGATTTGTGCAAGCGTAGTTTTTCCCACTCCGGGAGGCCCCCAAAGTATAAACGACGATATATTGCCCGACTCAATCATCCGACGCAGCACGGCACGTTCACCCACCAGGTGCTTTTGTCCGGTGTAATTGTCGAGGCTATCAGGCCTCATCCTGTCTGCCAAAGGTTGACTGCTGATTTGCATGTTGTTTTTATTTTGGACATTAGAGCATGGTCTGTCAGCAGGTTTAAAACCGTTTTACTGATTCGATTTATCGAACGCCGAGTCGAAAGCGATATTCGAAGGTTGGAAATCAATTCCCTTTACATATTCGCACGATTCGGCAGCGCCATGTTCGCGGTCCATACCGCTGTCTTCCCATTCCACGGAGAGTGGTCCGTTGTAATTGATTCGGTTGAGCGCACGGATGATCTCTTCAAACTCAATGTTGCCGCGTCCTATACTACGGAAATCCCAGTATCGGCGACGGTCGCCGAATGCCAGATGCCCGCCGAATACGCCTGCCTGTGTCGGATAAGGACTCCATCCCACGTCTTTCATGTGTACGTGGAAGATGCGGTCGGCAAACTTATAAAGAAACTCCACGTAATCTACACCCTGATAGCCGAAATGGCTGGGATCGTAGTTGAAACCGAAAGCGGGATGATAGTTCACCGCTTCCAGAGCGCGTTCCGCCGAAGCAATATCAAACGCTATTTCGGTGGGATGTACTTCCAATGCATACTTCATGCCGAGTTTTTGGAACTCATCGAAGATGGGCGTCCAGCGGGCGGCAAAGTCTTCGTAGCCTTTGTCGATCATTGAATCGGGAACGGCGGGGAACGAATAGGCTAAATGCCAAATGGAGCTTCCAGTGAATCCATTCACTACCTTCACGCCCAGACGGTGCGCTGCCTGTGCGGTTTTGATCATTTCGCGAGCGGCGCGTTGACGCACGCCTTCCGGATCTCCGTCGCCCCACACATGTGCGGGCGCTATGGATTGATGACGTTCGTCGATCAGGTCGCACACGCATTGCCCCAACAAATGGGTGGAAACGGAAAATAATTGCAAGCCATATTTGGCCATCGTGTCGCGGCGCGATTGGCAATAAGCATCGTCGGCTTTTTCCACCTCAAAATGGTTTCCCCAACATGCTAATTCCAGGCCGTCATAGCCCATTGCTTTTGCTTTTTGGCAAACAACTTCAAAATCAAGGTCTGCCCATTGTCCTGTAAATAATGTAACCGGTCTTGCCATAGTCAATTTTTTGATTTTTATAAAATTTTTAATCTTTTTTATTTTGGCTCAAAGATATGATTTTTTTGATTTCAAAATAAAGATTTTGCAAAAAAGGATGATCTCGAATCACCCTTACAAACATCCCGACAACTTGAACACCCAAGCATAATCACAGGGGTTATTTGCCGGGGAAAGTTCAGGCGGAGTAATGGTCACGTTTGCGCCTCCATACGAATATTTTACTGAAGCATTGCTTCCCAGAAGGGTCACGGCGGCGGGTTTTTTCCCGACATTACGGATGGTAATGGATTTTCCGGCGGGATATTTCGTACAGATCACATACAGGTCTTTACCTTTAGTAGTGAAATATGCTTGTATTTCAGGTTGTTTAGCCATGTTCCACGAAGCGGTACCGTAGATGGCTTCGCCGTTTGTTTTCAGCCACTGTCCCATATCCGTCAGGCGTTGCTGCATGATGACGGGGATACGTCCGTCGGCTGTGGGGCCGATGTTGAGCAGCAGGTTACCGCCCATGGCTACCTTTTCAATCAACAGATGCACCAATTGTTCGGACGTGCTGTAATCCGACAGGTTTTCGTTGCGGTTGTAACCAAACGAGTTACCGATCCCGCGACATTCTTCCCAGGGATGAGCAATTTTTGTATCTTTCACATTGCCATCGTGTACCAAATCATATTCGGTAGTGTAAATGTCGCCGTGTTTGCTTCGGGTTTCCTTGCCCCAGCGGTCGTTCACCACAACGGTCTGTTTCACGGGCGATTCATTGTAGAGCCAGGCCAGAAACTCCGTGCTTTTCCATTTTTCCGAGGGATGATCCCATTCGCCGTCAGGCCAGACGATATCCGGCGTGTAGCGATTCACCAGATCCTTCATCTGCGGAATCATGTGCTCATCCACATACTTGTCAGGGTCGTTTTGATACAGGGGGTTGAACCATTCGTAAAGCGAATAGTAAAAACCCATGTGCAGACCTTCTTTTTTCACGGCATCGGTGAGTTCGCCGGCCAGGTCGCGATGCGGGCCTACGTCCATAGCGTTCCAGTTCCATGAATGAGCGCTGGGCCAAAGAGCAAATCCTTCGTGATGTTTGGAGGTAAGCACTACGTAGCGAGCGCCTGCTTCGCGGAACAGTTTCGCCCAGTCGCCGGGTTTAAACATCTCACAGGTGAAATCCTTCACAAAATCCTGATATTTGAAATTTTCACCGTAATTTTTATTGTGAAAGGCTGTGAACAACGGATTAACCTTGTTTGTCTTATCTGTCAGCTTCCACCAGTACCATTCGGCGTAACAATCGTAAATACCTGCTCCGTCAGCCGGAAGCGGACCCCACGCAGGTACGCTGTACAGCCCCCAGTGAATAAAAATCCCGAACTTGGCGTCGGTGTACCATTGCGGAATGGGACGGCTGTCGATAGATTCCCAATTAGCCGCATACTTCTGTTGCGCAGGCAGATTTGCCGCAAGCATTCCGGTTAAAACCAGACTAAAAAATACTTTCTTCATGATGAATAATATTAATGGTTAATTTGTTTAATTCCAATATCTTCAAAACGTGCGGCAGGCGCCACATCCTGGGTGGTAAACATTCCTTTCAGGTATTTGAAATACCCAGTGACGCCAATCATGGCGGCGTTGTCGGTGGTGAAACGAAATTCGGGCAAATGCACTGTCCAGCTTTTTTCTTCGGACAAGACAGTCATCGCATTCCGCAAACCCGAATTGGCGGCAACGCCTCCGGCAATCGCTACTTCAGTGATGTTTGTCGCGGCGGCGGCTTTAATAAGTTTATCCGTCAGAATATCGACAATGGTTTGTTGCAGCGACGCACACAAGCCGGGGATATTCTTTTCCACGAATTGCGGGTCTTCTTTCAACCTGTCGCGCAACGTGTAGAGGAATGAAGTTTTCAGGCCGCTGAAACTGTAATCAAGTCCTGCAATGTTGGGTTTGCTGAAACGGAAAACCTTGCTGTCGCCTTCGTGGGCATAACGATCAACCACCGGCCCGCCCGGATAAGGTAACCCCATCACCTTGGCGCACTTGTCGAAAGCCTCGCCAGCCGCATCGTCAATGGTTTGCCCGATGATTTCCATATCGAAATAGTCGCGCAGGACAATGATTTGCGTATGCCCGCCCGATACTAACAGGCACAGAAACGGAAAAGTCGGCAACGGTTTTTCTTTTTCCTTTTCCTGTATGAAATTCGACAGGATATGCGCATGAAGGTGATTCACCTCGATCAGTTTTGCGCCGGTTGCCAGCGCAAAGCCCTTGGCAAAGGATGTACCCACCAGCAACGAACCGAGCAGTCCCGGCCCACGGGTAAAAGCCACCGCATCCACTTCATTCTTCCCGACGCCGGCCTGCCGGATAGCCATATCCACCACCGGTATAATATTCTGCTGGTGCGCCCGCGAAGCCAATTCTGGAACCACGCCGCCGTATTTCCGGTGCACTTCCTGCGATGCAATGACGTTGGACAGCATGTAACCGTCGCGGATTACCGCTGCCGAGGTGTCATCGCAGGATGATTCAATGCCTAAGATGGTGATATTCAAATTATCACTTGATTACAAATGATTTTTCCGGCAAAATACCGGCCCTTGTCGTACTTACAGTAGCAGTGCCCTCGATTTCATGATTACCATATACCCTGACCGTAATCGTCACACTGTTTACGCTTCCCCCCTGTGCATATCCTGCGTTGCGGGTGGTTTGATTCACATTTCTGCCACTGCCGGAACGTTGCGGGCTGGTATTCGTTTCCGGAAGAATTTTTGCCATGGGTTTTTCACCTTCAACAGATGAGCTTTGAAGACTTATCCTTACCTGATCCGGGCGGACAATTTTCACCAGATCTGCCTGCCGTAAAGCAGTTGGAAGCTTCCCCACGTTACGATAATTTACTTTTATCTGGTAATCAGTTGAATCCTGTTTGTAGGCTTTCAATCTTTTCACTTCAATATTATCCCATTGCAATTCAGGCAAATGTTTGAGCATCTCTATGTTAAACAACGCTTCATTTTTAACCCATTTTTCCATTTGATCCGGCGGGGAATTTTGCGTGAAGAATTTAGGATTCCATCCGCCTATTTCAACTTCGCCCAACTGCGGGTGTTGATAAGGTTTCCAGTCGGAAAACATTTTTCCGTCATATTCCTGATCGTTCATGATCAATCTGTCCAGCTCATCAATCACGCCATCATCATTGTAATCCTTCGTAGCCCTGCCTGTATTCCATATTTCATCGCCATACCAGATGGCTCCGTAATACCAGTATCCGAAATCGGGGCCATGTCCGAAAAGAGGATTGCCTGCCCCTCCGCTATAATCCATATATACGTCGCCCGCCCGTTCATATCCGGTGATGCTTTTCCCTATACCGTCAAACAGAGTATACCATTTGAGGTCTTCGGGAAACATGGCCGACGAAGGAGCGGTACTCGGAGCGCGCAAGTGCATCGGCACGCTTGTATCCATCGAATTTACTATATAAATATTTGGATTGGACAGCAGAAAAGTAACTACGGATCTTGTTTCCGGTTCGCTCAAAGGATATTCACCGGCTCCGCCCTGCGTCCATCCCCGACCTGTCGCTTCCCGCGACGGTCTCCAGTTTTCAGGATAATTACGGTGCAAATCCAACCCTCCGATTCCATCTTCATTGAATTTTCCATCACCATCATTATCAATACCCTCCGATTCAATGCTGTACTCGCCTTTGCCGGGTTCAACCCGCTTCATCAAACGACCTGTCGGGTCCCTCGGATCAATAATATAAGTTCCCTTTGGATCCTTGTAGCGCATTTGCAGGATATATCCGTCTCCATCAAGATCTTCCGGCCCATCTTCGTCGAAAAGACCATCCCCGTCGTTATCAACCGGACGTACCGAACTCCTGTTGAATTGCGCCGTATGCATGTATAAGTTATGCCCGTCGGGATTATTGACAGGTCTGAAATATATTGCATTTTTATCAACAATTTGGGTGATTTGCGGGTCTTTGCCATATGCTTCAAGCAAATGTTTCATCAGCCACATGGTTGATTCCACAGCGCTCACTTCACCGCTGTGCCGGCCGCCTTCAAAATAGGCTGCCGGTTTATCGGTTGCCTTTCCTGCTGCCTTGTTGGTCAGCGTAACCTGGTAGACGGGACGTCCTTCGTAGCTATGGCCTGCTTCATACATATCCAGAAGATCGGGATATTGCTCCGTCCATTTTTTCATCCAGTAATACATCACATCAGCAGTATGATACTTGTCAAATGTAAGCGCCGAACCAGGCGTATACTCCACTTCCGGATATTTTACCTTCGGGAAAAAATTGACCCCGTGACGAAAACCCTTGAGGGTATAAACCTTTGAAGTTGAATCGGATTCCGGCCATTTTTCTTCCGCAACTAAAGGTTTTACTACCTGCGCCTGAAGGCTACCCGTTAGTAAACATAAAACTAACAATAAATGAAATACTAATTTCATGATATGATACTAAAAGATGAAACAATCAAAAATTATTAACGTTTTACACGTGCATTACCTTTCCATACGCTCCACACCATTTCTTCGTCGGCGGGTTGTGCATAGTCGGTCAGGAATGTGGTTGCCAGTGCGCCGGTTGCCCAGCCGAACTGTGCACATTTTTCGGCTTCCCAGCCTTTGAGGATACCGTAGAGCAGTCCGCCAACGAAGCCGTCGCCGCCGCCGATACGGTCGAGAACATGAATGGTGCGCGGGTCAATTACAACAAAGTTATCACCTTCGAGCACGATGGCGCCCCAGAGATGTTCGTTTACGCTCACTACCTGTCGCAATGTGGTTGCAAAGAACGAAGCATTCGGATAAGAAGTCTTTACACGCATGGTCATTTCCTTGAAACCTTCGATCTTGTCGGCAATGGCTTTTCCGCCGGCTTCGGGGCCTTCGATGTTCAAACACAGTTGAAAATCTTCTTCGTTGCCAATCAGAATGTCCGATATAGAGGCAATTTCCTTGAATGTTTCGTGCAGTTCCTTTTCGCGACCTTTCCAGAACGTAGCTCTGTAATTGAGGTCAAATGAAATACTTGTTCCATATTTTTTAGCGGCACGAGCCAACTCAAGACAAAACTTGCTTGTTTCGGGCGACAGAGCGCCGATAAGTCCTGACAGATGAACGATTTGCACGCCTTCCTGCCCGAAAATCCGTTCGAGGTCGAAATCCTTCACATTGAGCGTGCGCCCCACTTCGCCGGCGCGGTCGTTGTGAACGCGCGGGCCGCGCGAACCGTAACCGCTGTCGGCAATATTGAACTGGTGGCGGTAACCCCATGGGTCGCCCTGTTCCACCTCTGCGCCTTCGTACACCATGCCTCTATTTTTGAGGTTCTGTTTGATGAATTGCGCAATAGGACTGCCTTTTACGAAAGTGGTCAGCACTTTCACCGGCAAGCCGAGATACGATGAGATGCTGGCAACATTCGTTTCGGCGCTGGTTGCCTGCATGAAAAATGTGTCGCCGCTATATACAGGTTGTCCGTTTGGCGGCGTGATTCTGACGCCCATACTCGTGGGTACTATCATCGACCACCTGGCGTCTTTTTTTAATTGAATACTCATACTTTTAATTATTAATTGTTAATTGTTTTTCGGTTACATCACTAAAAAGATACTATGATCCCCAATTGCCAATATGCTGGATTTACGTTGGCCAACCACTGTTTGTTATCCCATTTCCAATCGGAAGTGCTGAATCTGAAACTTCCTGTTTCGAGATTTAACGCAAAATGTCGCGTAAAATAAAAGGAAAATGCCGGCGACAAACCTATGGCAAAATAGTCATACGAAATATCCGATTCACTGCCCCAGGCTTGTGGTTGTGTACCCGGCGTTATTATTGTTATTTCATCAGTATTAAGTTCTTGCACCCATGCTGCTTGAGATATTTTGGTACCTGTTGCTTTTCCTATACCAACCGAAAGTATCGGGTTAAAGTATAATCGGCTGAACAGTTTCCAACGACCAGCCACATAGGCCTTGCCGATGAACAGATTCATTTTTGTTTCAGCCACTTCCATAGCCATCCATTGTTTGGGAAGGTAAATACTGTAATTGGCTACGGTTTTCATTCTTCCATACTCGAATCCTACACCAGCCTCCCAACGCTCTCCAAAAGGCAATCCTACAGTTAACCCTACATCCCAGTCACGGGTAGTATATGCTGAAGCACCCAATGAAGTGACCCAGTTGGATGAACCAGTATCGGCATAACCACCATTGAAACGAAGGATTAAGCGACTGCTATCCTTCTGCGCACAGGCAAGAAAGGGAATCAGTAGAAACAACGCAAAAAAGTATTTTTTTATCATACAAAAAATGCTTTAAGTACTCTGATAAAATATATTAGAGTTTTTGAATATTCGTTTAATGCTAACTTTCTGCGCTTTGCGCCATTAATCATTAACCATTAACCACTATATTACACTCCGCCGTATGCGCTGTACCCGCCATCTACAGGAATACAAATACCGGTCACAAATGACGAAATATCGCTCAACAGGAACAGCATGGCGCCGATCAAATGGTCGGGTTCGCCATATTTACCCATAGGCGTGCTGCTGACGATCTTGAGACCGCGTGCTGTTGGCGCGCCTGTTTTTTCGTCGGTCAGCAGGAAACGATTCTGGTTGGTGAGGAAGAATCCGGGCGCTACGGCGTTCACGCGAATACCCGTTTTGGCTAAATGTACGGCTAACCATTCCGTAAAGTTGTTGATAGACGCTTTGGCTGCCGAATAAGCCGGAATTTTGGTCAACGGCTTATAGGCATTCATCGACGAGATGTTGAGCACGCCGCCCTTGCCCGCTTCGAGCATGTCTGTCGTAAAGACCATCGAAGGAAGCAACGTCCCTTTGAAGTTGAGGTCGTACACTTTCTGGAAACCGTCCATGTTAAGACCATAGAATGTATTTTCCAACTGCGACGTGTTTTCGGGCGTCATTTCCTCCAGCTTGGTGGTCGCTGCCGGCGAATTACCGCCCGCTCCGTTGATCAGAAAATTGATTTTTCCCAACTTTTCGTTAATCAGTTTTTTGGCCGCTAAAAGCGAATCTTTGTCCAACACGCTGGCGCCTACGCCGATGGTGGTCACGCCCGATTCTTTTTCCACTTCGGCGGCTAATTTTACGGCAGCCTCTTCGTTCAGGTCGACAATGGCGGTTTTCACACCTACCGAAGCCAATCCTCTTACAAGACTTGCTCCGATTACTCCTGCGCCTCCCGTTAGTACGCACACCTTACCGGTGAGGTCGTCAAATGAAAATTTATTCATATTTGATTGATTTTATTGGTTTATGTTTATAATTTTACAAAGATATGAATAGATTTGTAATCTTTCAAAAAAAAACGATATTTGCAACAATAAAAAATCATCATCATGAAAAAATTTGCAAATGTTTTTTCAGGCTGCGGCGTGTACGACAGAGCTGAAATTCAGGAATCTGTGACGGATATGCCGGCTGTTTCTGATGCGGCGCCAACCAAAACACTACACATTGTCCGCCACGGGAAAGCGTTGCAGGACTACCATTCTATCCGTGATTACGACCGCCCGCTGATCGAAAAGGGTATTGTGAACAGCGAAAATGCGGCTAAACAATTGTATGCCCAATATCCCGCTCCCGATCTGATCATCTCAAGCCATGCAGTGCGGGCATTACATACAGCGCATATTTTTGCCCGCGTGATGGGTTACCCGCACAACCGGGTACAAGTAAACGAAAAACTCTATATGGAAGGAGAAAAAAAGATTCTCGATATTCTTAAAAACCTGCCGGATGAAATCAGGAGCGTGATGATTGTAGGCCATAACCCGGATTTATCATATTTTGCCTACACCTGTGCCGGAGGACAATATACAGACATACCTACATCGGGCGTTGTAACCGTTCGGTATGAAACAAAAAGCTGGATTCAAACCGGAAGTATGAAAAATTGCGAAATAGCAATTCACTATTGATTTCTGAATTGATAACTTCCCTGCATCGCCTTCAACACAAGGTGTCCATTTTCTATCCCAATTTTTTCAATACCCGCTACGGTCTCGATGGCCTGCCCGTTTTCCGTGACAGCTGAATTTCCGGAAACAGGA